>Ga0302326_10018708_pt1 | contig 14358 bp, 7 predicted proteins | sample Palsa_T0_3_FD_202264 | JGI IMG/M metagenome (GOLD analysis project Ga0302326, IMG submission 202264) | Peat permafrost microbial communities from Stordalen Mire near Abisko, Sweden - Palsa_T0_3 | ecosystem: Environmental > Terrestrial > Soil > Palsa > Peat permafrost | place: Sweden: Abisko... | reverse complement strand
GCGGCCAGTCAGGCGCAGGCGTAGCAGGAGTAGCGCGCGCACGCTGAGGAACGCGATTCGTGCCAGGCGTGCTGGGACGGCACGCGGAAGCACGACGGTGCGCAGCACCGAGCCGAGGACGGCGATAACGCCGGCCACGGCGAGCACGCCGACGACAGCACGCGCGACTACCGTGGCGCCGCCTCCACCTCAGACCCACATCGGTCAGCTGCGTTCCCGAGAGGATTCCCAGCCATGCGCGAGGCTCCGAAGCGCAGGGTGATGGCCTGACTACGCCGCGGTCTTGGTCCGCAGGGGCGCGAGCGCTGCTTGGACCCGGAGCAGCTCGTCGAGCATGTCGGAGGCTGCCTGCAGCATCACCTCGTTGCCCTGGATCGCGTGGTTGTCATCCAGGAACTGCTGCACGAACGGAATGTTGACCGATGGCGCGATGGGCATCATCGACAGGGCGCTGACGACCTGCTTCAGCTGCTGGACCGCGCGCGTGCCGGCGGCGACCCCTCCATAGGAGACAAAGCCGACCGGCTTGTAGCGCCACTCGTTGTGCAGGTAGTCGATCGCGTTCTTGAGCGCTGCGGGATAGCCATAGTTGTATTCGGAAGTAACCATCACGATGGCGTCAGCACCATCGACGATCGCGCTCCAGGCGTGGGTGTGATCCTTCGTGTACTTACGAAGCCGGGGGTGGTTGGGCTCGTCGAGTAGCGGCAGGTCAAGTTCGGCGAGATCGGCGACCTCCAGTTCGAAGGCGCCATGCGCGGTGGCCTGCTCCACGAACCAATCGGCGACGGGCAGCCCGACACGACCCGGACGAGTGCTGCCGATGACAGTCAGGAGCTTGGGCATAGACGGAGGCGGGTCGCGGCAAGCGATCGCCTCCAAGATCATAGGCCCACAGCTGGCGCCGACGATCATCGGCTTCGGAGCGCGGCCAAAGGACGCTCTAGCCTCGGTCATCGGACGCGGGACGCCGCGTCCGTACCACGGGCCTGGTTGGCGACTAAGACGGCGGAAGACACCGCGACCAGCGCGACGCCGGTGAGTTTCAGAGCTGTCGAGTCCATCCTGACCGCAACGCCCGCGAGCAAGACACCGATGCCAGCGTAAAGACACAGTCTGTGAGCGAGCGGCGACGATGGTCTGGGCGGGCCCCTAATCTAAGCTGGCGCGATGCCGGATCTGCTGTTGTTTGGTGCTCCTGAGCGCTCGCCGAGCGTTCGCCACGAAGTGCCGGTCCCGATCAGCGATCCGTTCCTATTCGCTGAGATCAGCGGGCGGCAACTAGTGGTGACGTCGGTCCTTGAGCGCGACCGGATCGCTGCGGCGCTTCCTGGTGCGGTGCTGCTTGACCTGATTGAACTCGGGTTGAGGGAGCTGGTCATGGACGGCTACTCCCGGGATGAGGCTGAGCTCGAGATCGCGGCTCGGGTGATCCGCGACGAGGGGATCAAACGCGCCGTCGTGCCAGCTGATTTTCCGGTCGCGCTTGCCGATCGACTCCGAGCGGACGGAGTCACGCTGACCGTGGACGCGGACGTCGTAGCGCTGCGCAGGCGCGTCAAGACACCGAGGGAGCTCGCGGGTATCTGCCGGGCGCAGCGCGCCGCCGAGGCGGGGATGGCCGCGGCGGCAACGCTCTTGGCGCAGTCAGAGCGGGGATCGAACGGCAGTCTGTACCTCGACGGCGAGGAGTTGTACGCGGAGAACGTGCGAGCCAGGGTGCGCTCGGCATGCGCGAAGGGAGGCGCGTTCTGCCCGCCGGGCATCGTCGTCGCGTCGGTACGAAACGGAGTGAACCACGAGCCTGGGAGCGGACCGCTGCCCGCGGGACTCCCGATCCAGATCGATCTTTGGCCGCGCGACGAGGCGAGCGGGTGCTGGGCGGATATGACGCGCACGTTTGTCGTAGGCGACCCGATGCCGGCGCACGCGGCGCTGATCGCAGAGCACGAGTGCCTCGTCGGTGCCGCGATGCAGGAGGCGTGTGCCGCCGTCCGTGCTGGGATAACCGGGCTCGAGCTCTATAACGCGGCATGCGATCGGTTCGAAGCGGCCGGGTTCCGCACGATGCGCACGAGCATTGGCGGGACGAGCGACGGTTTCCGGTTCGCGCTCGGTCACGGGATCGGACTCGAGGTACACGAGCCGCCCAGCCTCGGCCTTGCCGGAAGGAATCCGCTCATTGCCGGCGACGTCATCGCGATCGAGCCGGGACTATGGGACCGCCGCATCGGCGGCGTGCGCCACGAGGATCTGCTGCTCGTCACTGAGAACGGCTGCGAGACGCTTACACGCTACCCATACGAACTCACGCCAGCTACGTGACGCTCATCCTCCGGTCGCAAGTCCCGCTTCCGCAGAAATAAGAGACGCCGTCCACGCCGCGTGTGACCTGGACTAGCCCGTGAATACGTCGGGCTCCGCGGAGATTTCACATCCGCGTACCTTGGCGGGGCGGCCGTACCAACACGTTCACCTACGCGACAGCCTGCGTGCGTTGTTACGACTGGTGAAAGGCAGATATGGGACGCAGGGACCCAAGCCGCGAGCTAAGTAGGAGATCCTGCTCACGGAGTCGATCAGTGAAGCTGACGAGCAGGGCGACAAGCTCGTCGAGCTCGGCCAAGTCTGCGTCCGGGAGCACGAAGGCCTGCTCTTTCTCGATGCGCTCTGCCAGCCGGCGGCGGAGCTCGCGCCCCGCCCGGGAGGCGAACACGAGCACCCTTCGGCGATCTGCTGGGTCAACCCTGCGGTACACGAAACCGTCGCTCACCATCCCGTCGATAAGTCGCGTCAAACTCGGCGCTGGAAGCAGCGCGAAGTCGGCGATCTCGGTCATCGAATGACCCTCACCGTCCGCGAGCAGGACAAGCGTTCGCCAGCGTTCGATGCTGGTGTCGCCGAGCACCTGCGACAGTCGCCGCGTAATGCTCTGCTCGGCTTCACTGAGCAGCTGTGCCACTTTCTCCATCCGGTACGCGCCCACCGGCTCACCCCGAACTGCCATGGACGCTAGCCTACTAAGACGGTCAAGTGACGAGGAACACGAACTCGTTCACTACCAGGGAGTTGAGGCGATTGTGCCGAGCCGAAGAGCCCCCGACGCGCCTGCACTCAAGCTGCGAGATCCGATCTACCTCGCGGAGGCCGTCATCGCCCAGCTTGGGCGTATACAGATCGAAGCGCAACAACGCTACCGCCTGAAATAGTACCATACGGTAATGACTGGTCCGGTGCTCCCGTCGATCGGTTCCGGCAGAACCGTTGACAAAAGCTTGCAGCTTGCGCGAAGCACCATATATTTGCTAATTTGGGTTCGGACCGAGACCAGGGCACGGGAAGGATCGGGACGATGACGCAGCAGGAGCGGGCGGCGGTGGAACTAACTTTGAGCGCCCAAGTGGGTGAGCTAGCGCTGCCGTCTGAGAACGGGGGGCCGACTGGGTCCCTGGGCGGGGCGCCAGTGCATGAGCTGTTCTCGGCCCGGGTAGCGGAAAACCCAGGCGCGCTGGCGGTTTCCGCGCCGGACGCCGTGTTCACCTACGGCGAGCTCGAGCGACGTGCCAATCAGTTGGCCCACCGCCTGCGTGCGCTCGGAGCGGGCGATGACAGCCGAGTCGCGCTGTGCCTACCCCGTTCGGCCGCGATGGTCGTCGCCGCCCTCGGCATCCTCAAAGCAGGCGGAGCCTACGTGGCGCTCGACCCGTCTCATCCGGCAGACAGGCTCCGCTTCATGATTGATGACTGCGGCGCCGAGCTGGTCGTCACGTGCGAGCCGACATCTCACCTCGACACCTCGCGCGCCAGCGTGGTTGCCGTCGACCAGCGCGCCAACGAACTCGAACTCGAACCGATCGCGCCGCCGGAGAACGCGAAGCGGGACCGTGATCTCGCCTACGTCATCTACACCTCTGGCTCGACGGGCTCCCCCAAGGGTGTCCTCGTGCACCATGGCGGCCTGGCCAACCTTGTCTCCTGGCATCAGGAAACCTTCGCGGTCACCGCCACCGACCGCGCGACGCAGATCGCCAGCCCTGCCTTCGACGCCGTGGTGTGGGAGCTATGGCCCTATCTCACGATCGGCGCCTCCGTTCATATTCCCGCCGAGGGGGTTCGCGCCGATCCGGTTGCGATCCGCGATTGGCTCGTCGCAGAACGGATCACCTTGACCTTCCTGCCGACGGCGCTCGCCGAGATGGTCATGACACTCGAGTGGCCGAGGGAGACGAGCTTGCGCTACCTGCTGACGGGCGGTGACACACTCTATCGTCATCCGCCCTCGGGGCTCCCGTTCGCGGTAGTCAACAACTACGGCCCCACAGAGGGGACGGTGGTGGCTACCTCGGGGGTGGTGCCAGCGGGTCAGAGCACGGTCCGAGCGCCATCGATCGGTTGTCCCATCCGCAATGTGCGAGCCCACGTCGTAGATGAGCGGCTGGATGAGGTTACCGTCGGCACAAAGGGGGAGCTGCTCATCGGTGGTCCGGGTGTGGCCTTGGGATACCTCGGGCAGCCCACATTGACCGCCGAGAAGTTCATACGCGACAGGTTCAGCGACATTCCCGACGCCAGGCTCTACCGGACGGGCGATTACGTACGCCAGCGTCCTGACGGCGAGCTCGAGTTCTGTGGCCGGATCGACGAGCAGGTTCAGATCCGCGGCTACCGCGTCGAGCTCGGTGAGATTTCGGCTACCTTGCGTCGACACCTCGCCGTTCGCTCCAGCGTGGTGCTGGTCGACCAGCAGGGGTCGAGCGAGCCGCGGCTGATCGCCTACGTGGTGTGCGATGAGCCTCGTCCGGATTCCCAGCAGCTACAAACCCATCTGGCGGGGCAACTGCCGAGTTATATGGTGCCAACCGCGTTCGTGCATCTGGACGAGATGCCTTTGATGGCGAACGGCAAGCTTGACCGGGCCTGCCTGCCCACACCGATCTTGGAGCGGGCGTCGGAGTGGGCGACCCCGGAAAGCGGACTCGAGCAGGTACTCGAGACGATCGTCGCGGAGCTCCTCGGACTCAGTCGAGTGAGAGTCGACGAGAACTTCTTCATGCTCGGTGGCCACTCCCTGCTGGGGGCGCAGCTGATCGCGCGGATCGGCAGCCGGTTCGGAGTCGAGATGAGCCTACGCAGCCTGTTCGACAACCCTACGGTGGCCGAGATGGCCACCGAGGTGGAGCGCCTGCTGATCGCCGAGGTGGCAGCCATGAGCGACGCCGACGCGGCGCGCCTGCTCGCCGCGGACTCAGGGACGACGTCCGCATCGGCGGACGGCGGAAGCTCTCCGCGCGCCTGATGAGCGCCGGGACCGGCACCGCACTCAGCCTTTATCACCTGCTCGATCCGGACGTGCTGGCGGATCCCTACCCGCTCTACCGAAGGCTGCGCATGGAGGATCCGGTCCACTGGGACCCTTATCTGCACACCTGGGTGGTCACCTCCTACGCCGAAGCGGTCGAGGTCCTGCACCGGTTCTCCGCACACAGGACGCCCACTCCCGAGCGGCTTGCGGAGCTGGGCATGGAGGAGTTGGGGCCCATCGCGCACGTCATGGTGCGCCAAATGCTCTTCCTCGACCCACCACAGCACACCCGCGTGCGCCGGCTGGCCTCGGCGGCCTTCACGCCGCGCCGTGTGAACAGGCTTCGCGATCACATCGAGCAGATCGCCGAGTCCCTCATCGACTCAGCAGTCGCGCGGGGCGAGATGGAGGTCATGGAGGATCTGGCCAATCCTCTCCCGGCCATCGTCACCGCCGAGATGCTGGGAGTACCGATCGAGGATCACCCCCGGCTGAAGAACTGGTCGCAGGACTTCGCGGAGATGCTCGGCAACTTCCAGCACAACCCGGGACGCGCAGCCAAGGTTGCCGCGAGCCTGAAGGAGATGACTTCGTACTTCCAGGTTGCGGTTCGCCGCGAGGCGACGCACCCCACCGACGGCCTGGTTAACGCTCTCACCATGGCCGAGGTCGACGGAGACCGGTTCACCGAAGATGAAGTGGTGGCCAACATCATCGTCACGCTCGTCGGGGGCCAGGAGACCACGACCAACCTGATCGGCAACGGGCTGCTCACACTGCTGCGTCACCCCGAGGAGATGAACCGGCTGCGCGAGAACCCCGCGCTCATCCCGTCGGCAGTCGAAGAGCTGCTGCGGTATGAGAGCCCGAGTCAGCACACCGCTCGCCTGGCTCCCGACGACGTGGAACTCGGCGGGAAGCCGATCAAACGCGGACAAGCGGTGATCGCCGTCATGGGCGCGGCCAACCGCGATCCCGACCGTTTCCCCGATCCTGACCGACTCGACATCGAACGGGCCGACAACCGTCACCTCGCCTTCGGCTGGGCGGCCCATTTCTGCTTCGGCGCTCCCCTTGCTCGCATCGAGGGACAAATCGCCTTCTCTGCGCTCCTGCGCCGGTTGCCAAGCCTTCGGCTCGCGACTGACGAGATCACCTGGCGCCCGAACCTGGGGCTCCGTGGGCTCACCACGCTGCCAGTCGCCTTCTCACCATGACCACAGCTGACGCTTGGGCACTGTCAGCAGAGAAGCGCGCTCTGCTCGAGCAGAGACTGCGAGGCGTTCCCGGCGTGCCGGCGCCACCCTCTCCGATGCTCCCGCGCCGAAGGCGCCCGGGCCCGGCACCGCTCTCTCCGGCCCAGGAGCAGCTCTGGTACTTCACCCGGCTCGCGCCTGAGAACCCGATCTACAACGAGGCGGTCTCGGTTCGCAAGGACGGCCCTTTGGACCAGAGTGCCCTCCGCGCCGCTCTCAACGAGATCGTCGCACGTCACGAGATCTGGCGCTCCACCTTCCGCGAGGTCGACGGTGAGCCAGTCCAGGTTGTCGGTCCCGCGCCGACGCTGGAACTGCCGGTCGTTGACCTCAGCGGCATGGCGACGGCGCAGAGGGAGGCTCATGCCGTGCGGCTGGCCGCCGAGCAGGCGAGATTGCCCTATGACCTCGAGCACGGGCCGCTGCTCAGGCCGTTACTGATCCGCTTCTCCGACGATCACCACCGGCTGTACCTATCCATGCACCATCTGATCTTCGACGGGGTCAGCCTCTACCGAATCATCCTGCCCGAACTGGTCACGCTCTACGACGACCTGATCGCAGGTCAGGAGCCATCGCTGCCCGAGCCCGCGATCCAGTACTCGGACTACTCCTGGGAGCTACGCGAACGGGGCGCTCGCCCCGACCACGCCCGGCGGATCGGCTACTGGCGCGAGCACCTCAGCGGCGCGTCGACGCTTCAGCTGCCGCTGGACCACCCGCGGCCTTCTCGTCAGCGGTTCCATGGGGCAGTGGAGCCCGTCCTCATCTCCAAGGAGCTGTCGGACGGGCTGCGTTCTCTGAGCCAGGCGTCAGGGGTCACGCTCTTCCAGACGTTGGCCGCCGCGTTCACGGTACTGCTGCACCGATACTCCGAGCAGGAGGACATCGTGTTCGGCACACTCGCCGACATGCGTGAGCGTAGCGAGCTCGAAAAGATGGTCGGTTACTGTCTCACCCCGCTGGTCGTCCGCGTCGACGTTCAAGCGGAACCATCGTTCGTCGAGTTACTTGGGCGCGTCCGCGACGAGCTCGTCGACGGGCTGAGCAACCTCGTGCCCTTCGAGCGGCTAGTCCGTGAACTGCACCCTCATCGTGAACCCGGCGCCAATCCTCTGTTCCAAGTGGCGATCGTGCTCGAGCCGTCGACGGTTGCCGTCGACCCGGCTTGGAGCCTGCATCAGATGGAGACCGAGGTCAGCAACGCGGTCGGCAACGCTAAGTTCGATCTGCTCCTCGAGTTGGACGAGCGCCTTGAAGGTAACATCGTCGGGCGTCTCATCTACGACGGCGATCTCTTCGATCGCGACACCGCGGCTCGGATCGCCGAGCACTGGATCGCCGTCTTGGAGGGCGTGGTCGCGACACCGGGCCGACCGGTCTGCGAGCTGCGCCTGCTCACCGAGGAGCAACGCAGGAGCCAGCTCGTGGATTGGAACGCCACCCTTGCCGAATATCCACGTGACGCCTGCCTGCACGAGCTGGTGAGCGCCCAGTCCGGGCGCACACCCGACGCCGTGGCCGCCGTGTTCGATGACGAGGAGCTCTCGTATCGAGAGCTCGACGAGCGGTCCAGCGCCGTTGCTCGTCGTCTCGTTGCCTGCAACCCGGAGCGTGGCCTGGTGGCGATATACCTCGAGCGATCGTTGGAGATGCTCGTGGGCATGCTCGCGATCCTGAAGTCCGGCGCCGCATACCTGCCGCTGGATCCGGCGCACCCGTCCCCGCGGCTGTCGCTGATGCTCGAGGACTCGGGGGCGACGGCGCTGCTCACCGACAGCCGGCTGCTGAGCGCCCTGGACGACCATCCTGACAGCGTCGTATGCATCGACGAGACTCCGCCCGTGGACGTCCTCGGAGACGCGCCGTTGCCACCGGTCGTGGCCGAGGACCTCGCGTACGTTCTCTACACCTCGGGCTCCACCGGCCGACCCAAGGGAGTCTGCATCAGCCACCGCTCCGTGGTGAACCTCCTGATCTCGGTGGCCCGAGAGCCCGGGATCACCGCGGACGACACGATCATGGCGACAACCACCTACGCGTTCGACATCGCTGCCACCGAGCTGTGGTTGCCCTTGGTCACTGGTGCGCGTACGGTCATCGCTCCTCGTGACGTGGCCGCCGACGGTCGACGGCTGGTTTCCCTCCTCGAGCGGTCGAACGTCACGTTCATGCAGGCAACTCCGGCGACATGGCAGATGATGCTCGAGGCCGGATGGCCCGGCCAGCCCGGGCTGGTCGCGGTGAGCACCGGAGAAGCGCTGGCACCGCAGCTGGCCGAGATGCTCCTCGACCGTACGGCGTGTGTCTGGAATATGTACGGGCCCACCGAGACCACCGTCTGGTCAACCGGTGACCGTCTGGAGCCGGGCGCGCCCATCACCATCGGTCGCCCGCTCAGTAACACGCGAGCCTACATTCTCAACCGCGGTCGTGAGCTGGTCCCGGTGGGAGTGCCGGGCGAGCTCGCGATTGCCGGGGACGGTGTCGGGATGGGCTATCTGAACCGTCCCGAAATGACCGCGGAGCGCTTCGTTCCCGATCCTTTCGTGCCGGGCGAGCGGATGTACCTGAGCGGAGATCTGACCCGCTACCTGGCCGATGGTCGCATCGAGCACCTGGGGCGCCTCGACCATCAGATCAAGATCCGCGGCTTTCGCGTCGAGCCGGGCGAGATCGAGGCGGCGCTCACCCGGTTCCCTGATGTCGCTTCTGCCGTGGTCGTCGCTCATGGGCAGGGATTGGCGGACACTCGCCTGGTCGCCTATGTGGTGCCTGCCCGCGAGCCGCTGCGCCCAGCGGATCTCCGGGCTCGGCTGCACGCCACGCTCCCCGGGTACATGGTCCCCTCGTTCTTCGTCAACCTGGATGCGCTCCCGCTTTCGGCCAACGGCAAGATCGATCGCCACGCCCTCCCCGAACCGAAGGCGAGCCACGACGAGCACGAGCCTGGCTCACGACTGCCCCGGCACGCTGCTGAGCAACGAATGGCAGCGATCTGGGCGCGCATCCTCGGCGTCGACGGCGTTGGCATCCACGACGACTTCTTCGCCCTCGGGGGGCACTCGCTGCTCGCCCTGCGGCTGCTGCTCGAGGTGGAGCGAGAGTTCGGCGCCGAGATCCAGGTGAGCTCGTTCTTCGAGGACGCCACACTGAGCGTGGCGAGCCTGACCGGCAAGATAGAGACCGCTCGCGAGCGTGCAGCCGGTAACGGGGACGCTGCCGACTACTCCGAGCAGGACCCTCTGCTCGTGTTCTTCGTCCAACCATGGGAGTCGGCCATGGCAACCCTCCGCCATTTCGCGAAGAGGCTTGGGCCTGACTACCGGTTGGTGGGACTTCTGCCGGAGCGCGTGGGCGGCCGATTCGACCGCTCGCGGAGCATCGAGGACCTGGCGCGTCCGATGCTCGATTCCATTCGCGAGAACCAGCCCCGAGGGCCCTACTACGTCGCTGGGTACTCGTTCGGTGGTCTGCTTGCTTACGAGATCGCCGGACGACTCCGCGAAGCAGGGGAGGAGGTAGCGTGGCTCGGTCTCCTCGACGCCTCCACTCCGGGCTGGGTACGCGACACATTCTCACCGCGCCAAAGGGTCGCGCGCGTCTGTAGACGGGGTCTGCGCATGACGCTGGCGCAGCTCGCAGAGGAGGCCCGGCGCGACCTGGCAGCACGAGTGACACGTATGCGGTCACGCCCGACCGGGTTGCCCGACAGGTTCGACTTCGCGGGCGCCACGTCGCTCGCCATGCGTTACGCCTGCACCCCTCACGACGCAGCCTTGGAGCTCTTCATTGCCGAGTCTCTGTTAGAGGGCTTTCCCCGCGACGCCCGCGGCTGGGACGAGATTCACACAGGCCCGTTGCACGTACATCGAGTGGCCGGAGATCACCTGGCGATGATGAGGGAGGGTAATGTCGACGCCCTCGCCGAGCGGGTGAGCACCCGAGTCAGGGAGGCTCGGCGGGCGGCTGCCTCGCGTGCGAGGTAATGCGCCCCCGCGCGTTGGCTCACGCCACGATGTTCAGCACGCGTTCTACTCCCGCGCCCGCACGGGACTCGAGCCAGCGTGTGGCGCCATCACCGTCCAGCGGCCGGCAGATCGCATAGCCCTGGGCGGCGTCACAGCCCAGGGCCTCGAGGTCCGGAAGGAGCGACACATCCTCGACGCCCTCGGCGATGGCGCGCAGGTGGAGGTGATGGGCGAGATCGATCGTCGAGCTGACGATGATCGTCTCGCTGGATCCATCGGCCATTCGGCCGACGAACGACTGGTCGATCTTGACCTCGGACACCGGGAGATCGGCGAGGTAGGCCAGCGACGAGTAGCCGGTGCCGAAGTCGTCGATCGAGATCGCGACGCCGGAGAGGTCGAGCTTCCGGAGCACCGAGCGTGCCACCACGGGGTCCGCCATCAGGGTGCTCTCGGTGACCTCGAGCTTGAGGCAGCTTGCTGGGACGCCGGCCTGCTCGAGCGCAGTAAGGACCCGCTCGGTGAAGTCCTGGTCGACGAGCACCTGCGCTGAGATGTTCACGGCGACGGCGATTTCGAAGCCCATGCCGCGCCACTGCGCTACCTGCGCGAGCGAGACCTCGATCACCTTCTGGGTCAGCGGCTTGATCAGGTTGGTGTGCTCGGACATGTCGACGAACGAGGTCGGCATCAACAGACCGAGGTGGGGGTGCTGCCAGCGCACGAGGGCCTCGACCGCGAGCACCTTCTCGGTATGAAGGTCGAGCACGGGCTGGTACCAGACAACGATCTCTTCGCGGTCGAGCGCCGCGCGGAGCTCGACGGTCAGAGCGAGCTTCGCCGGGCTGTGATGGTCGTGCCGCTCGTCGTAGAGCGCAACTCCGGTGCGGGTCTCCTTGGCCCGGTACATGGCGACGTCGGCCTTCTGCAAGAGAATTTCGATTCCGGCGCCGTGCACCGGGAACAGCGAGAGGCCGATGCTGGCCTGCGTGCCGACGATCAGCTGCTCGAGCTCGAACGGCTCACGCAGGGAATCCGCAAGCCGCTTGGCTGTGAGCAGCGATTGTGAGCGATTGGTGCCGGTGCAGAGGACGGCGAATTCGTCACCACCCAACCGAGCGATGAGATCGTCATCGGCGAGCTCCGAGCGGAAGCGCTCCACCACCTGCTGGAGGAGCAAGTCGCCGTAGCGGTGGCCGAGCGTGTCGTTGACGTCCTTGAATCGGTCGAGATCGATGATCATCACGCACGACACCTCGCGTTCGTTCTGGATTGCCTGCACCACGGCGTCGTGGAACGCTGCGCGATTGGGCAGGCCGGTGAGCGAATCGTGGCGCGCCTCATGCGCGCTGCGCGCGCTCTGCCAGGTCGCGTTGTAGATCGCCGCCACCGGAGCCAGGCACAGGGGGACGAGCAATACGGAATAGGCCGCCGCCGCGATGACGATCGGCGCGAGCAGCAGCATCACCCCGCCGGTGATGGCGACGAGGGCCATGTCGTTGCGGAAGTACCGGAGGATGGGGACACCCTGGTAGAGGGCCACGGCAACCCCGACGACGCCGGTGTTGACCAGGAAGAAGGCCCCCGCGCCCACCATCATGCCGGGCAGGTCGGCGCTCGAGAAGGGATGCGAGGAACCGATGTGCGGCGCTACCGACAGCCAGCGCATGGTCAGCAATGCCGCGGTCATCGACAGCGCGTATTGACCGAGGTTGAAGCGGACTCGCCACCACGGCTTGCCCGCGGTGAGGTCCTGGACGACTGACGCCACGCTCTGTGCGATCAGGGCCGGCGCCAGCCCTCCGGCGAGCAGCACGGCCATGACGAACGGCGTCGACAGGGTGATCTGCTCGTCATTTCCGCGGCGAGGGATCTTCACCGGCAGCATCTCGCCGAGCAGCACGCCCGCGGACAGCATGGCGAAGGTCAGCGGCTGGTCGTGGATGTACTGGAGGCCGGTCGTCCCCGAAACCAGGGCTACCAAGCCGCAAGCTAACGCGAACACCGCGGCGCAATAGAGACGGACGCGAGATCGTTCTCTGATCACGGGCAAATATGAGACGCGCGCGCCGGGGGGCATAGTGAGACGCGCGCGGGTCGCAGTCCTAGAACTTGTTGGCCGCTCCGGATGCCAGCACGACAGCCATGATCGCGGTTAGCGCGACGCTCGCGCGGTAGACGTCGAACTTCTTCACTTCCACCTCCGTGCGGTAGTGAGCGGCCCTCGGTGGGCGACCCGTGGCCGAGTTATCGGCACCGGGTTGGGGAACTTTAGAGCGCAATACGTCGAGTGGACGAACGATCGAGCTGGTTTACCGGCGATGCAGACGTTTGTTCCTCGAGGGCGCCGGGACGCTCCGGCTCAGGGGCCGGCGGGGTCCCGCCGCGCGATGTCGGCGACCATCTTGCTCTCGAGCTCGATCCCCTGCCAGTTCGCCGGCCCGTCGACGAAGAGAGCGAAGGCCACCAGCTGATGGCCGGCGCTGTGGCAGTAACCGGCGAGGTTGGTGACGTTGTCGAGGGTGCCGGTCTTAGCTATGCAATGACCCTGTGCCGGGGTCCCAGCGCCGATCGACGCGACCGTGCCGTTGATGCCTACGGTGGGCAGCGAATCCCACAAGATATTGCCCGGGGGGGTGCGCCAGACAGAGCGGAGGAGGTCGACCACCTCGAGCGGCGAGGCCCGATCGTGGCGCGAGAGCCCGGAGCCGTCGACGATCTGCGGGTGCAGGTCATAGACCGTGTTGAGCACGCTCATGATCACGTTGGCGCCGGCAGCGGTGGTGCCCGCCCCGCCGAACAGCGCCCCCAGCTGCTTGGCGAGGATCTCGGCGAAGAAGTCGTCGGAGGGTACGTTCATCAGCCGGAGCATCGTCTGCAGCGGCGGCGAGGAGGCGCGCGCCAGCGGGCGGGCCTCGAGTGGCGTGTGGCCGGTGCGCGGTGCTGCGAGGACGAAGACGTGATCGGCGCGCAGCGCGAGTGCAAACGCGTGCGCGGCGAACGCCCCTGGCCCCCGCGGGCCGCTCAGCCCGTGGTCATAGGTCAGCGCGCCGAGCTCGCCGCCGATGTCGCCGAGGTCGGGAGCGAAGCCGCTCGAGGGAACGCCGGGCTTGGAGTCGAACAGCGAGCCGTCGCCGATCAGGCGACCGGTGACGCGACGGATGCCGGCCCGCCTGATCCGACCGGCGAGCTCGGTGACCGTCGGCCCGAAGCCGTCTTCGTAGAGGTCGTTGAAGCCTGAGGAGCCGAATGTAGGATCGCCCCCGCCGCGGAGATAGAGATTGCCGTGCCAGACGCCGCCCGGGCCGAGCCAGCCGCGGCCGAGCACCGTGGTGCGGAAGCGTGCGTTCGGACCCAGCTCGTGCAGGGCCGCGATCGACGTGAACAGCTTCTCAACCGACGCGGGCGGCCGTTTGGTGGTGGCACGGAGGGAGAACACCGGCGTGTCGGTCGTCATGTCGTACACGTAGGCGCCCGAGCTGCGCCCGGCCAGGCCCATCTCATGGCCGAGCTCGATACGCAGCTGATGCATACCTCCGAGCGGTGCCGGTTCCGCCGGGGCGGCCGGGCCGGTGGTCTGGGTTGTCGCGGCAGGCGTGGTCGTCGGGGCGGAGAGCGTGCTCGGCGCGGATGGCGAGAGCGCGGCCCGATGCGACCGGGTTCCCGCTCCGCATCCGGCAAGCGCGCCCGTGGCCGCGACCAGTGCAAGGATGGTCAGCGTCGCCGAGAGGACGCGGGCCCGCCCCGCGTGCGCGAGACGATCAAGATCGCGCCGCATCGTCTGCGTAGTCTTGCGGGTGCGCACGCGTGACGCGGCACCGAGGGCGCC
>Ga0302326_10018707_pt1 | contig 14359 bp, 7 predicted proteins | sample Palsa_T0_3_FD_202264 | JGI IMG/M metagenome (GOLD analysis project Ga0302326, IMG submission 202264) | Peat permafrost microbial communities from Stordalen Mire near Abisko, Sweden - Palsa_T0_3 | ecosystem: Environmental > Terrestrial > Soil > Palsa > Peat permafrost | place: Sweden: Abisko... | reverse complement strand
CGCTTTGGCGTCAGACCAGTTGGAAGTAACCAGCACATCCGCGGGTGCCCCGGTTTCCACCTGCGCCGGGTAAAGCCAGAAATTCCAGCTATTTTCAATCGACGTGCCGGCGATATCAATGACCAAGCGGTATTCGCCCGGCGCTTTCAATGGGGAGAGATCGACACTGACGTTGCCCAGCGCGATATTCTTGCCGATGGGAATATCGAGCGTCGGCAGATCGCCGTGAGCCGCAACTTTTCCATTGATGTCCACGATATTCCATTCAGGAAAGGCAGCGACGATAGGAGCCTCGCCGTAGTGGGCGATTTCCACCGGAACCCCAAGCTGCTCATTGGCGTGGTAGATGTAATTGTGCATGCGCGCCAGTGGCACGGTGGGACCCGCAAATCTGCGAAACTCCTCGGGCGTCACGTATCCCTTGGATTCCCAGAAGGCGTCGAGGATGCCGATCAGCGCGGTGCCTTGGCCGAGATAATCGTGCAGGTCGAGCAATTGGTATCCGGCCATGCCCGCTGTGCGAAGATTCGCTTCGATCTCCTGCTTGTAACAAGCCACCTGGAATTTGCCGCTGGCCCAGGCGAATTCCTTATCTCGATCGAGAACGCCTCCGGCGGCAGCCGAATCGCGGAAGATCTCATAATTGCCGGGGCGCAGGTAGCCGGTGAATTTTTTGATGACATCAAAATCGGGATAGGCGCACCATTGGCCCACTTCATGGCCGAGCACGGGAAGACGAACGCCCTGCAGCCTGTTGGAATAGTCGGCATCGAACCAGCCGCGCGTGCCGCGCACGGGGCTGATGGCGAAGGTCGGTCCGACATCCCGCAGGTTCACGCGACCGGTGTTTTCAGAGTAGAGGCGGCGCGGATCCTCCTTGTACCACTCGGCCGTCCACTGCGGCAGATAACGCGTCCAGGCGCCGGCCGGTTCGTTGGTAGGCGAGAGAAGCAGATACGAAGGATGATTGCCGTAGGCTTTCATCATCCGCGCCGTCTCGGCTTCGAGCATGGTGGCGATGCGCGGATCCGAAAATTATTCCACATGCCGCATTCGGGCTGGATGTAAAAGCCAAGTTCATCGGCCGCGGTGAAGGCCGCATCGGGCGGGCACCAGGAATGAAAGCGGACGCTGTTGAGGCCATGATCCTTGCAGATCTGGAAGATTCTTTTCCAGCTCGCGACATCCGTGGCAGGATAGCCCGTCAGCGGAAAATCTCCCCCCGAGTGCGTGGCGCGGATGTAGATTGGGCGGCCATTCAGAAGCATCGTGCTGTTGTCAGTTTTGATCTGTCGGAGACCGAAGGTGAGGGCTCGTTGATCGTCGGCAAAAGCGCCGCTGAGTTGCAGATTCAGATGCTGAAGGTTGGGATGAAACTCGTCCCAGGTTTGGGCCTTATCGCCCAGGGGAACGGTCAGTTCCGCGGAGCCGCCTTTGGCGTCCCAATTGACGGCCATGGATGCACCGCCGGCGGAGAGTGTTCCCGAGCCCGCCTGACCGGTCAGGTTGCCGATTTTCACCTTGATTATCGCGGTTTTTTTTTCGACATCCGGGAACACCTGAGCATCGTCGATCCATACCGGACTGGTGGCATTGAGCGCGATCGTCCCGACAATGCCGTTCCAGCTCGCGCCCAGTGCATCGGAGACGCTGTGACCATCGGGGCGATAGGGCAGAATCATGCGGTTGTCGATGCGAATCGATAGGTGATGGACGCCCGGGGCAAGCTCGCCCAGCTCGTATTCATGCGGAGCGACCAGGCTGTTATCCGTTCCCATCAATCGATCATCCAACCAGACGGTGCTTTCCCAATGGGCGCGTTCCAACGTGAGTTGCACTCTTTTGCCTTGCCAGGATGGGGGGATGTCAATATCGCGCTGGTACCACGCGACGCCCAGGTAATGCCTGGGCGGTTGAGACAGATACGGAATCTTCACATTGCCCGGCGTGGTGTAAGCCTTGTACTGCGGAAGCAGATACCAGCGCATATCGCGCGGCAGAGCGGCCACCCAAGGCGTGTCGATCGAGATGTCGTCGCCAAAACCTTGTGCTTGAAGAATTCCGGGGAGGTTGATCTTGTCGGCCAGCGTTTGGTTGTACCACTTCTCTGTGGCGCCGACGTCTTTGGAATCCATCGCGAATCGCCATTGGCCAGAAAGATCGATCGGCGCGGGCTGGGCGACGGCGGGCAAGATGGTTGCCAGAAGAACAATGAGGAAGCTGCATTTTTGCATGTCGAACCACATTCATGGGTTGGTGGTGGACCGCGAGGCGGAAGTTCGGGCTCGCGGCGGAGCGCCGGCCATGGGTCCTTGTCCATTGGGTGCGCCCGGACCGCCGGGGCGCGCGGGATCAAGTTGCGGATCAGGCGGCAGATCGAACGTCTCCATCGAATCGGGTTGCGCTGGATCAAACGGTTTCCAATCGCTGACGAGATATTTGGCAATCGGCAGTTGATCGCCGACGATGCCGTTCACCACGCATTTCGCCAACTCATACGCGCCATAATCGTTCTGGTGCGTGCCATCCACGAACATTTTCGGGAGCTTGGCCGGCCCAAGCGCCTCATAGAGTTTCATGCTCATCGCGTTGAGATCGATCAGCGCGACGTTCTGCTCTTTGGCCGCATCGCGCATGGCATCGGGAAAGCCGCGCAGCGTCTGCACGGCTTTCCCGTCAGCATCCAGCCGCCGAAGATTCTGACTTGTCACCAGCACCGGCGTTGCGCCATGTTTGCGGGTGTCGTCGATAAACTGGATGAAGTATTGCTTGAACCGGTCCACCGGCATTCGCTGGTCGTTGATGCCGAACTGCATCAAGACGTAATCGCCGGCGTGAATCTCGCTAAGCAATTTCGGCCAGCGCTTCTCGCTGATGAAGCTGGCGGTCGTCTCGCCGCTTTCGGCGTAGTTGGCGATGACCACGGGGGGCACAAAAAAACGCGGCAGCATCTGACCCCAGGCCGCCCAGGGCTCCATCATCTGATCGGTCACTGTCGAATCCCCGATGAGATAGGCGGTGATTGGATTAACGGCATCCGTGATCTCGATCGAACGCAGGGCGGGATTTTTATCGCTGAATTCAAGGGTGAGCTTCTCATCCCAATCAAGTTCTTTGAACGTAATCTGCCTGTTTTGATCCCCTTGCAGAAAGAGAATCGGATCGCGCTCGCGCGCCTTCAGGGCAACCTCGCCACCGCCAGGAATCGTCGGCACGCGGACGTGAACCAGGAACGTGAAGGACTTGGTCTGGCCCGCAGGGACATGAACGCTTTGCAGCATCAGCCGACGCGTTTCCGATTTGACGGTCGCGATCGTTTCGGCACGGTCGTCGCCAAGCGTAATCGTGACCAAGTATTCGCCGGGAGCCAGGACCGTGGAAAAAAAGAATGGCTTGTCGCCCGATCCATTTGATCCCAGATCAAAACCGTACCCTCGGTCCGATGTGTAAACATCGCTCGGCGAAACGAGCGTGTAGCCGGACAATCGTTGGCCGAAGCAAAACCGAATGTCGGTGCCGGCCTCGCTGGTGGCCGTTAGAAAAGCGATGAAGATGAAAAACCATCGAATCAATTGCATTCACCATGTGGGGGCGGGCTTGTCGCGCAGATATGCAGCCACGGGATTTTCCGGCAACGCTTTCAGTTGTTCGATCACTACTGAGGCAATGATCTCCGCGCCATCGTGATTGGTATGAACGCGCCCATCGGCGAAGACCGCGGTCGCCGCCGTCTGGCCCAACGCATCGTATCGCTGCGCCGTGAACTCATATAGATCCAGCAGCGGCGCGTTCTGGTCCTTGGCGACCTGCCGGGCCCAGTCGGCATGCGTGCCAGTCGGCCTGGCGATTTTGACGTCCTTCCAGGTGTTGCGCGGAACGAGCGTGCAGACGATTGGCGTGCCGCCCTTTGCCCGCACGTCGGCGATGTATTTCCGGAGGTACCAGCCGAAAGTATGCACGGTTTCGTTGCCGGCGGTTTTGGTTTCCTCACCTACTCCCGGCAGCGCGCCGACCGCGCCGTTGTCGTTGGTTCCGAACTGCATGATTACCACATCGCCCTTGTGGACCATCGCAAGAACATCGGGCCACTGGGGCATATAGGTGCGCGCTCCGGTGCCCCCCAGAGCGCGGTTCACCAGGTTGGCCTTGTCCGGATCAAAGTATGCCGCCAGTGCATCGCCCCAGCCCCATTGTCCATTTCCGCCGTCACCGCGGCCATTGCGCACGGTCGAATCACCGATCAGAAAAACGCTGGGAAGCGTTGGATCGGCGGGCACGGGCCAATTCAAAAAATTTGCCCGATCCAGCGCACTAGCGTCTGGTCCCGGCCGACCGAATTGGGCCAGCACGACCGATGGCTGTGTTGCCGGGTTGACCGATCGCGCCGCCGGCGAAAGCAGGCTCAGGATGTTCTGGCGATGCAGCGCCTTGACGCCCGACAGCACACACTGCGCGTTCAGTGCCGCGCCTTCCGGGCCGGTATGTACAAAATCCGCCGGGAAAAACGGCTTTACCGCGGCCTGGCCCATCTGCTCATAGCGGTCGGCGACCATGTCGGTGAGATCGATGAAAGCAACGCGCTGTGCCGCGGCGATCTGTTTGGCCAACGGGTTGAACTGCCCATTGATCCGCTCGACGTGTCCATCTTTCCAGATGTTTCGCACCGTGAGAGAAATCAAAATGGGTGTGGCGTCTTTCGCTTTGGTCTCTTCCACCATCTTGGTCATGTACCAACCGTAGGTGTGGACGATCTCGTGCTGGTGCGTGACGAGGTTGTCGATCTCCTGCGTCTGGTCGCCCAGGCCGGGCAGTGAGCCGCGGGCGCGCGAATTGTCATTGATTGCCCCGCCGTCGTTTTGGCCGAATTGAATCAACACAAAATCGCCCGGCTTCACGTTGCCCAGCAAGCGATCCCAGAGGCCTTCGCTCACGTAGGTGCGGCTGCTGCGACCACCGCGCGCGGCATTGACCCAGTTGGCCTTTTGGCGATCGACATAATTGGCAAACGCTTTTCCCCATCCGGTGTGAAGTGGATCGCCGTTTTGCGCAGTCGAATCACCGGCAAGAAAAATGGTTGGTAGTGCCGGATTCAGATTCCAGGCCGGCTGCGTCGATGCGGACCGCGTGGATTGCGCGGCGGCAATGGAGCAGACAAACAAACATGACAGAAATAGTTTCCAGCTGACCATGTCTTCCTCCATTTGGCCGCGAGCGATCCTTCACGGAAGATTCGTTTTCATCCAGCCTATGATCCGATCCTGCGTCTTTTCCGGGAGCCGGTTGTAGTCCCATGGCTCGTCGAGCGCGAGTTTTTCACCGGCACTGTACAGGTCATAAACCTTGTGGGCCTGCCCGATGGCGGATTCGACATCCGCGACGTTGGCGTCGCGATCGAGTTTGGGTTGGATGATCATGACCGGGCGCGGTGCGACAACGCCGAGCAGTTCGTCAAAATCGTATGGGATTCTCGATTCCTGCCCGATGAAAAACCCCAGCCGAGGGAGTAGCGCATGCTCTTGCACATACCTGGCGATGCCGCCGGTGCCTTTATCGGCAGAGTCGGTGCGCATGGGTGTGAATCCGCAGATCGAGACGACACCCTTGACTCGCTCATCCATCGCGGCGGCGTGCAGCGCGACCGCCCCACCGACCGAATAGCCAAAAAGGTAAATGCGTTGTGGATCGACCAGCGAATCTTTGGACACCGCATCGACGGCGGTGCGCGTGTCCTCGATCATCCGGCCCATTTGCGACCAGTGCGGATAGCGATCGTAGAACGCCGCCGACTCGTTGATGCGGCTGCCGAAGCCCGTCTGGTCAAATGCCAGCACCGCATAGCCCGCCTTGACCAGCGCGAGGATCGGGTGCAGATCGTTGTGGTAGACCCACATGTATCCGAGCGAATAGCTGTACCCATGTAGCCAGATGACCGTTGGCAGTTTTGTTCCTGGAGCCAGGTTTGACGGGTAGTACAAATCGCCGCGAACATTGTCGCCGAAGTTAATGGATCGCGATGTCGTTTGGCCGGCCTGCGGCTGTAACCAGCCGAACGAGTTGCCGTTCCTTTGGATGACCCATTGCACCAGATCGGGAACCGTCTGCCCGGGATTCCCTCGACCTGCGAGTGCCGCCGGCCCGGTCGCCGCCCCGCGACGACCACCAAATGCCAATCTCCCCGTGCCCGGCGGCATCATCGGTGGTTCATCGCCAAGCGCCCATAGCACCTTATTCCGAACGTTTGCCGCCTTCTTTTCCCAGTCCTTGGCGCCGCCGATGGGCGCGTTGTTTTCATCGGTCAGAAGATCGCCCGCTTTGTGAACCGGGAACTGGCTGATGTCGATCTTCTCGCCACTTTCGCTGAGCCATTGCTGATAATCCCAGGGATAAACAAAATGGTTAACCCATTGCCGATGCGAACGTCCGAACTGGATATCCAGCCAATCGATGCAGGCTTCTTCATCGTTGGCGCCGTGAAATCCGGGAACATGCATCACATCGAGCACATCCGGCTTCCCAAGCAGTTGATAGACCTTCATCGCGGAGTGATAGGTCTGCTCGATCGCCCAATTGTTGGTCACCTCATCATTGAAACCATTCTCCAGCAGAACCGCGCGCGGAGCGATCAAGGACAACAATAGATTGCCGTCAATCGGCATGCGGTCTTCGCGTCCGGTGAAAAAGCGCAGGCGCGGCACGAACCAGCCGGGAAACGAGCGCGTGGTGGATTCGATGCTCTCGCCAAACCCGCGTTCCCCGCCCAGCCGCCATGGAACCACGCCGCCCACTCCCGTGCTGCCGGCGATCACGGCGGCGATCCGCGTGTCGATGGCGGCGGCGATGGTCACCATCTTGCCGTCGCGCGAGTAACCAAAAATGGCGATATGCTTTTGATCTACTTCCTCAAGTGTTTGAAGGTAATCAACCACCAGTTGCGCAGCCCAGGCTCGGCGCGCGAGGGTGGCAAAATCATAATCGGGATAAAGCGCTGACAACCCCGCCGCATCATCCATCATATCGTTGCCGGCATAGCCCGCCGAAATGTATCCACGGCGAATTAAAGCAGGAGCCCAACCGATGAGGTTCGGGCTGATCAACACCGGAAACGGTCCGGCGCCATCAGGAATGGTCACCTGGACGCGAATCGATCCCTTGTCCTGCGGCCCAAATTGCAGCGTCACATTGCGAGTGACGTAGCCATTCCCGCGCGTCTCATCCACCGCGATCACCTGATCGATCTTGGGCTTGGGAGGCATCGATCCAATATCCCATTTCTGCTCGCTTTGAAAAATCTCCTCGCGGCGAGCATTCCATTCCGCCGCGCTCGCAACGGGCCGACCGTCAAAGAATTGCAGTGGATCGGGAAGCGCGTTGACCCTGGGCATCGCATCAAAATCGGGCGGCAATTCATCGGTCTTGGCCAGCCACTGGTCGAACGACGGCACATCCGGCAGAATCTTGAGCAATTGATCGAGATAGGTCCGGCGATCCTCCGGCGTCATACCGCGGCTGGGCGACATGAGGAAGAGAGTGATCCCTGCACAGAGCAGGACAATACGGTTGATATGCCGGTTGCCCCACTTCCTGGGGCGCGCTGTGTTCAAGCTCATTTTTGTTCCAGCAAACCGCTGCGATGTGCCTCTGTTCCGCAACCTCGTCAGGATAAGATGATACTTCTTGTCATGTCTTTCGTCTAAAGGAAATGTGTTGGATTTATCGCCAGGAGCTTCAATGCCCGGATATGCGATCGCCGTCTTCTCGCTTTTGACCGCCGCGGTTGCCTTCGCGGCCGATTCGCCGGTCCATCTGGCCGAGCTCACCGCCGAGCATATGGCCAATCCAGTTGGGATCGGCGTCCCGCAGCCGCGTTTGTCTTGGAAACTGTTGTCTGACCGCCCCGGTGAAATCCAGACGGCCTACGAAGTGCGCGCCGCCTCATCCTTCGACGAGCTCGATCACCCCGATTTCTGGGCTTCTGGAAAAGTCGTATCCGATCAATCAGTCCTGGTGCCGTGGGGTGGCAAGCCACTGGATTCACGGGCAATCGCCATCTGGCAAGTGCGCATTTGGGATAAAGCGGATGCGGCTTCTGATTGGAGTCACCCGGCATCGATTGAACTGGGCTTGTTACACGCTGCCCAGGAATGGAAAGGGCAGTGGATCACAGCGAATTTGCCGCGTTATGACATCATGGCCAAGCCGCTGGCCAGCGCTTCATGGATTGACGGGGGCGCAACCCAGCAGCAGGCGACGGCCGCGCGCATCGCGATCGATCTTCCCGCCGGTGTCGCCGTCCAAACCGCCACCATCGACGCCGCCGCCGCGGGATTGATTTCGCTTTACGTCAACGGGAAATCAACCCGCCAGGGTCCCAGCAGCCACACCGCGCCGTTTCATGCTGATTTCGGACAACAGCTTCAACCGGGCCGCAATGTCATCGGTTTGTTTTCCCTGGCCGTTCGCCGCAGCGCAGACCCCAATGCCAAGAACAACATCGCCGCTCACGCGGTCATCAAGTTGCAGGATGGACAGACCATCGAGCTCAGCACGGATGCGAAATGGAAAGCCGCTGTCTCTCCCACCCAGGACTGGTTCGCCCCCGACTTTGATGACACCGCCTGGGCCAACGCAACCATCGAAGGACCATACAGTGACACTCCCCCCATCCACAGCGCCGACGGCACCATCGGTCCCGGCCGATATCTGCGCAAAACCTTCACGGTCAAAGGCCCCATTGCCAAGGCACGGCTCTATGCAACAGCCCTGGGTGTTTACGAAGCCTCTATCAACGGCAAACCTGTCAGCGAGGATCAACTCGCGCCGGGTTGGACTGATTATTTCAAACGCGTCATGGTCCAGACCTACGATGTGACCCCCCTGCTATTGCCCGGCCAGGAGAATGCGGTGGGTGCGCTCTTGGGCGACGGCTGGTTTGCCGGCCGGCTTGGTTGGATGGGGCCCCAGCAATACGCGCGCATCGCAGATCACCCATCATTCAATGCCCAGCTTGAAATCACCTACGCCGATGGGACGACACAAACCATCGCCACCGATGGCTCCTGGAAAGGCGGTCCCGGGCAGGTCGTTGGTTCGGATCAGCAGCTTGGAGAAGTGCAGGATGCGCGCCTTGCCGCGCCGTGGGATCAAACATCGTTCGACGATTCACAGTGGGTTAGCGTCGCCACCGAGAAACATGATGAAATCCAACTGGATCCCCAGCGTGGCCCGCCCGTCCGCCGATTGATGGAACTGTCGCCCAAAGCCATCACCCGCGCCGGCGGCGTGTGGACCGTCGATTTCGGCCAGAACATGGTTGGCCACGTCCGCCTGAGCGGTGTCGGAAACGCGGGAGATCAGATTCACATCCTGCATGGTGAAACGCTGAACCCTGACGGCACTGTTTACAACGAGAACCTCCGGCAGGCGATTTCTCTCGACCAATTCACATTTGCCGGAACCGGCAAAACCGAAACCTTCGAGCCGCACTTCACGTTCCACGGTTTCCGCTACGCGCAAATCACCGGTTATCCAGGTGAACTATCAGCCGACAACATTCGCGGCATCGTCGTCGGCTCGGAAACGCCCGATACCGGAACGATCGTCACGTCAAACGCCGATGTGAATCAGCTCGTATCCAACATCCGCTGGGGCCAGCGCGGGAATTTTCTTTCGGTCCCCACCGATTGTCCGCAGCGCGATGAACGCATGGGATAGATGGGCGATGCGCAGGTCTTCGCGCCAACGGCGGCTTACAACGCCGATGTCGCCAGCTTCTTTGGCAAATGGATGGTAGATGTGAATGATGGCCAACTCGCCGCCGGCCTCAGCGCCGGCGCGTATTGGGTAACATCGCCGCGCGTCGACAGCCAAACCGCCGGCTACCCGATCTGGGGTGATGCCGGCGTCATCATCCCGTGGGTCATGTACACGACCTATGGCGACCGCGGATTCCTCGAGCAAAGCTACGATCACATGGCCAAGTGGGTCGATTTCAATCAGCAACGATCAGACCATCTCCTGCTCAGCGGCGGTGTCGGCGACAACCTTGCTCCACTAAACAACGGTGCTGGTCGCGGCGGCGCTGGCGCAGCCGGCGCCGGCAGCAGACCCGCTTCCGGCCCCGCAGCGAGGGGCGGAGGCGGCCGTGGTTTTGGCGGTACAAATAACACTACCGCAGACCTCGATACCGCATATTTCGCCCACTCCGCGCAGATCGTCTCCAAAGCCGCGACCATCCTGGGCAAGACTCAGGACGCCGCCAAATATGACAAACTCTATCACGATATCGCAGCCGCCTTCGTCAAAGCCTACGTTCACGAAGACGGCAGCATGGTGGGCGGCACGCAGAGCACCTACGTTGTCGCCCTTTCCTTTGGCATCATTCCCCAGCCACTCCACGATGCCGTCGCCAAGCAACTGGTTGATGACGTCACGCGCCGAGGCCATCTGAGCACCGGCTTCGTTGGCGTCGGGTTTCTAACTCCCACCCTCACCGCAATCGGCCGACCGGATCTGGCATTTCAACTGCTCCTGACCGACACTTACCCATCCTGGCTTTTCACCGTGAAACAAGGCGCCACCACCATCTGGGAACGCTGGGATGGCTACACCCCCGAGCGCGGGTTCCAGGCATCTTCAATGAATTCCTTTAACCACTATTCGCTGGGATCGGTCGGCCAATGGCTCTACTCCGGCCCCGGCGGCATCGGCGTCGACGAAGACCACCCCGGCTTCAAACACTTCTTCCTCGAGCCACAGTTCTCAACGAGCTTCTCATCGTACAAGGCGACGCTCAACTCTCCCTACGGCCTGATCTCATCGGCATGGCACGTGGAGAACGATCAGGTGACGTATGACGTGACGGTTCCCTCCAATACGTCGGCGACGCTCACCCTTCCCGCGCTGGCCAATGACCGAACCGCCCTCAAAGCGACGGGCGCGCCGATGACCCGCGGCGATGGAGGCAAATGGACGCTCACCGCCGGCACCTACGAGTTCTCATTCCCCGCCAGTCGGGCTGGCAGCGTTAAATAAATCCGCCACGATACAGACCCATTTTGGAAATGCTTATGCTTCATGGCCTTTTCTTTTGCATCCTTCACGCCCTGCCGGTGCTCGCGGTCAATATCGGCAGTTCGCCGAGCTCCAGTCCGGCGGATTCGAATCTCTCGATTCACGCGACGAAATGCGAGATGGCCGTCGATCCGCTCGGCGTCGATGTGGTTCATCCGCGGTTGAGCTGGACACTGAATTCCACCAAGCAGGGTCAAGGTTCAACGCAATATCAGGTGCTCGTTGCCACGTCCCTGGACTCCCTGACCACAGATAAAGGCGACTGCTGGGACAGCGGCAAGGTTCCCGCGGCCGGGCCGCTTTACGTGGAATATGCCGGCGCGCCGTTACGATCGGGTGCGCAGTATTTCTGGAAAGTCCGCGTATGGGATAAGGCGGATCAGCCCTCCGCCTGGAGCAAACCCGCGACATGGACCATGGGCCTCCTCAGCCCGGGGGATTGGAAGGCAAAATGGGTCTCGGATGCCGCCGATGCGGCGACGACCAAGCCATCGAGCGGGCCGTTGCCAATCTTCCGGAAGTCATTTGACATCGAGAAACCCATTCGACGAGCCACCGTCTTTGTCTGCGGGCTTGGCCAGTTCGAGCTGCATCTCAACGGCGAAAAGGTCGGCGACAACGTGATGGAGCCGGGGTGGACCGATTATCGCAAGACCTGTCTCTACGTGACCTACGATGTGACCGCTCAGCTCAAGCAAGGTGAAAACGCGATCGCTGCCATGCTTGGAAATGGAATGTACAACCTTCCGCGGCACAAGGGACGCTATCAGAAATTCATCGGCTCTTTCGGCAAGCCGGTCCTCATCGTGCAGCTTCAGATCGAGCACACCGATGGATCAGTCCAAACCATCGTGACCGATCGCGATTGGAAATCCACCGCCGGCCCAATCACGTTCGCCGATGTCTATGGCGGCGAGGATTTCGATGCGCGGCGGCTGCAAGCGGGATGGGACACAGCGGGCTTCGATGATTCAGCGTGGGGAAATTCTGCGGAGGTCTCCGGACCGGGCGGAACACTCGCCGGCCTGAGCCGCAGCGCGCCCGCCATCCGCATCGCCCAAACCTTCGAGGCAAAATCCGTCGCGCAGCCCAGGCCGGGAGTTTTCGTTTATGACTTCGGTCAAAATGCGGCACTCGTGTCGGCGATCACCGTAAGCGGTTCGAGTGGCGCTGCGGTCAAGATGGTCCCCGGCGAGCTGCTCAATGGCGATGGCACGGTATCGCAAGCGAGCTCCGCCGGGCCGACATGGTTTACTTACACGCTCAATGGATCGGGAAATGAAAGTTGGTCGCCCCGCTTCACTTATTACGGATCGCGGTATCTGCAGGTCTCGGGCGCGGTTCCCGACAAGGAAGCAAATGATTCGGGCCTTCCGGTGATTCATTCAATTTCAGCAAACTTCATCACCAGCACGTCAGAGCCGGCGGGCGAATTCTCGTGTTCCAATGATCTGTTCAACCGCACGTCCACGCTGATCCGTTGGGCGATGCGAAGCAACATGCAAAGCGTCCTCACCGACTGCCCCCACCGCGAACGGCTCGGCTGGCTCGAGCAAAACCACCTCGTCGGCGCATCCCTGATGGACAATTTCGATGTGCACGCGCTCTTTGGCAAGATTTGCTGGGATATGTCCGATGCACAGACCGCCGATGGCCTGATCCCCGATATCGCCCCTGAATACACCAAATTCAGCGGCGGGTTCCGCGATTCACCCGAATGGGGAAGCGCTTGCATCCTCATCCCCTGGCAAACATATCAGTGGTACGGCGACCAAACGGTGCTGCGCTCGCAGTACCAGACCATGCAGCGATACGTCGACTATCTAGGAACAAAAGCGAAGGACCATATTCTCAACTTCGGCTTGGGCGATTGGTATGACCTGGGACCCAAGCACCTGGGGCAGGCGCAACTAACCCCGGTCTCTCTCACTGCCACCGCGTTCTATTACCGCGACATCGCAATCATGGAAAAGATCGCCCGGCTGATGGGGAAAGCAGACGATGCGGAAAAATACGGCACATTAGCGGGCCAGGTCGCCGACGCATTTAATCGAGCCCACTACAAACCCGAAGCGCACACCTACTCCACCGGCAGCCAGACATCCAACGCCCTTCCGCTGGTTTTCGGCCTTGTGCCGGATCAGGATCGGGATGCCGTTCTCCAAAATCTGGTCGCCGACATTCGCAAGCGCGGCAACGGACTCACTGCCGGTGATATCGGATATCGATACGTCCTCCGCGCGCTCGCCCAGGCCGGCCGCTCCGACGTGATTTTCGACATGAACAACCGCTCCGATCGTCCCGGCTACGGTTACATCCTCGCCAAGGGGGCGACCAGTCTCACCGAAGGATGGGATGGCAGCGCCTCGCAGGATCACTTTATGCTCGGCCACATCATGGAATGGTTCTACGCCGATCTCGCAGGAATCCAGCAGGCTCCCGATTCAGTTGGATTCGATAAAATCGTTATCCATCCCACGCCCGTTGGAGACATCACCTGGGTAAAGGCCTCCTACCAGTGCCCGCACGGAACAATCGTGAGCAACTGGAATCTCTCGGATGGAAAGTTCACTTCGGATGTGACGATCCCCATCGATACCACGGCCACGATCTATCTCCCCACAAAGGATTCAGCCTCTGCAACGGCGAACGGTGCCCCGCTTAGGGAATCCGAAGGTGTTTCGATCCTGCCGGATCAAAACAACTCAATTGCGATTCAAGTCGTTTCGGGCATCTACCACTTTGAAGCAAAGTCAAATTGAGAATCCGCGTCGCAAAAACGGAGGGCGGAGCCCAAATGCGCTTCGGCTGTGGACCGGAGATCGTCGGGGAGTCGCAGATGAACAGTTGACATCCACATAAATTCTACAAAACTGTCGTCGCAAAGTCATCCACCATCAACACCCAGATGAATAAAATAAGGGTGCGGCGCCGGCTATTATAAATCAACGCGTCGGCAGTCCTTTGCATATATTATGCCCCCATGAACCAACCGTTCTCCCGCGGAGTCCTTCTCATGATGCTTGCTATGCTTGCAGTGACGTCCGCCCGCGCTCGCGGCAGCGGAGCCTCCTTCACCAAGATCGAGGCATCGTTTGAATTGCCGCAGGTGCAAGGCAATCCATTCGACTTCACCCAGAATGATGTGCAGGTAACTTTCACATTGCCGGATGGACATGAGATCACGCTGCCCGCGTTCTTCGACGGCGGCCACACATGGCGCGTCCGGCACACGCCGGATTCGCCGGGACAATACGCCATTCGCTCGATCACGCTCAATGGCAGCGAC
>Ga0302326_10018706_pt1 | contig 14359 bp, 8 predicted proteins | sample Palsa_T0_3_FD_202264 | JGI IMG/M metagenome (GOLD analysis project Ga0302326, IMG submission 202264) | Peat permafrost microbial communities from Stordalen Mire near Abisko, Sweden - Palsa_T0_3 | ecosystem: Environmental > Terrestrial > Soil > Palsa > Peat permafrost | place: Sweden: Abisko... | reverse complement strand
CACGCCGCCGGAATCATGGGAACTGCAGTCCATTCCGCACGGTATCGTTGAGCATCATTTCTACACCTCGCAGGTGGTCCTGGGTCTGCCCAATAATCAAAGCGATTACTACGTCTACACGCCGCCCGGTTATAACGCGAAAGACAGGCGCAGCTATCCCGTGCTCTACCTGCTACACGGCTACAGCGACGCAGCGGATGGCTGGTCTTCTGTCGGCAAGGCGAACTTCATCCTCGACAGCCTCATCGACTCCGGCAAGGCGAAGCCGATGATTGTGGTCATGACGCTTGGTTATGGCAACATGGCGGTGCTCAAGCCCGGACGCACTCCGGCTCTCAGTGCGCAGAGCGTCGATCTTTACCAGAAAGCACTGCTTACCGAAGTGATTCCGCAGATCGAGACGAACTATCACGTATCCAAAAAGCGCGAGGACCGCGCCATCGCCGGGCTTTCCATGGGCGGCCATGAGAGCCTGTTCATCGGTCTTAGTCACCCGGAGCTGTTCGCCTGGGTTGGTACTTTTTCCGCCGGCCTGAATGCCAACAGCATTGCGCAGCTGCCGTCAATCACCGCGCAGAAGGCGAATCTCCGCCTGCTCTGGATGGCCTGCGGAGTGGACGATGCGCTTCTCAAGCCCAACCAGACCGTAATCGCCACGCTCAAGGCCGAAGGCCTTCCAGTGACGGCTATCGAAACTCCAGGTCATCACCAATGGCCGGTCTGGCGCGACAACCTGATACACTTTGCGCCGCTGCTCTTTCAGAAGTAACGGCGTGGAGCCGGCTGGGGGTTCACTAAGATTCTTTTTGAATAGGAGCCACGCTAGAAGTTACCGAGGGCCTTTCGGGCTACCAGCAATAGTTGGGTCGCAAACAACTGGCGGATCGACTGCCGCTGGCTGGCAACTAAGCGAGCGCTATGCGTACGGCAAACGATCGGCATAACTTCACCTCGGCCGTATACGAGGAATTTTGTTCGACACACTTCTCCTGGTAGTGCAAAGCAGATCGAGCAAAAGACATCAATATTGTTGGCCATTTGGCTCTCTTTGTTTGGCTTTATCTAACCAGGAAAAGCTGAATTGCGGCGATTCCCTTGTCTCCGCTCTCGAATCCCTCCCCCGAAAGAATCGATCACAGGGTTAGGGGAAACGCCGCTTATTGAAAAGCATACCGGTTCCGGCAAAAGATGCTACAACTCATGCGTAATACTGGCAAGGATTGTAGTAATGCCGGGTAGTAACGGGAGCGCTTTGCCTGGTTGTGGCGCCGGGAATGATATTACAAAGCTCGAGCGTTCCTCGCGTCCCTGAGAGTGATTTCGACTGCCAATAGGACAGCCTGATTGGCTTCGGTGACTGTTCTCTCCCCTAACAGTTGCTTATAGGAATCACGCAACCGCTCCAAGGCAAAGACCAGATCGTGGTTGCTCTTCATGACACCACGGAACCACTTCTCAAGCTCTCCCTCAACGGAAGCCTGGGGCGTGGCAAACTCCAATACTTTACAAGTAGTTTTTGTCGGCATAACCGTCTTTTCTATGAATGGGTATCAAGGCCGGGGATGACAGGAGACTTAATGGCGGCGACTCCTTTGTTCCACTACCGAGTCCCTCCCCCGAAAGAATCGATCACAGAGTTTGGGGAATCGCCGCTTGAAAATGAGCATACTGGTTCGGCCAGAATTTACTACAGTCCTTGCGTAATACGACGGAGGTCAATAGTAACACCGGGTGGTAACGGAGCGAAATTCGTAGCATCGTTGACGAGGCCTTGGACAGAAGTGACCCTCGAGGGAAGCTATCGCTCAGCGATATGAGGCTGCGCAGCAGAAACGAAAACGTACCTCAGGGCCTAAGGGCCAGATCGTTTTTGCTGGGTTTATGTACGGCTGAGGTATTTGCTTGATAACCTGCCAACTCCAAATTGAGTCCCGTAGGGACGACTGAACTTAGCCCAGGACGCAGTCCTGGGTTGGCATGCACCATCGAAGAGTCCCGTAGGGACGGCTGAAAAGGTTACCCAAGAAATGGTCCTGGATTCGGGGAGTGGATCGGGACTTCTTGATCGCGGAATGTTTCGAGATGGGAACACGAGGGATCGTATCCTGCGCAACTTTCAGTCGTCCCTACGGGACTGGCTCATCTCCCGAATCTCTCCCCAGGACTACGTCCTGGGCTAAGTTCAGCCGTCCCTGCGGGACTGATTTCGAGATGGTCGCTCTCAGCAGGGGCTAGAAAAGCCCGTACCTACCGACCCGCAGTCACGGGGTGTGGAGTTTCTCGAAAGCGTCCAGCGCTTCGTGCAGCCGATTGAAGACCAACCTGGGGTCGATGACCTCCGTTAGGCGATGACGGGCGAAGTCCAATTTTAGCCCCGAAGGCATCCGGGCAAAGCCCAGTTCAGTTTCCCAAGTCTTCAGTCTTTGCTGCAATTGTTCGATGACGCGAGCTGCCGAGTAATCCAGATGCGTGATGGACTCGCAATCCACAATCAGCCAGCGGACGTGTGTGGGCGGTCGCCCTGCAAGACAAAGCACCTCTTCCATGAAGCGGTTGGCGTTGGCGTAGAAGAGCTCCGCATCAAAGCGGTACATCACCAAGCCGGGTTCTGTCATCGCGCCTGCCGCCACAGGATTCAGCTGCCAAACTCCATCCGTTTTCAGAACCATCACGCCCGTGTGAGGGTGGTAGCTATGCTGGACGATCCGTAACAGGGAGAGAATCATGGCCAACAGGATTCCCTGCTCGACCCCCGCCCCGACGACCACAACTGCGGTGGTCAGCGCTAAGGCGAACTCCCCGGGGCTCTCCCGGCGTAGGGCCAGGATGGTTCGCAATTTGATCAGCCGAATCGCAATCATGAAGACCAGGGCGCCGAGCACGCAACGCGGGAGGTATGCGAGCGGCCGGGTGAGAAAGAGCAGAACCATGGCTACGATGGCGGCGGTTGCAAGCTGCGCTACCTGGCTCTGGGCGCCGGCGCCTTCAACCATTGCCGTCTGCGTCGGGCTTCCGTTGACGACGAAAGTCCCGCTTAAGCCGGCCGCAGCGTTGGCAGCGGAAAGACCGGCCAGGTCGGCATTTTCATCCAATTGCTGCTGGTGGCGCGCCGCATAGACCCGGGCGGTTGCCGCACTCTGGGTGATGATCATGACGGCACACGATGCGGCTACGGAAAGCACTGGCGGAAGATCTCCCCAACTCACCGCAGGAAGTTTGAAATGGGGGAGACCCCCTGCCACCGGTCCGATGATCGCAATACCGTGGCCGTTGAAGTTGCAAAGGACGCTTGCCGTCATGGCGCCGGCGACTGCGATGAGCGCGCCGGGGACTTTCGGCGCAAAACGGTGAAGCAGAAGCATGGTTACTACGACAACCGCGGAAACGGCTAAGGTCGGCGGATGCACTAGCGGCAGTCTTCTCAGCACCTGAGCGAATTGCATGACTGTTCGGCGAGCAGAGACCGGTACTCCCAGCATCTCTCCCAGCACGGCGATGCCGACTTGAAATCCGACCCCGGTGAGAAAGCCGGTAAGCACGGTCTGGGAGAGAAAGTCGGCGATGAAGCCCAGCTTGAGCAACCGCGCCAACAGTAGGAAGCCGGCCGTGAGCAGGGCAATTGCCCCTGCAAGGGCTACATACCGCGAGCTGGCTGCGGGCGCCATGCCAGAGATCCCACCGGCGAAGATGGCGGCGGTCGCGGAATCAGCGGAAACCACCAGATAGCGAGAAGAGCCGAACGCGGCAAATGCCACGGCCGGAATGAGCAAGGAATACAGGCCGGTGACTACAGGCATGCCGGCAATTTTGGTGTACCCCAGGGCTTGCGGGATATTCATGGCCGCGAGCGTGAACCCGGCCAAGGCATCGCGCACGGCCACGGCAACCTTGAATGGCCGCACACTTTGAAAGAGCTTCAGCAAAGTTCAGTCTCCTATGCAGCGCCTGGAGTCCCGCGGCGGGAGCCGGTGCGGTTCGCCAAAATGCCGAGGCACGATGAATGTCGTCAAGCGTAAGCGCCGTCGGGCCGCTTAGAGGGCTTGCCGTGCCATCATGCGGGAGAACAGCCCGTTTCCGGCGGCCAGTTCCGCGAACGAGCCAGTCTCAACCACCCGCCCGGCTTGCATCACATAAATCCTGTCGGCGTTGCGAATGGTGCTCAGCCGGTGCGCCACGACGACGCGAGTCACCTTTAAACTATCTAAACTGCGGCTGACGACGGCTTGCGCGCGGTTATCGAGCGCGCTGGTCGCCTCATCGAATAACAGAATTTTTGGCTTGAATACCAGGGCGCGCGCAATCAGCAGCCGCTGGCGCTGTCCCATGGAGATGTTATTCGCGCCCTCGCTGATAAAAGTGTGCATGCCCATGGGGAACGATTCGATATCCGGCGCGATGCTCGCCCGGCGCGCTGCATCCCAGGCCTGGTCGAGCGTGATGGCCACACCCGCCGAAATGTTCTCGAAGATCGATCCCGCCAGCAGGTTGCTGCTCTGCAATACCACGCCCAACTGGCGGCGAACCCCAAGCGGATCGAGTCCGTTAAGGTCCTGGCCGTCGAATTGGACGGTTCCCGACGCAGGCGTCTCAAATCCCAACAGCAGCCGAATCAGCGTCGATTTCCCGCTCCCGGAGGGGCCTACGATGGCGACGAACTCTCCGGGGTTAGCCTTGACAGTTACGTCATCCAGAGTCAAACGTCCGGAATTCTGGTAGCGAAATGTGACGTCCGAGATGGAGATCGCTCCTTCGAGACTTCCGGGCGGCGATTTGCCGGCGCGCATCTCCGGCTCCGCGGCCAGAATCGGCTCCGATCTTCGCCAGAGATTCAAATCGTGTAGGACATCGACGGCGGTGTTGCTCAAAAACGACACCGAGCTGATGAACACACCAAACGCGACACTGAAAGCCAGGAAATCTCCGGGAGGCAGGGTTGATGGGGAATCAGCCGCGTTCCTGAGCAGGGCCGTACCCGCAATCAAAAATATCATAGCCGTCGCTAGAGTAGGGATGGTCTGGTTGAGGGCGCTGACATGGTCCTGGAGCCGCTGCACAACCAGATTAAGCTTCTGTTGTTCGCTATAACGCTTGCCCCAGTAGACGAACGCAAATCGCTCTGTGCCCGAAACTCGCAGCTTCGAAATTCCGTTGATCAGTTGCACTGTAATTCCAAACAGACGTCCCTCCAGTTGTTGCAAGGGACGCAACTGCCGCAGCATCGCAACTCCCGAGACCTGCGTCACCATGAGAATGAGAGCGCCTGCGGCAAGACCGATCACAGCCAGCCGCCAGCTGTAATAGAACATCAGCGCCAGGTTGATCAGCGAAACGAAGCTGCCGAAGATGGCGCGCATTCCCGTCGCACTCAAGCGCCGGAAAATTGTGCTGATGGCCATGGCGCGCGTGACAAGATCACCGGTTGAGTACTGCCGCAGAAACGAGGGGTGGAGCTTGAGCAGGCGGTCCCAAACGGCGGCCTGTGTGACCGAGTTCATTGCCGTCGAAATGCGCGTGGTCACGACGGCCTCCAGCAGGTCGAATAGGGACTTGCCCAGCGCCGCAACGATTAAGCCTAGTCCCATTTGAAACAGCAGAGAGCGGCTGGCATCGGGAATGGCAGTGTCGAAAAGCACTTCGGTAGCGATGGGCACAAACATGCCGAGGAGAGCGCCCGCCAGAACCGTAGCCAACAACACCTTGAATTCATGCCCCATCCCGCGCGTGCTGAACCGGACAAGATCAATCGCACCATGGATTTTCTCGGGAAAGGGGCGATACAAAACATATCCGAAGGGCTGGAGCGCTCTGGCGGCAGGAGCGTCCACAAAAGTCTGCGCCCCGCTGGAAGGATCGAGTTGCAGGTATCTGCCGCCAGCCTGGGGCAGAAGGGCCTGCGGTCTCCCATCTTGCAGCGCGAAGGCAAGAATTGCTCCGCAATCCTTCTTCCACCATTCGCCCTCGAGCATCACCCTGCGCGACCGGATATGCGACGCTCGCTCGATCGCGCGCAGCGTCTGCTCTTGCGTCCAGGCGGGATCGATCACTCGTGGAGGCTCGACCTGAATCCCGCAGACTTCACCCAGCACCCGCAAAGCGGCCACCATGGGCGGCCCTCCGGAAGGTAGCAGCTTTCCCGGATCGCGGACGACGGAAGCCAGCGCGGTGAGGGCGTTGTGCGTTGCGTCTGCCTGTTGCAGCTCGCGCTGCTTCAGGCGGCTCGCCAGATTGTTCGGCTCCGGGTCATTGCGTTCGGGCGGCGTGATTGCGCTCAAGAGGGTGCCTCCGCAACCAATGCATCGCCCTCCTCCGCGATCAGTTCGGCGTAAGCGCCCTTCCGCGCCATCAGTTCTTCATGCCTTCCGCGTTCTACCACCTTGCCCGCGTGCAAAACAATGATCTCATTGCAGTCGCGAATGGTGCTGAGGCGCTGGGCGATAATCACGCAGGAACATTTTCGTTGCCACAGGTTCTTGCCGATCAGCCATTCCGTCTCCGTGTCCAGCGCACTGGTGGCCTCATCCAAAACCAGGATCGACGGCTTGTTCACCAGCGTCCGCGCAATCTCCAGCCGTTGACGCTGACCGCCGCTCAAATTGCGCGCCCCCTCCTCCAGTTGCGCATCGTAACCGCCGGGCAGGGAGTTTATGTCCTCGTGTATGCAGGCATCCTGGCACGCCTCAAGAAGTTCCTGATCGGAAACCACCGAAGACCAGAGTGTGAGGTTGTCGCGCACCGACCCCTCAAAAACAAAAATATCCTGCTCCACCAGCGCAAGCGAGGTCGACAGCACGCGTCGCGGAATCTGCGTACGCGCTTCCCCATCGAACAAAACCTCGCCGCTCCACGGCTGGTAGAGACCGCACACCAGCTTGCCGATCGTGGATTTCCCCGACCCGCTGGGTCCGACAATGGCGATTCTCTCGCCCGGTTTCAAGGAAAAACTCAGATTCTCGATCAACGGCGGCGAAACCGGGTTGTAGCCGAAGCTGAGATTGCGTACCTCGATGGCTCCCGTCAATCGCGCTTCCTCTTGCTTGCCGATTGCATCGTCTTCCCGTGCCGCTGGATCCTGCTTCTCGAGCAAGATATCGTCCAGCCGGTTCATGCCTCCCTGCAATTCCTGGATCGCGCCCCCTAGCCCCAGGAGATTGTTCAGCGGCTGCAGAAAGCTCGCCATCAGGCTTTGAAACGCCACCAGCATGCCGATGGTGAAGTAACCGTTGATGACCCGGACTCCCCCGACCACCAGGATCAAGGCCACGGTCAGCGCGGAAAGAAACGAGGGCAGAACGCCCAGCGATTGATTTGTGAGATCGAGCTTCTGCTGCAAATTGATGGCTTTGGCGTAGGTGCCGGCCCAGCGTGCGAAGAAGTCCGATTCCAGGCCGGACGCTTTCAAGGTTTCGATGCCTTGCAGTCCGGCGATGGCCAGGCCGTAGCTCTTGCCGTATTCCACCTGCAGACGCTTGTTGGCGTCGATTCGTGACCGGGCAACAAACCGCAATGCGGCGAAATTGGCCGCTGCGCACGCAATCCCGATGGTGGCCAACATGGGATCGTAGCAGTACATCACGATGGCGTAGAACACGATCACGCACAGGTCGATGAATGTAGTGGCCAGTCTGCCCGAGAGTAACGACGCGACTTCGCTGTTGATTTCAACCCGGCTGCTGACTTCTCCCGCGTAGCGCTGCCCGTAGAAGCTCACCGGCAATCGTAGAATCAGCCACATGAAATGGCTGGACATTACGACTGCCAGCTTGATCCTCAAGGCACGAAGGAACTTGAGCTGCCAGATCGTCAGCGCGCCCCGCAGCAAGGCCGTCAGCGCCATTCCGATCACCAGCGGGCGCAGCCAGTCGTGCATTCGCCGGACGAGCACGTTGTCGACAAACACCTGGGTGAAAACCGGTACCGCCAGCCCCGGCAATACCAGCAGCAGCCCAAGCAGCACACAAAACGTGAGTGCAGAAAGCGAACCCTGCAGGCGCTGATAAAGTGCAGGAATGGCCCTGGGTTTATAACCGCCTTTCTTGAATTGGTCGCCCGGTCTTAGGAAGAAAATAAGTCCCGTATACGATTCGCTGAACTCCTGGAACGTTACCCATCTTGATCCGCTGCCCGGATCGTTGAGGTAAACCCGGTTGCGCTCCCGGTCCACACCTTCCATCACCAGGAAATGGTCGAAGTTCCAGAACACGATGAAAGGAAACGCCATGTTGGCGATGTCATCCAGATCGGTAGCGTGCGCACTGGCCACCAGACCATAGGAACGCGCCGCTTTCAGGATGTAAGTGGCCTGACTGCCGTCGCGGGAAACGCCGCAGGCCCGCCGCAGTTCAGTCAGTGGAACCCAGCGTCCGTAGTAAGCAAGGATAATGCCGAGGGCGGCTGCTCCGCACTCCACCGCCTCCATTTGCAGAATCGTGGGCGTGCGAACCCGCTTGCTTCGGAACCTCCCGATGAATGGCAGCGTTTTAATTGACCCCAAGCGCCCCTCGCAGGATTGGAAGCAGGTAGGTGACCGGAGCGCGCGTTTCCACCGTAACCCGAGCGCTGGTGGTGGTACCCGCGGTAATCGGGATCTGCGGCCCCTTCGACGACGACCATCGATACCCGGTATAAGTCGACCCGTCCTTCTCTAAATTAACCAGCACTTCGATCTGTGGCTCGTTGCGCAACATTCGCTCCGCGACCTCGGCGCTTCCCAGCATCACTTCAGCTCCCGTCTTCGTCACAGGAAACGCGGACACCGACGAGACGCCGCCCACAATTCCGCCAAACCTTTCGCGCTTAACGCTGTCGGGAGTGACCTGAATCCTCATGCCGGGGCGAATCTGCTTGCCTTCGCCCACCCCGAAATAGGCGATGCAAACCAGATTGCTCGCCGCTTCCTGCAGCTCCAGGGACGCTAATCGGGAACCGGTATTCACGGCCTGTCCCAGATGGGCCGCGATTTCGACCACCCGGCCGCCGTATTCGCTGAGGATGCGCGTATTGTTTTCCAGTTGAACCTGCGCCACCTCAACGTTCCGGCGCAACTCCAGAATCTGGTTTTGCCGCTGGTTGCTGGACTGCAACAGCGAGCGCGATAGTTCCGTGCGTTGGGTTTCGATCCGATTGATCTGGCTCTCGAGATCGCTCCTTTGCGTGTCCATCTCCGAAATGCGCACCTCGTTGTCGAGGTTTTCTTTCTCGGTCTCCAGCAGATCGTAAGACACTCTGGGTTCGATTCCTGCGTTAATGGACTCATGCAGTGCGTCTAACCGTTTTTTGAAAACGCCGCGCAATGCCTCACGGTTGTGAATGCCTTCGTTCAAACTCGCGATCTGCATCTGCAGGTCTTTTTGGTGAGCCGTGAAATCGCGGTCCTGCAAGTGCGCTTGCTGCCCTTGCAGGGCATTCTGTTTGCGGTCTTCAGCTTCCAGCACCGCCAGCCGCGCGCGGTCTTCTTCCTGTTGGCGCCGGATGGGCGATTCATCGATGACCCCAATCAGGTCGCCTTTCTTGACCTGGTCGCCCACCTGCAGGTTGAAATCAGCCAACCTGCCGGCTGCCTGCGACTGAATCTCCACGATCTTGTTCGGTCGGATGATGATTCCCTGCCCGCTAACCGTTGTCGGCAGCTGTCCCCAAATACACCAGGCAATTAATACCGCACCAAGTGTGAGCAGGATCGCCAGTAAGAACCAGTCTTTGGGCGACACGATCTGGATGAGTTGATCCAGGCGCTCCGGAGACGACATCCTTTCGAGCGCCTGCTTTCGGAATATGCCTTGCCGTTCTTCAGGCATCTTGATCTTCTCTTGGGCCGCCGAGAGGCCGGGAGCACATTATTCGCCACGCAACCGTTTCATCATCAAGTCGAGGCGTGCCCCCGCCAGCGCCAAGGTCTCCAGCATGGTGGGCCCGATCTCGTCTCCCATATTCACTTGCTCCTGATCGATGGAAGCCCGCCCGTAGCCGAGGGAAGTGACGGTGTTGCGCAATCGATCGGCGAGAAAAACCGCGAGCGCGCGATAAAACCGGGCGGCGAACGGCGGATCCTTGAGCCGATCTCGCAGAGACGCCACTGGAATGGAGAGCACCAGGGAATCCTCCAGCGCGACGACGCTCGCCGAGGGCGGGCGCGCATCCACAAACGACATCTCTCCCACCATCTCGCCAGTCCGCAGCTTAGCGATCTCCTTGCCTTGCAACGCTCCCGACCGGACCGCGAACGCACCCTCGACCACGACGTAGAGATAATCGCTGCTATGACCTTCCTGGATCAGCATGCTGCCGGCAGCGATTCGCTCGCGTTTGCCGGCGGCGATCATCCACTCCACATCGCTGTCGTCCAATGTGCCCAGAATGACAAGAGCTTTCCGCATGTCCCGGCTTTCCGCGCAAGTCTCAACCACTCAAATGTCCGGCGACAGTATAAACGCATGTGCTTCGCAACCGGCACGCGCGGCCCAGACAGCGACGCGCTCCTCAACAGATTTTGCCCGGGTCCGATTTTGTGCCGGCACTGCGAACATTTATCAGGAGGATTTAAGGAGCTCGCCGCTACCGCTGTAGGGACTTCAAATCGGGCACTCATTCAGTAGTGCAGCGGCCGGTGAACCGTGCCTGGCACAAGCATCTTAACCACGGGAATTCCGAAACGAGGATTGGTTAGATCGATGCGGTATACATCCCCGTGGCCGGCAGTTCGCAGGTCGCCCAGCACCGTGCTCAGATCCTGCGCCAGATCTCCGCTCGAATGATCGACGATGGCGCTCCAAGCGAGATCGCCCCGCTGGGCCTCGAAAAAAGAGCGAAGACGCTCGTGGACGCCACTGAATTCGTAGGCTTCGGGACTCAGGTCCTCGCGCGAGCCGTGGATGAACGTCAGGCGCGCTTGCGCCGCTTCGGTAATCGCCCGGAGTGCCGCCACAGTTGGATTCAGGTGGGTGCCATTCCCGATATTGACAGCAGTGCAAGCAGCCGGGCTGTCAGGATCAACGAACGCCGCCCAAAACGTACTGACCGGCACGGAACTTGCGACCCGCACCAGGGTCACGGCAATCCCAGCCCGAGCAAGCCGGTCTCGCAGCGCAGCCAGCGGCCCGGCTGGTAAGGTGTCGAGATCGACCACCCGCGATTCGCCACGGGGCAGAGTCAGCCCGCCTTGGAGCAGACCGGCCATCGCATCTCGCTCGATGATCTCGTAGAGCGCATGCAATGTGGCCTCCACCGGGTGGTTGCCAGAGGCCAGCCCGTTGGTCGAGTAGTTTGCCAGCATCGGCTCGACCACGAACGCTGCACAGACCGGTAGCCACACCGGCATTGACGGCGCGACCCGCTCGCCGCGGACCCAGTCGATCACCCGCTGCGGCGTCAGATATCGGGGCACCTCCGTGGAAAAATCGGGCAAGGCGGAGGGCGGCACAAAAGGTTGGCCCTCGCGTTCCAACTCAGCCATGCTCGCGCGTCGAAATTCTCCGACCGGGTTTTCCGCATGCCAATGTTCGATCGCTTCCATCAAGGCGCCAACCTTGGCGGCCGCGTGCGTGATGCCCTTGCCATTCGAGACCTGGACCTGCTTGCAGATGGGCCGGATCGCGCACCAGGTCGGGATCCCCAGGCGATCGAGATCGGTAATGTTCGCCACCCGCGTGATGCCCATATCAGCGAGCAGCGGCTCAATCCGCGCCAGGGTATCCAGCGGTGCTACCACGCGATGCGTGCCTTCGGCATAGGTGACGGGCAGGCTCGGGGTCATGAAAGCGGCTCCGATCGGAGCCGGCCGCCGCATCCATCAAGCTCCAGAGCCTCGACCAGGGCGACCGGAAAATGCCAGAGATAACCGAAATACGCCGGGGTCATTTCGACCAGCCAATCGACCAGCTTCTCACCACAGAGGTCGGGGCGCTCAATACCGTTTTCGCTTGCCCATTCGAGAATGATGGTGCGTCGAGCGGTTTCGCTGTCAATGTCGTGAACTGCCGCGAAGGCGCGCACTGCCGCCGTGGCGAGAGCCCGTTCTGTAAGTGCTGCCTCGACGCGCCGAGGCGGGCCGGCGGCCGGAAACCGGGCGCGCTCGCGGGCGAAATCGTCAGCCGTAGCGACGATCCCTCGAGAGTGTGCCCATTCGCCAACAAAGAAGAGTGTCGATAGAGCCTGTCTCATGGCTTGTAGCTGTTCGTCGGCGATGCCGGCCCGCCGCGCGATCGCGGCAGCGTCGAGCGCCGCCAAGCGAGGGGCAAAACCTTCGGCAACGAGCCGCTCTTGTCGATACCAATGCGGCGGCGATGCGGGGGTTGGACGTACTCGCGGCTCCCCCGCATCGCCGGACGCGACTGTGGTCAGGGCAGCAATGGCATCGAGACGCTTCTGGTCAATGCGCTGCTCGACCAGAAACCTCGAAAGGGCGTCGCGACGCACAGCTGGCCACTTCGTGGCGGGACTGGCGTCGAGCAGCGCCGCGAAGGAACGGTCAGGGAAGTACAAGCGTCTGACAGATTCGAGCAGCATAGTGTGCTCTTCCGCGGTAATGATCCTGGGCACAGCCGCCGCCAGCGTGGCGCGGATGTTCACGAGCGGCTCTGACAACGCCGGATACCCCAGTTCGGCGGGGCCGTAAGTAAGCGCCACCTCGTCGTCGCCGTCGATAACTCCGTCGCGGTACCATGCAAAGATCCGCCCGTGGCCAGCCATGCCCAAGCTGTGCAATTCCGCCGCTCGCAAAGCGCCCATGCTGGAGGCGCCATGGACGGCTGCTCCCTCGAACATAGCGTCGACGATCTCGCGCTGCCAAACCGACGGTTGGCCGTGAAACTCGCCGTCGATCAACACGATCGTCGTGTATCCGTCGATGAGCGCACGATAGATGTCGCCGCGGCGCGCCGGGGGACGAAACTCAGCGGCTATCAACGATGCAGCCTCGGCCCGCTTCAGGCTAGGCCCAAGAAATACGAGCGGCGGCATCACGGCTGCCGATGCACGCCGCTCCGAACCGTTGGTCGCGGCTAGCAATGTCAAATCGCACATGAAATGGACTCCGGCAAGCACCGCATCGACAGCACAACCGCTCTGCCGCCCGTCATCATCGCCAGCCTCAGGCGGCCTGCATTCGGCAAAGCCTTCGCGATCATTCCCTTTGCCGCAATCATTACTATTCGCATTAATTATTCTTGACAACCGCCCGTCATGAAAATAACATCGGTCCGCGTTCGGTAGTAGAGTTTCGAAACCTTAACATAAAAGGAGGCAGCGATGGCGGAAGAAGTTGCGATCGGCTTGAAGAAAAAGGGCCCAGCAGACAGCTCGACCAGCACGGAGAAACGGCCCGATATCGAACTGACCGAGGAAGATCTCAAACAGATCGCGGGCGGCACAACAAGGATCATCAAGCTCGGGTTGTAGTAGACAGAAGCCCCAGCATCAAAGATGCCGGCACTTACTAGAGTCCACATGGACTCCAGTAAGTGTCGGCATTCGCGTTCAACCATGAACTAAGCTGCTCTCAGCGGCTAGGGGATTTTGGGCGTGCAAGTTGTTTACGGCCGCGAGAAACTGGTCTAGCCACTCGGAAGTGCCGAGCAGGGCGTCATGCCACCGGAAATTCGGATGTGGCTCGGCTTTTCAAGAAAGGGAATGAGGGGTCGGATCCATTGATCTCCACGTCGATTGAACCCGCAGCGTTCATAAAGGTCCCTGCACAGGAGGTTCATATCGGTTTCCTCCAAGCTCGCACGAGCACTCCCGAAACCACCTTCATGGATGGCGCGAAGAATTTCCGACAGCGCCGCAATCTCAACCTCCATTCCTACAACGCGGCAGCTCATCACAAACTGTACGATGTGGGACTCGCGAACGACCACAACTCCCACTATTCCGTATCCGGTGAACCGATCTTCGACATCAAACGCGATGAACCGGGTGCCCGTGGCAACGGCGGGCATGCACTCCTGTTTCGTCCAGCGTTTGCCGGTAGTGTTGAACTGGTTTGTCTTGTTAATCAGCTCTAGCACCCGCGGAAAACCTGGATGGTCCATGTCAGTGATGTCAATGAGGTTGACCGCCAGCGACAGTGAAGCAAGGAAATCCTGGCGCGACATCTGCTGGCGCTGCCTCTCCCGCTCGACCTGAGCATGCACCATTTCGGTTCGCGCTGCAGACTCCGCGGTGATGGAAGAAACTTGTGTCTCGGCAGACCATAGCAGGATGCGGCGCCACAGAAGCGGGTTTGGACCGAACGCCCTTATCTCAGGAAACGCGGCCTTCACCGCAGCCCGCTCGCTCGGGTTGTCGTCGATAAAGACGACGTTTCTGGGAAGAAGGTTGAGCTCGTGCAGTATTTTCTCGATGCTGTCTGCTTTCGGCTCCCAAT
>Ga0302326_10018704_pt1 | contig 14359 bp, 17 predicted proteins | sample Palsa_T0_3_FD_202264 | JGI IMG/M metagenome (GOLD analysis project Ga0302326, IMG submission 202264) | Peat permafrost microbial communities from Stordalen Mire near Abisko, Sweden - Palsa_T0_3 | ecosystem: Environmental > Terrestrial > Soil > Palsa > Peat permafrost | place: Sweden: Abisko... | reverse complement strand
TTCTTACGCAGGGCAGCCATACAACGCCGTGGTTTCCCGTCGGCGACTGTTCACTTTAGTGCTGAGCCAGAAGTGAGAGTGGTCGCGTCGTGGCTCGATGATTCAAGCCGCGCGGTCCGAATACCAGTCACATCGGTCGAGTCATCTTCGTCGCCACCAGCACTCCCAAAATAGTGGCGGTGTTCCGGACGCTTCCCGAGATGGTCATGAGTGCCTCCGACACGGGCGGATGTTGCTCCGCCAGTATCACCAGACGTTCGCTGACGTCATGGAGTTGCTCGACTTCGTGCAGAATGGCTTCAATAGGCATGAGCCGCACCGCTGGGGACTTCGTCGTCGGGGACCTGCAAGCGTGTCCTGGTGACCACGCGGCTGACAATGTCCTCCGCGCAATCGCGGAACAAGGTGTGTAACGTATGGCGCCAGCCGATCAGTTCTCCACGCGCGAACTCAGTTTCCACCCCAGAGGGGTCTTTTCGATGCTCATCATGGAAGCTCTTCAGAAGAAATTCGCCTTGTTCCACCAGGCGATTGATCGTTTCCGCGTTTTGAAGCGCTAGATGCATGCTTCGCCCTCCTCGGCGCGATCGTGTGCATGTCGTGAGTGGCCCGAGCAGGCGGACATAGCTCCGCCTCCTCAGGCCCCAGCAACTCAGAGTGTCCTCTACTATGCTGTCACGAGATCGTGCTTGTGGATGGTCGAGGTAACCACGTCAAAGGTGTGAACCTGCGGCGTTCCCTCGATAAATTTGCCCAGCGTCCTCAACACTTGCGGATATGTATTTGTGTTGTAAGAGTCGGCATCGTTCTTGTTTTCCCACAGGCTGATTGCAATCACATCAACTCCGCCCGGGCCGGCGAGGGTGATTTCGTCCTTGAAGCCATTCTGCTTACGAAGTAAGGGAAGGACGTCTTTTTCAAACGTGCGCGTATAATCCGACAACATATTCGACTTAAGATGGAAAGAGATATTACGTGCAAACATAGGCAACCTCCTAGGGTTGGGGTTGCTAAGAGAGACAACTTCAGATGGGCTGACTTAGTTCAGGGAACCTGAAAGAGGAGAAGGTGGTAACCACCTCAGCGTCAACCCTAGTCTTATAAGACGGGTCTGTCAACGGGCCCTTGGGCACCGTGCCAGGGGTGTGGTGCCGAGCGGGAGCTCTCGCCCGCTGCCGCTTATTTGGTCTCGATGGAAAACGCCAACAGCACATTCCCCGCCATCGCGTTGGTATAGCCCGTATTCACGTACACCATCCCGCTTACAATCGCAGGACCGGCTCCGTTGAGCGAACCACCATGCCCTTTGACGCCGTTCGTAGTGCGAAACTCCTGCGAGGTATCGAAATCCCAGAGCACCTCGCCGTCGTGAGTGTCGTAAGCGCGCAAATGGCCGTCCAGCGAACCCGCGAAGACCGCCCCGGGGATCAAGGTCGGCGGCGCCATCTGTGCCTGGCTGCAGCCAAACTGCCCGGCGCACGCCGGCCTCGGCGGGGGAGCGTGCCAGACTTGTTTTCCATTACGGAGGTCGAGCGCGAATAGCCCGCCGCCAACCAGCGGGTTATCAAAATCGTAATCCGACAGCGGAAAGTAGGCGTAGCGGCCATCGGCAGCGCCGCCCCACTCGATTCCTCCCAGCGGACCGCCGTGTCCAATCCGGCTTTTCCACAGCATCTTGCCGCGCCGGTCAGGATCGAGGGCATACACCATCCCCGATTTCTGCGCCAGTAACAGCATGTCGCGTCCCCCGACCCGCCGCAGCACCGGAGGCGCCCCGAAATCGTAGTCATCGCCATGCGGCGCGGGACAGTTATCTTTTTTCTCCGCCACGCAGCCGCTATTCCATACGTCCTCGGCTGTGAATTGTCGCGCCCACAATTTCTTGCCGGTCCTGATGTCGAACGCCATCACCGCATCCGACGTATCGGTTGGCGGATCGGAATAATTGTTTCCCGTCGCAACATAAATCGCGTGCCGCTTCAAATCCGCCGTTGGAGCCGACCACACCGCTGCGCCCGAAGGTCCAAAGTACTGCACACCCAGCGCGCTCTTGCGCGTAGGTTTAGCAGGGTCAGCGATCGTGTAGCCTCTCCAGATCTGCTTACCCGAAGCTGTGTCCAGCGCGGACACGCTACCTCGAAAGGTGCAGCAGGGATAACCCGGATCCGCCGAGGCACCCTCCTCGCCAGACGACATGGGAACATACAGCCGTGTCCCAACTAGCAGCGGCGATCCGGTAATGCGCGCCGCAGGATGCGAGTCAGGATGCACCTTCCAAACCAGAGAACCCTCCGAAACCTTAACTGCGTAGACGACTCCATTCGTATCGCCGAAGAAAGCCGTGCTCCCGTTATTGCCAATCGAAATCGCCGTCTTAACCGTGGCCGACGCCTTGAAGTTCCACCACATACACCCAGTCGCCGCATCAAGCGCATACACGGTGCCATCTTCACTGCCCACAAACACCCTTCCGGCAAACGAAGTCGGCTGACCATAAGTCGCCGCCGCTCCCGGAAAGCCGAAGGCCCATTTAAGTTTCAAGCTTTTGACCTGGTTGCGCCGCAATCCCGCGGCAAGAGCCGACTGGAAGCGGCTGTTCTCGGGACCGCCTCCCCACCCAGCCCACACCGGTGGATTCGCCGGCGGATCAAGATCGCGCGCGCAAACGCCCGTCATCGGTGCTACCGCACCAACATCTGGCGCAGCCAGATACTCGGCGATGGCGATCTTTTTTTCTTTCGAGAGGAACTTCCCTTGCCATCTCATTCTGCCGGAATCAAGCGCCGCCAGAATCGACGCCCTCGACATTTCCCGGAGAGCCGCCGGTTCCGGAGCGCGCATGCCGTTATCCGGCCGGTGGCAACTGGCGCACTTCTGGGTGAACAGCGCCGCGCCGTCGAGCGGAGCGGCAGCCTGCTTTCGCGAACAGCCCTGCGAGCACAGGAGCGCCGCCACCGCCAGCAGAAAAACGACACCGCGCGCCCACCTGCGTGGAATACAACTGGCAAGGGCAAAGACTGAAGTGATATTAAGTTTTCGGCTGTGGCGCATCCGTTGTGCGATCCCACTCTCGTCTCGGCGACGCGAATATCCGACTACGTTAGTTTGGATGACGGGCAGGCGACGAACGAATGCCGCCCGTGCGTAGAAAAGAGTAAAGATTCATCAAGCTGCTAGGGATTCCAGCGGAGGGATTCATGTGGGACGGCCGCCCCTTCGACAAGCTGAGGCCAGGCTCTCGGGTGTCCGGTCGAAGCGAAGCTCGACCGCTTCCTCGTGAACCCCCGGCAGAGTCACCCCCGCCAACCTGCCGGTTTGTACAGGATGAACTGTATCGAAACCCTGGTATCCGCACCCATAAAATCCGCTTAGTTCCCGATCAGGAGAAACGAGAGGAGGAAAACCTTGCACCCACGATTAGGAAAGACCGCAGTAGCAGCCCTTGTGGCAGCAGCCCTTATGTGGTTTGTGGCCGCGGCGCCTCAGGCTCACGCCGACGACCGTTCTCATTGCCAGCACGCGATTGAAAAGGCTGAGGCCAACCTCGACCGTGCGATCCGTGACCATGGCGATCACAGCCCCCAGGCCGATGACCGCCGCCGCGAGTTGAACGCTGAACGCCAGAAATGCTGGGATCAGTATCACCAGTGGTGGAACGGCAAAGAACATCGCTGGGAAACAGAGCATAGCTGGTAAGACGGCCCTCACGAAACCAATCCATTAAAGGCGCCACGTACTGTTCCGGCTGGAATGTATCTCACACTTGTTCCGGCCGGAACGGTAATCCATCACGCTCACGAATATTGCCTCTGCTTAACGCGTTCCCCATTCTTGCGCAAAAAACCGATTAAGTTCCCGGTGCAGGCTATTGCGCGTATTCCTCGACACGCGGCAACATGAAAGGTTGGTTCCCGCTTCCTCGCTCTGATTCAACGCAGCAAGATACTTTTGAGCAGCCAGGAGTGCCTGTTGACGCATCTCAATTCTCGCGCTTATCATTTTCGTTTGGCCTTTATCTCGCGGGCAGCTTCGGGAAGCCCCCGCAGGATTTTAAGAAGTGAACTTATGGACAAAAAGAAGTTAGACGCATTTAAGAAGCGGTTGGAGACGCGGCAGCAGGATCTGCGCCGCACCGTCTCCCGCACCCAGGCCGATGGCCGTTCAGCGGACGAAGACACAGCCCAGGACATTGCCGACCGGGCCGCCAGTTCCTACACCAAGGAATTTCTGTTCAGCCAAAGCAACAACGAGCGGCAACTGCTGCAGATGGTGGAGAAAGCGCTGGCACGCATCCGTGAAGGCAGCTTCGGGGAGTGTGCCCACTGCGGCAAGGAAATTAATGCCAAGCGTCTGGAAGCGGTGCCCTGGACGCGGCACTGCATCGAATGCCAGGAAAAGCTCGAACAGGGCCTGCTGGAAGAAGCTCCCCGGTAGTTTGGGTGTGATGGTTCGCAAGGAAACCCTCCTACGGTAGGTTCGGGATGCTCCCTCATCCGCACAAAAGAACGCCTGCTCGGGATGACATTCGACCCCCCGGCTTTGACGGTGCCATTTTGCGGCTGATAAACTAGTACTTTGCCCCACCGAGACTGAGAGTCGCCGAGAGAAACAGCGAATCACAGAGACTGAGATTGGAAGGTATTCGTGCGCGCAGAAACTCGCCGTCAACTGAAGACGGATTCATTCAGCCGGGTCACCATTGGAGCTGCCGAGAAGACCGCTCACTGGAGCGTCGAACACCGGAACACGCTCACGGTTGCGCTTGTGGTTGGAGTGTTGATTGTTGCTGCGGTGGTGGGAGGCTGGTATTACCTGAGCGCGCAGGATGAGAAGGCCAGCTTCGACTTGTCGCAGGCGGTCAGGACTCTTGATACCCCGATTCGACCCGCTGGAACGCCAGCACAACCGGATTCTCCCAGCTTCACCTCCGCCAAGGAGCGCTCCGACGCTGCAGCCAGGAAACTCCAGGCGATTGTGGACAAGTATCCACACACCCGAACGGCCGACATGGCGCGCTATTTACTGGGTGTGACGGCTGCAACGGCCGGCGACAACGCAGCCGCTGAGAGCAAGTTCAAAGCTGTGATTTCGTCGGGGAGCAAGGACCTGGCTTCTGAGGCGAAGCTGGCGCTTGCCTCTCTCTATGGTAATACCAACCGCACTAAGGATGCCGTCGCCCTCTACCAGCAACTCATCAGCCAGCCCACATCTCTGGTGAGCAAGGCGACGGCGGAGTTGGAACTGGCGAACCTTTATCAGACGAGCAATCACCCGGTCGACGCCAAGCGTCTCTACGAGCAAATCAAGAAAGACAATCCCAGCCCGGAAGCGGTTCAAATCGCGACCCAGAAACTGGCGGAGCTGAAGTAGTAGTTTTTGAGCTCAGATTCCGTCGAACAACGATTTTTCCATGGCAAGCTGAAGGCACGTGGGCTTGATCACTTCGCGCACGCAGTTCGACGCAACGAAATGGAAGTCGTAGCGGAACGCATTCCTCTGGCGAACCATGGCGTAGATGGCAACCGGCCCAAGCGGGACGTTGAAATTCAGCTCTACGACCTCGCCCATAGGGACTTCAATGCTGAGCATGGCTGAGACGCCCAATTCGCTGATCTCCACCGTATACCCTTTCAGCCTGCCGCTGGTATGGGAAGTAACGGTGATTTCAACCTCAAGCTTGAAGCGCTGCTGAAGACCCTCGTCGATAGGGTTCTGAGCCTGGCGGCTTGCGGACTGATGGTGTGCTTCCAGGTTCCTTCCTCTTAATTTTCTTCCCGACTCCGAGTTACAGAATCAGGAGGTATGCGACCCGCGACGAAGCAGGCGTGGAAATCTCTACATTTCTTATCGGCACCGAGCTGGCACGACTTTAGGGTTGGTATCCCTTTTCCGGCATGAGCCGGATTTACTTTCCTCGCTGGCTGGTTGCGTTGATTCAGCTTACAATCCTGCCGGGAGGCCGGGCGAGAAAATGAATCTACAGATCATTCGGTGCACGACACTCCTGCTTTCTCTGTGCGGTCTGAGTGTGAGTCTTCTGACGGCCCAGTCCTCTCTTCCGGCCTCGCGGGCGGCGCATTTGCGGCACGGCATCAACGTCAGCGGATGGTTCGCGCAGGTTTATGACAAGCGCGGCTACACGAAGGAGCACCTCGAAGCCTGGACCACAGCCCAGGATATTGCGCTGATCAAGGCGATGGGATTCGACAACGTGCGCTTGAGTGTGGATCCAGGGCCGATGATGCCACGCCACCGGCCCGATGAGATTCCCGCGGATTATCAGGGATATCTTGACGCGGCCGTCAAGATGATTCTGGATCGGGGCCTGGCCGTGGTGATCGACATACACCCGGACAGCGACTTTAAAACGCGGCTCGCGAAAGACGACAGCTTCGTGCAGGAGTTCGCCGACTTCTGGCGGGCGCTGGCGCGCCATTATTCGACCTGGGATGCGGAGCGGGTTTTCTTTGAAATCCTGAACGAGCCGGAAATGTCAGACCGCTATCGGTGGTCGGGCGTCCAGACCAAGCTGGCGGCGGCGATTCGCGAAGGCGCTCCCCAGCATACGATCATCGTGGCCGGGGCGCAGTGGGCGGACGATGACGATCTGGTTTTTCTGCAGCCCCTGCAGGATCCCAACATAATTTATAACTTTCATTTCTACGACCCGCACATCTTCACGCATCAGGGCGCGACTTGGGGAGCGTATTTCTGGCATTGGGTGAAGGACTTGCATTATCCGTCGTCGCCGGAATCGGCGGCGAAGACCGCGGCAGGGGCGCCCGATGCGGTCGACCGGCTGGCCATCATCCGCTATGGAGAAGACCACTGGGATGCGACGCGCATCGACATGGAGATGACCCAGGTCGCGGAATGGGCGCAGCGGCATAACGTTCCCGTGGTGTGCAACGAGTTTGGCGTCTTCCGCGAAGCTGCGCCCAAGGACCGCGAGGCCTGGATCCACGACGTGCGCACAGCGCTGGAACACTACGGCATCGGCTGGGCTATGTGGGATTATTCAGGTAACTTCGGAGTGGTCACGAAAAAAGATGGACAGGCCGTGCCGGATGAAAGCACTTTACGTGCGTTAGGACTGACGATGCCAGCGGCAAGAAGGTAACGATGGCCGTACTAAGGTGCGGAGACAGGCACAGGTTGGCCAACCGTCATCTTGAAGATGTTGATGTTCTTGCCGAACCACTCGAAGCGCAAGTCGCGAAACTCTGCGAGGTTCCGCCGCAACTCCTCCGGCACGTCTACTCCCCATCCCGCCTGAAAAACCCAGACCGTGTCACCTGCTTTGAGACTGTAAGCTTGCACCACCCGCTGCCATCCTCGTGCGAAGCTGGCGGACGCAAACGACCAGCCTCTGAAATCCATGGAAACGATGCGGTGACCGCCGCAGGAAAATTGTTCGAAGTTCGCCGGGGCTGCCTCCATTGAGATTGGGTGCTCGTCGCAGAGATAGTGACCAAGAATGAGATCACTTTGGTAGTCCGTGAAGATCAGATCCGCGGAATTCACATTGTTGCGTATGAAATCCATTGCAGCGGTCATGTGCGCCCGACTCTGGTCGGCGCGGCTTATCCACGGCTGCCGTGGCTTTCCAAACGCTAAACATGCTACGACTACGAGGGCAGCCATTGCGACTGCCCTTGTCCATTTCCCTGCCGCCAGAAGTCCGATCCCCGCGCTGACGCCGGCGATCGCCGGGAGAATGAGGAATGCCATGTGCCGCGTACCGCCGTACGGATAAGACTGGGAGACACCCGCAACAACAGCAACTGCAAATGAGAGGAGAAGGAGTAGTCCCAATCGGTGTGAAGACTGGACATTCCCCGCCCCTTTTCCCCGCAGAAGCAGCAGGACTGCAATCAGGAAGAGCAGACCCATTACGTCACCTACTGCAAGCTGGCCGAAGAAGTATTGAAAAATTCCAAAGCTGTGGCCGAGCACGAATAGCAAAGCTTTGTCGTGCGCTGGATTGAAATAAGAGGGGATGTAATATCTAAGCCAGCCGTGAATGGCAGAATTCCCCGGCCCACCGAGCTTCGAAAGATGGGTTTTGTACAAAAAGATTGCCAGAGCCAATACGGCGAGCTGTCCAACTGCCCAGGGGGCTAACAACCTCGCGCGAGAACGCTCACTGAAAAATCTGTATAGGGCATAGACACCAAGCGCAACTACAAACAGTAGGGCCGAATACTGAGACAGCAGAGCGAGGCCGAGGCAGAGTGCGCAAAGCGCTATCCGATTGAAAGAGTTTTCTCGAAAGGCTTCATCTAAGCAATACATCGCACCCGCGAGGAATGCGATAAGCAAAGCGTATTGTCGGACTTCTGCCGAGAGCAGAATCATCGGCGGAAGCAATGCGACGAGAAAAAGCCCGATGATGCCAGCGAGTTCGCCCGCAGCTTTCGTTAACCATTTGTAAAAGATCCAGCAAAAAACCGTCCCCGCGATTACCGAGGGCATGCGCAGCCAAAGCTCTGAGGTGCCGAACGCCCGCCAGAAATGAAGCAGAAAGAAAAGCAGCGGAGGATGGGAATTGGTGAGGCTTTGTTTATAGGTTTCTATCAGCGTAGGTTGATTAGCCAGGCGGAAATGCAGCGCCTCATCGGGATTAAGGAATGTTCCGGAGGCAGTCCACAGCCGCGCCACGAACCCCAGCAGCGTGACGCAACCTGCGACTGCGTCAGCGTGGCTCTGCCACCAGTGATTCTTGTTTTCCGTCAACGATCCCTATCCTCGCGGATCATCTCCTCAATGGTCGGAAAAGGAGCGGGGCTTTCCTGTTCGTGCGTGTGGAGTTCTGCCATTCGCCGGTAGAATTCTCGGGGTCGTTGCAACTCTTCCGAGAGCGGGAAGCGCTCCAAGTCGAAAATCACCTCAGGCGACATTTTATCCCGCCTTGACACCCCTTTCTTTCAGCCTTTATTCTTGAGTTGCTCCTTGCGGTACTTGCGCCTTCTTGGCGTGCTTCCGCGGGCCTGGGGCGGCGACTGGATGGTGCGCGGAGGTTTCCGATGTTCTTCGAGATCAAAGATTTAGAGCTTCACCCCGTCGAGTTCGCGGAAAAGTTCGAACCCGGCGCGATCGACCTGGGAAGCGATTATCGCCAGGTGACCCCGATCGACAGCGCAGGGCGGGCTGACCTGGTCGAGGAACATCATGGCAAGCACAAGATAATACAAGACATACGCATTAGGGGCCGGCTTGCGACCAGCCTGGAGACGAGCTGCGCGCGCTGTCTCGAACCTATTACCCAGGATGTGAAGCGCGACTTCGACCTGTTGTATCGTCCGCAGGGAGCCGACGCCGGACGGGACGAAATGTCGGTGACCGACGCCGAAGCCGAGATCAGCTATTATGAAGGTGAAGGACTTCTGCTTGACGATGTGGTGCGCGAACAGGTTCTGCTGGCTGTACCCTTGAAGGTCACCTGCCGCGAAGATTGCAAAGGGTTGTGTGCGCACTGCGGTGCGAATCTGAATCAGGAACAGTGTTCGTGCGCAGTGGAGCTTGAAGAACCGCGGTGGGCGGCGCTGAAGGAAATCCGCGGCAAGCTGGCGCACTAGAACTGAATTCACTAAGAGATTGATTCATGCGAGGCCGAGGGGCCTTGGCGAGAGGAATTTCTAGACCATGCCGAATCCAAAACGAAGACATTCTCAGAAGCGAACCTCGACCCGGAGGGCGCACGACGCGCTGAAGAGCCATTCGCTCTCTGAGTGTCCGAACTGCCACGAGAAGAAGATGCCGCACCGCGCCTGCGCCAAGTGCGGCTACTACAAAGGCCGCGAAGTTCTGGAAGTGAAAGAAGCCAGCTAATTTTCTGCCACCATGCCTAGCGTGATCGCGCTGGATGCGATGGGTTCGGACCGGGCTCCCAAGCCTGAAATCGAAGGCGCAATCCATGCCGCGCGGAATTACGGCGTGCGCGTTTTGCTCATCGGTCCGGAAACCACGATCAAAGCGGAACTGGAGCGTCATCCTTCGGCGGCGCGGCTGCCTCTCGAGATCGTCCACGCCAGCCAGGTGATTACCATGGACGATAAGGCGGTGCAGGCGGTGCGCGCCAAGCGCGATTCCTCCATGCGCGTGGGGCTTCGGCTGGTTCGTGAAGGACGGGCGGCAGGCTTTGTCACCGCCGGCAATACCGGCGCTGCCATGGCGAGCGCCAAGATGGTTTTGGGTGCGCTGCATGGCGTAGACAGACCTGCGCTGGCCGCGGTTTTCCCTACGGTTCCGGGCACGGCTGCGATTTTGCTGGACGTGGGCGCAAATGTAGATTGCAAGCCCCACAACCTCGAACAGTTCGCCGTGATGGGCGAGATTTACTTCCGGTCCATGTTCAGTGCCCAGTTCGGCATCCATAGGGTTGGCGACTCGGCATTTGCACGTTTAGGGTTTGCCGCCGCAAAACGGCCACGAGTTGGACTGCTTTCCATTGGCGAGGAGGAGAGCAAAGGCAACCAGCTGACGCGGGAATCGTTCCAGCTATTGAAGCGGCTGCCCCTGAACTTTGTGGGCAACGTTGAGGGCCGCGACCTGTTCAACGGTCACGTCGATGTAATCGTGGCGGACGGCTTTGTGGGCAACGTGGCGCTGAAGATTTCTGAGGGCGTGGCCAACCTGGTGCGCACGGTTTTGAAAGAATCACTCAAAGCGACAATTACCAGCCAGGTCGGCTACATGCTTTCGCGCAGCGCATTTGCCGATTTCAAAAAGCGCATCGACCACACCGAATACGGCGGCGCACCGCTGTTAGGGCTAAAAGGGGTGTGCATCATTACGCACGGATCGTCAAACGCGAATGCGATCAAGAATGCGGTGCGGGTGGCTGCGGAGTTCGCCGAAAGAAATATCAATCAGTCAATCGAGCAGGGACTGGCCGCGCTTCGTCCCGCGCCCGTGCAAGCGGAAGTTGCTCCGGTCCACTGACTTCTTGAACCATCAATCTTGAACCCATCAATCTTGAACCACCGATAACGAATGATCGAATCAAGTGAAGTTCCCAGCGCCGCTATGTCTGAGATCGCCGACAAGAAACTTGCATTTCTATTTCCCGGCCAGGGATCGCAGGCCGTTGGCATGGGCAAGGATTTTGCCGAGAAGTATCCCGTTGCGCGGCAGACATTCGAAGAAGCCGACGAGGCCTTGGGCTACAAGTTGTCTCAACTGTGTTTTGAAGGACCGGAAGATCAGTTGCGCCTCACCGAGGTTACGCAGCCGGCAATTCTCACGGTGTCGATCGCGGCTTTGCGAGTTCTTGAGGGGCGAATTTCCAGGCCGTGCTTCGTGGCTGGCCACAGCCTGGGTGAATACTCCGCGCACGTCGCCTCCGGGACCATGACCTTCGCCGATGCCGTGCGCACTGTGCGGAATCGCGGCAAGTATATGCAGGAGGCGGTGCCGGTGGGGGTGGGCGCAATGGCGGCGATCCTGGGCATGGATTTGGAAAAAGTTGCGGAGGTTTGCCGTGACGCGGCGCAGGGTGAAGTCTGCTCTCCCGCGAATATCAATTCTCCGGAACAGGTGGTGATTTCCGGCAACACTGCGGCGGTTGAGCGCGGGGCGAAGCTGGCCGACGAACGCGGAGCGAAACGTGCGAAGCTGCTGCCCGTGAGCGCACCTTTTCATTGTTCGCTGATGAAGCCGGCACAAGACCGTCTGGAAGTGGATTTAGACAAGTTGAAGATGCAGAGGCCGGTGTATCCCGTGGTCTGCAACGTGGAAGCATCTTTGGTGAGCGACGAAGTGCGGGCGCGAACTACGTTGGTGGCTCAGGTGACCGGCGCCGTGAAGTGGGAGCAGAGCATGCGTCTGCTTATCGAACAGGGCGTACAGACCTTCGTGGAAATCGGCCCGGGGAAGGTTCTATGCGGACTGATGCGGCAGATTGACCGGTCGAAGACCTGCCTGAATGTCGGCGACGAGGCGTCCCTTGTGAAAGCGACGGAGCAATCGGGCGGCTAGGATTTAGAGAACAATTCTCCGATCTGTTGCGTTGCGCACAGGTCGCTTCAGTGAAATTCCAGGTCGCACGGCGGGGTGCTGATCGTCTTGTCGCTTTTGTCCACGTACAATTGGGCATGCTGCGCGCGATCGTTTATGATCGCATCGACCACCACGCCACTCCCACCGCCGGGGCAATTACTCGCGCCGTAGATCTGATAGCTCTTGATGATGCCCCACTCTCCACCCGGTCCCCAGTCCTGCTTGAATTCGTTCAGCGGATACTGCGCGTGATTCTGCGGATGCTGCCGCCAATCGCGATCGGCAAAATAAATGCCGTAGGCGGTCTCGAAGTCTTGTTTCTGCAGTGCGGAAAAGAACCTATTGGCGATATGTTTTTGCGGCAGGAAGCGGTTCCACCATCCGAAAAGAGCAAGAACGAGCACAAGAACGATCGCCGAAATAATTCGTATCTTTCGCTTCTGCTCTTTTGCGGGATCGTACTCTTTGGCGTCCAGTAGGGTCATGACTCTCTAGAATAACGGACGCGACGGGTAAGTCAAAAGTTCCAGGGGAATTGGAAAGCACCCACCCGCTATAATCCTCCCGCGATGAATCTCGAAGAAAAAGACGCGGAACTGAAGAGGCGCAACCAGCTCGCCGAAGCCGGCGGAGGGGAGAAGCGGCGCGAGCGCCAGCACAAAGAAGGAAAAATGTCGGCGCGCGAGCGCATCGAGTTCCTGCTCGACGACGGCAGCTTCGAAGAGACCGACAAGCTGGTCACGCACCGCTGCAACGATTTCGGCATGGCCGACCAGAAGTTCTACGGCGACGGCTTTATTACCGGCTGCGGCCGCATCGAAGGGCGGCTGGTTTACGTCTTTGCGCAGGACTTCACCGTCTTCGGCGGATCGCTCTCGGAGACAAACGCCGCAAAGATCGTCAAGATCATGGATCTGGCCGCGAAGATGGGCGCGCCCATGATCGGCTTGAACGACTCCGGAGGCGCGCGCATTCAGGAAGGCGTGGCGTCGCTCGGCGGCTACGCCGATATCTTCCTGCGCAACACCTTGTACAGCGGCGTCGTACCGCAGATTTCGGCGATCATGGGCCCGTGCGCCGGCGGCGCGGTTTATTCGCCGGCCATCACCGACTTCGTCCTCATGGTCGACAAAACTTCTTACATGTTCATCACAGGCCCCGACGTTATTACGACGGTTACGCATGAAAAAGTAAGCAAAGAGCAGCTCGGCGGCGCTTTGACTCATAACGAAATCTCAGGTGTGGCGCACTTTCTCGCGCACGATGACGCCGAGTGCTTGTCGATGGTGCGTGAGCTGTTGAGCTTCATGCCCTCGAATAATCTGGACGATCCTCCGCGCAAGGCCTGCACTGACCCGATCGACCGAGCTGATGCCGCGCTCGGTAACATCGTTCCCGCGCAATCGAATCTGCCCTATGACATGAAGGAGGTGATTCACGCGGTGGTGGACGATGGCTACTTCTTCGAGGTACAGGAGCACTTTGCGAAAAACATGGTGGTTGGATTCGCGCGCCTGGACGGCCGCTCGGTCGGCATCGTCGCCAACAATCCGGCGATGCTGGCGGGCACGCTCGACATCAATGCCTCGGTCAAGGGTGCGCGCTTCGTCCGTTTCTGCGACTGCTTCAACGTTCCTCTGGTCACGTTCGAAGACGTGCCGGGATTCCTTCCCGGCACCGCGCAGGAATACGGAGGCATCATCAAGCACGGCGCGAAGCTGCTCTACGCCTTCGCCGAAGCCACGGTGCCGAAGGTGACGGTGATCACGCGCAAAGCCTACGGCGGGGCCTATTGCGTGATGGCCTCCAAGCACATCCGCACCGATGTGAACTACGCCTGGCCGACGGCGGAGATCGCAGTGATGGGTCCAGAGGGCGCGGTGGATATCGTCTACAAGCGTGAACTAGATGGCGCCGGAAATCCGCAAGAGCGCCAGGAATTGCGCCAAAAGAAGATCGAAGAATTCCGCGACCGCTTTGCCAGCCCCTACGTCGCCGCCGACCGCGGCTTCGTCGACGCGATCATCCAACCCCACGAAACGCGCAAGAAGCTGATTCAGGCGCTGGCTATGCTCGAGACCAAGCGAGACAAGAACCCACCGAAGAAGCATGGGAATATCCCGCTATAAGCGTCAGGCTGGAATGTTCGGAGGTTAAGCGAGGTCTGTACAAGAAAATAAGAGTTCCGAGGTAGTGTTGGGTCCATTCGTCTCGGCCAGTAGCTCGCTTGTAGACCCTTGCTCGACCTGCGATGGCAGCTTCCCTTGCGGGGTGCCGCATGCGATCTTCGCTCGGGCTCCGGGCTTACCGCCAACCGGAAAAACCTACCCAACGCCTCGGAACTCTATCCTGCCTTCGA
>Ga0302326_10018702_pt1 | contig 14360 bp, 17 predicted proteins | sample Palsa_T0_3_FD_202264 | JGI IMG/M metagenome (GOLD analysis project Ga0302326, IMG submission 202264) | Peat permafrost microbial communities from Stordalen Mire near Abisko, Sweden - Palsa_T0_3 | ecosystem: Environmental > Terrestrial > Soil > Palsa > Peat permafrost | place: Sweden: Abisko... | reverse complement strand
TGGGAGAACCGTTCGCTCTGAACGGGGTTAGCGTTACCGTCAGTGCCAGCATCGGCATAGCCACGGCCCCCACCGATACAGAAGATGCCGGCAGGCTCCTGGACTGTGCCGACGTCGCGATGTACCGGTCAAAGATAGGGCGTTGCCCCTTCGCTTTTTACGATCAAGACCTCGACGCCGAGAACAACTGGCGCTTGGGCAACGAGCTCGGCCTCGCCATCGAACAACGTCAGTTCGTCTTGTACTACCAGACCCAGCTCGACCTGCGGACCCGGCAGATCGCGGCGGTGGAGGCACTTGTCCGCTGGCAGCACCCTCGGCTCGGTTTGCTTGGGCCGGGAAAGTTCCTGCCTCTAGCGGAACAAGCCGAGCTGATGCCGGCGCTCACCGCCTTGCTCCTCGACGATGCGTTGGCCCAAGGCTCCAAGTGGGCGGAAGCCCGGCCGAGCCTCGCGGTCTCGGTAAATATCTCGGCCACGAACCTGCTCGATCATGGCTTCACCGACCTCGTGCGGGACCTCCTCAACCGGCACCGCTTCCCCCCGAGCAGGCTCACCCTCGAGATCACCGAGACAAGCGTCATCGACAATTTGGAACAAGCAAAGCTGGTCATCGAGGAGCTCTCCAGCGTCGGCATCATCGTCTCGGTCGACGATTACGGAGCGGGATTTACAGCTCTTTCCTACCTCAGCAGCTTGGCGGTGCGAGAGCTGAAGCTTGACATGGGGCTGGTCACCAACCTCGCGTCTGCGGCTCGGGAACGTGACCGTGAACTCGTCCGCTCCACGATCGAGCTCGGTCACGCGCTCGGACTTCGCGTGGTTGCGGAGGGGATCGAAGACGAAGCCACCCTCGATCTTTTGGGCCAGCTTCAGTGTGATCTCGCTCAGGGTTACTTCATCAGCCGACCAGTGCCAGCCGACAAAGTGTTCTCCGCCCGAGACGTCCGGGAGTTGACCCCTTCTCTCGTACCAGCACCGACCCTGTCGGCTTCCACGAACTAACCCCCGTCAAGGTCGACCGCCCGACGTACTATCGACGCGTGATCAGACGCCGGCGGGTAGTCGTCACGGCCCTGAGTGCCCTCGGGCTGATCGCGATCGCCGGTGCCCCGGCGACTGCTGGTGCTGCCAGGGCAACGGCCCTCGCAAAAGCCAACCCCCTCGCGAACCCAGCCACCAACCGGCAACCTCCGCAGTTCAGCATCGAGGGAGGTAGATGCTCGCCCCCGCCCGGAGCATCCTCGTCGGAGCCCTCTTCGACCTGGGACTGCCAGTCCCCATGCCTCCCCCACTACGACGATTTTGCGTTCAACGGGTCGCCGGCTTGCAATGACCTGTTGCTCGCGTCGATCAACGAGGCCCAGGAGGCGGAGCACCTCCCAGGGTTCACGCTGCCGTCCAACTTCGCCAAACTGACCGTGCCCGAGCAGATGTTCGTACTGGTCAACCTCGAACGCATCTCGCGACGGGTCCCACCGCTGGTCGGCCTATCACCCTACCTGGGGCCACCAGCCGAGACCGCGGCCCACGAAGCGCAAGACCCCACCTTCCAGCCGGTTTATGGGCGGGTCCATGTCTGGTACCCACGCACGGGAGGCATGTACGCCTTCGGCGGTGCGTGGTCGGGCAACGTGGTCAACACGCTGGCAGCGATGTTTGGCTGGATGTACGACGACGGCTGGGGCGGCAAGGGCGCCACGCGCAACATAGCCTGCAACGGTCCCGGGTCGAGCGGCTGTTGGGGGCACCGCGACGAGCTCCTTGGCGAGTACACGGGGACGACGTGCGCCGATTGCATCGCCGGAGGAGGGTACGCCTCGCCCGCCGCACGCAACTGGGACGAGTCCTATGTGCTCCTGCTGGTACGACCGGTGCAGTTCCCGACCCCTCTGCTGTTCACATGGGACGGCAACGTCCTGCCCAACCTGCCCCAGGGCTGGGAGCGCACCCGCGCCGCCTGAGGCGTTGCCAGCACCTCAGCTTGAGGTAGCCGCCTCAACTTCGACCTCGACTTTCCAGCGCGGGTCGAGCAGCCCCGCAACCACAACCATCGTCGCAGCAGGCTTAGTGCCGGCAAACCGCTCCGCATGAGCGCTCCCAACAGCCTCGGCGTCGGCAGCTGACGTGATATACATCCGGGTCCGCACGACGTCGGCAAAGCTTGCGCCCAGCTCCGAAAGGGCGGCTCCGGCGATCTCGAAACAGCGCCGCGCCTGCAGCCTTGGGTCCTCCGGGCAGCTCCCGTCGGGCCATATAGGGGCAGTGCCCGAGACGACGATGCGGTCCCCGACCCGGACTGCGCGGCTGAAGCCGATCGTGTCTTCAAACGGCGAACCCGAAGACACCAGCTTGCGATCGGCCATCCCAGAAGTATCGTGGCGCGCGACCGCCGACGACAAGGCAATTCCGAGGAGGTGGCAGCGAGGGCCATGGCCAGCGAAGACGGACGTGCTGAGGCGGCTCTCTCGGTGCTGCGCGGCGTTTCGGTGGCCCAGGTGGCCGAGGAACAAGGAGTAGAGCCGGAGGTCGTGCTGCAGTGGGTCGACCTGTTCTGCGAGGGCGGCGAGGCCCGCCTGAGCGAGAGGGCACCGCTCGGCCCAGTTGAGCGGGACAGGTTCCTCACGCTCGTAGCGCACGAGTTTCGCACGCCACTTGCGATCATCTCCGGTTGGCTGGACACGATGCTCGCTTCGGGCCCCCAGCCCGAGATCCGAGAGGAGGCGCTCGCCTCGATACGCCGCCAGGTGTCTCATTTGGAGCGGGTCGCCAGGGACGCCTTAGATGCCGGGGCGGTAGCAAGAGGCCAGCTCCGCTTGATCGTCGCCCCGGTGAAGTTGCGCGACCTCGTCGAGGGTGTCCTGTCCTCGATGCGCGACAGCCGGTTGTCCCTCGTGCCAGGTGAAGAGGTCGAGGTGGTGGCCGACGGGTCGCGTCTCGAACAGGTCGTCGGCGGAGTGCTCGAACACGCACGCCGGTTGGCAGAAGACGGCCACGTCTCCATAGAGATCGGTACCCAGGACGGAGACTGGGCCTTGATGACCGCCTCCGTGGACGGCAGTGAGCTCGACATCGGCGACGCCGCGGCATTGCTCGAGCCTTACGCTCGCTCGGACACGTCCTTTGGGACGGGGCTTGGGCTCTACCTCTGCCGTGCCCTGCTCGTTGCGCACGGCGGAGAGATAGGGCTGCGGGCTGAAGGTAAGAACACCATGTTCTGGTTCCGGCTCCCGAAATCAGGGCCCGAGCTCAACAGGCTCGTACAGCGCAGCTGACCGGGCGGCGGCCCGCTAGAGCGGGCGACCCGTCCCGGCGCTCGCTCCACCGGCGAGCTCCCGGGCGCGCCGGACAACGGCGTCGAGCATCTCCACGGTAAGGCGGCCCGTAAAGGTGTTCTGCTGGCTCGGGTGGTAGGAGCACACAATTGAAATACCCCTTTCGGTTGGCACTTCGACACCGTGGCCAAAAGCAGGCCTCTTGGTGACGCCCAGCACGCGGCAACATCCCTCGTACGCGAAAGCGCCCAAAGCGAGCACGGCTCGCGCGGGCAGCAGGGCGAGCTCGGCTTCGAGGTAGGGCAGGCAATTGTCACGTTCCTGGGGCGTGGGACGGTTGGCCGGTGGCGCGCACCTCACCACCGCGGTCACCCAGGTACCCAGGGCTTGCAGCCCGTCGTCGGCGGACACGCTCTCCGGCTGGGTCGCGAGCCCCGCGCGCCACAACGCTGCCCAGAGCCAGTCGCCTGAGCGGTCCCCGGTGAAAATCCTCCCGGTGCGGTTGCCGCCGTGTGCCGCAGGAGCAAGCCCGACCACGACGAGGCGGGCAGCAGGGTCGCCGAAACCTGGCACGGGACGCCCCCAATAGACCTCTTGCGAATAGGCCGCGCGAGGTTCGGCCGCCACCTTCTCGCGCCACTCGACCAGGCGCGGGCACCTCCGGCAAGCCACTTCCTCTTGGCATAAAGCGTCCAGCGGGGACGCGGGCACCCGCCGACTTTACTGTGCTCAGGAAGTGAGCCGACCCACTGGCGCGACTAGCCGGGGCGCTGCCCTTTTCTCCCCTCAAGAGCTAGCTTGGCGGGGAGTGCCTCGCCGAAAACCCGACCCCCCCACCATGCTGCTCCTAGTACGCCATGGACTGACCCCGACGACTGGACGGGAGATGCCCGAGCCAGGCCCGGGACCGGGGCTCTCCGAAGACGGTAGGAAGCAGGCCGAGGAGGCGGGCCAGCACATCTCCAGCTGGCGAGGCTCCCTGCCGCCGATAGCCGCGCTCTACTGTTCGCCGTTGTCCCGCACGAGGGAGACCGCCGGCGTCGTGGGCAAAGTGCTCGACCTAACCCCAGTTGAGCGGGCAGATCTCGTGGATTGCAACGCCGGCGACTGGGCCGGCACACCGCTCAAGGACCTGGCCAAGAAGCCTGAATGGCCTACGGTGATGCACTACCCGAGCGGGTTCTGTTTCCCAGGGGGGGAGGCGATCAGGGACATGCAGGCTCGCATGGTTGCTGCCATGCACGACCTCGTGAAGGCCTACCCGGGGAAAACCGTGCTGGTTGTTTCCCACGCCGACCCCATCAAGTCGGTCCTGGCAGACGCGCTCGGCACCCACCTGGACCTGTTCCAGCGGATAATCGTTTCACCAGGGTCGGTCAGCGCAATAAATTACGGCGGGACGTCGCCCAGCGTTGTGCTGGTCAATTGGACGGGGCCCGGCAGCCAGGCTCCCAAGCTGCCTGCGCACGGTACGAAAACGGAGGGTCGGCGCTGAACCCCTCATTCGACCTGCCGAGCCCCACGCGAGTGACCGTTGGAGCGGTAGGGCCGCCGGGCAAGCGTATCTTCTACTTCCAAGCCCGCCAGGACAACGAGATTGTGTCCCTGAAGCTCGAGAAGGACCAGGTGCTTTTCCTTGCAGGTGGGCTGAGCGAAGTGCTCGCCGACCTTGCCACCCCGGCGTCGGTCCCGACCGAGAGCGAACTCGAGCTCGAGGAACCAGTTGAGGCGGAGTGGGCCGTCGGCTCGATGCAGCTCGCCTACGACCCTGTAGCCGACCGGGTGATGATCACAGCAAGAGAGGTCGGCTCTGTTGACGAAGAGCCAGGGCCCGAGGAGCTGTCTGCCGGAGAAGCCCCTGATGAAAACGCTGGAGCGGTAGCACGCGTGGCGCTCACCCGTGAACAGGCGGCCGGGGTGATAGCGCACGGAAAGGTGCTCCTGCGTGGGGGCCGTCCTCCCTGCCCGCTGTGTGGCTACCCCCTAGGCGAGGACCATTCGTGCCCCAAGACAAACGGGCACCGCTCGCCAGCGCTGTGAGCGCCCAGCAGGCCCCGCGAGACAGCACACCGCCCGAGCGCGGCCCGGTGGCCGGTTTACAGGCCGAGCTACACGCCGGGACGCCCGTCACCGAGGATGCCGGCCGCATCCTCTCGGTCCTCTCCAGCGGAGATATCGAGCTGAAGGGCCGGATCCCCTGGAGCTCGAACGCTACCTTTTTGGTCTCGGTCTACGGCGCTCCCCCTGGTGAGGGAGCAGCCGGGCCCGGAGAGGATCTCCTGGCCATCTACAAGCCGACAAGCGGGGAGCGTCCTCTCTGGGACTTCCCGCGAGGCCTATGGAGCCGCGAAGTTGCTGCCTACGAGCTGTGCTCGTTCATGGGTTGGGACATTGTGCCACCCACAACGGCACGCTCCGACGGCCCGCTCGGGCCCGGGTCCCTTCAGTTCTGCATTGACGCGACCCCCGACGAGCACTTCTTCACTCTTGTCGAGGACCCTCGCCACCACCGTGCGCTGCGCCGCATTGCCGCTTTCGACCTGGTCGCGAACAATGCGGACCGCAAGAGCGGCCATTGCTTGCTCGACAAGGACGGCCATATCTGGGCCATAGACCACGGACTCTGTTTCCATACCGATCCAAAGCTTCGAACCGTCATATGGGATTTCGCCGGCGAGAAATTGGACCAAGACCTGCTCGCTCCGCTGGAGTTGCTGGCAGGGGCCGAGGTGCCGGCCACCCTGGAGAGCCTCCTCAGTGAGGAAGAGATAACAGCCATATCGGCCCGGGCGAAGACTGCCCTGGCACACCGGAGGTACCCCAAACCACGAGGTGACTTCCCCTACCCCTGGCCTCTTATCTGACCAGGAGCGCTTATCTGACCAGGAGCGCACCGTTCATGTGGTCCCTGGTGCCGCAGTTCCTCGGGCAACTTGCCCGGCCGGAGCACTAACGTGTCATCCGACCCCGTAAGGCGTACCGCCGGGCGGCGGCAGCATGGAGGTAATACCCGTGCGAGCGCGAGAGGAGCCACTCGGAGTGGGTAGCGACGACGAGGTGCGATTGGCGGTCCCAGCGAGGCCGGAGTTCGTGGGGTTGGCCAGGGTCACAGCCGCGGGCCTCGCGAGCCGGCTCGGCTTCACGTTCGACCAGGTCGAAGATCTTCGATTGGCGATTGACGAGATGTGTTTCGGCCTGACCGGGGGCAAGGGTAAGGACGGCATCCTCGAACTGCGTTTCCTGCTCAGACCTGAAGGCTTGACCGTGCAAGGAAAAGGCAGCTTCTCCCCACCCGGGCCGGTCCATCTTTCTGAGCTATCAAAAGTCATCCTCGATGCCTTGGTGGACGAGCACTCGATAAGCGACGGAGCGGACGGCCCCCGTTTCCGGTTGATGAAAAAGCGAGACCAGAAAAAGACCGGCGTCGGTGAACTGTCATTAGGGGAAGTCAGTGAGCCTTGAGCCCAGCCGGCGCGATGAGCTACGGGAACAGTTTGTAGCCTTCGCTCACGGACACGATGCGTCGCTGCGCGATGAACTCGTAGCCGCGCATTTGGGATTGGCGGAATACCTTGCCCGGCGTTTCGCCAACCGCGGGGAACCTCTGGACGATCTCGTGCAAGTGGCTTCCTTGGGCCTCATAAAGGCCGTCGACCGTTTCGACCCCGAACGCGGTGTCGAGTTCTCGACTTACGCCACCCATACGATCGTGGGAGAACTGAAGCGCCATTTCCGGGACAAGGGCTGGGCGATCAGAGCACCGAGGCGGATGCAAGAGCTTTACCTTCAGCTGGGCAAGGTAGTCGGGACTTTGAGCCAGGAGCTCGGCCACTCCCCGACCATTGCCGAGCTGGCGGCCGAAGTGGAGGTCTCCGAGGAGGAGGTCCTGGAGGCGCTTGAAGCCGGGCAGGCTTACCGTTCTGCGTCTCTCGACGCTCCCGTAGGCAACGAGGAAGGTGAAACCCTCGGGGCCCACCTCGGCGAGGAGGACGTGTCCCTGGCTGATGTAGAAAGCCGGGCCACCCTTTCTCCACTGCTCGCACAACTACCGCCGCGCGAGCGCCTAATCCTGCATTTGCGCTTTTTCGAGGGGCTCACGCAATCGGAGATCGCGACCCGGCTCAACATTTCCCAGATGCACGTCTCGCGGCTTCTCGCCCGCAGCGTCTCGGAGCTGCGCAATGCCGCCGAGGCACCCGCTCGCTGATGCGGCTGCTCCTCATCGTGAATACCTCGGCGTCGTCGGTCACCGCCCGGGCACGAGTCGTGATCCATAAGGCGCTGTCGGCCGATCACGATGTCGTGCTCAAAGAGACCAACCGGCGCGGCCATGCCGCCCGCCTGGCCCAGGGTGCCGCGGCCGACGGCATGGACGCCGTCGTGGTCCTCGGCGGCGACGGTACGCTCAACGAGGCCGCTAACGGGCTTGCGGGGTCGCCGACCGCCCTAGCTGTGCTGCCCGGCGGGTCCACCAATGTGTTCGCCCGGACTCTCGGCATGGCTAACGACCCCATCGAGGCGACGAGCCAGCTCCTGTCCGCCCTAAACGCCCGTTCGGTGGACAGGGTCGGCCTCGGCCAGCTCAATTCGCGATATTTCTTGTTCCACGCCGGCATTGGCTTCGATGCCGCCGTCGTGGCACGGGTGGAGAAGCTCGCACCCCTCAAACGCTACGCGGGCCCGGCATTGTTCGTAATGGCGACGCTGTTGACATGGGCGACGGGCTATGACCGGCGCCGTCCGGCGTTTTCGGTACAAGGTCCCGAGACCGGGCCCGACGATGGCTACTTCACCATCTGCCTCAACACAGACCCCTATACATATTTTGGCAACAGGCCAATGCACCTCGCGCCTGGCACGTCCCTGGAGACAGGGCTCAGCTTGGTCACCTTCCAAAAGTTGACGCTGGGGACTCTGCTGCCGGTGCTCGGTTCCGCATTCGGCGAGGGCGGCAAAGCCGGCCATTCCAAGCACGTGTCGTTATTACAAGGGCTCGACTGGGCGACGATCAAGGGCTACCGCCCTGTCCCCTACCAAGTGGACGGCGACTATGTAGGCGAGTCCGACCATATCGAGCTGCGCTGGGAGGCTGGGGCATTGTCGCTTGTCCTGCCTACGAGGACCGCGGCGAGCGCGTGACATTAAATGCCCAAAAGGGCCCTTGCGCGACGAACTATCGGGGCTATACTGCCTGTACGCACGCCTTCTAACCTGCTGTTGTGTGTGGACAAGTACGTGAACAATTTCACAAGCGAGACGCGGCCCACCTTGCGGGGCCTGACCGGGCGGCCCCCGGTCGCTGCGTAGAACTTAACGCCAGGAGGAAAACTGAGTGGCCCTAACTTGGACTCGGAGCATCGAGTGGGATGTCGAGGACTGGCGAGACCGGGCCGCATGCCGGGACACTGACCCGGACCTGTTTTTCCCCGTCGGCAGCACAGGCCCGGCCGTCGAGCAGATAGTCAGCGCCAAGAGCGTCTGCACCTCTTGCGAGTCCCGGACCAGTTGCCTGGAGTTTGCTCTGGCCACAAACCAGGAGTCGGGCATCTGGGGTGGGACCACCGAAGAGGAGCGGCGCAAGCTCCGCAAGGTCTGGCTAGCGCGGCAGCGCAGGGCCGGCTGAACTTAGATCCTGGCCAGGTCGCTGCTTTCGGCCCGGCCGACAGGCACCACTAGTTCAACGACGGTCCCGCCGGAGTTGTACATCCGGATCTTGCCACCCAGCTGGCTCTTGACCAACCCGCGAACTATCGAAAGACCCAGGCTCGTGGTCTTGTCGATCGAGAAGTCCACAGGCAGCCCGCTGCCGTTGTCCTTCACCTGTACAGAGAGCTCGTCACCCTCACGGTCGAACAAGACGTGCACCTCCGGCTGCAACTCTTCAGAGTGGCTAACGAAAGCGTGTTCAACGGCGTTTTGCAGCAACTCGTTCAGCGCGACCGCCAAGGGTGTGGCCACCTGGGCCCCCATTTCTCCCGCCTCGCCGGACCAGGTCACCTTCACCGGGGAAGCGGTGCTCGAGAGGTCCTCCGCCATCCTCACCAGAGGTGGGAGGATGTCGTTGAAGTCCACCTCATCGGCCGTGTCCCTCGAAAGGATCTCGTGGACCACGGCGATGCTGCGGACCCGCCGTTCGGCTTCCTCGAGCGCATGCCGGGCGACCCCTTTTGGCACGCGTCTCGCCTGCAGGCGCAGTAATGAGGAGATCGTTTGGAGGTTGTTCTTCACCCTGTGGTGAATTTCGCGGATCGCGACGTCCTTCCCCATGAGCAGGCGGTCCCGCCGACGGATGTCTGTGACGTCGCGCACGAGCACCAACGCACCGGTTACCTTTCCCTGGTCCAGCAGAGGGATGCAACGTATGAACACCGCGACGTCTCCCAGTTCGAGCTCCTCGGCTACAGGGACCATCCCGTTGAACGCGGCCGGGACGGGGGAGTGCTCTAGGCCCAGCTCGGCGAGGCTGGCACCGAGGATGCCGCGGTATGTCCCGAGGCGGTGAAGCGCGTTGACGGCGTTGGGCGAGGCGAACTCGACACGGGCTGCAGCATCCAGGGTCATCACCCCGTCCCCCACGCGGGGTGCCTCGCTCGTTAGAGGCTCGTCCACGGGGAACGGGAACGTGCCCGCAGCGACCATCCTTGCCAAGCGGTCAAAGACAGCTATGTAAACACGCTCGAGCTCGCCGGCACGCCGCCCGACGATGAGCGGCGCCTCTCGGGTCAGCACTGCGACGACTTCGCCCCCGAAGCGGACCGGGATGCAGACCACTCTGGCAAGTTCGCTGCGTGCCGCAACCGGTACCTCTCCTTCGACGACGGTCTTCAGCTCCCATGCCCGTGCCAGCAGTGGCCGTTCGCTGTCAGTTACCTCGCGCCCAAGCAGGTCCTCCAGGTGGAGGGTTTGACTGGTGGTCGGCCGTACCTGCCCGACAACCACGAAACCGCGCCCCTCGTCGGCAACCGCGGTTCCCGCCAGGGTCGCGCTCGTCCCCGGTGCGCGTACCGCGGGTACGAACAGCAACAGGTCGGAAAAGGACAGGTCGGAGAGGATCCCCCACGTGCCAACGAGCCGTTGCAGGTGCTCGACCACGGGCCCGGGTACGTTGGCTCGGTCCCGGACAAGCTCGGCCAGTGTTGCCACCGCTCATCTCCAATCGTCGTCGATGCCTGTTACTACTAAGACTTGTCCCATGACCATATATGGCGGCCCAGTTCGAGCACGCCACCCAGGTCGTGGACGTCTTCTTCGAGCTCGGGCACGCTGGCTACCACGCTCGGCAGGCGGGACAGCTCAGACCGCTGGCTCGCCTCCCTTTTGGCGACCACGCCAATGTTGTTGAAATTCGTGCCGACCTCCGTCAGAACACGTTCGACCAGCGCAGGGTCAGCCCCCGGCAGGGGCCCTTTAGTCGCGCAGAGAGCATTGGCCAACTCGCCCGCCCCAGCGGAGAGACGGCCTGCTCTCTCTGCCAAGCCCGGCTCCAACAAGTAGGCAGGGAGCACCCTGTTAAGCACCAGGCCTCCAAGGTGCAGCCCTTTTTCTGGCAGAAGGCCCATAAAAGCCTCCGCCTCGCGGACCGGGACTGTTTCGAGAGTGCTCACAACGATAAAAGTGGTGCGCCTGTCTGCCAGCAGACGCTCTACTTCCTTGGCCCGTGCGACGAAACCATCAGACAGTGTCTGGAAAAGTATGAAGAACTCAGCGATGTCCTGAAGGAACTGTGAACCGAGGATCCGGTCCGCGACGTAGTAAAAGGGCTTCGAAGCTATGTCGGCAAAGCGCATCCGGTAGGGCACGGTCAAAAGGCGCAGCAACCTTGAACTGAAGAACTCCGCCATGCGCTGCGGTGCAAGCAGGAAATCGATGGCGTTGCGAGTCGGAGGCGTATCCACGACGATCAGGTCGTAGCTGCCTTCCGAGTGCAGTTCATAGAGGCGCTCCACCGCTATGTAATCGTGGCTCTGGACAAAACGACCTGAGATATTTTGGTAAATAGGGTTGTCCAGGATTCGCTGAGCCGTCGCTTCGTCGGGGGCATGACGCGCCACCAAAGCGTCCCAGCTCTTCTTGGTGTCGAGCACCTCCGCCCAAAGCTCGCCGCGTGGCACTATGCCAGCACTGGCAAAGGCCTTCGCCGGCACGCGCTCGACGCCGCCCGCCGACTGGCCCAGCCCGAGCGCCTGCCCGAGGCGCCGAGCAGGGTCGACCGTGACCACGAGCACTTTGCCACCCTGATGGCATGCCGCCATTGCGGCTGCTGCCGCAGCGACCGTGGTCTTGCCTACCCCACCCGGCCCACACACAACGACGATTTCCTTGGCGGCAAGCAGTTCCTCGACGGTGCTCGGCGCCTCCTTTACAGCCATCAGTTCTCAAGCTCCGCTGCAAGTGCCGCCGCGACCTGGCGAGTGGAGCGGAGCCCGTAGGACCGCAGGAAAAGGTAGGGCACATACAGCAGGTCCACTCGGTCCCGCGCCGTGCCAGCGCCGATCGCTTCTCGCAAGCGCTCCAAATGAGCAGCCCGCGAACGGCGCATCTTCACCATCAAACGTGCCGCTTCGAGCAGTGGTTCCGCGCGGCCGCCTATCTCCTCGGCCAGCAGCTCACGGGATGCGGGGGCGCAAACCGCCTCGAAAGCCTGCTCCTCCCTCGTCCCGAAAAGCTCCGGTAATACCCGGTTCACCACGATCCCCGCCAAGCCCACAGTGGTCTCGGTCTTCAGGCGGCCGACGAACTCGATCGTCTCTGTCACCGGCATCTCCTCGGGAGTGGCAACGACAAGAACCCCGGTGGTCGCCCGGTTGGAGAGGATCTCGAGCATCCAGCCGGTCTGCTGTCGAACCGGTCCGACCTGCACCAGACGGTTGATCGCCTGCGGGGCGGCCAACTGGCCGATCATGTGCCCGCTGGCAACAGCGTCCACGATCACGACGTCGTAGTGGCGTTCGCGGACCTCCCAACACAATTTCCCGATGGTCACGATCTCACGAGCGCCCGGTGCCGCCTGCGCAACGAAATCGAACATCCGCGCCAAGGGCCCGATGCGGAAGGCCCTAGGCAACCTCAGCTGGAGCAACAGGTACTGCCGGAGCGATGCCTCGGTGTCCATGGACATCGCCCAAAGACGGGGGGCGACTTCTCGTTCTTCGAAGGTTGTCGGAGCGGTCTCGAAACTGGACGCCAGGTCACCCTTGGCGTCCAGCTCACATACCAGCGTGCGCTTACCCTTGCTCGCCGCCAGAAGCCCGAGCCCGGCAGTGATCGTCGTTTTGCCGACTCCGCCCTTGCCGGTGACGAACAGGAGCTTGTGGTCGAGTAGCTCAGCCACTCAGCTCGGCACGCCGGTCAGGCGGCCACCTCAGACGGCCGCCCCGAAACCCACGCGGCGCGTCTCAGCGCCGCTGTCCAACTCTACGGAAGCCAGTTTGGCGGCCGGGATCCCGACGCGCCGCCCACGTTTGTCGGTGAGCCAGAGCATCCCGGTCCCCTTGGAGACGGCCGCATCGATCTTGGCGACCAGTTCGTCTGCACTGGTGTTATCCGCCAGCTCGACTTCGATCTCCCTGGGCGACTGCGTAACGCCGATGCGGACGTCCACGTTGCTCTTCTCCTATCTCGACAGCTGAGTGCGGATCATGTTACCCACCAGAACGGTCCCTCCCCCTCGCTAGCGTGTAAGCCGTGCGGGCCGACGACGAACTAACTGACCGGGCCCGCCGATGGGCGAGCACCATGAACGGGCACCGGTCCGAAGTAGCCGGGATGCGTCAAGCGCACGCCGGGGCGGCATTTGACGTCGGCACGGTGCAGATCCTCGACCGAGAAGCTCGCGAGGCAGCGGAAAGCGACCTTATGGCACCTGGGGCTACTCGCTCACGAGGGTCGGGGAACCGCCCCCGCGAAGAGAGCCCCGACCCCTGGCGGACCTGCTTCGAGCGCGACCGCGACCGGATCCTCCACGAGGCAACGGCATTCCGACGCCTAGCTGGCAAGACACAGGTCTTCATTTTCCCTGACGACCACCAGCGGACCCGCCTTACCCACGCCCTCGAGGTGGCTCAGGTGGCCCGGGCAATTGCCAGCGCGCTCCGCCTCAATGTCGCTTTGGCAGAAGCCATCGCGTTGGGCCACGATTGCGGTCACGGCCCGTTCGGTCATGCAAGCGAGGACGCATTCGACCCGCTCGTCCCTGGAGGGTTCGACCATGCCCCATGGGGCGCCGACATCACCCTGGCGGGGCTCAACCTGACCTACGAGGTCAGTGACGGCATTCGCAACCACAGCTGGTCCCGGCCCGCCCCTGCCACTCCCGAAGGAGAAGTGTGCGCCCTCGCCGACCGGATGGCCTACGCAACCCACGATGCGGAGGACGCCGGCCGGGCCGGCATCGTCGACCTTGACGACCTGCCGAGGACCGTCGTGGAGCGAGCCGGGTCAACGAGGTCTCGCCAGCTCAACGCTCTCATTACAGACGTCGTCGTCACGAGCCAGCGCAACTCGGCTATCGGGCTGAGCACGGACATGGCAGAAGCGCTCGCCTCCCTCCGTGCGTGGGACTACGACCGCATCTACCTCCGTCCCGAATCGGCCGGCCAATCCCGCGCCGTCCACCGGATGCTCAGCGCGCTCGTCGAGCACTACGAGACGCACCCTGCCGACCTGCCCGGCGCGACGGTATTGGGTAGTGACGACGACCTCGCCCGGGCGGCCGTAACCTACGTAGCCGGCATGACCGACCGCTTTGCCTGCACCCAAGCCGAGCGCCTACTCAGCTGGCCTCGCTCTGAGATGCCCGACGGCTTCGACGTGCCAACCCCGCGTTAGCCCTTGCCCGGTCGCGACCGGCCGTTGGCGGGGGTCGCCCGTCTGGTCGCGAATTCGCTGGCGAACTAATTCACCACTCAGCCGCACGACCCGCCCCATAGTCCCAAACGCCCTGAAGTCACGCAGAGGGTGCCAAGGTCGAGCTGGTCATGGAGGCCTGGGCGCCGGCCATGGACCAGTCAGGCCGACCATCTCGGGTGGCGGCGACCGCCACTCGGACGATCCGTGCATACACTTATGCTGGGGGACTGGTCACCGT
>Ga0302326_10018700_pt1 | contig 14362 bp, 15 predicted proteins | sample Palsa_T0_3_FD_202264 | JGI IMG/M metagenome (GOLD analysis project Ga0302326, IMG submission 202264) | Peat permafrost microbial communities from Stordalen Mire near Abisko, Sweden - Palsa_T0_3 | ecosystem: Environmental > Terrestrial > Soil > Palsa > Peat permafrost | place: Sweden: Abisko... | reverse complement strand
ACTTGTGCGCGGCGAATCTCCCTCCGATCTGGTCTTGATTCAGGACTCGCAGAGAAAGTAAACGGAACTCGCCTTTCAGTCTACTTGGCTTCCCCGATCAACCCGTAGGAAACGCGTGAACATTGTCTCGGATTCAATCCAATCTCCGCGTCGCACCAGTTGACCCATTTGAGACCGAAAAACGTTGAGTTGAGAAAGACTTCGTGCGCCGGCTGGAGATAGCCGGCAACCTGGTTTGTTTTCTGCGTCGTGTTCGAAGCATAGATCCTTCCCACGCTGCAGCTGCCATCGGTCGCTCCGTTGGTGCACATCGGAGTGACGTTGAACCAGTATTCGCCCGGGTTGAGCACAAGCGGAGCGGCAAGCCGCACCGCTATGCTGTATTCATTGATTCCGGTGAAGATCCGTCCCGTCGCCGCCACCTGAATCCTGGTCGTGCCCGAAGCCAATCGGGTGCCGCCATCGTGCTCGGTAACCCCGGTTCTGACTTCGTAGGTCGCGGTCAGCGGATCGAAGTTCGCATCCGCCTGCACGTTGAAGAAGATTCCGGTCACCGTTACCGTACGGCTCGGGAAATAGGCGGCATAGGTGGAGCTTCCGGGAATGAAAACCGTGTCTTCGTCCGAAAATCCATTCGCATTGCGGTCGGCAGGATTCAGGTCGCCAGCGTAGAACAGGCAGGGATCGCACAACGCCGGCGGAACGCCATTGCCAGCAAACTCAATTCCATCCTCGGCGCTGCCCTCAAGATGCAGCGAAGGAGCCGGCTTCTTGCCTTGCGCAGTCGCTAAGAGACTCAGCGCGATCACGAGCGCGGCGGCAAAGCCCGCTTTCACTCCACGCCCTCGTCGCCTAGCCGAAATCAACACTACTTCAACTCCGATCCGCGCAGCCCAAAGGACAAACTCGCGCACTGCCGAGGGTTCAACTGCAGCGCCGAATCACACCAGTTCACCCACGTGTACCCGTAGAAGCTCGAGTTCAAATACGTCTCGTGATTCGGCTGCCAGTAACCGTGCAAACTGTTAATGCGCTGGCTGTTCGAGGCAAGCTGCCGGAACACAAAGCAGCTTCCATCCAGCAGGTTCAGGCACACCGTCGTGGCGTTGAACCAGTACTCTCCAGGTGTGAGCGTCACCGGCTCAGACCATGAAACCTCGACCGTATATTCGTTCAGCCCGAAAACGTTTCGTCCTGTCGCCTGCACCAACGTAACGCCCGTCCCCGAGGCGATGCTGGTCCCGCCGTTGCCCTCGGAAACCCCGGTGCGGATGTCATAGCTCGCGGTCGTGGGATCGAACGCAGCGCTCGCTTGCACGTTAAACAGAATCCCGTAAACCGACGACGTTACCGGAATATGGACCGCACCATAAGTGCTCGCTCCCCCGAGAATGAGCAGCGTATTCTCATCGGTAAATCCGGCAGCATTGGGATCGTTCGGGTTGATGTCGCCACCGTAAAACAAGCAAGGGTCACACAGCGAAGGTGGGATGGCCCTCGAATTCTCGTCGAATTCCTGGGCTTCCTCGGCGGTTCCGGCCAGATCCAGATGATGAGAAGCTGGCGGCTTCTTCGAATTTGCCGCCCCCGCCGTCAGGCTCAGCGCCATCCACGCGACCACCATCAGCCTACTTCTCACTGCGTCTCCCTGAACCGGGTATCCCTGGAAGGTCAGTTCCGTGGTCAATTCGCCAATTCTGCCAGCCACAAAACTGCCCGCCGAGTCTATGCCGCGGTTGCCCGGAATGCAATGGAGAACAAAGTACCTAACTCGCGAGATCTACCGCTGGGCAGGGCTTTGCCGTGATGCACCGGCCCAGGCGTTGGGCCGAGTCTTGCGAGCCATGGGCGTCGGCTTTCTCGAACTTTCTCCTCAACCCGCACCAATCCGTCGTGGCGTCATTGACCCTTCTTTTGCAACGTGCTATAAATGCCCGTTTTGCGCTGGTCCGTCCGGAGCGGAGTCTTAATCCTCCGGTCGGCCAGAAGAGAACTCCGACGCGGCCAAGCTCCAACACTCCGTTTAGGTTTGCGGTGGAAGCGTGTTCGGAATTCCGGCGATCCAGTCCTCGCCGGAAGGCAGTCCCTAAACACGTTCGTATATTCCTAGGAACCAAATCATTGGAGGACTCATGATGCGCAACTGGCTCGCCACTGCTGCGTTAAAACAACGGCGCCTGGTAACTGATTTTCTGAAAAGCGATTTCCTGACAATTTTCCTGAAGGACGTTTCGGGGTTTAGTCTCTGCCATGCCATCCTGAAGAAGACTCTCGCCGTGGCCGCTCTGCTCGCCGTCGGCACCGCCACAGCCCTGGCCCAACCCGAAGCCGGCGGCGAAGCCGCGCTCAAACTTCCTGATCTTTCCTCGGTCGGTTTCCTGAACGGCGCCATCGACGGCCACCGCCTGCTTCTCATCGGAATTCTCTTTTGTCTCTTCGGCCTCGGCTTCGGCATGGTCATCTATATGCGCCTCAAAAACCTGCCGGTGCATCGTTCCATGCGGGAAATCTCCGAACTCATTTACGAAACTTGCAAGACCTATCTCGTCACCCAGGGCAAATTTATTTTGCTGCTCTGGGCCTTCATCGCCGTCATCATCCTGCTGTACTTCGGCGTGCTCGAGCACATGGAGGCCATGCGCGTCGTCATCATTCTTGCCTTCAGCCTGGTCGGCATCGCCGGCAGCTATGGCGTCGCCTGGTTCGGCATTCGCGTGAACACGTTCGCCAACTCCCGCACCGCCTTCGCCTCGCTCCCCGGCAAGCCCTACCCCGTCTACCAGATTCCCCTCGAAGCCGGCATGAGCATCGGCATGATGCTGATCAGCGTCGAACTCCTCATCATGCTGTTCATTCTGCTCTTTGTTCCCGGCGACTATGCCGGTCCCTGCTTCATCGGATTCGCCATCGGCGAATCTCTCGGCGCGGCCGCCCTGCGTATCGCCGGCGGCATCTTCACCAAGATCGCCGACATCGGTTCGGACCTGATGAAGATCGTCTTCAAAATTAAAGAAGACGACGCCCGCAATCCCGGCGTCATCGCCGATTGCACCGGTGACAATGCCGGCGACTCCGTCGGCCCCTCCGCCGACGGCTTTGAAACCTACGGCGTCACCGGCGTGGCTCTCATCACCTTCATCCTTCTCGGTGTAAAAAATCCCCCCGTGCAGGTTCAATTGCTGGTCTGGATCTTCGTGATGCGCGTCATGATGCTCATATCCAGCGCAATTTCCTACTTCCTCAACGCGGTCATCGCCAAAGGCCGTTTCGGCAGCGCCGATGAAATGAATTTCGAAACCCCGCTCACCACCCTGGTGTGGCTAACCTCCATCGTATCCATCGCCCTCACCTTCCTGGTTTCCTTTTACATTATTCCCGACCTCGGCGGTGATGCTACGCAGTGGTGGAAGCTCGCCGTCATCATCTCCTGCGGAACCCTCGCCGGTGCGCTCATCCCGGAGTTGGTGAAAGTCTTCACCTCCACCGAATCGCGCCACGTGAAAGAGGTCGTCATCTCCGCCGAAGAAGGCGGAGCCTCCCTCGGCATTCTCTCCGGCTTCGTCGCCGGAAATTTCTCCGGATACTATCTCGGCCTCTCGATGGTCCTGCTCATGTCCATCGCCTATTACTTCAGCACCATGGGCCTCGCTGCGGCCGCAACCATGCTCGCTCCCGCCGTCTTCGCCTTCGGGCTCGTGGCCTTCGGTTTTCTCGGTATGGGCCCGGTCACCATCGCCGTCGATTCCTACGGCCCGGTCACCGACAATGCTCAATCCGTCTACGAACTCTCGCTGATCGAGCAGGTCCCGAATGTCGAAGCTGAAATCAAGAAAGACTTCAACATGTCGGTAAACTTCGATCGAGCCAAACATTTGCTCGAAGCCAACGACGGCGCCGGCAACACCTTTAAAGCCACCGCCAAGCCGGTCCTGATCGGCACCGCCGTGGTCGGCGCCACCACCATGATCTTTTCTATCATCATGGCGCTGACCGCTGGCCTCACCCAAAATGTCGACAAGCTTTCTCTGCTGCACGCCCCTTTCTTCCTCGGACTCATCACCGGCGGCGCGATGATCTATTGGTTTACCGGCGCATCAACCCAGGCCGTCACTACCGGCGCTTATCGCGCCGTCGAATTCATCAAAGCCAACATCAAGCTCGACGGCGTGGTCAAGGCTTCGGTCGCCGATAGCAAAAAAGTCGTCGAGATCTGCACCAAGTACGCGCAGAAAGGGATGTTGAACATCTTCATCGCCGTTTTCTTCGGCACCCTCGCCTTTGCCTTCGTCGAACCCTTCTTCTTCGTCGGATATCTCATATCCATCGCCGTCTTCGGCCTCTACCAGGCCATCTTCATGGCCAACGCCGGCGCCGCCTGGGACAATGCCAAGAAGATCGTCGAAGTCGAAATGAAGCAGAAGGGAACTCCTTTGCACGACGCAACCGTCATTGGCGACACCGTCGGCGATCCCTTCAAAGACACCTCTTCGGTGGCCCTGAATCCAGTCATTAAATTCACCACGCTCTTCGGATTGTTGGCGGTCGAGCTGGCCGTCACTCTCACCCGCGACCAGGGACCGACCATCACCAATGTTTTGGCCTTGGTCTTTTTTTTGGTCTCCTTCTTCTTCGTCTACCGCAGCTTCTACGGCATGCGAATCAGAAGCGGCAAAGCCGAGTAGAACACTCGGCACCGCGAGGAAGGACCGCAAAAGGAAAAATGAGGAGAGAAGCTCATGTGGGCACTGCCGCCCTCGGCTGTCCGCCTGGCTCAGCCCGGCGCTCTGAGCGGCGATTTCGTTTTTTGAAACGGCGGGAGCGGCTTTCAGCCGCGCCGGAAATCGCCCCAAAAAATCAACAGCGGCTTTTTAGCCGCTGTTGATCGTTGCCGAATTACCCGATCACTCAATCTTATCGTCGGTCCCAGTACAAATCCCGCCGGTCCCGGTTCACATCGCGATACTCGCGCGACAATTCCCGGCGCTCGTGCCGAGCCGCGCCGTAGTTCCCATCATACAAATCGCGTCGCAGTTCGCGCCGGTCACAAGCGATCTTGGCGTCATCGCGTCGAATGTCCCGCCGCTCGCGCCATCCATCGTCTGCAAACATCGTTCCCGCACCCAATCCCAGCACCAGCAAGATTCCCGCTATCGTCCGTTTCATGTCCCTATCCTCCTCCGCGTCCCTGCGGATTCTACTGAATAGAAACACGCCGCCCAGGCGGGAGTTGCGGCCAAGATAAGTCTCTGTAAGTAGAAGATATAGGGAAATAAGTGGCAGCAAGAACAGCCGAAATAAGGTTAAGTGGGGACAGCCGCCCTCGGCTGTCCGCAGGGCGCAGCCCTGCAGCTTTAAGGTTTTACTCGCCCAATCACCGGATCGCTAAATTGCTCAATATCTCAGTTCGGTCCCTTCATCTTTTCTTTCACGCTTCTCGCCAGCTTCTCAATCTCTTCCGCCTTCTTCAGCACCTCAAGCGATAGAACGTTCTCATTCGTCTTGTCCACATAATCCTTCAGCTCGGTTGAGAGCTTGAGCAGTTTGTCGGTATCCGCTTTCAGCAAAGCCTGCCGTTCGAGATTGGCTTTCTTCGCCATCTCGCGAGCCAGTTTTGCGCGCATCTCATCTTGTTCCGGTGTGCTGCCCTCGATGTGTCGTCCCCCGGAAGGTGCCTGGTTCTGCGCCTTGCCTGGAGTCGCCAGGCACAGCAAGACTGTCAGCAACAAGAACAGAGAAAAATTCCAGCCGGTTGGTTTTTCTGCCACGGCGTCCTCGAAAACGGGCGCGATCCTTCCACCCGCTCCCAAAAGTATGCCACTTTCAGAAGCCACGGCGATCAAGATTTACAGAGGGGAGCTCAGAAGGGAGGGTCGTGGGCCAGTTTGAATTCTGTCGTGATAAGGGCTCGGCTTTCGCCGCCCCATGAGGTGCGCAAAATCAAACGCGGCTTGCGGACGCCGAGGGAATGCGATTTTCAAATCGACCCACGATCAATAAGGAGAGACGAGTTGACATCTGTCTCAGAGTGGGCACAGTAATGCCGATGATGGACAATTTCCCCGACTTCATGAAACAGCCGGCGAACAGAATAATCTCAACCAAGGCAACTCCGGGAGTGGAGGGTTATGTAATCGACGGTGCCGACTGAAGCCAGATGGCATTTTGGACGTGTCATCAAACCGCCGCATCGGCGGCGCACACCCACGATTATGACGAATCCATGCTTGTGGTGCAGGGCTGCTACACGCTGATCATCGACGACGAGCGAATTCCACTGAAAGCGGGTGAAGAAATCTTATTCCCTGGCGGCTTGCTGCACGGCGGAGAAGTCGTTCCCGGAACAAGAACGATACACGCATTTGGTGGACACAGGGCAGACAGGATGATCCATTCCAAGCGATAAATTCTTCCTGGAAACACCTGACTGAACCCTACCCTGCCGGGGTTCTATAGGGCGCTCATATTCGACAAAAACTCGCTGTTCGTCTTCGTCTTGCTAAGCTTGTCGATCAGCAACTCCATCGCTTCCACCGGAGACAGCGGATTCAGCACCTTCCGCAGCACCCAGATTCGCGACAAATCCTCCCGCGGAATCAGCAACTCTTCCTTGCGCGTGCCCGAGCGTTGAATGTCGATCGCCGGAAACACGCGCTTATCCACCAGTTTGCGCTCCAGAATAATTTCCGAGTTGCCCGTGCCCTTGAACTCTTCAAAGATCACATCGTCCATGCGCGACCCAGTATCGATCAAGGCGGTAGCAATAATCGTCAGCGATCCGCCTTCTTCAATATTCCGGGCTGAGCCAAAAAACCGCTTCGGCCGCTGCAATGCGTTCGAATCCACGCCACCGGAGAGCACTTTGCCCGAAGGCGGAACAATCGTGTTATAAGCCCGCGCCAACCGCGTGATCGAATCCAGCAGGATCACCACATCCCGCTTGTGCTCCACCAGTCGCTTCGCCTTCTCGATTACCATCTCGGCAACCTGCACGTGCCGCGCCGCCGGCTCATCAAAGGTCGAGGAAATCACTTCTCCCTTCACCGACCGCTGCATATCGGTGACTTCTTCCGGCCGCTCATCGATCAACAGCACCATCAGCACCACTTCCGGATGGTTCGTCGTAATCGAGTTCGCCACGTTCTGCAACAGCATGGTCTTGCCGGCGCGCGGCGGAGAAACAATCAATCCACGTTGTCCCTTGCCCAGCGGCGTCAGCAAATCCATCACTCGCGCGCTCGCATTTTCCCGCGTGGTCTCCAGCTTCAACCGCTCCTGCGGATACAGGGGCGTCAAATTGTCGAACAGGATCTTGTTGCGCGCCTCATCCGGCGATTCAAAGTTCACCGCCTCGATCTTCACCAGGGCAAAATATTTCTCGCCCTCATGCGGAGGCCGCACCTGCCCGCTGATGGTGTCGCCAGTTTTCAAATCAAATTTGCGGATCTGCGACGGCGACACATAAATGTCATCCGGCCCCGGCAGGTAGTTGTAATCCGGCGACCGCAGAAATCCGTAGCCGTCGGGCAAAATCTCCAGCACACCCTCGGCAAATATGTGCCCTTCTTTTTCGCTCTGCGCCTGCAGGATTTTAAAAATAAGATCCTGCTTGCGCAGTCCGCTCGCACCGGGCAGCTCCAGGGTCCTTGCGATCTTGGTCAGCTCAGTGATGTTCTTTTCTTTTAATTCAGCAATGGTCATGATTTGTCCTAAGAAACGACTCGCCTAAACCCGACCACCGTAAACGTATCCGTTTCAGCGTTTTCGGGAGATTTCCAAAGGAAGGATATTCTAGGGAAGACAAAGCACCACAAGGCAGGCGAGCTGGGCTGCTCCTAAGCAGCCCGCCGTTGTGCCTCGGCAAAATTTTCCGGCTCCGACAACACTTCCTGCCGCTCCGCGCCTGCGATCCGGTCCAAAACACCATTCATTGTTTCCTGGATTCTGGTGCTCGGCCGGTGGAACTTCCGCGTGGCCTTGGAGGCAAGCTGGCAAAGCATATACCGGTTCCGTAAGGTTTGTAAAGCATCAAACACACGATCAGAGCGCATGTCTCTTTACTCCTTCCTTTATATGTATGGGCATTTCGCTTTCGCCCTCTTTCCCGGGAATCCGGTCAGAACCTCGCAACCCGTCCTAACCTGCTGATTCCACTAAGATTTTAAAGGAGTTAGCGCAATTCCTACCCAGAATAGATGCGTGACAAGACTCCGAAGATGCTCGTTTTTCCTGATTTGGGCTCACGGGTCGGGGCTCCAGCAACAGACCCGGAGAACTCCGGTCATCCACGGAACTACACAATTTATCCGGAATCCGCGATCCGGTCAACACCTTTCTCGCCTATTTGCACAGCTTTACTTGCTCTCGCAGTATCGTTTCGGATTACCCTGTCCTATCCCGCAGCAGCCCTTCACAAATCAAACAACGCCAGCCTTCGCCCGCGAATCGAATACCGAGCACCAGCTTTGCAGACACATTCGCTTTGAGACCTATCTAGATGTCATCTCTCTCGAGGTCATAAACATGAAGGCTCCCTTTCTCCTCGGTCGGATCCTGTTTGGCGGCTTCTTCCTCTACAACGGAATCAACCACCTTCGCGAAGCCGAATCCATGGCACCCTACGCCCGATCCAAAGGGGTGCCCGCCGCTGAACTCGCGGTAAAGTTATCTGCCATCCCGCTCATCGCCGGCGGCGCCAGTCTGCTGCTCGGCGTCAAACCAAAGCTCGGAGCCATGGCCGTACTCGGCTTCCTGGCCGGAGTTTCTCCCATCATGCATGACTTCTGGCGCAACCCCGATCCCGAGCAGCGCACTAACGACATGATTCATTTCATGAAAAACATGGCTCTGGCCGGCGGCGCACTCGTTCTCATGGGCGTCGACGAGCCCTGGGAAGCCAGCCTCACCACAGCCCAAGAGGAACTGCCCGGCAAGGTCGGAAAGAACGTTCGAAAGCTCGGTCGCAAATCAGCCGCCTAGCCGGAGTCGGCCCGAACCTCGGCCGAGGATGAATCCGGAGCATGAAGCGCCAACGAAGCATAAACTAAAGATGCGCGACTAGAAAAAACGCGTGACTGGAAAAGAGGCTTGACTGAAATGGACGAAGAAATTCTCAAGCAGATATTCGACGAGTTGTTCACCTCGCTCGAGCCCCTCGAAACTCAGACCGCCGCCCTTCTTCATTTCCTGAAAGCCAAAGGCATTGCCACCGACGAGGAACTGGCTCCCTTCCTCGATCAAGCCGGAAACACCGCCAACATCCGTTGGCTCGCCGCTCGAGTAAGGACCGAAGCCCTCATCTCTTCCGCCATGAAGCCCAGCGACCAGGAAGTTCAGAAAAAGGAAGGAGTTCAGGGAAAAGAAGAAGAAAACCGGGAAAAACCGGACAACCAAGAACACGAGAAAAAAGAAACCGAGTCGACGCCTCGAGCGGCTCAGAAAACTGACGATAGCTTGCCGGAAGAATCGCGCCCCAGCACCCCGGAGAATAGGGAAGGCGAAAAACCAAGCGGCAAATCACAAGCATCTCAGCAAGAGCCGTCGCATGAAGTAGCCAAGCAGGACGCAAAACGAAACCCAAAAGAAAATGTAGCCTGACCCGAACGCCGCAAGATTCGTATCAGGGTATGCCTTCAGGCATCGGGCAAGCGCCTCTCAACTCTCAGCCGCGAAGTGGCGACAGAATGCAGCCCGCGGCAAGCCCAGGGTAAGCTGCAAAAGAGGAGCCGGTCCCGCAGGGGGACGGTAGAAAAAAGTTGCCACTCTTCCTACTCCTTCACCCCCAACTGCCAAAACAGAAACGAATAAATATCGGTGAACTCCTCAATCTGCTTAGCCACCGGTTTCCCCGCCCCATGCCCCGCCTTACTCTCAATCCGCAACAAAATCGGACGCGTCCGACTCACCCCGTTCTTTGCCTCCGCCTGCATCAACGCCGCCATCTTTTTGGCATGCATGGGATCGACGCGTGTATCCGTGTCGGCCGTCATAAATAGAATCGCGGGATATTCCGTCCCCGCCCTCACGTGGTGATAAGGCGAATAAGCGTACAGCCACTTGAATTGCTCGGGACTATCCGCGCTCCCATACTCGGGAACCCACAGCTTCGCAATCTGAAAACTCTGATAGTGCAGCATGTCCAGCAGCGGCACCTGGCACACCACCGCCCGAAACAAATCCGGGCGCTGTGTAATCATCGCCCCCATCAGCAGCCCGCCATTCGAGCCGCCCCGAATCGCCAGATGATTCTTGTCGGTGTATTTTTCCGCGACCAAATGCTCCGCTGCCGCAATCATGTCGTCAAACACATTCTGTTTTTTCTCCAGCATCCCGGCCCGATGCCAGTCTTCCCCAAACTCCGCCCCGCCGCGCAAATTAGCCACCGCAAACACTCCGCCATGCTCCAGCCACAAATACCCCGCCCGGTCGAACGACGGAGTCAGGCTCACATTAAATCCGCCGTAACCCATCAGCAGCGTGGGATTGCGCCCATCCTTTTTCAATCCCTTCCTACGCACCACGAACATCGGCACCCGCGTGCCATCTTTCGAGTGGTACCACTCCTGCTCCACCTCATAAGCCGCGGGATCGATCGCCGGCGCATCCACCTTGGCCCAGAGCGACGTCGTCCCGCCCTTCAGGTCGTAACGGTAAATCGAAGGCGGGTGGGTGAATGAATGAAAGCCATAAAAAATCTCGTCTCGATTCCATTTCCCTTCCGAGGCGAAGACCGTGCCAATCGCAGGCAAAGACAGATCGCTTATTTTCTTGCCATCCAAATCGAAAAGCTTAAGCTGCGACGAGGCATTCTGCTCGTACTGCGCAAAGAGTTTCCCGCCCCACGTCGCCGCGCCCTGCAGCACCGCGTCGGTCTGCGGGATGATCTCCTTCCAATTCGCCCGGTCATAATTGCCCGCATCGGTCACGAACACGCGGTAGCGCGGAGCGTCTTCATTCGTGACAATGAAGAGCTTCCCGTTGTAAAGCGATCCGCTGTAGAAACAATCTTTGCCCGTAGTCACCCGCGTAGGCGGCGTGCCCGCCTTTAAGTCCATCAGGAAAAGCTCCGACTTCGTCCAGCCCTCCTGCACCGTAATCAGCAGCCAGCGCCCGTCATTGGAAAGTTTCAATCCCGGCCAGTCCTCCGCATCGCGTCCTTCTCCGAAAATCAGTGGATCAGTCGCCGGATCGCTTCCCAGTTCGTGATAGAAAACGTGCCGGTGGTACATCTCCTGGCCTTCGGCAACGTCCCCCTTCTTCGGATAACGCGTGTAGTAAAATCCGGAGCCGTTCAATTCCCACGCAATGCTTGCCGCCCGTGTGCGCTCAATCGTGTCGGGCAGCAGCGTGCCGCTTTTGGTTTCAAGAATGTGCAGCGTGCTCATCTCCGAGCCGCTGGGTGACGTGCCGTAAGCCAAATACTTGCCGCTCTCCGAAGGATGAAACCAGTCGAGCGCAATCGTGCCGTCAGCCGCCAGTTGATTGGCGTCGACCAGAACCCGGTCTTTTCCCTCGACACCCTCGCGCACATAAAGCACCGGCTGGTTCTGCATCCCGTCGCGCCGCAGATAGAAATAGTATTTCCCGGCAATCTGCGGGACGCCCACGCTTCCGATGGTCAACAATTCAGTCAATCGCTTCTCAATTCCGTCCCGCCCTGCCACCGGATCGAGCACGCCCCGGGTATAAGCCATTTCCTGCGCTACCCACTTCTCCGTCTCCGGACTATTTCCGTCCTCCAGCCACCGGTAGTTGTCGACCACCGTGGTTCCATGAAAAGTCTCTCTCAGTGGCCGTGCCTCAGCCTTAGGAGGAGCCGCCGAACTCGCCGAAGAATGAGTCCTGGAGTCCCCCGAAGGAGCTGCCGCGGAGCCCGCCGGCTGGCCATCACTCGATGCCAGCACGGCCACCACCAGGAAAAGCGAAACCAGACTCCAAGCCAAAGCCCAAACCAAAATCAAACGCCCACCTCCACCCATAAATACCTCGCAGGATCAACTTGTTTAGCCTACCAAAAACCACCCTTCACCATTCACCCCCAGTGCGAACAGCGAGGCCGTCGCAGCGGCTACAATCACCGCAGCGAGAGCCCGCACCATTTTCCCAACGCAAGTAAGTCGCATTCTTCGCATTGCAACCATGGACTGTCCCCGCAACGAAAATGGTCCCAGGTTTGGTCGCGCGCGGACTTGTGACAGTCCCCGCAACAGGATGCTATGATATTCACGAAAGCGCGCCTTTCGGGCGCGCCTCACAACACTCCTCAGTAGCTCAATGGCAGAGCATCCGGCTGTTAACCGGAGGGTTGTAGGTTCGAGTCCTACCTGAGGAGCCATTCTTTTGTGCGGGTTGCAGGCAATTTCGGAAAGGCTCGTGGGACAAATAAGGGTCACGTTCTTTTACTGAATAGTGGCGGGAACCTTGCTCTTTGACGAAATTGATCAGCCTTTGCTGAATCCGTCGCTTCGCTTCGAGGCCCAAATCCCCATAGATGTCCGAGGTAGTTGCGATGTTCTCGTGACGCAATAGGGTTTTGACATCTTCCATTTCCAACCCTGCCTCTTTTCCCCAAGCGCTCACCGGTGTGGCGGAAACTGTGCCATCCGATTCGGCAAACCCGCTTTTAGAGCAACCGGTTTGATGTGAGTCTTGAGCAGTTGGGCAGGCCAGAATGGACGTTCGCCTTTGGTATGCGGCGAGGCGAACACCCAGTCGTCTTCCGTTGGATGGGGAGTGATCGACCGCCATTGGCGCAGCAGGTCGAGCACGTCTTCCGGAAGCGGCAGATTCGTTCGCGAGGCCTCGGTTTTCAACAATGTCATACCGCCCTGGACGAAGCCGCGTCGAAAACTGACCACGCCGTCGTCCAAGTCCAAATCCTGCCACTGGAGACCGAAGGCCTCGCTGATGCGAGGACCGGGAGCCGCGCTTCCACAGCTTGTCGAAGCGCTGCACCGGACGGTGATTCACACCCCCCGCTTGGCTCCAGCGCGGTTGGCATCGGTGGCCCATACATAATCGGACGGCTTCTTGTATGGGGTCACTTCCTACCAGGCCAACAGATCCTGAGCCACATAGTCGTCAATCGGCATCAGCTTTCTCGATGCCTCCGTTTTGACCGGGCCTACGTGCTGGTCAACCAGCGATCGAGTCACGCTTACATGGAGATTCTTGAAATCGAAATCCTCCCATTTCAGCCCGGCTAGTTCTCTCCGGCGCAATCCCGACGGCATGTCGAGAAACACCATGGCCTTTTCCCGAGTCCCCAGTGCCGCCAGCAGATGATGCATCTCTTCAACTTCGAGAATGTCGGGCGTTCGCTCACGCTTTGTGGAAACACGAACACCAGAACCCTTGCCCGCACCGGCAATTGGATTGCGGTCAGTGAATTCCCACCGTATTGCATGATTGAAAACGAAGCCCATCGAGTCGCGGATTTTTTCTATCGTGCCACCCGCAAGAAGTTTGCGCCTGCAAACTTGCTTGTGACAAGTGAATTAAGCCATTGTTCCACCGCAACGGTTCTGATGGCCCGGAGTTCGAGTTTTCCCGAATGAGGCAGTCCGATAGTCAATGTCTCGGCGGGCAGCGCCGGTTCCGGCCGCTGCATGAACACCAGGTCGATGTTTCGTCGTGTCTTTCAACCTTGATTCGACGCTCAGAACACAAACTTCAGAGCGAACTGGACCAGCCGAGGATTGTTGACCGTATTATTGATGCTTCCAAAGGTCCCATCCGGAAGGAAGGTGTCTGGCGCGCCAAACTGCGGACGGTTGAAGAGGTTGAAGAACTCAGCGCGGAACTCGAGACCCATCCGTTCGCTCGGACCGAAGGTGGTTTTCTTGAATACGGCGACATCGAAATTGACGATACCTTGCTGACGCAGGCTAGAATCCACTCGCGGTTCGTTTCCAAAGACAAAGGCATCGGGTTGCGAGAAACAGGAGGTGTTGAACCATTGATTCAGCCTGGATTCGGCACTGCCCGAGAGCTCCGCTTTACAGCCGGGGATGCGATTTGGACGTGCGCCCGCGCTAAAGGCTTGGGTTGGGTTCGAGGTGGAAAACTTCAGGGGGAAGCCGCTCTGCAGCGTCGTGATCCCGTCCACGCCCCACCCGGACACAAGCTTGCCCACTGCTCCACCTGCCCCAGCGAGGAATTTCTTGCCCCTGCCCAATGGCAGATCAAGTACGTAGCTGACCACTAAACGTTGAGATACGTCCTGGGAGGAGAGAGAGCGCTCTCCACGAAGGTTGTAGTTGTCCTGGATTGAACCCGTGAACCCTGAACCACTCTCCAGCCAGGAAGTGAGGGTGTCGGTATCGCTGATGAGTTTTGCGTTCGTGTAGGCCACGAGCAAGGTCCC
>Ga0302326_10018696_pt1 | contig 14364 bp, 13 predicted proteins | sample Palsa_T0_3_FD_202264 | JGI IMG/M metagenome (GOLD analysis project Ga0302326, IMG submission 202264) | Peat permafrost microbial communities from Stordalen Mire near Abisko, Sweden - Palsa_T0_3 | ecosystem: Environmental > Terrestrial > Soil > Palsa > Peat permafrost | place: Sweden: Abisko... | reverse complement strand
CCTGATACCTGGCTTGCGACAGGGAAACCTACCGCGTCGGCAAGCTTTTTCGTTTGCGCCGATCGAAGGAGCGGTCGAAATCCACTCCACCCCTGTTTCGAAACAGGCATTCCGCTTTGCCGTGCGGATATTCAATCTAGGCGCCGGTTCCATGCTTTCGGCCCACACGCTGCTGGCGGTTCAAGACGGAGCATTTCTTTCAATTCTGGATCCGCCTGACGAATACCGCGAAGCCGCCGCGGTTTGCGGGAACATCGGGACGTGGCCTGTTCTGGCCGGCCGCGAAGGGGAACGCAGCTTGATGCTCTCTTCCCCGATCATTCTCTACGACTATCCGCAAATCGCGCCGGAAAGCGCCGGCGACTTTTTCGACGGCACCGAGATCGATGAAATCTTGACGCTTCGTGTGTTGACACTGAGCGACGAAGAGAAGCAGGAGGTGCGCGCGGGGGGCGATCGCGCACGCGGTATTCTGGACCGCACGGAAGCCCTCCCGCCGGAGGCATTCGCAAAGATGCACGGGGCCATTCGCGGCCTGCGCAACGCATCGAAACTTCAGTATCGCGAGGGAGACCGGGTGCGGCTTCATCCTAGCAAGAAGGCCGACATCTTCGACGTCGCGCTCGATGGAAAAATCGCGATTGTGGAATCGGTGGAGAGAGATTTCGAAGACAACATTCACCTCGCCGTTACGGTGGAAGACGATCCAGGGCGAGACCTTGGCGTCGCGCGCCAGATTGGCCACCGCTTCTTCTTCGGACCGGAAGAGGTTGAGTTGGTATGAGTATCCTCGTCGCATGTATCGGGAACATTTTCCAAGGCGACGATGCTTTCGGGTGCGAAGTCGCGAAGGCGCTATCACCGGGACTGGTTTTCGACGGAGTACGCGTGGTCGATTTCGGCATTCGCGGGCTCGATCTGACGTATGCCCTGCTTGACGTTCCGGGCCTGACCATTCTGGTTGATACACTGTCCCGCGGCGGACCGCCGGGCACGCTTTATACAATTGAACCGGATCTCGACGATCTCGAAGCGGCCGGCGAGCAAATGTTGGACGCCCACAGCATGGATCCCTTGCAGGTGTTGCGGGCAGTAAAGGCATTGGGCGGAACCTTGGGACGCGTCCTCCTCGTGGGTTGTGAACCGGCGGATCTCGGTGGCGAAGAGGGCCGAATGGGCTTGACCGCGCCTGTGAGCAACGCTATCGGACAGGCTGCTGCTATGGTTGAATCTCTGATACAGAAAGAACTACAGGAGGCGTATCGATGAGTATGAAGAACGTATTAGGCGGACTCGCGGTCCTAGTGGCTGTGGTCGTTGCTGTAACAGCGCTGCCGGACATAAAACGTTACATTCGTATCAGCACGATGTAACCCGAACCCGTGCATGAACTTTCCATCGCGCTGAGCATTATTGAAGGCGCCGAGGAGGAGTTACTGCGGCAAGGTGGAGGGCGGCTTCGCGCCGTTCACCTCAAGCTGGGACCGCTCTCTGGAGTTGTGCGCGAGGCGCTGGCGCGAGCCGGCGTTCTCCAATCTCTATGATCAACTCGCGGACCTTCACCGGCACGGGCTTATAGTACGACTTTCATGTCCCTTCGTCGATTCAGCCTCAAGCTTGGCGCGGTTGCGGATCAACTGTACAGTCCCGATAATTGAAATGAAGAGCTGCCATGAGAACCGACAAGACCGATTCGATTGTGGTGTCCGCATTGCGCGCCGGCGCCAATTTCGGCAAGCTGTTACGGCGGGTTGAGGACGAGCGCCGCTCCCTGGTCATCGAGAAGCGAGGAACGCCCAGGGCCGTGATGCTGAGCATTCGGGATTACGTCCGCCTTGCCGCGCCGGAGCCGGAGGTGCTGCGGTTCATCGGCGAGGAATCGCGGCGCAAGGGGACGGACAAGCTCACCTCACGGCAGATTGACCAGGAGATCAAGGCCGCGTGCGCCGAGAAGCCCAAGCGCGGATGATTCCGCTCCGGCTCGTCGTTTCGGCGGCATTGAAACCCGATGGATTGCAGCGCGAATCTATCAGCATCGCAAGCGGCCACTGCTGCCAGCGTCCCGCCCCGTGGTCGGGACTGCTCATCCTTTTGGAATCTGGAACTGCTCAGCAAGAGCCGGACGGGGCGTCCGGCGCGGTCCAGGGGGACGGCCCCACTCAGGCTGGCAAGAATTGCTGAGACAGGACACTAGCTCATCCCGTAAGAAGCGTCGAAGCAGGCTGCCCCAACTGCCATTTCAGGTCGCTTTCACTTCCCCCCATCGGAATCGGCAAGCTGTGATAGACTTCGTCGCGTGATTTCATCTACCCTTTTGCGCGGGGCTGCGCTGCTTGCGGCGTTTGCCGGCAACCTCTTGTCTCAGAAGCCGGTCCTGACTGAAGACTTTGAATCCGGCAAGATCGATCCCGCTGTCTGGGATGTGCGTCAGAAGGGCGGCGAGACTATTGCTGTCGAACCCGTCGAGGGCGCGCACGGCAAGTATGCCTTGCACGTCCATTACACTGAGAACGAGCGCGGCGCGTATGCTTTCATCGTCGCGACGAAGCTGCCCGATTCGGTTCGGTCGCATTACTTCGGACGCGCTTATATGAAGATCAGTCCCGCCGCTCCGCCGAAGAGTCACGCGCCGCTGATTTTCACTGGTGAGCCGGGGTGGCCTATCTCTAAGTTTGAAGAGATTGGCTTGTCGAACGGCGACTGGATGCCGTCCTATCAGGAGAACAAGTCGGCTGCGGGACAAGGCCGCGGGGAAGATACTCACCGGAGCATGGTGGAACCGCCTGCAGGGAAATGGTTCCTGCTGGAATGGGAGTTCAACGATAACCCCACTACGATTACGATGTGGGTGGATGGGCAGTTGGTTCCCAATAAGGTGGGCGGCCAGGAGGTGACAGTTGTACCGTTCGTGTGGCCAAAGCCCAAGCCAGGCGCCGAGACGCCGGTTGAGTCGAAGACGGCCAATCTGGTGGGCGGGTTTCAGGAGTGGGGCTTTGGCAATCGCGTCTGGCAGGTGCCTGCGCCCGCCACGGATTTCTATTACGACGATATTGCGATTTCCACTTCGCGGATTGGGCCTGTTAAGTAGGCATCTTCAGTCCATCAGTCCGTGAGTTCAGAAGTTCGGCAACGTATTTCATCCCTGGGCAGGCGTCGAGATGAGTCTCGACGCGGCGCGCAGGAGTGCGTGCGCCACGATCTGATATGAGAATGTATTTTGCGAAATGGTGTAATTAGTCATTCGTTTCTTGTTGGAATTCGGCGATGGACGCCAGACGGTCCGATGCCGCGGTTATGTTGTATCCGGCGAGTTCCCGCATCAGCCTTTGCACGGCCGGGGAGCGGTCCATGCGGTCGCCGAACTTTCTCGATACCCAAACTGCCGCGGGAATCAGGGCCAGGCCTAGCGCTAGGTTGACGATCAGGAAGCGCAGGCTGAGTATTTTGTACGCGTCCACGTTCCACAGGCCCTTGAGCATCACTACCAGGAACGGTATCCACCAAACTAATTGTCCGGTAAGCAAGGCCCAGCGAAGCACTCGAAGGCGTAGCGCTCGCAGGTTCTCGATTTGTTTCTGGATCAACACAATCGGCTTGTTGTAGTCGATTTGAAGCGCCATCGCCATCTGCCGAATCGATGCCGCAACGTAGGCGATGACCCAGACGTCTAGTGCCACGGCGGGAAGCGCGAAGCGCGGTTCGGTCCAGTGCGCATAAATGAATTGGCCCAGGAGCATCAGAGGGATCAGGCCCATGAATGCGCCCATGCCCGAGAAAAGCGCAAAAAGCCGCAAGGGCGTCCGCCATCGGTGCGTCTCGACGGCCACTAGGAGCCGCTGGTTCAAACGGATGCAGGTGTCCAGCTTTCGGTCCTGCTCCGCCCATTTCTCTTTGAGAATATCGAGCTCCATTGTTATTTCCTCAACCTTTCTTTGTTCCGACTTTCTGTTTCATTCTGCTTTTCAGCCTGCTGATTTTGGTCGCGACATTGGTTTCACTGATGCCCAGGATTTCAGCGATTTCCTGGTATTGATTGCCGTCGAGATAGAGCAGGATGAGGGCTCTGCTCAACGGGTCCAGCTCCGCGATGAATTCGTAGAGGAGTTGAATCTCTTCCGGTTGGCGGTCGGGTTCGACCACTGCTTGCAGAAGACGCTCTTCGTCTGAGAAGACGTGCCGGGTCCTGGTTCTCTCGCTCCGGAAGAAGGAAATCGCGACATTGAGCGCGATCCGGTACATCCAGGTGGAGAACTGGCAACGTCCGTCGAACTTCCAGAAGGACCGCCAGAGCTGGAACATGATTTCCTGCGCGAGGTCTTCCCGCGAGTCACGGTCCGCGCAGTAGACGTTGCAGACCTTATAGAGAATCTTCTTGTGTTGCTCGACCCGGTCCTGGAACGTTTTCTGTAGGTCTGACGCCGTCATCCGGTGCGCTGTCCTTCATATAGTTATTCGCGCAAACCGGAGAAAAATCACAGTTCGATTTATGAGGCGCTGCTTGCTCCTGGGCTTGGGCCGATTGGCAATCGGCCGCCGGTTAACAACCGGCCCCACAAAAATTCAGAAGCGGATGCGCGCTGCGATTTGGACATTGCGGGATGCGCTGCCGGAATAGAGACCGGTGATCTGGCCGAAGCTGGCGCTCGTTACGCTGGTATTCGGATTGCCGAAGAACGGCGTGTTCAGGAAGTTGAATGCCTGCGCTTCCAGCTTCAGGCGGACTCGCTCGGTGATCGGAATTTCCTTGCTGAGATCCACGTGCCACATTCCAATTCCGGGTCCGCGCAGGTTCGCGATGGCGCTGGAGGTGTGCTGCAACGTGAAGGGAGCTTGAACTGCGAACTGCGTGGTATCGAACCAGTGCAGCACCGTCTGGTCGACGTTATTGGAAGAGCTGATTCGCTCGGCGCCCGAGAAGGATAGCGCCTGGCCGGACGTATACGTGCCGGTCCAACCCAACTGCCAACCGCCCACGACGCGCTTCATTACCGGGCCCGCGCTTGACAGAAAGTGCTTGCCCGGACCGAAAGGCAGTTCGTAGATGCCGGATACGACGAAGTTCGACGGGCGGTCACTGCCGGAGATCACGCTTTCCGGAGCTGCGTCGTCGATGTTGTGATACGCCGTGTTCTGCATGTACTTGGAGAAGGTGTAGGCCACCGATAGATTCAAGCCCTGAGAGAAGCGCTTATTCCCTAGGACCTGCAGTGCGTTGTAGTGTGAGCGTCCCAGGGGCAGGGACGACTCGGTTACGCCGGTGAACTGCGGAAAGGGCAGAAGGAGCTGCGAGAGCGGAATCGTCGACTGGCTCAAAGAGCTGGTGGAGTTGGTGATCACGCCATAGAATGGGTTCGCGACTTTCGAGTTGAGCAGGTTGCCAAGGGCGAGGTCGGCCTGCGGATAGGAATCGACGTTCCGGCTGATCGAAAGGTGTTGCACATTATTTCCGACGTAACTGGTGGTGAGAGAGATCTGCTGGGGCAGCAGGAACTGGAAGCCCATGGTGAACTCCTGATTCATGGCGTCCTTGAACGAGGGCACACTGCCCAGGGCCGCGGGTCCGCCGTTGATGCTGGTACCTAAGCCTGTCAGCACGCCGCCGCTGGCTTGCGGGGGCACGGCAACTCCATTGGGAAATGGATTCGAGAGCGTGTTGAAAGGCGTAAGGTTGTTGTTCAGAGACGTGATCATCTGCGTGGTCTGGCTGAACCCGGTGGTTTGGAAATTGGAGTTGTTATTGGGTGCGATGTAGATTCCGTAGCCGCCTCTCCACACGATGTGGTCGTTGATGCGATAGGCATAGCCGACGCGCGGTTCGTAATAGAGGGCCGGGACCGAAAGGTATCCTGTTGGCGTATTTCCGGCGCCAAGGAAGCCGAGGCCGCCTTTGATATTCAGAGCCGCTAGTTGAGCTACCGGGCTGGCGGCGTAGTTGGCGGCGACTTGCGCAGCGATGGGTAGCGCGGCATTCGGGTCGAAACCGGCGTTGCCGCGGTTGTAGCGCTCGGTGATGGGTCCTTCATGCGAGAAGCGGATTCCCACGTTTACGGAGAGGCGGCTCGATACCTTCCAATCGTCGTGGACGAAGAAGCCGAAGTACTTGATGGATTCGGCGGGAACGGCGTTGAAATCGACGCTGCCGCTGCCGGGCGTGCCGAGGAGGAAGGAGGCAAAGTCGAAGCCGGAGAGCGAACTCGATACCGTGGGGTCGGGACCCTGGGTGAAACTTCGGTTGAAACTGAATGTGCCGCCGGAGTGGCCGGGGGAGAAGTTGTTGTATTGGACGCCGATGAAGTTGAAGCCGTATTTTACGGAATGGCGGCCGTAGATGCTATGCACGCTGACTTGCGGGCTGAACTCATTGATGTAGAGCCGGCTGGGCGTGTTGCCTCCGCCAAGGTTATACACATCGCCGTCGCTCATGGTGATGGTGGGGAAGAGCGGATAAGGCGTGGATTTCGCGAAGCTGGCTGGGAAACCGAGCGTGGTGAGATCGAGGCCGAGAGTGTTCTCGATATTTCCCTCGCCGTAGCGCACGATGCTGGCGCGGACGTCGACCACGGTACGCGAACTGACGGTCCAGGTGTAGCCGAGAGCGCCGTTGGCATTGCCTCGGAAGAATCCGTCGGCGTCGCCGAGTTCGGAATCGGCGCCGGGGATTCCGTAGTAGGGGACGGTGGTATCGGTGCGGTGATTCCATCCGTAGCGGAAGAAGAGGCTTTGGGAGTTGTTGATGCGCTGGTCGACGCGGGTGATGAGACTGTTCCAACTGCGCGTGCTGACGCCGGAAGCGACGCCGTTGCCGACGAAGTTCTGGAGCGTGCCGGGCGCTGGAGTGAGGTTCGGCAACGGGTAAAACTTCAACAAGTTCAAGGCTACCGGGTCCAGGCGGGATGAGGGAATGATGTTCCCGGGAAAGGGCGTGCGGGTGTATTTCCCGTTGCTGCCGAGCAGGGTGGTGGCGGGGTCATAGATGGTGAACGCTTGCCCTTTGGTATTGACCGTTTGGGAGAAATTGCCGGCGCGTTGCAAGGCGGTGGGAACGATATTGGTGGTGTTGCCGCCCTGGCGCAACTGGGTGCCCTCGTAATCGATGAAGAAGAAGGTGCGCTCGCGGCCTTTGTAGATTTTGGGAATGGTGACGGGGCCTCCGAGCGACGCGCCGTAGGTGTCCTGGTGGAATTCGGCTTTGCCGAGGCCGCTTCGATTGCTAAAGAAGTCATTGGCGTTCAGGAAGTTGTTGCGGAGGTAGTCATAAACCGAGCCGTGGAATTCATTGGTGCCGCCGCGCGTGGTGACATTGATGAAGGCGCCGCCGGAGTGGCCATACTCGGCGTCAAAAGCGCTGGTCTGCGCGCGCATTTCCTGCACGGCATCGGGCGAGGGGCTGAAGCTAACGGCATCCATCCGAAGGTTCACCACGCCGTCCAGGTAGAACATGGAAGTGCTGCCGGCGCCGCTGGTGGCGCTATTTCCCGATCCGAAGCCATTGGCGGTGAACGCGGAAGGGCCGCTGGCATCCCAAGGGTTCACGTAGGTGGGATCGCCGGTGTACTGGACTCCCGGAGTGAGCGAGACGAACACATAAGGATTGCGTCCGATGGAGGGGAGTTGCTCCACGTTGCGCGATTCCAAAGTGCTGCCGAAGGAGCCCGTTTCCGTGCGGAGTTCCTCGGTGACGCCGGATACGGTAACGGTTTCAGTGAGGCCGCCGACCTCGAGGGTAAAATCCGCGGTGATGGTTTCGCCGACGGGGAGAAAAATTCCTTGTTGGAGGGCGCGCTTGAAACCGGCTTTTTCCACCTCGATGCTGTAGGCGCCGACGTCGAGAAGATTGGCGCGGTATAAGCCTGAGTCGGTAGTGACTTCCTGCCGGGTGGCGGAGGTGCCAGTGTCGGTGATCTTGACAGTGGCTCCGGGCACGGGGGCTCCAGAACTATCTCGAACCGTACCGACAAGATTGCTCTTATTCACTTGGGAAAACATTTGGGCGACCAAGACAAACGCGAGAAGAAGGAAGCGAGCCTCGACGGGGATTCTCATGGTTCGATCTTTGGATCAACCGGGCTGAGAGTCAAGTTCAAGCTTATGTTGCAACCGTGTTTAACGTTCTGTAACTTGTTGAAACTAATGATGGCGTCTTATGCGATTTGGGACTTCCGATCAGGCGGGCGTGACCTTCAAATGGTATTTGTTGTTGTGTGGACGAAGCGCAGCGGCTACGCGGAGTAGTTCTGGAATCGCTCGACCAGGAGCGCGATGCAACGGACCTGGCGCGGAACGCGTATCGAAGCCGGACGCAGTTTTATCGCTTGTTCCGGGCAATCATCGAAGAGACGCCGGTGGCGATGCGGCGTAGGCTGCTACTGGAACGCGCGGCATGGCAGCTGTCTCGTACTCAACTGCCGGTGACAGTCATCGGTCTTGACGCAAATTACGGATCGCTCGAAGCGTTCACCAGAGCCTTTCGAAAAGCGCATAAGGTATCGCCGAGCGTCTATCGGCGTCTGGGGGTCACTTACACACATCTGCACACGACGAACGGAATTCATCACTATTCGGGCAAGGATGACATGAAAGGAGCTGATCGAACTATGGACTTATTTGACATTTTTGCCGGGCAGGAGTCCTGGCACACGCGCCGTCTTCTTGATTTGGCGAAGACACTGAACGATGAACAGCTTGACCGTCCTATGAAAAACCAAACGAAGATCTTTCCGTGGGATGGCCCGGATCAGAATTTGCGCCAGATGCTGGACCGGATGGTGCAGACCAAGGAAGTTTGGGCCGCGGCGCTTACGGGCGGCGGCATGCCTTTATTGGACAATGCGCCGGCGGAGGATCGAACTCCTTGGGCCATGCTGGCGCGGATGGACAGAGCGGATGCGGCGTTCCACGGCGTGCTCAAGGATGTCCGCAATCGGAGCGCGTGGGAGGACACGTTCGTCGATGCGCTGTGTGAGCCGCCGGAGACGTTTACGTTTGGAGGCATGTTCGCTGACGTGATTACGTTCAATGCCCATAGGCGGCTGCTTGCCATAGACGCGATGCGGCGGCTGGGAGCGAAGGTGGAAGGGTGTGGCAGTCCGATAGAGTACGTCGCGGCCCGGGCGAGCTTATCACAGCGGTGAGTTGAGCGATTACCAACGATCGGTCGCTTAGACCTACCTTCGCGGAGCGTAACGAGATATCACGCCTTCGCGTTGGTCCTGACCGACCCTTTAGGGCATGATGGGACAGTGGAGAATCCGGCGCAATGCTTTCTAAAGCTGACAGTTCGAGGATTTCGCCGTCTGGCCGCGGTGGATCTGGAGCTGCGTCCCTTGACCGTCATGATCGGGGCGAACGGAGTGGGAAAGTCGTCTCTCCTGGACGCGCTCTCTATTTTGGCGAGCTCCGCGCAAGGTAATCTGAACGTTGCCGTTAGCGAAATGTCCGGGCTGGCCGCGATGATGACCTACGACCTCGCAACCGAGGTCGGATTTGGGATCTCAATGACGGTTCCTGGGCACGAGCCCCTCGACTATTCACTAAGTCTTCGGCCCCAGGGTACCGCCTACCAGATCGACCAGGAATCTCTGCGACGGAGGCGGCACGGCCATCAGAACCCGTTCCTGCATATCGACTCGCACGGAACGGATATCAAGTATTTCGAAGTGAATCAAGGCCGATTGGTTCGGCCCAACCTGGTCCGCCCCAACTGGGAATACAACCCGCTCGAGTCTTCGCTCTCTCAGGTTCCCAAACTTTTCCGGGAACCTGAGGAGTTCCGCCGGCGGCTGGCATCGTCGACTTTCTATCATGTACTGAACGTAGAACCCCGGTCGCCCGTGCGCCTGCCCCAAGCAATGCGGCCCGCACAGCTTCCAGGCAAGAACGGAGAGGACCTGGTTTCCAGCCTGTATTATCTCCGCGAGGTAGAGCCCGATCGCTTTGAATCTATTGAGGACGCCGTGAGGGCGGCGTTTCCAGGCTTCAAACGATTCGATTTCCCGCCAGTGGCGGCAGGCACGCTTGCGATGACGTGGCGAGACAACAGCTTCTCCAGACCTCTCTACATGCACCAGGTTTCTGAGGGCATGCTGCGTTTCGTTTGGCTGGCAACGCTACTACAAAGTCCCGGGCTGACGGCTCTAACGCTGCTCGACGAGCCGGAAGTCAGTCTGCATCCGGAATTACTCAGTCTGCTAGCGGGCCTTTTGAGGGAAGCGGCGCATAGGACCCAGATAGTCGTCGCGACTCATTCCGACAGTCTAATCCGTTTTCTTAAACCCAACGAGGTTGTAGTAATGGATGCGGCCGACGATGGGACTGCCACCCTAATGTGGGCCGACAAACTGAATCTTGAGGAATGGTTAGACGAATACACGCTCGATGAGCTCTGGCGAAATGGGCGCCTAGGGGCCCGTGGATGAAGATCGCGATTCTGATGGAAGGCGAAACCGAGAGAATCTTTCTTCCCCACCTGCGCACGTTCCTCAGTCCACGTCTACTTGGGAAAATGCCCAGGCTGGTATCTAACAAATACAACGGTAGAATCCCCAAAGGGGAGAAATTGAAACGAGTTGTAGAGGCTTTACTCCGGGGTGATAATCCTGACGCAGACCACGTGATTGCGCTCACGGATGTCTACACAGGCTCGAAGGATTTTCAGGATGCAGAAGATGCCAAGCAGAAAATGAAAAACTGGGTGGGTCCGAACGATTGTTTCCATGCCCATGTTGCGCAGCATGATTTTGAAGCTTGGCTGCTTCCGTATTGGCCAGCCATTCAGGAACTGGCGAGACACAATCGGGCAGCTCCTGCCGGCAAGCCGGAATCCGTAAACCACAACCATCCGCCCTCCCATCACATTAAGGAGATTTTCAGGACAGGCCAAGGGCCGCGGCATTATACAAAGACGCGCGATGCCAAAAGAATCTTGGAGGGAAAAGATCTAGCCATTGCGGCGGCCGCATGCCCAGAGTTGCGTGCGTTTCTAAACAGAATTCTCACGCTCTGTGAGGGCGCTCCGATTTAGGCGGCATCCCGAAAACTGAAAAACTCAATTCCGGTAGCAAGGCTAGTGCCGCCGGACCGCGACGATGTCGGTTCGGAGGGGCACGCCGCCACTGACATTAACCTTGAGGAGAGCTTCGAAGTCGGGAGTCTTGCCGCCTGGTGGAACACCCAACTGCCGAGCTAGCTCGCCGAGCGTCTCGGGGCGGGTGAGAAATTCCGCCGCGGCCTGGCAACCGTACGTGTTGGTGCCGGCCAGAATCATGGTTTTCTGATCGGGATGCAAACCTGGTAGAACAGCCACCACGGCGTAGTCGAATGGGTAAGGTGGACCTACGGGTCCAAAATAGATTGCCTGTTCGCCGGGAGCGGGATGCAGGTCGATGACGCCACCTTGCCCGACGCCTGGTTCGTCGAAGCCGGACTTGAACCGGAAGTGCCGCAAAGGAGCGAGTTCGCGGTGACGGGAATTGGCGTCGGGCGCGCCGACGAAAACCATGCTGGCGTTCTTAGCCTCATCCCATGTGAGCAGTTCCGCCCGCTTGAAGCGCGGTGAATGCCCCGCCTTGGAGAAGAGGTTGCTGAGTTCTCCGACGGCCATCACGGTGCCGGTGCCGGAATAGGTGTCGTTCCGATCGGCGGGAGAATCGACGCCTTCGCGGAAGTGGTGCAACCCCGTCGTGGAGGTGCCGGCAAACCGATGATTCGAGAAGACGATAATCGGCTCCTGCGCCGATTGAAAGAAGGGCTGCCAGAAGGCCGCGACCGTGGAGGGAAGTTTGGGCCGCGTGAGGTAGATCGAAACGCCGATGACCGCGCACAGCAGAGCGGCGGAGGCTAAGCCGAGCGCGAATGCCCGCCATGAGAAACGCGCGGCGGTAACAACGTGGACGGTCTCAAGCGCTAGGGGCTTCATTGGTGCTTGGGGCGGGATTGGCGGCGCTTCCACGGTGCGTTGCCGCCAGGTCAGGTGATAAGCGCCTTTGGGGACTTCGATCAGGATTGGGTCGTCGGAGCCATCCGACATGTAGTACTCGGCCAGTTTGGAACGCAGACGGGCGGCGTGAACGCGCACGGCCGAATCGAGGCGCGGATCGAATTCGTCGGGTTTTCCGAGGACGCCCACGGCCAGTTCGTACTCCTTGACCGCTTCGCCGGGCCGTTCAATGGATTGGTCAGCCAAGAAAGAGAGAAGGTTGCGGAGAACTTCCGATCCGCTGAATTCGCTACTATGGAGAATTTTGCCGATCTGCTGCCGGATTACCGCCGGGGTCAGCGAAGCGTCTTGCACGGGGCTACGCATGGGGAGACGAGGTAATCCTATGTTAAGCAACGTTACATACGCAAGCGGGCAGACGCTTAACGGTTAAACACGTTGCGGGGTTCAAACGGGGAGTAAATAATGCTAGTTCCACCCGCCGGGTTTCCTCATGACCAAAAACATTCTCATTCTTCTGGCTTGCGGCTTGCCGTTGTGTGCCGCTGGCGCCAAGGTTTTCGATGTCACCGATATGGGCGCGACGGGTAATGGCGCCACGCTCGATACCGCCGCGATCAACAAGGCTATCGAGGCCGCGAACGCCGCCGGCGGAGGAACCGTACATTTCCCCGCCGGCACCTATCTCGCGGGCTCGATTCACCTCAAGAGCAGCGTCACGCTCTTTCTCGATCAGGGCTCGACGATTCTTGCCAGCGACGATCCGGCCGCTTACGATGAGGCGGAACCCAACCAGTGGGACAAACTTCAAGACTACGGCCACAGCCACTTCCGCAACAGCCTGATTTGGGGCGAGAACCTGAACAACGTCGCGATTGTGGGTACGGGCCGAATCTGGGGCAAGGGCCTGGTGCGCTCCCAACGCGCACCCGAGCCGGGTAAGCGGCAGGTGGGCAACAAAAGCATTGCTCTGAAGCAGTGCCGCAACGTGACGATCCGCGATATATCGATCCTGATGGGCGGCTGGTTCGCCATCCTCGCTACCGGCGACGACAACGTGACGATCGACAACGTGAAGATCGATACGAACCGCGACGGGATGGACATCATCTCCTGCCGCAACGTCCACATATCGAATTGCAGCGTGAACTCGCCGTTCGACGATGGCATCTGCCTCAAGAGCGATTACTCGCTGGGCTTTGCGCGCGCGGATGAAAACATCACGATCACCAATTCACAGGTGACCGGGTATGATGCCGGGACGTTTCTGGACGGCACCTATCAACGCACAGCCACTTATGGGCGAAACAAGGCGGAGGGTCCGACGGGGCGCCTCAAGTTCGGCACGGAATCGAATGGCGGTTACAAGAACATCACGATCTCGAACGTGGTGTTCGATTACTGCCGCGGGCTGGCGCTTGAGACGGTCGACGGCGGAATGCTGGAAGACGTGACGATCGACAACGTAACGATGCGGGACATATGGAACTCTCCGATCTTCCTGCGTCTTGGCGAACGGATGCGGGCTCCGGAAGGAACGCCGGTGGGAGCGTTGCGCCGCGTCAACATCAGCAACTTCGTGGTCTATAACGCCGACCCGCGTTTCGCCTCCATCATCAGCGGCGTGCCGGGCCATGACATTGAAGACGTGAAGCTGAGCAACATACGAATCTACTACAAGGGCGGCGGCACCAGGGAACAGGCGGCGCTCAATCCGCCGGAGGAGGAGAAAGGTTATCCTGAGCCACGCATGTTTGGCGAGATGCCCGCTTACGGTTTTTTTCTGCGACATATCAAAGACATTCAGTTCAACAACGTGGAAGTCAGCGTAATGAAGGAAGATTTGAGGCCCGCCTTTGTGCTCGACCAGGTAAGAGGGGCCGAGTTTCAGAACGTGAAGGCGCAGCAAGCAGCGGGGGTGCCGACGTTCTCGCTGAAGGATGTCGAAGGTTTCACTCTACGGCTGAGCCCGGGTCTGCCGGATACGCAACTCACGTCAGTTAAGCAACGGTCTTTCTAGTGGGCGCTGAGAAAGGCAATCAAGCCACAGATAAAGACGGATCGACACCGATAAGTTGTTTCAGCTTTTGACTGCCGGGTTTTGTGATCGTAAGGGCTCGGGTGTCGAGATCCTGGGTTATCCAGCGTTTCTTGAGCAGCGTGTTGAGGAGGGCGGCGCCTAGGGCTCCGCCGACGTGGGAACGGCGTTCGCTCCAATCGAGACACGGGTAGGCTAAGCGGCGGCGTTGGGATTGGATTTCGGCCGTGTCGATGCCTAGATCGTTGAGGGCGGTGGCGCCTTCGGGGGTGAGGCCGTAGCTTGGTGAGAGCCAGCCTTGCTTGCGCAAGGCGTCGTGAATGGACACGCCGAGAGTGCCAGCGATGTGGTCGTAACAGGTGCGAGCGGCGCGCAGACGGGTTGGGGTGTT
>Ga0302326_10018695_pt1 | contig 14364 bp, 18 predicted proteins | sample Palsa_T0_3_FD_202264 | JGI IMG/M metagenome (GOLD analysis project Ga0302326, IMG submission 202264) | Peat permafrost microbial communities from Stordalen Mire near Abisko, Sweden - Palsa_T0_3 | ecosystem: Environmental > Terrestrial > Soil > Palsa > Peat permafrost | place: Sweden: Abisko... | reverse complement strand
TGTTGTCAATCGAGACCCGTTGGCTAAATATACCCAGCCACTCGCCGCCTTGCCCGGATTGCCTCTTGGGCAGTGGTTGCCATCCATAACTTCCGAGTTCCAAAGTCGAAACTCTCGCCCTTTGGGACTGCGCGGGAACATATATTCCCGCGCAAACAGTCACTGCCAAAAGAGAGAAACCAAGCGAAACTTTTTGCAAGCCGCAATAGGGCATGTGCTAAGGACCCATAGGTATGCTAGGGTTAATATTACCTAACCCAACGTCGATCAACCCGTGCAGAAGCGCTCCCAACCCGAAACCCCAATTCACACCCACCGTATCAAGATGGAACATGTTGTTATTGTAATGGATTTGATCCATGAACCCGTATCTGCACGAGACTGGGCAGCCCCCCCAATCCAAGGCCTCTTGGGGTACAAAGTTAAGGATGCTGGGATCGCCTATCCAATCAAAATCTTCGTGGCCGCCATGAATTTGATCTGGTATCAAGTTTTGGTAGATGTAGTCCCAGTTAGAGCCGTCGGGACTATTACTTGCTAAGGAGATTGCATCGGCGAGCGCTTCATGTTGGGCCTCTACTCCATTAGCAATATAGACAGCATACATAGCAGCAGACACGAACACGCCGTTTACTTCATTGAGGTTTCCAAGAGCGCTAGAGGAGACGTATGCTTCTGCCCCACCCGCCCCCGCTACGAACTCAAAGTATCGACCATTATCGTATCCGTTGCAGACGTTGTCTGGGCACTGAACAGTCGAGTCGTCAGAACCAAGCAGCCCTCCCGAGACGCAGCCCCCGCCGTCGACGGATGTGCACGGGGTACTACAAGGAGTGGCACCGCCACCCAAGCCACTCCCCCCGCCGCAAGTCAGGGCAGTTCCGCAGGGCTGGCCCTCCATTCCCTGACAACCATGGGGATCTAAACCAAGCACGTCAGTCATTGCCAGCGGATTGTTCATAACATAGGCGTAGCGGTTCCAGGTCTGCGGATTGCTCGGGTTGACCGCCCTTAATCCGGCAGGGTCGGGCGTAATCCAGCGACTTTGGGCGGCGCTGTATCTTCGATTCAGCGTGTCATAGGCGTATCCTGCAGTGGCACCCTCCACCACAGACGCATCCTGAGAGTTTCCTCCAAACGCAAGGTCCGTCGTTCCGCTCGGCGCGTAGAACAAACGAGAAATCCTGGCCAACGATAAGTTGCAGCCGATCTTTGGCACTAAGAAATTGGACATGTTTCAGATGACAAAGGCGGTCAACAAGCACTTGAAATGAGGGACTGGAGAGTCACAGCTTTGATGAACCGTTACGCTGGAAGCTCCAAGAGCTGTCGGTATTCCTCGATAACAATTCTCGAGACGGTTGCTGTCGGAACATCGCCCATTGCACAAATAACCTGGTCGTTGATGTAAACGTCTTGTGGTTGTTGAAAACCTCCTTCTAGCGGAATTCGCAATTCGGTCCTGCCGAAAGTGCTAAGCATTTCCACACACGTAAGGCTGACCCGAGCAGAGGCTTAGAGGTGAACCGCGCACTTGCGGTCCGCCCTCGCCATAGTCAACGCAACCTGCCTTTAGAATGGGAACCAGGCAACTTCCTTTGATGGAAATATGAATAATGAGCTAGAAGGGCGAGCGAGAGCATACCTTAGAATGCATTTATCTCACCAAAGTGAAATCAGGACCCATTAATTCACCAATACAAACTCATCGGTAGTCACAGCGGCTTCTACCGCACTGACTAGGGAACGCCCTGCTTTGTCTTTTGCGACGTAGCCGCGAGCCCCAACCTTTTTAGCTTCTTCAACGAAATGCTTATCCGCATTTGACGACAGTATGACAATTGCTAAGTCCGGCAACTTTACCTTGATTTGGCGAGCTGCTTCTAGTCCGTTTAAAACCGGCATACTTATATTTAAGATGACAACATCCGGTTTTAATCGCTGCGCTTCCTCAATGGCTCTAGCGCCGTCTTGCACTTCGCCGCATACTTCAAAACCGGGATGCTCCTCTAAGATCGCCCGAACCTGTTTCCTGATAATTGGTTGGTCATCCGCAATAAGAATTCGAATCCTTGGATCAGTTGCTGGGATTCCACGCCAAGTTTCAGTTTCTAAACTAATCATTGGATCTCCTATGGGATGCCCAACACTACTCGGAAGCCCAGCACGTCGTCTGATCTATAGTGCTCAGTAGAGCCCTAGGACGGAAAGAGCGAGGTGTGTAGCGGCATCTTGCCGTTTTTTCCGTCCAAGGCGGCACAGAGTTGTTGCACCAGCACCGTCAGCTTTTCTCCGTCCATTTCTACGCTCGCTTGTTCTGCAAGGATTCGCCAATCTGGGGGTTCTACATTCAGGTTCATAGCGGAAACTCCATTTCCAAGGCAACCAAATAATGCGTTGGAGCAACACGATCCGTCTGAGCAATAATGCTCACTCCCATGCTCACGCTCGCGGAAATAGCCGCCATCAAAGCTGAGATCAAGAGGCTGGAACAGGCGCTCGCGGAACTAGCGTGACCGTGTCTGCTGGAATCTTGCAGAGAGCGGCCGATCGCCCATACACGTGGGGATGTAAGGATTATTGACCGGAAAAGACTGGAAGAAGCGGCTTGCGAGCGCTACGGACCAATGCAGCGGCAGGCTAAGGAATGGCAGGGCCACCATTCGCCCTAGCAGTCCCTTGCGCTGTGATTGCCCGAACAAACGTCGCAATACCATTCGGCCAGAGTGCAGCGTAACCACGGTTTAACTGTCGTATATCTCGTAATGGATGGCTCCTTGCATGCCTTCGCGTCCGACCACTGATAGAACGAGACCTCGCTGCTCGGCTAATTCTCGTGGTCCATGCACAACTAAGTTGCTGTCCGCGCGGGAGCGATGGAATGCCTGACCCAATTTCGTGCTTTTGCAAGCCAATCTCTATGCGCCGAAGCATCAATGTACCGCTCGTACTTAAAGATTCCGGACTGTCTGGCCAGCCGCATAAACTGGATTGTCATGATGGCGTCGTCCAAGATGACGCAGGAGCGTTGCATACCGTGGCTGCGATACATCGCTTGGCCCCGGACCATCACTCCTTGAGCTTCGACCGGGAGTGGGGCCAGCGTCCTCATATCGATGATTACGCCAAATGGAGCCTGCTGCCCTGTCAGAACCTGCTCACTCTCCGCGTACCACTTCGCTAAACCGCTTTCGAGGTCGTCCTCATCGTTCTGCTGCTGCTGCGAAGGTTCGATGTTTTACGGGCGCGGGATGGGGAATCCCGCACTGTGCTACTAGGTTTTTGATCTACTCTGCGTGGTGGGGATCGGGCGGGTCAGTGCCCGCCGATAGCAAGCGCCGTATGTAGCACGTCGCGTGCACGGCCTTGCCATTCTCGTCGGTGCTTCGGTCCTGCTCCAAGTCAATCGGAAGCTTGCAGATGGCGCAGGTGATTTTTTGAGATGCGTGGAAGCCCATGACATCTCCTGTGTACTGTATTGTACCCCCATGTGTGCTCTATCGCACAGTCGGGAGTATGATCGAACTATCGGGGAGGGCATAGCGATGCTTTCACGGGTAGAGATAGCGACGATCAAGACTGAGCTTGAAAGGCTGGAAGAGAACCGCCAACAATGCACGGACGGCGGCATACGGCGAGTAATCGACGCTTGGATAAATGAGCAAAGAGAGAAACTGAGGTCGGATAGCAATTCACAGCTAGCGTAAATACTAGCGGGGATGGGAATCCCGCACTGTGCTACTAGGTCCGTACAACTTCAGCTTTGTCACGCCACGCGGATGCAGCGGTTTCGCCTTTGAGCTTGCCGTCTTCGTGATGTCCGGGGGCTTGTGTTCCAAACGCTTTGCCATTCGCTCTTTTTGCGTCTGCTACGGCTTCCTCCGTCATTGCTGCGATGTCGGACTCTTCATAGTCGTAAAGGACAAGGGCTTCTATGAACGGCAAGTTCTGTTTGTCTGCCATCCACTCTTGCCGAATGCCGCAATAGGGATTCGGACGCCGGGCGCGGGACGCGCAGATGGCCGCGTGAGAGGAGCCATCGGGACAACCGGAGCCCGCTCGGGCGAAGCATTCGCCCAATCATAGGTGAAAGAATGCTATCGGCAGTCTGTGCCCTCGACATTCAAGGTGCGTACCAGTGAATGGTCGAGCCAGTGAAAAAAGACCGTGATTTGTTTTGGACGCGCCGCTGCGCTCATCTCGTTGCGCAACGATTCTTGTTTCGTTGATCCCGACATTGTGTGGGTCATAGGGAAAGTAGATTCCTGTGACCCGTTTACGCAAAATGATGCTGGAGGAACTCCGGCGTCGCAACTATTCTGCTATCGCCACTCGTAATTACCTACGAGTGGTGACCCCAAGCAGTAAGAACATCACCTTGGCGAGTGACCAGAAGGGTCTCCGGGGCGGGAATTCCGGATGCCGCCATTTTGTGCCAACAGTTGCGGAGCATTGCGCGTCTGAACGTCAGCATCGTAATGCGCACTCGTACTTCCAGACGAGCGGGGTGAAAGCCGCTGTGCAGCGGAGCCATCCGACTGCGACAGCGGCTACCCCCTCAATCTTTTGCCTAAACTCTAACTTGCTTTACGGTTCGGATCACGTTCGGCGACAGTTGCATCGGATTGACGAGTCCGCTGCCATTCATCCACTTGTTGCTTCGCTTCGTCCGTAGCGATGCCGTACCGTTCCTGAATCTTGGCAACCAATTTCTCTGTATTCCCCTCGATGACCGTCAGATCATCATCAGTCAGTTTTTACCCGGCGCTCTCGAAACCTGTAATCCGGAAAAGCCTTCCAAGGCTGCATTACTAATAGGACGAGCGCGCAGCGCATTCCATCAAGGCCCGGGGCTTGTGCTCCACAAAGGCCGAATACATTTGCGCAGACCATCCTGTCACTTTCGTTTTTCGCTTGCGACAAGGCGGCGGACCATACATTCCGGATTGCCCGTAATCCAAGGTGGCAACTATTCACGACCGCTACACCTGCGCTCAAGGACCGGTCGCGCCGGTAGCTCCCAAACGCCCATTCGGGATATCATGAGGCGCAAGTCGGGGAAGAGTTCGTGCCCGTTCACACTTCTTGTGCTCATGAAGCTTCCGATATCTTTGGCCAGACTGTTGTCGTGGGCGACGTTAGCCTCTCTGGGTGCCACTTTCCTCTCAGCCAGTTCTCTGAGTATTCCCGGCGATCCGCTGGGAGGAAGTGGCAATGTAAATCGGAGTGCTCTCACGTACGGCGATCTCTTCTCAAACACCGCCGCCGCGTCCCCGGTCGACGACCGGGCGGGCTTTGCCGTGCCCGCCAATGCGGCAGCACCTTCGCAGACTTTTGAAGGTTCTTTGACGCTGTCGAACCCTACATCGAGCGGCGGCTTTCGACTTCTGCGCGACGATGAAAAGATCGACACCGGAACCGATTCCCCGTGGCGGCACCTCGCAAGCTTCAGTTTCCAATTTGTGCAGAACGGCAGCTACCTTATTCCCGTTCAGCAAGGGCTTGTCATCACCGGCAGTTTGGCGTGGAACTACATTGTGGGTCCGGGACGTGTGTGGCAGGAGAACGGCGATCACGGCTACGCGCGGGCATCTTTGCCGTTTGCTGTGGTGTTACGAAATCACAACTGCGTCCATAACGGGCAGATGACGTTTCTGTTTAGCAACAAGAAAGCCACCCATGTTTCGCAGGTGCGCTACCAGATCACCCAGGAAACTTGCGAATATTTCAAGTTCAACATGTGGGGACAACTATCGGCCACCTACGTCCCCAGCAAGGTTGCAGGGGCAGACGAAGTCCGGAAAGCAACGGCGGCCGAAATGGAAAATCGCCTGCCGACCAAGCCTTTCAGCGCGCTCGCCGCCGACTATCCCAATTCTGGTCTCGATCTGGCGAACTTTATGAGCGGCCGAAAGTTTCCGGAAGACGTCACCACGTACGGGCTGTTCATCAATGGCGTCCATTATGTCGGCAACTGCCAGACGCGCTCTGGGATGTATGCCTTCTGCGATAACATGCGGTTCGCGTCGTATTCGGTCGCGAAGTCGGCGTTTGCCGGCCTGGCTTTGATGTGGCTAGGGCAGCAATATGGGAGTTCTGTCTATGGGGAACTCATACGAAACCATGTGCCGCAATACGTGGACGGTGGCGACTGGACGAACGTCACCTTCGCCAACACGTCCGATATGGCCACCGGCAACTACATCAGTACAAAAGAGGAAGAAGATGAGGACGGCCCTTACGAGGACGCCTTTACCACGGCCGAGCCTTACGCCGAGAAAATTAAGGATGCATTTACACCATTTCCTCACAAAGCAAATCCGGGCACGACTTTCGTCTATCAATCGTCCGCGACATTCATCCTGACCCAGGCCATGAATGGTTACCTGCAACAGCGGCAAGGAAGCGGAGCCGACATTTTCAATTCCATACGCGATATGGTTTACGAGCCGATTCACTTGAGCCAGGGTGGACTGACCACGCTGCGCACGGGTAACAGCGCTACGGGAAAGCCGTTCGGAGGCTACGGCTTGTTCCTCATCCAGGACGACGTTGCCAAAATCGGGCGCCTGCTCAACAACCGCGGGGGCATGATTGATGGCAAGCAGGTTCTGGAGCCAACCCGGTTGAAAGAGTCGTTGTTCCGCACTGCAGATCCTATTAGCGTGAGCCTGCCCGTTCCGTGGAGCGAAACGCCTGTGCAAGACACCTACCGGTATCACAACTATTTCTGGGCGAGGCACATGACGCCCGCGGAATTCCCGCAGTACCACTGCGATTTCTGGGTGCCTCTTATGAGCGGGTACGGCGGAAACTCTGTGCTCTTATTGCCAAATGGGGCAACCTTTTACATCTTCAGCGACGGCGAAGAATGGGAGTGGTTTGGGGCTGTGAACGAGATCAACAAGATCGCTCCCTTTTGTCACTGAACGTCTCTGGGCGCAAAGCCAAACTGTTTTCTGCCTCTGACGAACGTTGGAGTACCTTCACATCCTTCGGTCCGCCCCAGCGTCGGAAGCAAACCGGAATATGCTGGTTGGTCAGCAAACCCGAAACTATCCGGAATACGGGCTTACAGGAAATGCGAGAGGGTGGACTGCCCGGTAGGGCAGGCAGTCCAGTGCTAACCCGTCCGGCGGTCACGGCACCGCACGGTGACCACTTCTAGCCACAGAATCGCCCGGCGTTCGCCTCCAAGAGTCGAATGGACAGCGAATCGAAACCGGACTGATTGCAACGCGCTGATGCCGGTCTTTGGCGCGAAATTCTCTGGATACCGATCCTCTGGGCAAGTGGTATCGGTTCTGACGTAATGAAGCCGATTGCTGCTCCCATGGTCGGCGGAATGATTACATCCACGATTCACGTACTGATCCTAGTTCCGGTTTTCTTCGTGCTGATGAAGGAACGGTCTCTCCGGCGTGGTACGTTACAGCCGGGGCCGGTGGAGTAACGGAGGTAAGGGAACCGATGACTCGGCAACATCGTGAAGAACTGATGGCGGAACAGTTCGATCAGGAGAGAAAAGTACATGCAGGAACTCGAAGTTTATTCCATGATTGGCGCGGAAGGTTTCACACGATTGGTCGCCGCCTTCTATCGACAAGTTCCGCAAGATGACCTTCTGGGGCCGATGTACCCGGCGAAAGATCTTCCAGGTGCCGAGCAGCGCCTCCGAGATTTCCTGATCGGCCGGTTCGGAGGGCCGCAGACTTACATCGAACAAAGAGGCCATCCTCGCCTCCGAGCGCGGCATTCTCCATTCTATATAAATCAGGCTGCCCGCGACCGATGGATGCGCTTGATGAATAGTGCTTTTGGTGAAGCTACGCTGCCCGCAGAGGCCGAGCAAGTCCTTCGAACATTCTTCGACGGAATGTCGAGCTTTATGATCAATCGGGTAGAGCCTTGAGTCCGCTAGCGCAAGGGCGACGCGCCCGGCTACCTAGGCGCACAGGAATTTCTTAAAACATCCTCGTAGGTTGATTCGAGGATTTCTTTCATTCGACCCGACAGAAACAGTAAAGAAACTGCTGGATTGTATCGAACGGTGTGCGATGCAGTTCCTCAGAGTGTCCCAACAGGCGGAAACGCACACCAAACTCGCGGTGCAAGGACACCGCATCATAGCGAACAACGTCCAGACCGCTGCACTTCGTAGGTCCTAAAGGCCCGAAGGTGCTGACAATCACGTGACCTCCGGGCTTGACCGCTTTGGCTACTTGGCGAACGTATGCAAGCCGCTCTTCTGACGATGTCAGAAAGTGGAACACTGCACGGTCGTGCCACACATCGTAGGCGTCGGACTCCAGCTTCGCCTTCGTGATGTCAGCGACGAGCCAACGGATATGTTCCGAGGCAGGCCCCAGCCGCTTCTTGTTCGCATCGACGGCGGTCTGCGAAATATCAAGGACACTGATGTTCTGGTATCCGCGAGCGAGCAGGTCATCGACGAGAGTGGACTCGCCGCCGCCGATGTCGATTATGGACGCGGAGTACTCGGGCGCTGCGCGTTCTAGAAGTTCAAGGGAGGTTTCAAGGTGCGGACGGTACCAGCTGACCTCGTCCGCGGCCTTGTTGCCATAGATATTTTCCCAATGGCGCTGTGCATCCATCGTCTCTCCCTGACAACTCTCGTTAATCATAAGCCGAGCGAGAACGAGGCGGCAGTGAAAATTATTCGGGTGGAAGACGGCGTATGCAAGGGGATGCGACTTCACTCGCGAATCCTTGGGGCGAGCGTGTCATAATGCGGTTCAATGACCTCTGTTCTCCAAGCTCCGACGCAAGATACCACCCAACTTATTCAACGGATTCAAACAGTCACAATCCTTTGGATGACAGTGGAAGCATCCGTATCACTGTCTGCTGCGTGGATGGCGCGCAGCCCTGCACTACTTGCCTTTGGTGGCGACGGCGCGATCGAACTTCTCTCGGCGATAGTGGTGTTGTTTCGGTTTCGTACCTCTGCGCAAGAGCGATCAGAAAAACAGGTAGCGCGAATCGCCGCTGCATTATTGTTCATACTTGCGGTCTATGTGGCTGTGGTTTCCGCAATGGCACTCTTGGGACACCGTGAAGCGAAGATTACATACTGGGGGATAGCCATCTTGATCGGCGCTGCTGCAATCATGCCATGGCTAGCCAAGGAAAAGCGGAGACTGTCTGCCATCACGGGCAGTGCCGCACTCCGGGCGGATGCTGCCGAATCCGCACTGTGTGCCTACCTTTCTATAATTGCTCTTGTTGGTCTTGGAATCAATGCGATTTGGCACATTTGGTGGACTGACCCGGTTGCTGCTCTCGTGATTGTTCCGCTCATCTTATGGGAAGGATGGGAAACCATGCGCGGCAAAGCTTGTGGTTGTTGCTGATTTGGCGAATTGGAAATCTCCCACGAGAGCAGAAATCCGGATCAATTGAGAGACCCGAGAAAAACGTAGACGCGCAACTCAGTCGTCCCAGGAGCGGTTTGTGAGCAAAGACACTAGATCCCGCCGTAACTTTCTCAAGGCGACGGTTGCCGCAGCAGGGGCCACGCTTTTCAGTCCAAGTACTTCGATTGGCCAGACGGCGCTTTCGAATGCACCACTCAGACAGCGGTCGGAAACAAGTCCAGTAGACTACATCCTGCGTATCGCTTCAAGTCCGGTTGAGATCGCCCCCAAACACATCGTCTCGACAATTACCTATGATGGTCAGTTCCCAGGCCCCTTATTGCGTTTCAAAGAAGGTCAGCCAGCGACGGTCGAAGTGCACAACGACACCGACACTCCCGAGCAGTTGCATTGGCACGGCCAAATGGTTTCCACAGACGTGGATGGCGCTGCCGAAGAAGGAACTCCATTCATCCCGGCGCGCGGGATGCGCCGGATTGTGTTCACCCCGCGACCATCAGGTTTCCGTTTCTACCACACACATAATCGGGCCGGGGCCGATCTCCACCTAGGACAGTACAGCGGCCAAGTGGGGCCGGTTTACATTGAACCCAAACACGAGCCGGGCAGCTACGATCGGGAAGTATTTCTCGTCCTCAAGGAATTCGAACCGTCTTTCAGTCAAGGCGGCGACATGGCCCAAGATTTTCTGACCCCCTTCACGCGAGTAAAAGAACTTGAAACGGCTGGCGAGTCCGCGATGAAAGCGTCGCTCGCCAAGGGGATGCCGCATGGCTATGAAGTGGGTTATCGATATTTCACCATCAACGGACGTATGTTCGGGCATGGCGAGCCGGTGCTGGTGAAACAGGGCGAGCGCGTACTCTTTCATGTTCTGAATGGCAGCGCGACCGAGATTCGCAGTCTGGCGCTACCAGGACACACGTTCAAGGTTATCGCATTAGACGGCAATGCGGTTCCGACGCCTGCTGAAGTCCCGGTGCTGTGGCTGGGAACGGCTGAGCGCATTTCTGCCCTTGTCGAGATGAAACATCCTGGTGTGTGGATCATGGGTGATCTTGCGGATGACGATCGTGGTCACGGGATGGGAATTGTCGTTGAGTATGGGGGACACAAAGGAAAGCCGGTTTGGATACTGCCGAAGCCCTTCCATTGGGATTATTTGCGTTTCGCGAAAACTGGTGCAACTGCACTCTCGCCAGACGAGACGTTCGAGATGAGGTTTGCGAAGGACAACGCCGCCGAAGAAGGCTTCAACCGATGGACGATTAACGGCGTCGCTTACCCAATGACCCAGGGAATCGTCCCTGCCTCATTTCACTTGAAGCAAGGCAGACGCTACCGTATCCGCATGCGCAATGCCAGCGACGACATCCATCCCATCCATCTGCATCGTCACAGTTTTGAACTCACGAAACTCGCCGGCACGCCCACCGCTGGCGTGATAAAGGATGTCGTGATGGTGGGCGGATATCAAGAGGTCGAAGTGGATTTTACGGCCGACAATCCCGGACTTACTTTGTTCCACTGCCATCAGCAATTGCACATGGACTTTGGCTTCATGACCCTGTTCGACTACGTTTGAACCCGGTTAACTTCATTTCTAACTTCTCGGCTTCGCAAGGAAAGAGCAATGACAGTGAGCGCAAATGCAACCTGGGCGGATCGCGCGGCGAAAGCGATCTTGCTCATCCGTATTCTGGTGGGTTGGGTCTTTCTTTCCGAAGGAATACAAAAGTTTTTGTTCCCTGACTCCCTCGGAGTTGGACGCTTCGTGAAGATCGGCATTCCTTCGCCGGGGGTCATGGCCCCGTTTGTCGGAGTGGTCGAGATTGTTTGTGGCTCTCTGCTGTTGATCGGTCTTGTTGCACGATTGGCGAGACGGTGCCGCTTCTCATTGATATCGCGGTTGCCATATATTCGACCAAAATCGTCACGTTCGCGAAGAACGGATTTTGGGGAACGATTCATGAAGCTCGCACGGATGTGAGCATGTTACTCGGTCTCATCTTTCTGCTGCTGGTCGGTGCTGGCGCGTGGTCTCTTGACGCATGGTTGGCAGAAAGACGGGGCGCAACACATGGCTGAACAGCCCGCCCTCGAATCTCCAGCATCTTTTTCCGAAAACAGACAAGTTCCCCTCGACGAGCTTGCCTTGTTCTTTCTCAGGTTGGGCACGACAGCCTTCGGAGGACCGGCAGCACACATCGCAATAATGGAAGACGAGCTCGTCCGCAGACGAAAGTGGCTTTCTCGTGAAAAATTCCTTGACTTGCTCGGTGCAAGCAATCTCATCCCTGGACCCAGTTCCAGCGAGGTGGCTATTCATATTGGCTACTTGTGCGCCGGTTGGAGAGGTCTGCTGATCGCTGGTACCTGCTTCATTCTTCCAGCAGCACTGATGGTCTCCGGAATTGGATGGCTGTACGTCCGTTTTGGAGAGCTCCCGGCGTTAGCAGGCGTCCTCTATGGAATCAAGCCGGTCGTCATCGCTGTCGTTCTTCAGGCCCTTTGGAGTCTTGGCCGAAAAGCGATCAAGACAACGTTTCTTGGACTTGTGGCGGTGCTTGCGCTCGTGCTTTCTGTCCTTGGTTTGCACCCTCTTCTTTTACTTCTGCTCGCCGGCGGAGTGGCATGCGTGTCTGCTCTAAAAAATTCCCGTGTGTCTCTCTCGGTGCTTCCTTTTGTGACCCTTGGAAGCGGCATCCTGGCAGCCACAGCATCGTTCAGTCTAATTTCATTATTTCTGGTTTTCTTGAAGCTAGGGGCGACCGTATTCGGCAGCGGATATGTGCTCTTAGCCTTCCTTCGAGCCGATCTAGTCACCCATCGAGGCTGGTTGACGGACGCGCAGCTTGTCGATGCTGTCGCTGTGGGGCAAGTGACGCCAGGACCTATTTTCACAACAGCTACGTTTATTGGCTTCATTCTTGGAGGAATTCGGGGTGCCGTCATTTCCACGGTGGGCATCTTCCTTCCCGCATTTCTACTCGTAGCGGTAAGCGGTCCGCTTGTGCCGCGTATTCGAAAGTCCAAGCCTGCGGGTGCTTTCCTTGATGGTGTGAACGTTGCATCGCTCGCGTTGATGGCTGCCGTCACTTGGGAGCTTGGGCGAGCATCCTTGGTTGATACTCTTACTGTTGTTTTGGCCGTGGCCTCGTTGCTCGCTCTGCTTCGGTTTCGCGTGAATTCCGCGTGGCTTGTCCTGGCCGGGGCCACCATTGGTCTGATAACGAGTGCAGTTCACCTACGATAGAAGCGTCTGTCGTTCTCTCGAACCTTGAAATCTTGGGGCAACTAACGGTCAGCCGGGATGTCGGTGGTGTCTCCAGCATGGTGGTCCTCAATCTGAAAGCGAAGGAAGTCATAAACTGCTTTCAGAGCGTCGGCATTTGTTGTCTTAATACGCACTCTGCTACCTGCTGGCAACTCTTCAAGACTGTAAGAAATCTCAGCATGTTTATCTTTCATCACAGGCACACCGGGCGGCATCTGGTCATGGACGAACATAGGAATGGAGAATTCTCCATTAGAAAACATCGTGACAATGTGCGTCAGGTGGGACCGGATTGCCTGCAAATTCATGGAGTCCTTGCTGTCGTTGACAGTCACTTCGATAGTCCCACCGTCCGAGTACAGGCGGAAATGATGAGTGGTCTTGTCGTGAGGGAATCCCATCGCCTCGTCACCGTGCTTTTCCACCTCCGCCTGATGCTGAGTGGCCTCTTTCATATGCTCTTTGTGCATCGGGCAAGACTGCATGTCCTGGGCCGCCAATTGCAGCCCGCTGAATAGAAGAAATACGATTACTGTTTTCATGGTCTCTTCTTCCTCCGAAACTGATTTGCTGGAGCGCCAGACTTCATTACCGCGTCGCTGAGCGAATACAATAAGTGCGATTTCTGCCCAGCTCCTGTTTTCCGAATTCGCTGTTCCCAGTCGGCCAAAACCTTTTTCACATATCGCTTCGTACGCTTCAGTGCCTCAAGGTCCGCTTCGATACCCTTGAGCTTTTCTTGCGCAAGCTGGTAAACGCGGAGACAGGGAGCTGTGCCTCGTCAAAACTCCACGCGGTACGAATGCATTTAGAATCAATAGTTTTCCAACGAGCGGAACTCAAGCTCAAAATTGGTGTCACAATGTTACATCGAAGAGATTTCGACGGGACCGAGTTTTTGCGCACCACAGCCCTCGTGTTTGTCCTGAAAGTCCTTACACGCTTTTGCAAACACTTCGCGCCCCGCGAGTTCCTTGGCGGCTTCTTGTTCGAGAAGGGCATCGAGGTCTCGGTCGGGGTCCGCATTTGGCCTGATAGTTTGATACGCGCGGAACGCGCCCGCGTTTTGCTTGGCAGTTCGATACCGACAGGCTAACTCAAGCAAAGCCTTGAAGTCTGCAGGCAAGGGAGCAGCATCTCCTCCGCTGGCGCCCCACTTGTTCACAACCCATTGCGCTAGGTTGTCCGCGTGTTCGATGCAATGCTCAAGAGTCGATCCATTATTCCCTACCTTTGTCTTAGCAGCGTAGGTGAAATTCTTGTTGCGCTCTTTGATTCCTGTCATCACCGACCTCCTTACTTTCGCGACCACTTCCCGTTGATCCTTATCGCGGACGAGCGCGCCAAATCAGCTATCATTTGGTTCAATTCAGCGATGCGTTTTTCCAACCCACCGATGTACCGACCCAACTCCTTAGCGGCTGCCACAGGTATTCCCTTCTGACCGAGTGCTGCTGCCCACTCTGTGGCGACGGCATCATACATATCGCTTTTCATGCGATTCCCCTTCCCTACTTTTTTACGCGCGCGGACGGGGGCCGGGAAAGTTACCGTGGTGTGGCAGGCTTGCGGCGGTCTTAACAATCTTCACCAGGGGTTCAGGGTGTGGTTCGCCAAAACGTTGCACGCGCTACATTACAACGACTTCTTTCTACTTGGCGTAACGCCTTCGGCCTGGATAGCAGGCGA
>Ga0302326_10018690_pt1 | contig 14364 bp, 10 predicted proteins | sample Palsa_T0_3_FD_202264 | JGI IMG/M metagenome (GOLD analysis project Ga0302326, IMG submission 202264) | Peat permafrost microbial communities from Stordalen Mire near Abisko, Sweden - Palsa_T0_3 | ecosystem: Environmental > Terrestrial > Soil > Palsa > Peat permafrost | place: Sweden: Abisko... | reverse complement strand
GGCCCCGTTCCTGAATCGACCGCTTCAGCACTCTGTTTTGCCACTCTGTTCTGCCGCTGAAAAACCTTACCCGGAAGTCCTCGAATAGGCAGAAGAGCTGCCCCTACTTCGCCTGCACTTCGACCGCGTCCGCGAGGTGCATTGCAGCTTTCGCGCCGTTTCCGACTTCGATCGTTTGCCCACGCTTGAGATATTGCGCCACCACGGCAGGCTCCGCCCACTCCAGATCCCACCCATTTTCAATTGCAATGACGGTATAGGAGCCGGGAATCACATCCTTCAGCAGGAAACTTCCGTCCAGATCACTCTCGTCGCGCCGAAAGCGGTCGTAATCGCCTTCCGCGTTCTTCGGCACAAGAACAATCATGGCCCCGCCCACCGGTTTTCCTTCTCGCTTCGCGAAGCCATCGACGGAGACCGATCCCTCCGCGATGGAGAGCGCAAGCGTAAGCGACGCGCCCACCGGAACGGTCACCGTATGTCCTGAAATTGTCCCCGCCTCCGACGCCACGCGCACTACCGAAAACCGCTGCGTGGAAGATCCCGCGAGAATGTCGTACTTTCCCGCGGCAACGTCCGGAAAATTGGCATCGCCCTTGGCATCGACTTGGACGCGGATCGTCCTTCCTTTGCTTGATCGCAGCGAAATCTGCAGATCTTCCGGGAGGCTCCCAGCGCCCGCAAGCTGAGTCGTAGCCTTGATCTGGCTCGTCGCTTTGCCCGAGGAGACATCCAGTTCGCCGCCGCCGTTGACGTTCACTTCAACGGGCTCGCTCGTATGCCCATTCGTTTCAGGCATTTTGACCATGTACCGGCCGGCCGCAATCCCGCTGAGCTCATACACTCCAGGCGCGACGCTCTGAATGCTGTGCCCCTCGAGCTGCTCCGTATCGTTAAACGCTGTCCTATACAGCACGGGGAAGCTGCTGCCCGCCGCGACGCGCAGGATGAGATGCAGTGCCGGAACCGGATTCATGTGAATGTCAGCTTCCAGCCGATCCCCGCCCCTGACCGGAATCGGGGTAGCATCCTCGGCTTCGGTAGCATCTCCGTAATACGTGATCGGATAAGCGACGTCGAGCGAAGCATCGACCTGAACGGGAGCACTGGCGCCGCCTTCGGAGCTGGTTGTGGGATGCACCGCATACCACGGCGAAGCCTTTGCCGAGACGAAATACGTGCCCTCATCGAGCGGCGTTACTTCCCAACGGCCCTGATCGTCGGTCGAGGTGCCCCTGTAAAGAGAGGTGCGGCTCACACCTGATTGATGTTCTTCGCGATACACGCTAATCTGCGCGTCGCGGACGGGCTCGCCAAACTCATCGAGCACGTGGCCGGTAAGCACGGCGTTTGCCCCCAGCCGCAGAACCAGGTTCTCGGTATCGAGATCTGCGACGCCGGTTACGATCGCTGTCGAGAACTGGTCATGCTGGTTATAGGAACCCCCGATGAATCCCCGCTTCGCGCCCCCGAGCGTGTACTTGCCGGCGGGAACATGAAACTCAAAGCGTCCATCGTCACCGCTGATTACGGACTTCACGCTGTCCCGGTTCTTCTCGTCCGTGACGGTGACACGGCAACGCGCCAGCGGATTACCGCCCTTCGCATTCACCACCGTCCCCGCAATGCGATGCGGACCCGAAGGAATCTGCGTGACCTCGGCGCTCCCCGTCCGCGACAGCAAAAACCAGGAACAGAGAAGCGCCACCCGGCAACAAGCGATCGCCGCCAGCCGCCCGCCAGCCCCTAAGCGTACTGATGATCCCTCGCCCGATGCACACACTGTCGGAAATACTGCCCTCATTGCTCGTTACTCGGCTCGCTAGTCAGTTCGCTACTCGGCTCGTTACTCGAACCGCTCGTTGAAATCAGCTGTACCGTCACCCGTTCCTTCTGTCCCCCGGTCAAGCGGACCACGGACCCCTTGGAATCGTAGGCCTGCATGACTTCAGGGTTGCGGTATTCGATCTCCGTTTGCGCCTGATCGAACGCCAAAACACGATAAGCGCCAGGCGGCAGTTGCGACGAATCAAACGTCCCATCCGCATGCGCCGAAAGCTCCGTGAATTGCCCGCTGCTGTCGGCGAGGGGGACGCAATAGACATGCATCCGGCTTTGCCCCGGCCCGCCCGGCCCACCACTTGGTCCGCCACCTGCGCCACCGGGCCCCTGCTGCGGCGCGGATGGAATCCCCTCAATCCTGCCGCTGATCTGCGCCGTATCATCCCGCATCGTGATCTCGATGGGAGACGCCGCACCTCCCACCCCAACCACCAGCGGCTGGTGCTGCAGGTCGAGGTTGCCCGAACGGATCGAAGCCGGATAGCCGCGCGAGGATTGCACTCGCACCCAGTACTTCCCTGCCGAAGCACCCTCAATCACCAAAGCCTCATCCCCAGGCCCGGTCGGGTTCCGCAGCGAAATGCTCCGACCCGTGCCAAAGTCGTCAGCGGGATCAAGCGTCAAGTTCAAATAACGACGTGGGCCGCTCAATACCGTGGTGTTACCGTTGGTGGAAAACGTACTTGAGCCGGTGTGATCCGCAGCGGTGAATTCTTCCTTCACATTCACCGCAATCAGGCCATTGGGTGCCAGCTCGATGCTCGGACCTCCGATCGGCGCCCCTTTGATCGTGATCGTCTGCATCCCGGTCGCCCCGTTCGGCCGGAGATTGGTGACCTCGACCGTATACATTCCATTCGGCAACATCCCCTCAACCGCGTGGTGAAGCTGGTTGTAGGCGAGAGAAAATCCCGGCCCCTTATGCCCCGCATAGACCGTAACCCCAAGTCCGCTTGTCGAGTCATCGCTTCCCGGCACGACAACCGGCAGTTTTACCCGGTAATAAGGCTGCTTCACCAAAGAAAGCTCGACCGTTTGTGTCTGGCCCGCCGCCAGCTGAATCGGGCTGGCTGACTGAAAGTCGGCCGCACTCTGATAGTAGACCGGGGGATATCCGAACTGCGGCGCATGCGCCACCGGAGAAAACGGATCGGCAGGTCGGTCGACCGTAAGTGGATCCGTGTCGAGCAGTTCGGTAGTCAGCAACTTATAAGTTCCCGCCGCCAGGCCCGCGAAACGGAATTGACCATCCGACATGGACCGGCTGCCGCCAGCCGGAACCCACCGGCCGCGTCCGTCTTGGATCTGCCGCCAAAACAGTTGCAGGCTAATGCTGTCAGGCGCTTCTGCTGTAGGCAGACCGACCGTGCCCGCAATCACCGCCTCTGGTGTGAGCGTCAACGTCACATCCGTGGATGCGTTGTTCCGAAGGTTATTGCTCTGTTGCTTGGGATCGCTAAGAAAGCCCGGCTTGCGGGCCACCAGTGTATAAGGACGATTGGAAGTGCCCGCCCGGTGGGGGCCAGGTCGATTAGGATCCGAGCCGCTGTCGCTCGCGGAGTCAACCTTGGTCACGGCGAATTCAAAGCGCCCTTCGCTGTCGGTCAACGTGGCAAAGCGATGGTCAGGAGAAGAAACCAGCGCTCGGTCGATAGGCTCATGCGTCACGCTGTTGACCACAACCCCGCGAATAACGCCGCTGTCCTCCGATGCAGACTGCGCCCAACACCAGCCGCCACCAAAGCATGCAACGGCGATCAAGAAAGAGCAGATGAACGAGAGGCGAATGATCAACCGGCGAATGCCCAACCTGAGACACGAAGACAACTGATTCTCGCTGCTCCTCACGGGGACTGCCTCGGCCATAAGTTATTGTGGCCCAACATCAGAACAATGCACAACCAGAAGGCGGCCAAGTAAACAAAGCCGGCAATGCGACACCGGAATGCGGAGGACCGCAACCGAGTCCAAAATTTTCCGCAAGCGGATTCCCTCCAACCCGCCAATCTGTCATCCTGAGCGCACTAGTCGAACGACCCCTACCCACTCGACACTCCCTCCAAAATATCAAGGCTTTCTCCCCGTGCTCCGGTGAGCGGACAGTCCTGCCCGCCGCCTTTGGCTTTGACTTTGACTTTGCCTTTCCGCCCCTCGACCGGTTGGGATTCGGGCGCACCGCACCTCGCCCCGAGAGCGCCCGCCCCTAGAGTCGATGCTCATTCGAAAACCCAAACTCCGGAAAACCAGCGGGCGCAAGCTCCACCACCGAGGCCCGGAGGAACAAATCATCTCCATTAAGTAATTATCCCAGAATAATTTAGAGTTATGTCCTAAAGTATCTATTGAAAAGGGAGGGGAGGGGGTAGTACTCTTGAGTAAACATACAAAAAAGGTTTACCTTCTAGCGAAAGCGATTTTTACTCGTGTACGCGGCTTGCGTTCGCCGCGAACTTTCACGATGCTGCAGTAAAATTAGCTCATGCAGCCGGAATCTGGCAGCCGCTCTGCACTCAGCCTGAAAGGCTCGGCCGCACCCATCGTCGCCATCGCCGTAGTCGCAATTCTGCTCATAGCGCTTCCCGCCTATCGCTGGTTCTTTCTGATCAGCGTGCTCATAGGAGTTGTCATCGCAGGCGGCCTGGCGCTATGGCACAAGCTGCGTCCGATCGAGGAGCAGGACCTCGAACAGAAACGCCCTCTGGGGCTCTAGGAAAAGCCTTTCTGTGAACTTATTTTTCTGCCGCGCTTGCCATTGCAACCCAAACACCGGAAACTATTCGCATGCGGGTTCTGGCGCGATTCATGCTCTCGGCGAGCGACCTGATACAGTTCCCTCCCCCCAGAGTGCCAGAGGTCGCATTTCTCGGGCGGTCGAATGTAGGGAAATCTAGCCTGATCAATGCACTGGTCGGCAAAAAGCTGGCTCGCACCAGCAATACTCCGGGACGCACGCGAAGCATCAATTTTTATGAAGTGCGCAGAGCCGGTCAACCACGCCCCGAGCTGATTTTTGCCGATCTGCCGGGCTACGGCTACGCGAAGGTCTCCCGCGAGATTTCCGCTGATTGGGCACGGTTTGTCGATCCCTACCTTCACCAGCGCTCCACGCTGTCGCTATGTTTGGCGCTGGTTGATGCGAACGTTCCTCCCCAGGAAAGCGATCGTCAACTGATGGAATTTCTGGCATCCCGGGGACGTCCCTATGCCATCGTCGCGACCAAGTCCGACCGTCTGTCGGGAAACCAGTTGCGCCAGGCCATGCATACGCTCGGGGAAGCCTACAAAGGAGCGCCAATGGTTGCATTTTCGGCCAAGTCCGGCGCCGGCAAGGACGAGCTCTGGCACCAGGTCCGCGCCGCTGTGGCGAAATTCCTGGCGGTCTAGAGTCCGGAACCAAAGTTACTCTGGTGCTGGATGTCTGGTGATGCGCCAGCGTCAATCCACTATCATTAGAAATACATATGGCCAAATATCTGGTGACGGGTGCTGCAGGCTTCATCGGATCGTCGCTCGTGCGCGCTCTTTTGGAACGCGGCGACGAGGTCCGAGGCGTAGATAATTTTTCCACCGGCCGACGCGACAACCTCAGCGAAGTAATGAGCCGCATGGACTTCCGCGACGCCGACATTCTTGATCTGGATGCCATGCATCAGGCGTGCACGGGAGTCGATTATGTGCTGCACCAGGCCGCTCTCCCATCGGTCCCAAAATCAATCGTGGATCCGCTCGGCAGCAACCGCGCCAATGTCGACGGCACGGTCAATCTGCTGATCGCGGCGCGCGATGCGAAAGTGAAGCGAGTCGTCTACGCCGCATCGTCGTCGGCTTATGGCGATACTCCGACACTTCCGAAGCATGAAGCCATGACGCCCAATCCGATCTCGCCCTATGCCGTTGCCAAGCTGGCGAGCGAGCTTTACATGATTTCGTTCTACCGCTGCTACGGCCTCGAGACTGTGTGCCTGCGCTACTTTAATATTTTCGGACCGCGCCAAGATCCTTCTTCGCCTTACTCCGGCGTGCTCGCGAAATTTAGCCTGCAGATGCTGCGGGGCGAGCAGCCCACGATTTTTGGCGATGGCGAAACCAGCCGCGACTTTACCTACATTGATAACGCCGTGTCGCTCAATCTGCTGGCTTGCTCCTCCCCCGCAGCCGAGTGCGCTGGCCGCGTTTTTAACTGCGCCACGGGACGCCGAATCACGCTGAACGAAACTTTCCGGGCTTTGCAGAAATTGACAGGCTATAAAGGCAGCGTGAAGTATTCTCCGGAGCGTAGTGGAGACATCAAGCATTCCCTGGCCGACATCACGCAGGCGCAACAGTATCTGGGATACAAAGTTCTGGTCAACTTTGAGGATGGCTTGCGCCGCACCGTGGAATGGTACAAGACCCAGGACCAGCCTGTCGGAATTGAGCGTCATTAACCGACTGAGCCAGCCCTCAACAACTGATCACGCACGCGCTCACCGGTCACCAGGAATCGATTCTTCCGCCTCCTGGAACCGCTCCGTGGACCGCGTCCGCTTCCGCCGCTAGGTTGTCGGCCGGCTCACGTTAGGCATGGGTTCGCCCGGAATGGAATGCCCAAGCAATGAGTTCGTTCAAGTCGTTGCGGAACGGACCATAAGCCATGAAGGTTGTCTCGTCGAACAGGCGCATGGCGCCGCAGCTGAGGCAAACCTGGTAAGAATAGCCCTGCACGCCGACCGGCCAGCCCATATTGCCGTGCCAGGATCCGCGGAACGCCACCACGGCCGCAGCGCCTGCCAAGCCGCTGGCTACGACTCCAGCCGGCCACCGCCAGATCGATTTCCTGAGTTTTTCTGGTTTCTCCGGGTTAGCCGAGTGGTTGAATAGGTCGGTCATCATCACATCTCCGGGATTCTTCTTGTGCTCCTCAAAGATTAGGACGAATCGAGGCGGAGGGCAAAATCTGAAGGGTCGTAGCTCCGGCAGCAAAAGATGATCCGTCGTCGTCGCCATTTTTCCCAATCCACAGTCCTACTTGGACGTGTCCCGACGTGTCCCACCGGACCTTGCGGCAGAGGGCCGAGGACCATTAGGCTGGAGAACACAGGCTTTTCGCGATTCCGACCCGCAAGCATGATGGCCAATCCATCCCGAGCTGACTCGCCAGAAATGGCATCCGACGCCGTTGCGCCTCTGCCGGATGGAAACCGCGTTCTTGAGTCGATCGCTCGCCAGGAAGCCCTGCCCGCCCTGCTCGCTTTCTCCGGCTTTCGCGAGCAAATACGAAACCGGCGCCTGGCTCCGGGACGCTTCTTGGATTTCGACTTGTTCGACACGGAACGCTTCATCCTGGATGAAGTATTGCAACTAATCTGTGACCGGATTCATGCCATTAGCCACGCCGACGGCATCCTGGTTGCGCTTGTCGAACCAGCGGACGGATCGACCTCCGAAGCATCCGAGCCAGAACCATCAGGCTCCGAACGCCTGAGGGTGGTGGCTTCTGCTGGACCGCTTGCGGCAAAACACAACCATCGCTTCGACGGCGAATCCGAGTTGCTGCAGGAATGCCTGAAAACGGGTCGCTCACTCCGTGTCGACGATTGCCAGAACGACGACTGCAAGAACGACCGTCGCCTCGAGTTGGACTCCGCCCGCTCTACCGTGCTGGTACCTCTCGGAGGCGGGCGCCATCCGCTTGGCGTCCTTCAGCTATTCTCGAAAACTCCCTGCGCGTTCACGGAACGCGACATTCGCTGTCTCGATCTGTTCGCTGGATTGCTTCTTTCCGCCCTGAAACCCGAAGATCAGGATCGAAGAGTCCACTGGCTGTCGGAGATAACGGAAGACGTGTTGCGTACGATACCTGCGACCCTAAATAAAGCCACGGTAGAAACGGGGTCTGCATCGTCTCCGGCAGCTCAAAAGCGGACAGATTCATCTGCGACCACACCTGTTCCGGCGAACGCGATCGATTCCTCCGATCGTGCGAGTGCAGACCCTGAGTTTGCAGACCTTGCGTCTGAAGACGTTTCATTTGACCAGCAGTCCTTCAAGATCCTACAGACGATACCAGCTGAACCACGTCCCAATTTCGGGTTATCATTCTTGCGCCGGACGTCGGCAGCCGACCCTTCGCGCCCCGGATTAAGCGTAGTCATCAGCCTGGTTGCCGTGGCCGCATTATTTGCAGCGGCAACGTGGTGGGGCATGGAGCCTCACGGGAAAACGGCACCCCCAAAGGCCGCGACCACCAATCCTAGAAACCTGCCATCGGCCGTGACGCGGGCGGCGTCTGGCGCCAACGTTCCATTTCCCGCCGGTTCCGATAATTTGATGACCCTGTCAAAGCCCGGCTCCGATACAACTCCGCTGGCCGCCGTCGCAGAGGATAAATTGACGGCGCTGCCGAGAGTCACGGATGTGCGCCATTGGTCTTCGCCCATCGGTAGCACGGTGGTGATCGATATGGAGGACCAGGTTCCCTACGAGGTGCATCGTTTAATTTCACCGGAGCGCATTTACTTCGATCTGCATGACACGGTTCTCGGGCCGGAGTTGGATGGCAGGACGATAGACATAGACGATCCTTCGCTCACCCGAGTGCGGGTCGCTCAACCCGTTGCCGGAGTGACTCGAATCGTGCTCGATACCAGAGGCGGATCGAACTTTTCCGTGAGCATGGAGTCGAATCCCTATCGCCTGGTGATTGAGCTACGCGGCAGCGAGAGGACTTTGGCTGCGGACAAAACCACTTCGAACCAAGCTGGTTCGAACCAAGCCGGTTCGAACCAGGCCAGTTCGAATCAGGGCAATTCGAATCAAACAGCATCTCTGGCCCGAATGCCGGACACGGTAACGGCGTTGACGGCGAAGCCATCCGATGAGGCTTTGCCGGCGCAAGCTTTGCCGGTAAAGACTATTCCGACAAAAGCTTTTCCGGCAAAGACGGGGAAATTTCGCATCGTGCTCGACCCTGGTCATGGGGGCTGGGATCTGGGTACGGTCGGGCGTCAGGGATTACTCGAAAAAGATCTCGTTCTCGACGTGACTCAACGTCTGGGCAAGCTGCTGCAGACGCGATTGGGCTCCGAAGTAATGTTCACGCGGACCGACGATACCTACCTGCCGCTCGAGCAGCGCGCCGATTTTGCCAATCACTCGCAGGCTGACCTTTTCGTTTCCGTTCACGCCAACTACAGCACCTCCGCCGCCGCGCGCGGCGTTGAAACCTACTACACCAACCTGTTCTCGGCTCCAGGGGCGCGGGAAGTTGAAAGGCACGATGATGGAACCTTCACCAATCTGACAACTGTCGCGCTATCGGTCGAAGGATTGCACGAGAAGATCGAGGAGTCGCGCCGGCTCGCAGCCAGTATCCAGCATTCGCTTTATTCCACCTTGGCCGCGAATAACCCCAACATCCGCGATCGGGGCATCAAGGATTCCGCTTTCGTCGTCTTGACTGGGACAACCATGCCCGCCATTCTCACAGAGATTTCCTTTGTCAGCAGTCCCGCGGATGAGCGTAGCCTGCAAAGCGCGGCGTATCGCCAGCAGATCGCGGAAGCTCTCTATCAAGGCATTGCTCACTATCAGGAGTCTTCGCCGCACGCAAAAGTCGCCCAACTGCAGAAGCCTGCTGCGAGGTAGGACGGGTCGCAGGAAGGTCTCAGTCAAAATCCGGGTTTGGGGTGCCTCATTAACAGACTTACGCCCCACCCCTCCCTGATTTCCTGCACAATATCAGGTTAGGAACCCGAAAAGTGAATAGTACGAACCACGAGGCAGAGGTCAGCCGCAGAAATATATCCTTGGAAGAGGCGGCGTCCAGAACCGTTGAACCGTTCGCTCGGCTCATAACATAAGACCCGTTACTTCGCGCCCGTCATCCCGCCGTATTTCTCCAGCCACTTCAGTTCTTCGCGCACTTTAATCTTGCCGTGCCATGGATTCTTATCCAGCGAGTGTCCCTCTCCGGGGAAAATCAGCAGGTCGCTTGGAATCTTCAGCTCGTGCAGAGCGCGATCGAGTAGGTAATCTTCGAGCACGGCCACGCGAATGTCGTCGGCTCCGGCAACCATGTGGGTTGGGGTTCGAACTTTATGGATCTGGAAAATCGCGGCTTCGCTGCGATAGCGATCGGGAACCTCCCAGGGCAATCCGCCTAAAAAGTAGGCGTCGTCGAAGGTCGTGTCGTCGTTGCCCCAGTTGGCTACGTTCTCTACCGCGCCGGCACCGGTGACGGCGGCTTTGAAGCGTGTGGTTTGCGTGATCAGCCAGTTGGTCATGTAACCGCCATAGCTGTAGCCGCCAACCGCCAACTGGTTTGCGTCAGCAATTCCGTCTTTGACGAGCGCGTCAACGCCCGTCAATATATCTTTGCCGGGCCGGGAAACAATTTGAGGGACGATCTGCAATGCGAACTTGTCGCCGTAACCGGTCGACCCGCGGTAGTTCGGCTCGAACACCAGCCAGCCAGCGGTAGCGGCCAGCCGATCCCACTGATACCAATCGGCCTCGAAGCGGTTGCCATCGGCGTCCTGCGGACCGCCGTGAATCAATACAAACATCGGCAGATTTTTCGCTTCGAACTTTCCTGGCGGATACATCACCATGCCTTCCACCGGCGTGCCGTCGTCAGAGGTCCAGCGATAGGGCTTGGCCAGCGGCAGATCTCGCTCGGTGAACAATTTGTTGAATGAGGTAATGGACCGTGCTTGTGCCAGTTTTTCGAGGCTGTCGGTGATATAGACTTCCGTGGGCTGCACGGTGGTTGAGAACGCAAACGCAATACGCGAGGTGTGATTTTGCGATTGCAATGCGGCGGCGGGATGCTCATAGGTTCCGGGCCATCCCTCACGCTTCACGGTGGCGGCTTTCGGATTCGCCTGCGATAGAAATTGTACCTCGGTTCCGAGGCGGCAGGCGCACAGCACGGAGCCGTCGGGCAGCGGCGTGTAACTCACGACTTCACCACGAATGTCGGCGAACCAGCGCTGGATTTGTCTCTTGCCGGGTTCTCCTCCCTGCGCGCTTGGCGAAGTGTCGCTGGCGTCCACCGAGTAGAGGCGGGGTTGCGGATCTTCATATTTTTGTTCCAACGATCCCAGGTTTACTTGAAAAAATAGATGACGATTGTCGGGAGCCCACTCCAGATTCTCCTCGACAGCTTCATTGCGGGTCAGCGGTGTAGGTGTGGAGGCCGCGTCGGCCTCTCGATTCAAGCCCGCGTCGTTCAAGCCCAGGACGAACAGTTCGATATCTTCGACCTTCTCCTGACGCTGGGACACGGAGGAAGTCAGGAGTGCCAAACGTCGCCCGTCGTGCGCGATGCTGATTTGATCGACTCGCATCGCTGTGTGGGCAATTGCGACGGCGCCGGGCGTGGCATGCGAATTCTTCTCTTCTTCGGCCGCCTCTCTGGTTCCAAGCGCCGCGTTGCGGGCGAGGGCATCGGCGATGGTAATGCGAAAAATTATGTCGCCACGTTCATCGCCGCGATAGCGGATCGCATCTTTCCAATTCTTCCGGTGATCGTCGGTCTGCTGCTTGGTCCAGGGCTGGCGGGTCGCGAAAAAGATTGCCTTGGAGTCGCTCGACCAGTCAAAGGAATGGACCTCCTCCTCGCCTGAAGTGATGGCGATGGCCTCGCCGCCACTCGGCGAAATAAGAAAGAGTTGAGCCGCGTCTTTGCTTCTATTCTTGTCTTCATCTTTGTTCTTATTCTTATTTTTGGGATTGCCCTCCCTCTGCTTGCCGTCATCGTCGTCTGCGTCTTGAGCATCGGCGGCTTTTCGTTCTGAGAGGAACGCGATCCACTGACCATCGGGCGACCATTGCGGCGAATAGTCATGTCCGGATTGGGTCAATTGCAGCAGATTCTCGGAAGCCGTCCGATAAAGCCATACGTCTTTGCGGAAGATCTGCTGATCCCAGTCGGCTCTCACGGTTGCTATGACGACGGAGTTGCCGTCCGGCGAAAGTTTTACCGCGTCGAAGCTTACGGCGTTGAAGAATTCATCGAGGGTTAGCTTCGGCTTTGCTGTTTGCGCCGGCGCAGAGATCGAAGCGCAGAACATGAGTGAGAACAGAAGGATGAATTGTCGCATAAGGGATCGTCGCATAAGATTACAAGAGTTTGTCATCGCGAGCGACGCCGGGATGACCATTTGACCGCAATCGTGTGCCGGGAGTAGGAGTCCCTCGCTTCGCTCGGCATGACATCTGGGACTTGAGCCGGGCATGGCTACATCGATCATCGTCGCCTCGCTCATTGCTCCGTACATCAAGGTTCCGTCGGTTGCGCATTCCGCAGGGCCTCGTCCATCGGCTGATTGCTGGGCACGGCTTGTTCCACCACGCGCCAGCCGTCATCGTAACTGCGGAAACCCACCGTCGAACGGTAGTGGACTCCGCTGTCGTAAAGCGCCGCGCCCACCTGATTGATGGATACCCAGCGCCAGATGAACTCGACATCAGCGAAGTTTCCCGCCTTGCTGATTCCGGAAATGTTGACGAGTTCTCGTTGTGCGACCGGAATCTGGACCGGGCCATTGTCGGGGAGGGCATTCGAAAGCAGCGGCCGCATCGTATCGACACCGAGCGGGGTGAGCAATACGTCCCAGCAGGGCGGAGGATTGATTCCCTCGGGACATTTCTTTTGTTCTACGCCGATGATCCATCCTCGGTGCTGCAGGACCATCGAATCGGGAGAACTGAAATCTTTGTTGGAAACGATGCCGGTTCGGAGCTGAAAAAATTGCGCGGCTTTGAATGTATCGGAAGCTGCGATCAAATCAGCGGCAAGCCGCCGCTTCAGAAAATCGCGCGGAGAACAGCCCAGGCCTAATGAGATCAGGGACAATAAGGCTGCGAGCAGCGGTGCTTTTGTCGTACGCATGAACAGACTGTGGTAAAAAGTCGACCTCCGAAACGCAGCGCCTAAAAGGCGCATTCATTCTAAAGCTTTCGGCACGGCTGAAGGCGCGCCCTACCCGTTCGTGCTCGACTATAGTTCATCGGCGTGCCGGAGACGGGACAAGCACCGTCTCTACGCGGCATTTTCCGCAGCCTGTGAAGGCGTGCTTCTGATACGGAATCCGCTTGCGCCGCGGGTTGCTAGGGTTGCGAAAGGATTCTAATCAATTGCGCCTGCCTACGGGGCAGAAAAGGCGAAGCGGCGATCTGACCGTCAAATTTCGCTGGCCAGCGGCCCGGAACTGGCGTGTGACACGCGGGGCAATCGCCTTGCGTTGACAACTTGTATTTCTTGACCAGATAGCCATGGCGCTGAATCAGCAATTCGCCACAGCGACCGCAACGAGTGTCTTCAAGTCCTTGCACACGCCCAGGGAGGTTGCCGGCGTAAATGTAGCGCAATCCAGCTTCCTTTCCGATGGCCGCCGCGCGCTGCAAGTCTTGCGGACTGGTATCGGCGGGCGAGGTCATTTTGTAGTCCTGATGAAAGGCGGTGACGTGCCAGGGAATGTCGACCGACACATCCGCGAGAAACGCGGTCAGCTTTCGCAGTTCGTCCTCGCTATCGTTGAAGCCAGGGATGAGCAAGGTGACGATTTCCAACCAGAGGCCCATGCGGTGCAAGCTGCGGATGGTGTCGAGAATGGGCTGCAAGCGTCCGCCGAGCTCGCGATAGTGGCGGTCATTGAAGCTCTTGAGGTCCACCTTGTAAAGGTCGATCCAGGGATGGAGGTACTCGAGCACCTGCGGAGTCCCGTTGCCGTTTGAAACAAACGCCGTCAGCAAGCCCGCTTCACGGGCTTGACGAAATATCGCAACCGCCCATTCGCTTGTGATCAGCGGCTCGTTATAGGTGCTGACCACAACTTTTGCTCCCTGGGCAAGCGCGTCTTTGACCAGCAGTTCCGGATCGGCCTGGAGCTGCGGTGATATGGCATTCGGATCACGCAGAGCCTGAGACGTTACCCAGTTCTGGCAATACGAACAATGCAGATCGCAACCGAGCATGCCGAAACTGTAGGCGAGTGCTCCAGGATGGGCATGAAAAAAGGGTTTCTTCTCGATCGGATCGCACTGCACTCCGGCGACGTAACCCCACGGAACGTAGAGGGTGCCGCCGCGGTTGAAGCGAACTTTGCAGACACCCGGCTGGCCATCGGGAATCGGGCAGCAGTGCCCGCAAGCGTAGCAGCGCACACGATGGTTATCGAGCTTTGCCCAAAGAGCGGAGTCGGCCTCGCGGACGCGATCGCCGGCTGTCAAAATGTCGTTCAACGTCGCCACAGATACATTCTACGGCTGCGGGAATGAGTCCGTCAGGTAGACCGATGCTGGTGACGGGCAAGCCGCGTCTCCAGGGGAGATCGGTTGCTGCTTTAGTTCGCCCCGGATGGCACTTGTCGGTTGTGCACGCGGATCCAGTCTTCGGCCTGTTGCCGAGCAACCGAAATTTGCGCCCGAGTCATCTGGGAAGACAAGCCTTCGATCCGCGACTTGCTCAGCTCGTCACCCTGTGCCATGGCTATAGCCGACCAGAAATAGGCTTTCAACAAGTCTGGGGGAACTCCG
>Ga0302326_10018688_pt1 | contig 14365 bp, 14 predicted proteins | sample Palsa_T0_3_FD_202264 | JGI IMG/M metagenome (GOLD analysis project Ga0302326, IMG submission 202264) | Peat permafrost microbial communities from Stordalen Mire near Abisko, Sweden - Palsa_T0_3 | ecosystem: Environmental > Terrestrial > Soil > Palsa > Peat permafrost | place: Sweden: Abisko... | reverse complement strand
GTCGACAACTTCGATCGAGGCATCGTCGATCGCCGGGCGCATGCCCGGCGGATCGATCGCGGTTCCCGCAATCGGCGGAGTTTGAGTACTAGGCACGAGAGCTCCTTAGGACCGCGCGAGGATGCCGCCACGGCCCCCCTCACGAATTTGTTGTTGAATCAGGTTAACGGCGTAGAGCAAACCGTCGGGGGTCGGCGGGCAACCCGGAACGTAGACGTCGACTGGAATAATCGTGTCGACGCCCTGGACCACCGCATAATTGTCGAACACGCCGCCGGAACTGGCGCACGCGCCCATCGAGATCACCCACTTCGGATCGGCCATCTGGTCGAAGAGCCGTTTGACAACCGGGGCCATCTTTTGCGCGACGCGGCCGGAGACGATCATCAGGTCGGCCTGGCGCGGCGAACTGCGAAAGACCTCCGAACCTAGGCGCGCGATGTCGTACTCGGCTGAGGTCACGGTCATCATCTCGATCGCGCAACAGGCCAGGCCCATGGTCAGCGGCCACACCGACGAGCTCTGCGCCCAGCGGGCCACGTCATCGAGGCGCGCGAGGAAGAATTGGCCCGGACCTATCTCCACGCGAAGCCCCCTTTCTTCCATACATAGGCGTAGCCGATCGCGAGGACGATCACGAAGACGATCATCTCAAGCAGACCGAAGACGCGCAACGCGTGCATCTTCACCGCCCACGGGTAAAACGACGCCGCCTCGACGTCGAAGATCACAAACAGCATCGCAATGAGGTAAAAGCGCACCGGAAAGCGCCCGGCGACCGCCGAGGTCGGCTCGACTCCGCACTCGTAGGCTTCTTGCTTCTGCGGGTTGGGCTTAGCCCGGCCCAGCAGGCCTGGTAAGAAGGTAAAGAGCAGTGCGGCGGCTAGTGCGACGCACAGGTAGATCGCAACCGGTCCATACGGGTTCATGGCTTGTGATTTTTTTCACAAAGTCACGATGTTACCTGGGCAACTGTTGAAAAAATACCCCGCCAATCGGCGCCATTGGCTCAGCTCGGGCCATCCAATGGATCGCTGCGAACCTCACCGAAGGCTCAGCCGTTCCCGCAAGCGTAGGAGGTAGCATGGGACTTAGCGTGCGCAAAGTGGTTCTCGGCCTCGTCGTTCTGCTCACCATGGGAGACAGCTGTAACAACGGCGTGGTGGGCAATCAGGATTATGGCAGTGTCGCCGGGCGTGTGCTCGACGCGACCAGCAACAAGCCGATCGCCGACGCGATCGTTTCGGTCGGTTCGCTCTTCGTTATTACGACGGACGCGCAAGGCGGATTCATGCTTCCGCACGTTCCGATCGGATTGCAGACCGTGACCGCGCGCATGCCGGGCTTTACCACCGACGCGTCGTCGCTGCGCGTGAGAAAAGACGCGACCGCGCAGGTCGGATATCTTCGCCTCGTGCCGCTGGGCAAACCGGACGCGGTGCCGACCCTTCCGCCGCCGGCAACCCCGACGCCGCAGGTGACCGTCGTACCGACCTACGTGCCGCCAGGGGCAGTGACGCCGTCGCCGTCGATCTCGCCGTCGCCGTCGATCTCGCCTTCGCCAAGCCCCAGCGGTTCAATGCAGCCGCAGTCCGGCCAAATCTAAGTCGTACTCGATCGTTTGATAAACATCATCGGGGATTTCGCCGCCACGGCGTAGACGCGCGATCTCGCGCCGTTCGGCCTCGAGCGCTGCAAGTTCGATGCGCCGATCGGCCTCGCGCTCATCGCGCACACCTCGTTCGGTATCTTTGTCATCGAGATGTCCTTGCAAATGCGCGATGCGCCGCTCGTACTCGCCGAGAAGCCGGGCCGCGGCTTCCATTTCGCCCGGCTCTTGCAGCGACGGCTCGATCGAACGCAAATAGTTTCGACCTTCTTCGAGCGCCTGCACGCGAATCGCCATCTCCTGTCCCTGGCGCTTATCCGTTTCGCTGATCCCCATGCGTTCGATCAACGGCCCGAGCGTGAGCCCGTGCAAAAGCAGTGTCACGACAATCACGCAGAGCGTGATAAAAATCACTTCGGTACGGCCTGCCAGCGGTTCTCCCATCGCGTTGCGATACGGCAACGCGAGCGCGGCCGCAAGCGAGACGATGCCACGCATACCGCTCCACCCGATCACGAGCAAGGACTGCCACGGTGGTAACGGATCGCGTTTTGCCACGCCGGGAATCATGCGCCGCAAGCGCGCAACCGGGAACACCCACGCCAGCCGCACCAGGATCACCGCAACGGTGACGACGATCGCAAACCACGCAACGCCACGGATCGAGGGGAGCGAGCGCAGGATGTCCGGTAAAATCAGTCCGATCTGCAAAAAGACGATCCCGTTGAGCAGCAGAATCATCACGCGCCACACACCGCCGGCGATCACGCGACCTTCCCCCGTAAAAATCGCCTGCGAGCGACGGCTCACGTAAATACCGGCGGTGACCGCCGAGAGCACACCCGAAACACCAATCGCGTCGGCCGGCAGATACGCAGCGTACGGCGCAAGCAACCCGACGACGTTGGCAACCGCCGGATCTTCGACGTTGAAGCGCGCGAGCAAGCGCATCACGAATTCGATAACCACACCGACGAGGAGTCCAAAGGCGATGCCAAGCACGACGTTGAGCACGAACGCGATTGATGCGTGCACCAGCGAAAAGACGCCCGACACTGCTGCCGCGACCGCAAAACGATAGAGCACCAGCGCCGTCCCGTCGTTGACCAGACCCTCGCCCGTCACGATCGCAGCAATGCGCCGCGGCACCGCCATACGCTCGAAGATCGCTTCTGCGGCAACGGCATCCGGTGGCGAGACGATCGCGCCAAGTACAAACGCCATCGCCCAATCGAATCCCGCGAATTGATGCGCGAGCACCGCAACGACGACAGTCGTGAATAGGACCAAACCGACGGCGAGCAGCGAGATCGACGTGAAATTGCGCTTGAACTCGTACCAATCCGTGTTCCATCCGCCCGAGAAGAGCAGCGGCGGCAAGACCAGCAGAAAGAGCAATTGCGGATTCAAGTGCGGTGCGGGCAAACCCGGCACGAGTGCAAAGGCGAGACCGATAACGACAAACGCAATGGGATACGGAATGCGCAAGCGCTGCGCGACGATCGCCGAAACGATCACTCCGCCGAATAACGCGACGAGCAACAGCGCTTGGTTCACGCGTTCGTGTCCTGCACTAAATCGTCGTACCTAGTGCGCGCAGATCGAGCGCAATCCCGCAAACCACTAAAATAACCGCGTCCGCGTCGGCGGCGATCCGCTGCTTCACGCGCCCGAGCACGTCGCGAAAGAGCCGCGCCGATGCGGCCACCGGAACGATGTCCCAGCCGACCTCCTCGGCGACCACGACCACCTGCGCGCGCGAATCGAGCATGGCCTGAGCGAGCTCGGTCGCCTCTTCATCCATCCGGGTCTCGAAGGCGGCGAAATCGCGCTCGAACGCGTCGATGTGCGTGGCAATCCGTGCCGCGAGCCATGTTCCAACGGCGTCCACCACGATGCACTGATCGGGCACGCCATCGCGAAAAAGCGCAATCAACGCGTCGTGTCCGAGCGAGGCGCTTTCGATCAGTTCCCACGTCGTGGGGCGGTCGTGCACGTGCCGGGTCAGGCGCGAATCCCACTCGTCGTCGCTTCCATCGCGCATCGCGGTCGCAACATAGCTCACACGGCGGCCGGATCGCTGCGCGATTTCGACCACATAGCGGCTTTTGCCCGAACGAACCGGGCCGGTCACGAGCGTTACGCCCATGGGCAAGCCTTCTCCGCGCCCGCATTGAATCACTCGCAAATGCTGGTTCGCACGGCGATCATCGCCTTCGGAATAGTGCTGATCTTGGCCGCGCTTAACGACGTTTTTCAATCGGTCATCGTCCCACGCGCAGTCGGGCGCCGTCTGCGGCCAAGCTATTACCAGTCGCGCACGCTCTGGGCGATCTGGCCGCGCTTGGCCCGCCGCCTCCACCCGAACAACGAAGATCGACGCGAGGATTTCCTCGCGGCTTTCGCGCCATCCAACCTCATCGTCAACTTGATGATGTGGTCGCTGCTGCTGCTGATCGGCTACGCCTCGATCTTCTTCGCGCTTCGCGACCAGGTGCACCCGGCACTCGCCTCATTTGGTGAAGCGTTCTATTTTGCCGGAACCTCATTTTTCACGATCGGCTACGGGGACTTCGTCGGCAACACCGGGCTGACGCGCCTCGCCTCGCTCGCCGCCGGGGCTTCGGGCTTCGGGATCATTTCGACCACAACGGCATACTTGTTTGCAATCTTCGGCGCGTTTCAGACGCGCGAGCAATTCGTCGTAACGGTCGGTGCTCGCGCCGGTGCGCCCCCGAGCGGCGTCGGGCTGCTCACGATCGCCGCGCACGCCGGCGTCATCAAAGACTTGCCCGTGCTGATGCGCAGCGCCGAAACGTGGTGCGCATTTCTGATGGAGACGCACCTCGCCTATCCAATCCTGGCGTACTTTCGCTCCAGCCACGACTACGAATCCTGGGTCGCCACCCTCGGCACGATACTCGACACTGCGGTCTTGATGATCACGACGGTGCAGTGCGACGCCGGCGAGTCGCGTATCCTCTACAACATCGGCCGCCATGCTACGCACGACCTCTCCAAGTACTTTCGCCTCGACGGTGAAGAGCACGATCCGGGCATCACGCGCGAGCAGTTCGACGCAGCGTGTACGCGACTCGAATCAGCGGGTCTCACCCTCAACGATCGCGATCGCGCCTGGGAGCATTTCGCCTCCCTCCGGCGCGCCTATGCGGGCCATCTCAATGCACTCGCTGGATTCTTCCAGGTACCCACGCTGCACTGGGTTGGACCACAGTCGATCGTCGAAAGCGAACATATGCGGGAACAGATTGCGCCGGAGATCCTCGAACGAATGGATAATCTTCAGAAGCCGTGATCGCGGTCGATCTTGTGCAAAAAATGCAACACATCGCCAAGCGGTACGGCAAACCCAATCGAACGCTCGTCGTCGAAGCGTGAATCGGCCAAGCCGATGATCTTCCCGGTATCGATCAAGAAGATCGGGCCTCCGCTCTCTCCCGGAACGATTTGCAGCGTCACCTCCAGTGCGTCGTTGCGGATGGACGACAGCCGCCCCGTGCCCAGCGACGTGGCTAAACCCAGTTGCTCGTCTTGGAACTCGTCGGGAATCGGATAGCCGAGCAAACCGACGTCGCGCCCGATTTGATCGTGCAAGTCGGTTGCCGCGCCGAGACGAAGCGCCGGAAGATTTGCGCGGGCGGTGCGTAGGAGTGCAACGTCGGTGTCGTTGTTGACGGCGATCACCCGCGCCGGCACCTTCTCGTGATTGCCGATCGTCGCGTGCAAATTATAAGCACCATCGACTACGTGCGCCACGGTGAGAATGTCGCTCCCCCATCCACCGCTCGCAATGACCAGACCGGTGCCATAGGCATCATCGTAGCCGTCCTTCTTCTTTTCAGGAGGCACGCGCATCGTCAGGAGCACGACCGAGGGCCGCATGGTGCGCACCAGTGCTACGAAACGATCGTCGGGATAATCGGGTGCGCACGCGGAGAGTAATAGCGCCACAAGAGCGGCGGCGATCAGGCGCATTGGGCAATCGCGTCACGTAGCGCGTCGAGTCCAAAGCCCGTTCTTGCGCTGATTTGAATCGCTTCCCTCGACTCGGCGTAGCCGAGCTTGTCCTGAGCCCCGTCGAAGGGCTCGGGATGACAATCTGTTTTATTGAAAACCAGCAGGCGCGGCTTCGCGTCGAGTTCGAGATCGTGCAGTTGCGCCTCCACCGCGACCTGCTGTCGCGGCCAATCGGGATTCGAGGCATCCAGGACGTGCACCAGCAGGTCCGCTTCGCGCAACTCTTCGAGCGTGGCGCGGAAGGCGTTAACCAGATCTTTAGGCAGATCGGTGATGAATCCGACAGTATCCGCAACGCGTACGTATTCACCCGGGCGCAGATAGACGCGGCGAATCGTCGGATCGAGCGTGGCGAAGGGCTGATCGGCGACGAAGACGTCGCTTCGCGCGAGTGCATTGAGCAGCGACGATTTACCGACATTGGTGTAGCCGACCAGCGCGACCAACGGCTCGCGGTGCGGCGCGCTGCGCCGCGTTCCGCGCTGACGCTTGACGTCCTCGAGTTGGCGGCGCAAGACCGTGATGCGGCTCTGGATGCGGCGGCGATCGACCTCGAGTTTGGTTTCGCCGGGACCGCGGGTGCCGATACCGCCGCCTAGTCGCGAGAGATCCGCGCCGACACCGATCAGATTTGACTGGCGATAGCGCAGCTGCGCGAGCTCGACTTGAAGCTTGCCTTCACGGCTGCGCGCGTGGCGCGCGAAGACGTCGAGGATCAGCATCGTGCGATCGACGATCGGCACGGGGATCACCTTTTCGAGGTTCTTGCGCTGACGCGGACGCAGATCGTTGAGCACGAGCACGAGATCCGCGTCGAGTTCTTTCACCAAGTCGGCGATCTCGCGCGCCTTGCCGCTGCCGACGAGCGTCGCCGGGTCGACGTGATCGCGCCGCTGCACCAGGCGCGCGACGATCTGCGCGCCGGCGGCGTGCGCCAACGCTTCGAGTTCTACCAGTTCGGGTTCGAGTGGTCGGTCGGGGTCGGTTGTGTCGACAGCGACGACAATCGTTCGATTAGCCAGCGGAGTCCCTCGTTGTAATGCGGTCCCGGGCGGAAGAGTGCGTTCTCGACGCGCGGGTCGCTGATGGCGAACACCTGTCCTTCGCGCACCGCGCGTAAGCTCCGCCACGGCTCTCGCGTCTGCACCGGCGTAATATTCGTGTCCTCGCCGGCGACAATGATGTCGGGTTCTGCCCGAATCAGGGCCTCATCACTGTACTCGCCCCAGGCCGACGGCAGATCGGCCGCCGCATCGCGCCCGCCGGCGAGCTCGATCAACCGCGCGATATACGACGACGGTCCGGCGGTCCAGATCGGCCCGGTGCCGAGCGCGATGAATACCAATGGCCGATACGCACGGTGCGCGACGGTCGCGTGCAGCCGCGCCGTTTCGCTCTTGAGCGCAGCGATCTCGGCGCGCGCTTGCGCTACACGTCCGGTCAGTTGCCCGAGCGTTTGAAGGCCGGTGAAGATGTCGTCGTAGGTGTCTTCGGGTATGAACACAACGCGAATTCCTGCGCGCTGCAGCGGAGCAACCAAGCGCATTTGCGACGCAATCCCGACAACGAGGTCCGGATGCAGCGCGAGGATCCGTTCGGAATCGACGCTCGCGAAATCGCCGACGACCACCTTGGCGCTCGCGCCGGGCACGTCGCCGGAGAACTTCGAGACGCCTACCAGCTGGGCGCAGGCGCCGATCGCGCACACGTCTTCCGCGAACGATGGTACAAGCGTGACGATGCGCAGCGCAAGTACAAGATGCAAAAGCATGGGGCGTCCCTTTCGCTGCAGGTGATGACGCGCGCCTCTCTAAAAGCGCCGTTCAGGTTTGCCGCGCGGGAAGCCGGTGAGATGCCGGCACGGTCGCGCCACTGTATGCGGGGAGCCGTTCCGCTGCCACTGCTCGAAAGTTGAGCGGGAAGGCACGGAACCCTAGGTTACGATCCGCGAGTCAGGATACCGCTGCAAGCCTCGTGCACTCTCCATTCCTCGCGTAAAGGAAGGCTTGCTATGGTTTTATTGGCCGCGCTGCGCGTGCTCGCCGCAGCCGTCGTCTCCTTCTCCCCCTCTCCATCACCCTCACCGTCGCCGCTGCCGCAAATCGCACACGTCGTAACCTCGGACCGCTCCGACGAAACGCTGCGCAACAGCGTGCGCACAACGTATGTCGTCAGCGCCGACGACATCGCGCGCAACGGGTATCGAACCGTGGCCGACGCACTGGAAAACGTTCCCGGCGTCGAGATCGCCGCCTACGGGCCGATCGGTACGCAGGTCGACTACGGGATTCGCGGCACGAGCTCCGCGCAAGTGCTCGTGCTCATCGATGGTCAACCCGCGCCCGGCGGTCTCGCCGATTCGGTGGAACTCGGCACGCTTTCCACCGCCGGCGTCGCGCGGGTCGAAGTCGTCGAAGGCGGCGGCTCGACGCTCTACGGCACCGGCGCGATCGGCGGCATCATCAACGTCATCACGAACGGCGCGACGCCTGCGAATGCGACGCTGCGCTACGGCACGTTTGACGATACCGAGCTGCACGCGCAGGGCGCCGGCTTTACTTTCGATCGCGTGGTCGCGGCCAACAACTATGCGCTGCCGCCGGACTCCATCGGCGGCATTCCCGGTCCCGCGACGCGCAATAGTCCGTATCAAGGCACGACGGCGCGCTACGGCTTCGATCGCGCGCTCGGTGCCGTTGATGTGTCCTTGCGCACTTCGCTCGAAAGCGACAACGTCGGCGTTAACGGGCCCTATCCGAACTTTTCGTCGACCAGTTTCGAAGACGACGTCAATGAGGACGGCGTGCTAACGCTCGCGCTCCGGCGCGCGAGGTCCAATGCCAGTCTCTCACTCGATGGAGGGCGCCAGCAGATTCTGTTCGACTGCAACGAGTCCATCGACGCAAACTGCTATCAGAGCACGGCATCGCTCGACACCGAGGTGCGCTCCGGCCTTAGCCTGCGCGACGTGATCAACGGGGGCAACGAGCGCACGATCTACGGCGTCGATCTCTCGCGCGGCGTCGTGCGCGGCGATGACGGCGAGGGCGACACTTCCACCAATGCTCTCGCGCAGAGCGCCGCCTACGTGCAGCAGACCTGGACGTTGGCCCGCGACGAGTTCTATGCCGGACTGCGCGGCGAACGCGACGGCTCGCTCGGCGGCGAGTTCTCGCCCTCGATCGGCGGGCGCTTCGACCTTTCGAACGCGCTGACACTGCGGGCCAATGCCGCAACCGCTTTTCGCGCCCCGAACGCGAGCGAACTCTACTTTCCGTTCTACGGAAATCCCGATCTGGTTCCCGAACGGGCGAAAGTCGGTGACCTGACCTTGAGCGATGACCGCGTTCTCGGCGGCGTCGCGTTCGGATGGTTCGACAACTACACGCGCGAGCTGATCGTCGCCGATCCGGCCAACAACTATTTGCCGGAAAACGTCAATCACGCACATCTCGAGGGCTTGACCTTCGACGCGCAGACGCTGCCGCGCCACGGCATAAGCGCCACGCTCAATGCGACCGACCTCTATCTGGCGCAGGATCTCGACACACAAACGCGCCTGCCCAACGATCCGGTGTTCAGCCTCAACCTCGGACTTGTCTATCGCGGCAGCGCCCGCGCGTGGCTGAGCGAGGCCGGAATCAGCGAGCGCGCCATCGGAGCGCGCGGCGCGGTCGATCCGGCTCAGCCGCTCTTCTATCAGCCGGCAGCCTACAGCGACCTGACCGCCTACACGGGTTTTCGCCTCGCGTCGAAGATGCTATTGACGATTCGTGGCTACAACCTGGGCAATGAACGTTACGCCGAAGTGAGCGGATATCCGATGCCCGGACGCACCTTCGCGGTCGAGCTGACCGCGAAATAACCATGAACGGATGGCGTCTGCCGGCGATTCTCGCGCTCACGCTGCTCGCGTGCGCCGCGAGTCTGCTCGCCGGCGGAAGCGCCATAGCCCCAAGTGCGATCATAACCGCGCTGATGCACCCGCACGTGCACGACGACGTTAACACCATTGTATGGCAACTACGGTTGCCGCGCGTCGTCATCGCGGCCGTCGTCGGAGCGGCGTTAGCCGTTGGCGGCACACTGCTCCAGGGCGTGCTGCGCAATCCACTGGTCGATCCGTATCTGACCGGCGTAAGCGCGGGCGCCGCGGCGGCGATCGCACTGGCGGTTCTCGCCGGAGTCTCTGCCCCGTTACTCCCTGGGCTCGGTTTTGTCGCCGGTCTTCTCACAGCGGTGCTCGTTGCGGCGCTCGCGCGGCGCGGGAGCGGACTCGATTCCAACCGCTTGATCCTCGCGGGCATCTCGGTGTCGGCGCTTTTTTCGGCGATCATCACCTTTGCGATCGTTCGCTCGAGTTCGATCGATGCAGCGCAATCGATTCTCGCCTGGCTCGCCGGATCGATGGCGGGGCGCGGTTGGCACGATCTGCTCTTGGCGCTTCCCTACCTTGCGATAGGCGCAGCGCTCGCACTGCTGGCAGTACCGGCACTCGACGCGATGCGCGTCGGCGACGTGCGCGCGCGCGCCGTTGGCGTCAACGTCGATCGCGCACAATGGATCATCTTAGCTTCCACGTCGTTGCTGGCGGCTGCCGGTGTTGCGCTGGCCGGGATGATTGGTTTCATCGGATTGATCGTGCCCCACGTCGCGCGGCGGATCGTCGGATCGAGCGCACGTCTGCTCTTGCCGGCCGCTGCGCTGTGCGGCGCCGCGTTGTGTACCCTTGCCGACGCAATTGCGCGAAGCATCGTCGCCCCGTCGGAACTCCCTATTGGCGTGCTGTTGGCGTTCATCGGCGTTCCCGCGTTTCTCTACCTCTATCTTCATCAGGAACGCCCGGCGTGATCGAACTCGATTCGGTTGCCATCGGAGTCGCGCAGCGTGCGCTCGTGCGCGATATCGACGCGCGTATCGAGCCGAGCGAATTCGTCGCGGTGCTCGGCCCCAACGGCGTCGGCAAGACCACCTTGATGCGGGCGATCTGCGGAATGCGCCCGGTGTTGCAGGGAACGATCGCGCTCGATGGCGCGCCACTGCGCTCGCTCTCGCCCAACGCGCGCGCACGGGCGATTGCCTTCGTCACCAGCGACGATGCGATGATCGAAACGCTGCGCGTGCGCGACGTGATTGCCATTGGCCGGTACGCGCATCATCCGTGGTGGGAATGGAGCGAAAACGCCGATGATGACGCGGCGATCGAACGAGCGCTAGCCGCTGTCCATCTCGAAGCGGAGGCGCAACGTCTCTTCACCACCCTTTCGAGCGGCGAACGCCAACGCGTGTGGATCGCGATGGGTCTCGCTCAAGAAACCCCGGTACTCGTGCTCGACGAGCCAACGAGCCATCTCGACGTGCGCGTGGCGCACGAAATTCTCGCACTGCTGCGCAGGCTCGCCCGCGAAGGTCGCACGATCGTCTGCGTGCTCCACGATCTCAATGACGCAGCCGCCTATGCCGATCGGCTGATGCTTTTAGGGTGCGAGCGCATGTTGGCGTTCGACGTGCCGGGGCGCGTACTGGCGCCCGAGCTTATCGAACGCGCGTACGGAATTGCGGTGACTCGGGTCGAGACCCCGGAGGGCCCCCGGGTTTTTGCGGCTGTCCGTGCTTGAGCTCGCGAACCGCCGAGCCGAGCACCCAACCGCGCTGACCGCGTAGCGGCCCGGCGGTGATGACGATGCCGATCGCGTCCTCGGGCTGAGCGACGTATTTAGATTGCACGAAATCCGAGACGCACGTCTCAACCATCGCGCGCGTCCCGGGCCGAACCAGCGTTGCGTGCGGCAAGAGCGCCTTCATCTGATCGAAGGTTCCGCCCTCGTAATCGCGCAGACGGAAGCGCGAATCCCACACGAAGACGTCGGGATCGTCGCTGGTGCCGAAAAGCACGACACGGTCGTTTACGTACATGCGACAATCCGCCAACGCCGCATTCGGCACGAGCAACAACAGCAGGACGGCAAGCGCGCTAATCGATCGCATCCGCGCCTCCCGGTTCGTGAACGCGAATGGCCAGCACCGCAACGTCGTCGCGCGTACGGTTTCCGCCGAGCGCTTTGACCTGCGCAACCAACTCGTCGGCTAGGAGCTGCGGCTGAGGATTGCTCGCAGCAATCAATGCCATTGCGCCTTCCTCGTACAATGGTTCGCCGGCGCGGTTACGCGCTTCGGTGAGCCCGTCTGTCACGAGGACGAGCGTGTCGCCGTCTTCGAGGTAGAGCGTTTTGGTTTCGAACGGCTCTTCCATCACGCCGAGCACGGGGCCGGTCACGAGGAGCTGCTGCACGTCGTCCGCGCGGCGAACGAACGCCGAATCGTGCCCGGCGCTGGCGTAGCGGAACTGCAGGGTCTGCGTGTCGAGCACACCCACGAACATCGAGACGAACAGGTACGGGTTTTCGACGGTCTGCGAAAAGGCTGTGTTGAATTCCGCCAGCATCGCTCCCGGATCGCGACGACGCAGCGCAATGCCGCGAATCGTAAACTTAATGAACGCGGTCAACACTGCGGCGTCGACGCCTTTTCCACTGACGTCAGCGATAAACGCCATCGCAAGCGTATCGGAAAGACGGTACACATCGAAGACGTCGCCGCCCACCGCCAGATGGCTGCTGGCCGAGAGATAGGCGCTTCCCACCTCGCAGTTGGGCAGCGGGACGTGCTCGCTGCGAAAGGCTCGCTGCAGGATCTCGGTTGTGGTTCGCTCTTCTTCGAGTTCGCTTACCAGGCGAGAACGAAACCCGTTGAAAAGAATCGCGAGAAGGCCGAAGAGCGCAAGCCAAAACGTACGAGTCCACGTGTCCCGATTGATCTGCTCTTGCGTCGAGCGCGCCAGCTCCGCGTTGCGCTGCGCGAGCGCGTCGCGAATGAAGCTTCCCGTTCGGTTTTCGTAATCCGAGAAAGCCTTGTTCTCTTTGTCGATCTCGGGGACGGCGCGTTCGGGCGATGCAAGCAGCGGCTGGGCGATCTTCCTGCGCCAATTGCTTTGCAGAGAGACGTAGTCTTCCAGAGTGCGCGCGGCTGGGAGGAGATGCTGCTCGGCCAATACCGACGCGACATCTGCTACCTTTTGGTCGAAGTCTTGCGCACTCGCGGCGTACTGTTGCTCGTAAAACGGATCGCGGGTGAGGACGTAGCCGCGAACCGAATTTTCTTCGTCGATCTGCAGACGCAAGAGTTCTTCGAGGCCGAGCTGAGCCTGCACGATCCGGGATTGTGCGTCAAAAGTCTGCGCGATATGCGCTCGCGTTGCGAAGGCGCCCTGAACCGCAATTCCGAGGACGACGACCAAAAAGGCGGTCCACACCAGAGCCCCCGGCACGTGCAGGAATGACGTGCGGGACTTCACCGTGCGGCGAAACCGCCGGGGGGTAGGAGCATTGGACGTTCCGAAATTGTATCAGTCATGCAGATGCAGATAGCGCCTGGCCTCTTTAAGTCGTACGACGTTCGCGGAATTTATCCGTCAGAGATCAATGACGAGATCGCCTACGGCATCGGGCGCGCGTTCGTACCGCTCGTCGGAGCCAAGCGCATCGTGGTCGGCCGCGATATGCGCCCAACCGGAGAGCGCCTTTTTGACGCGTTCGCGCGCGGCGCCACCGAATCCGGTGCCGACGTGACCTCGATCGGCATGGTCTCGACCGACGCGCTCTATTTTGCCGTCGGCAAGTATGGCTTTGACGGCGGTGTGATGATCACGGCATCGCACAATCCGGCACAGTACAACGGGATGAAATTTACGCGCGCTGCGGCCGAAGCGATCTCGCTCGATACCGGGCTTGCGCAGATTCGCGATGCAATCTCATCAGGCAACCTGCCGCCCGCCGCGGAGCGGCCCGGCGCCATCACCGAGCGCAACATTCTCGACGAGTTCGCCCAGCATTGCCTCTCCTTCATCGACCGCACCATCGTGAAGCCCTTCAAGGTCGCAATCGACGCAGGCAACGGAATGGCTGGCGAAACCGTTCCTCATGTGTTTAAGCACCTGCCCTGTGAAGTCGTCCCCCTCTACTTCGAACTCGACGGAACTTTTCCGAACCACCCGGCGAGCCCGATCGAACCGGAGAACATGATCGATCTCCAAGCGGCAGTGCGAAGGGCGAACTGTGACCTCGGCGTCGCGTTCGATGGCGATGCCGACCGGATGTTCATCGTCGACGAGAAGGGCGATCTGATCGACGGGAGTACCGTCACGGCGCTGGTGGCGCTCAACACGCTCAAGAAGCATCCCGGCGCAAAGATCCTCTACAACTTGATTTGCTCGCGCAGCGTGCCCGAGCTCGTGCAGCGCGCCGGCGGCATTCCGATCCGCTCGAGAGTCGGACACTCGATGATCAAGGCGACGATGCGCGAACAAGACATCGTCTTTGGGGGCGAGCATTCCGGACATTTTTACTTCAAAGACAACTGGTATGCCGACTCGGGCATGATCGCGCTGATGCAATGTCTCGAACTTTTCAGCGAAGCGGGCAAGCCGGTGAGCGAAGTGATCGCACCGATCGATACACGCTTTCGGTCGGGCGAAATCAATAGCGAGGTCAAGGATGCACCGGCGAAACTCGCGGAGCTCCAGAATCACTTCAAGGATGCGCAGATCGATCGTCTCGATGGGGTGACGATCTCCTATCCGCATTGGTGGATGAACGTGCGCCCCTCGAACACCGAGCCGTTGTTGCGGCTCAATGTCGAGGGCGACACCAAGGAGCTCAT
>Ga0302326_10018687_pt1 | contig 14366 bp, 11 predicted proteins | sample Palsa_T0_3_FD_202264 | JGI IMG/M metagenome (GOLD analysis project Ga0302326, IMG submission 202264) | Peat permafrost microbial communities from Stordalen Mire near Abisko, Sweden - Palsa_T0_3 | ecosystem: Environmental > Terrestrial > Soil > Palsa > Peat permafrost | place: Sweden: Abisko... | reverse complement strand
TTCGAGAATGCCTCCGACAAGACCCCGTGTTCGGACAAAATTACTTCGGCGCTGCCGCCGCCCACGTCGATCATCAGCACGCGCTTGCCTGGCTGCGGCCAGCGGGCTTGGACGCCCAAATGAATGAGCCGCGCTTCCTCCTGCCCGGAAATAATTTCGATGGGAGCACCCAATGCTTTGGAGGCGCGCTCCAGAAACTCCTGTTGATTGCTTGCGTCGCGCACGGCGCTGGTGGCAACCGCACGCACTCCGATGACGTCCAGCTTTTGATAGATCTGCGACATGCGCGCGAGATTCTCGCAGACAAATTGAAGCGCGTCGGCGGTGATGCGGCCATCCTGGAACACACCCGCCCCCAGTCGCGTCACTTGCCGCTCGGCCGCCAGGATTGTGGTGGCTATGCCGTCTCCAGTCTCGGCGGCCTGCATGCGAATCGAGTTGCTGCCAATATCGATGGCGGCGTAGCGCGGCATGTTTCCATAGTATCGTGGCCCTCGGAGATTTCAGATTGAAGGTTGGCTGCCCGCCGAAATTCACTAAGACGTTATAATGTTGCTTTCGCCTCCCCCATATGTCCCCGCTCGTTCCGAATCGTCATCGCGGTAAGCTCATTGTTGTGGAAGGGATCGACGGATCCGGAAAATCCACGCAGCTTTCTCTGCTCAGCCAGTGGCTGCGGGCGCAATGCATTGCTGTAGCGTTCAGCGAATGGAACTCTTCGCCGTTGGTGCGCGAGACCACCAAACGCGGTAAGAAGAAAAACATGTTTACCCCGGTGACGTTCAGCCTGATCCACGCCACCGATTTCGCCGATCGCCTGGAGCGCTACATCGTCCCTCTCGTCAAGGCCGGAGCCGTGGTGTGCGCGGACCGTTATGCTTATACCGCTTTTGCGCGCGATGTGGTCCGGGGCGTGAGCCGCCGCTGGGTGCGCAACCTGTATCGGTTCTCGCTGCGGCCGAATCTCGCGTTCTACTTTCGCGTTCCGCTGGAAGTCGCAATCGGACGCATTTTGGGCGGGCGGAATGCCATCAAGTTCTATGAAGCCGGCATGGATATGGGGCTGAGCCGCAACGTGGAGGAGAGTTTCCGGATCTTCCAGGGACGCATCCTGGACGAATACGAAGCCATGATCCAGGAAGTGGGATTTCACGTCATCGACGCTACCGGATCCATCGAAGAGCAGCAGCAACAGATGCGCGATATCGTAATGCGGGAGCTGGGCGAGAGTCTGCGCAACGGCATAATGCGCGCGCCGCGAGGAGACTTGGATGTTGCTCAAGCAGCCGCTCGAGTTCTATAGCGAATCGCTGGCGGGGGTCGATCGCAGCGAACTGCAAGGCAAGTTGATCGTGATCGAGGGGCCGGATTCGGTGGGCCGTTCCACGCAAGTGGCGCGATTGCGCACCTGGCTGGAGCATCAGGGGCACGCCGTGCTGGATACCGGCTTGGCGCGCGGCGCACTGGCGGGGAAGGGAATTTCGCAGGCCAAGGAAGGCAATACTCTGGGGCCGATCACTATGACTCTGTTCTACGCGACAGATTTCGCCGATCGGCTGGAGAATGAAATCGTCCCCGCTCTGCGGGCCGGCTTCGTGGTGCTCACCGACCGCTATATTTTTTCGCTCATGGCGCGCGCTATCGCACGCGGCGAAGACCGGGCTTGGATTGAACGGGTGGCCAGCTTCGCATTGGTTCCCCATGCCATTTATTATTTGCGCGCCGAGGTCCGCGACCTGGTGCCCCGCGTGGTGCTGGGACGCGGCGCGTTCGACCATTGGGAAAGCGGCATGGACATGCGCTTCGGTACGGACATGCACGATAGCTTCGTCAAGTACCAATCGCGTGTGATACATGCGCTCGACCGCATGGCCAAACGGTACAATTTCGTGGTCATCGATGCAACTAAGACGCCGGATCAGATCTTCCGCGAGCTGCAACGATCGATTGGCAAACTGTTTTAGCGCAGGCTATAAACCAAGATGATGAGGACAATCGACGTTATAACCACGTAGGTGCCGTCGCGCTCCAGTCCAAAGCCAACCAGTGAGAACGCCACGCGCGCCACCGGCGTAAGGATCAACAGCAGCAGTCCGAGCTGAATTACCGCCTTGCAGTCCGACGGTCCCGCGGCATGAACGATGCCTGAAACACTTCGGTAGACTTCCGGCGTCCCTTGAAAATTGTAATAGCCTGGCTGCTCATGACCGTGCTTGGAGAGATAGCAGATACCTCCAAGCAGGACAACTAGAGCTGAGACGGTCACACCGGACCTCAGCAGTTTACTGATGATCGCTTCCAGGCGATGATCGTCCATCAGAGCTTCGCCTTCACGCCGGTGACAATCATTTCTACCGCCATAACGGCCACCACGGCGCCGAAGATCCACCGCAGCACGCTAACCCTCGCCCCAATGAGTTGTCGCGCGCCGATCAGAGATCCAAGCAACACGCCTAACATCACCGGCATCGCAAGCCCCGGTTCGATATATCCCCGGCTAAGATAGATTCCGGCGCTGGCCGCGGCGGTGACTCCAATCATGAAATTGCTGGTGGTAGTAGATACCTTGAATGGAATATGCATGGCCTGGTCCATGGCGATGACCTTGAGCGCGCCCGATCCGATGCCCAGCAACCCTGAAAGCGTTCCAGCACCGAACATGATCCCGAAGCCAGTTTTGACGTGGTCTACTTTGTATTCGCGCGGGCCGTCGTGGGAAGGATAAGTCCCGTCAAACTTCAAGCGCACCGCCAACGGGTCGGATTTTTGGTTCGTCTTGTCGTAAAGGTGGTTCCGGCTGGATTGCCACGCCGCATGAAGCAACACCAGCCCGAAGATAATAGAAAGAATCGATGTTGGCGCTCGTGTCGCAAGGAAAGCGCCAAAGAGCGCGCCCAGCGTGGTGGCGATTTCCAGAAACATCCCAATGCGAATGTTCGAGTACCCTTCTCGAACAAACGCGGCCGCCGCGCCGGACGACGTAGCAATCACTGAAACCAGGCTGGCGCCGATGGCGTAGCGAATGTCGACGCCCAACAGCACCGTGAGTGCCGGCGTGACCACTACTCCTCCGCCCAATCCAGTCAACGCGCCCAGGCATCCCGCGGCTGCTGAAATGACGAAAACCAGCGGCGTAAATTCGAGATCGTTCAATTGCGGGCCTGGTCGCCGCCTCGGTGATGAAACATCTTCTGCTTAAAATCGGGCCAGAATTCGTCGAAGGTGTTGCTGCCGAACCGCCCCAGGAATCCAAGACCGGTTCGCGCGATCGCGTGATCGGTAGTGTCATCTCCAGGCGCGCGCCAGGTGTTGGACAGGAAGTTACTGCCAGGGATAGCGATAAAGCGGGCGTAGGCAGGCATCAGTTCTCCCTCGCGATTCTCCGCCATAAACGTCAATTTGGCCGCGTGTCCCAGGCGATGACCGAAGGACGCCGCGGGTCCCTCGCGAAAATAGCGTGGATCCTCACCCCAGGCGGCGCCGATTCCCGCTTCCATAGTGTCGCTCACCAAGTTGCCGGCGACGCTCATGCCCAGACGATCCCCGAACCCCTGCCAGTGCGTTCCGTACGCTTTTGGGCTATCGAACAATGTGTCCCATCCTGCGCCAAATGCCTCGCCGGCGAAGCCCTCCGGCCCCACGGTGCTTTTGACCACCCACTGGATTCGCTGTTGGGCGGTAATCGGCTGCCGGGCGTCACTGCTGCTCGAGGACGTTGCATCGAAAGTACTAGTCGAAGCCGAGGCGCCTCCGTATGCGTCAGGTCCCGCCGCGGACGCTAGCGTCCCCGGCATCACCTTTTGAGCCATTCCAGCAGAAGCCAATAAGAGAATCGAACCACCGATTTTGCAGATCATTTTCGCGCCCCCCAGCGCGGAACCTATTGCAGATGGCGTTCCATTTCTAAATCGCGCCAGATTTGCTAAACAAAAGCTAATGTCTTCATTTGGATGCGTTCAGGCAGTCGCTTGACGGTCACCAATTCTGCCGGTAGGAAACGCCAAATCCGGCACTTTTCGCCTAAGGTCCTCGACGGCCGGACGCCACCCCAGCCAAATCCGCTATCGTTAAACCAGCATGCCGGACTGGCTGAGTATCCACGAACCCATCCTGGTAAACACCATTGGACACTGCGGCGGCGCGGTGATCTTTGGGATGCTGCTGTATTTCTTTCTGGCGAACTGGAGGCGCGGGAGGGAGGAACGGGCTAAGCTGCCGGTCCTCGCCGCTGCGTTGGCTTTCCTATGGAACATCGGGTCGCTGGTTGCGCTGGGGACGGGTCCGCGCGGCGGGATAGCGTCCGATATCATTGTCGCGGCCAGTTTTTCCGTGCTCAGTCTGTTGCCGGCGGTACTACTGCATATCTCTTTGCAAAGCCACCCCGGGCCCTTAGGAACCCACCAGCGGCCCATCGTGATCGGCGGGTACGTTCTCAGCTCCGGCGCCATCATCCTGCATATCGGAGACCTCGCCACCGGGCGGCCGTCTCTGCACTTCGACGCATTGTTACTCGTGACCAGAGGATTCGCGGTTCTGACCGCGATTTCGGTACTGCTTGAGCTGCGGCAGAAGAATCGCGCAGCGATGTCGCGATTGGTGGGAGCGATGGCGCTGTTCTTGTTCGCGATTTCGTTTACTCACTTCGGAGCCGAACACGGCCACCAGGTTTGGTCCAAGGAGATCGCGCTGCATCATGCCGGGATCCCATTGGCTCTGTTCGTGCTGCTGCAGAACTATCGCTTTCTTTTGCTGGACGCCTTCCTGCGATTTATAGTGAACGCAACGCTGGCGGCGGCGGCAGTGCTGGCGTCCATCCGGATCGTGGAATCGTCGGACCATGGCTCGCTGCGGATGCATCCCTTCGATGCCGGGCTCCTTTTTGCCGGCGGCTGCCTGCTGCTGACGTTGTTCGTTTATGTGCGCAACCGAATCCAGAGCTGGCTGACCCAGGCCATCTTTTTGCGATCCAACGTAGACAGCGCGCTCGAGGAGCTGGTTACGCTGGCGCGGGGCACCCGCGACGAATGCGAGTATCTGCCGCGCGCGGCGGAAGTGATCGCGGCATTTCTGCGAACGGGCCGTCACGAACTGCGCGTAGCCTCACGCCACGAAAGTGGAACTGCCGCCGCCTGGGCGCCCTGGGTCCAAGCCGTGGTTCCATTGCGTTTTTCCCGCGGGGACGCGATGTATCTGCTGCTGGGACCGCGCGACGGCGCGCGGCGCTACTTAAGCGAAGACTTTGCGGTGCTGATGCGGCTGGGGGCAGCCGTCATGGAGCATGTGGAGCAATTGCGCGGGATCCAGATGCAAGGGCTGGTATCGCAGGCGGAGTTGAGGGCTCTCCAGGCGCAGATCAATCCACACTTCTTCTTTAATGCGCTGAATACTCTTTATGGGACCATCGATCGCGCCAACGCCGATGCCCGGCGACTGGTGCTGAATCTGGCGGACGTTTTCCGGTATCTGCTGCGGTCGGACCGGACGTTGATCGAAATCGAAGAGGAGTTGCGCATTGTGCGAGCATACCTGGAGATCGAGCAACTGCGGCTCGGCTCCAAACTGCGGACCGAAATCAATGTGGATGACGGAGCCCTCCGCGCGATGATTCCTTTACTCTCGGTGCAGCCGCTGGTGGAGAACGCCGTGAAGCACGGGGTGGCGCCGCGGACCGGCACGGGGTTCGTCCGTCTGGACATTACCGCCCAACCGGATCTGCTGTCAGTGACGGTTTCCAATTCCGGGGAATGCGACTCGAGCGCTCTGACGGCCGCCCGCGTCGACGGAGGAATTGGATTAGTCAATGTCCGGCGGCGGCTGGAGCTGCATTACGGCGAAGACTCAAGTTTTCTCGCGGAGGTGGAGGATGGCGTGACGACGGTTGGTTTCCTGCTGCCGCTGAAGGTTGTGGCGGGAATGCCGGCATGATCCTGAAGACGTTGATTGTCGACGACGAGCCAATCGCCCGTAAGGTCTTGCGGGAAGAGCTGGAGTTGATCGACGACGTGGAAGTAATTGGAGAAGTGTCGGATGGCGCGGCCGCGCTGGAAAAAATCGGACAGCAACATCCCGATCTGGTGCTTCTCGATCTGCAGATGCCGGCCATGGGCGGGCTGGAGGTGGTGCGCCAACTGAAGCGTGGAAAACACCTGCCGGTGATCGTGGTGGTGACCGCGCACGACAAACATGCTCTACAAGCGCTGGACGCTGGAGCGATCGATTATCTGCTTAAGCCGGTACGGCAAGAACGGTTGTCCGAAGCCGTGGAGCGAGCCAAACGCCTGACCGGGCGTCAGGCGACGGAACGGATCGCGCAACTGCAAGAGATCGCCGAACCGGCAGTGGGCCAGAGGCCGCGGCGAGTTGTCGGCAAGGTCGGCGAGGAATATTTCCTGCTGAGCACCGACGAGATTTATGCTTTTCAAGCCGATGGCGATTTGGTGTGGATTGTGGGGGCCAAGCGCAAGTATCTGGCCACGCAAACGTTGAAAGCGCTGGAGGATCGACTGAAGAATACCAGCTTCCGCCGCATCCATCGTAATTCGCTGATCAACGTCAATCACGTTCGGAAGATGAGCGCTTTAAGCAGCCAGCGATGGTTAATCACGCTCGCCAACGATCAGGAGTTCATCGCGAGCAGGCGGCAGGCAGGCAGCGTCCGCGAGCTGCTCAGCTGGTAGCTAGCCGCTCATTGTCAAAAATAGTTCGCTCACGGCGAAAGCAGCGCCGCCGATGAGATTCTCATAGGTATGGCGCGTTCCGCCCGCCACAATCAAGAGATGATCCGTCCTGCAACTTCACTCGCCCTGACCTTGCTGGCCCTGGTCGCCCTGTGCTTTGCCTCATCTGTCGCGATGTATGGGCAAGCCAGCGGCGGGAACTCAGGCACGGTGCGAGGCACGGTGTTGGATCCCTCGGGAGCGGTAGTCATGGGTGCGACCGTGGAAATTGAGAATCCGGTGTCGCATTATACGCAGACGGCGCAGACGGACGCTCAGGGAAATTTTGAACTGAAGAACGTTCCGTATAACAACTACCACCTGAGCGCGAACGCAGCTGGGTTCCAAGCAGCGAAACAAGACGTGGATGTGCGGTCGCCCATCCCGGTCCCGGTGAGCATCAGTCTGAAAATCGGGACGGAAGTGTCCAGCGTGACGGTGCAGGAAGCCGGCGATCTGATAGAAACCGATTCAACAGCTCATACGGATATCGATCGGTCCATGTTTGACAAGCTGCCGCTCGAAAGCCAATCGTCGTCGCTGAGTTCGCTGGTGACACTTGCTTCGCCTGGTATCTCCGCCGATTCGAACGGTCAGATGCACGGCCTGGGAGATCATGCATCGAATTCCTTTTCCTTGGATGGCCAGCCGATTTCGGACCAGCAAAGCAAAGTGTTCTCCAATCAGATACCGACCGAAGCGGTCCAGTCGATGGAAGTAATCGAGGGCGCGCCTCCCGCCGAATACGGCGATAAGACCAGCGTGGTGATCGATGTCACAACGCGTTCGGGTCTGGGGGTCAACATGCCGCGCGGCGACATCACCGCGTCGTATGGCACCTTTGGCTCATCCAACGGCGCCTTCGACCTGGCCTATGGAAAACAAAGCTGGGGTAATTTTATTGCCGTAAACGGACTCGACACCGGCCGGTTTTTGGATGCTCCCGAGTTCCAGGTTTATCACGACCACGGGAATGAAGAGAGCGTCTTCGATCGCGTCGACTTTAAGCCTTCCCAGCCAGATAGTATCAACGTTAACTTCAGTTTTACGCGCTCCTGGTTCCAGACTCCCAACACATTTGACGCGCAGACCGCTGACGCCTGGTCCGGGCTGGTGGTGAACAACGGCGGCCTGGGTCCCAATGGCCTGCCCGTGGGTCCCACCGATCAGCGCTCGAAAATCAGGTCCTTCAACATCGCCCCCACCTGGACGCGATTGCTCAATCCGAATACCGTGCTTACTTTCGGAGCGTTTGCGCGACAGGATCAGTACAATTATTATCCGAGCGACAATCCGTTCTCCGACCTCCAGCCCGATCTCCAGCTCCAGACCATCGGCCAGAATCGCCGGCTGACGGATCTTGGGCTTCGCACGAACCTGTCGTACATAAAAGGCATTCACAATATCAAGGCTGGCATCACGTATCAGGACACTATTCTCACGGAGAAGGACAGTTTCGGGGTGGTGGATCCGGCGTTAAATGCCGTATGTTTAAATGCGGATGGCAGCCCCAACACCAACCCTAATTTGACCGATCCCAGCGAATGTGGCGCTCTGCAAGTGAATCCGAACTTCAATCCGCTGCTGGCCTGTTATGACTTAACGCGGACGTCTACTCTGCCTGCGTCCTATGGCTGCCCCGCTTCAACCAGCGGCCTGTATACCTTTAACGGTCATGCCGACATACGGGAACTGGCGCTGTTTTTCCAGGACACGATAACCGTTAAGAACTGGACCCTCAACTTGGGAGTTCGGTTCGATTACTACGATGGCATTACGAGCGCCAAGCAAGCCGAACCCCGCCTCGGAGTCGCCTATAAATTTAAACCCACCAATACCGTACTGCGCATCTCCTATGCGCGCACCCTCGAAACTCCATTCAACGAGAATCTGGTCCTGGCGAGTGTTGGATGCAGCAATCCCGTGGTGAACGCAATCATGTCGAGTACGGTCAGTCCTTGCGTAACAACCGAGCCGCTGAGTCCGGGCTGGCGTAATGAATTCCACGCGGGCCTCCAGCAGGCCTTCGGAAAATACTTTGTGCTGGATGGCGAGTACATCTGGAAATACACGCACAAGGCTTACGACTTCAGCGTGCTCGGCGATACGCCCATCACTTTTCCGATCGAATGGTCGAGCTCGAAGATCCCCGGATTTACGGTTCGCGGCACCATGCCCAACTTCCACGGGCTCTCGGCGTATATCGTGCTGTCGCATGTGTCGGCGCGCTTCTTTGAACCGCAGGTCAGTGGAATCGGCGCCACGCCGTTTTGCTCGACGGTAACCGGGTGCCAGGTGTTCCGCATCGACCACGATGAGCTTTTCAACTCCACCACCCATTTGCAGTACCAGCCGTGGCAAAAGGGGCCATGGCTCGGCTTCAACTGGCATTACGACAGCGGTCAGGTGGCCGGCGAAGTGCCATGCGCCGGAGGAAATTGCGTCAATGGCCCGAATGGCACCGATTCGGTCGTGGATGTTTCCGGCCTAACGCCGGATCAGCAATTCGAAGGCGGACTCTATTGCGGAAGCGTGCATGCGACCGAGACTATGCCGATCAGTGCCACTGGCTTGTGCGCCGCCTCTCAGTATGGGTCGAAGCTGCTCCAAATACCCGTGGCCGGAACGGAAAATAATGATCACAATCCGCCGCGCATGGCGTCGCGCAATTTGTTCGATCTCGCCATAGGGCACGACAACCTGTTTCACGGGGATAAGTACAAATGGAGCGCGCGCGTGTCGGTGGTGAACATGGCGAATGAATATGCGCTGTACAATTTCCTCTCAACGTTCAGCGGAACACATTATGTGACGCCGAGGACGGTGAGCGGGACCATCGGATTTCATTTCTGAACCGCGCGCGTTCGCAAGCCGGTCCGGGGCCGGTTGTCCTCCCTCACGGTCGCGATTCTGTTATGGGTTCTCGGCGTAGACGCGCTTCACCACGTTTGAGACCGGTCCCATAGATTGCCAATCGGCGTATTTGGTCTTGAACTCGGCGGTGACGATCGCGCTGGCCTCTTCCGCCGACTTGCCCTGGCGCTTCAGCTCGAGCGAGCGGGTTTGCAGATCCGCTAAAAATGCCCGTTCCTTCGCGATAAGCGATCCGTCTCCCAGCGCGCCGTGATCGGGAACGACGAAGCGCGGGTGAAGCGGCTCCAGTTGATCCAGGATTGCAAGCCAGCCCTTCACGCTAGCATCGGCGCTGGGCATGTTGGGAACGATCTTATCCTGCACGATATCGCCCGGAAGAAGAACGCTGTCCTCCACCACGAAGATCACCTCGTCGCCGCGTGTGTGCGCCGGTCCTAACCACAACAGGCGCACGGTGACGCCGCCGAGGTCGAGCTTGAGCTCCTTGTCGAAGGTGATGTCGGGCGGGCGAAGCTTTACGTCCGCCAGCAGCTCCTTACTCTGCGCCGAGAAGCCGCGAAACAGCTCCAACATTTCGTTGGCGTGCTGGTTCATTTCTTCCTGCTGAACTGCCGGACGAATGATCACGGTGCGCGCTGGAAAGGCTTGCTCACCCATGGCGTGCTCGGGATGAAAATGGGTGGTGGTCAAATAGAGGTTCGGCGCTTTGGCGAGTTTTTCGGCTTGTTTCAGAACGATAGCGCCGTTGCGCTTCCCCAATCCGGTATCGACCACTAGCGTGGCGCGGTCGCCCACCACGATGCCGATGTTCGGAAATCCGACGATCGCGTAGACGTGTTCCGAAACGCGAGTGACCGAGTTTTCCGGCAGCATCATGGATTGCTGGCATAGGCCGGCGACTGTTGAGCACAGCGCCAGTCCGGCAAGCATCGCTGATTTTCGAAGGCACACGGCGATCACCTCGCGCTGGACGCCGTTTCCGGCATGGCCCCTGTAAAATGCAGGATGTAGGACCGCATGGCTCTTTGAAGCGGATTCATCCCGATCTCTTTGGCCTCGGCCAGCGCTTGTTGGTTGGACCAATGATCGTGCGCGATGCGGTAACACGCGATAGCCGTGCCGGTGCGGTCCACTCCGTGCTTGCAGTGGACGAAAATGGGCCATTGTGTATTGTCATTCAGCAACGTGAGAACGGCCTCGATTTGCGTTTCGTCCGGAGCCTTGAAGCCACTCCACGGCAGGCGCACATAATGCATGCCGGCGCGCTGGACATCGCTCTCTTCGGAGCGCTCGCCGCGCAGATCGATCACGGTCCGAACGCCGATTTTGGCGAGGCCGGCGAAGCCTTGTTCACTGGGCTGGGCGCCGCGGTAAACATGTTCGTTCACTTGATGAAAGTTGGGTACGCCTGGGACATCGGCGATGGAGGCGGCTGGGAGCCCGGCCGTACTCAGCGACAGCGCGAGAAGACCAGGCAGCAAAGATAAACGCAGCTTGGCACTTGGCATTGAACCTGTATTGTACTATGGTGGGCCCTGAAGGATTTGAACCTTCGACCAACGGATTATGAGTCCGCTGCTCTAACCGCTGAGCTAAGGGCCCGACTCTTAGGAATGTATCACGGCCGCTGAAATCGCAAAAGTTAGTGCGCTGCTGCGAATATCATGGTCTGTTGCGCACTTATCTAATCCGAGGCGGATCGGCGCGTAGACCATAACGGTTAGGTTCTGCTAGACCATAACGGTTAGGTTACGTAAGATAGTTGAGTTCCATACTAAGAAGAGGAGATAATCTTTCATACGTGGTTAAGTTTTGCCGGACACGTCTCCCGGGCATCGTCGACCGACTCTGTCCCTGCTGCAGACTAAAACAGTTCATACTTCCGTCAGTTCCAAGCGACTCCGTCTCAACCGGTAATGTTTGGAATCTCGCGCTGTTGTGTGTCGTTGCGCTTGGAATTGTGTCCATAGCGCTGGCGGTAGGAGTGGTACGGCACCAGAACTCACAAGCCCAACTGCATCGGCAAAAGTCTATAACTCGGTCTAGTTCTAATGTTGTTTATCGCAGGTCGGCGGTCCTGGTTCGAGAGACGCGCAAAGTGTACCCGTACTCTATCGTCCCAGGCGGCGCGCCGAACGTGGATGAAGCCAGACTAGCGATGCGCAGACCGGACGTGCGAAGCAACTACGCCAACATGGACCTTGCGAAGCTCCATGAAGTGAAATTGGACAAAAATCTTTCGGGATACGTGTCGTACCGCTACGGAGACAAAATTTACTGGACCAAGAAGAAGCTCACTCTTCGCGCGGGGGAGACGGTTTTCACGGATGGCACACACATTGTGCGCGGCCGTTGCCTCAACTGTTATTCCGCCGTTCCAATGTTTCCGATCCGTGGGAATGAACCACCCGAGAACGTAATGAATGCTCCGGTGGATGTGCCGGTTTTTGCGTACAAGTTTCCGCTGCTGCCAGTGGAAGCGCCGGTGCTGCCCGCGCCCACGCCACTCGCATCAATGAGTCCCGGGGCGCCCATTTTGCCGGGCGGTGCGCCGGGTGGGGGTGGTTTCTGGTTTCCGATTATCCCGATTATACCGATCCATCATCATCCGGGGAGTTCGCCAGTAACTACTACGACTTCGACAGCACCGACATCTCCAACTTCTCCGCCGCCAACCCCACCGACGCCGCCAACCCCGCCAACCCCACCGACGCCGCCCATCTCTCCGACGCCGCCCATTTCTCCGACGTCACCGACTTCTCCAACGCCGCCGATTTCTCCAACGCCGCCCACCACACCGACACCGCCGACTCCTCCCACGCCGCCGACTTCTCCAACGTCGCCAACTTCTCCGACGCCGCCGACTGGTCCGACTGGCCCCTCCACTCCTCCCACGCCGCCGAAAACTCCGACAGGCCCGTCCACGCCTCCCACTCCGCCGACACCACCGACGCCTCCGACACCACCGACGCCCCCGATTCCTCCCGTAACCGTGGTGCCGGAGCCCAATTACGCCTGGGTTCTTCTGGCTGGGTTCCTGGCGCTGGCTCTGACTAATGGGGTGCGGCGTCGCAAGAGGGTCAGGCTGCCGAACTTGTCCAACGAGAATAGCCATCCGGGCGGGACGAGCGTAGTTGAACCGTAATCGAGGACAAGGGCCGGGCCGCGGACTGCTGTTGCGGTGAGGTTGGAACGCTGATAGACCGGAGTATCGCGCCACGCGCCTGCGCTATAGATTCGGCGCAAGGCCGGTTTTTCTCCGCGCGATAAGGTGCGTTTGGAGATCAACGCCGGCTTCTTCACCACCATCCGCGCGCGCACGCGCAGGGTGACAATCTGGATGGCGCGGCCGGGATTCGAGTAGCCATACACGCGCTGGTGATCCTCATGGAACAAGGCTGCCGGATCATCAGGACGCCAAGGCACCGTCAGCTCGTAGCTTTGTCCGGCGTAGCGAATATCGGCCGAACGAATCAGCTCAGCGCCGCGCAGATCCTTCCGCGCGGTCCGCTCGAGGCGCATGAACTCGCGCTCGAAATCGGAACGATTCAGGACTCCGGCAGCATAATCTCGAACACGATCGGCCAGCAGCATGCCGAGAGCGGACAGGGCGCCGGCATGCTCCGGAACAAGTACGGTCTGGATGCCGAGCTCTTGCGCGATCTCGCAAGCATGCAGGCCGCCGCAGCCGCCGAAAGCGACTAACGCAAAATCGCGTGGGTCGTAGCCCCGTTCCACCGACACCAGGCGGATGGCCCGCTCCATGTTGGCATTCGCGACGCGCAGGATCCCTTGAGCCGCGGCGATTCTCCCAATCTTGAGCTCGCGCGCAATCGAATCCACCGCCTTCGCGGCCCGGCCGGCATCCAGGTGCATTCCGCCGCCGATTAGCTGATCCACCGCGATGCGTCCCAGCACGACGTGTGCGTCGGTTACCGTGGGCCGGGTGCCCTTGCCATAGCAGGCGGGTCCAGGATCGGCGCCCGCGCTTTCGGGCCCCACGCGGAGCAGCCCACCCTCATCCACACGACCGATAGAGCCGCCGCCTGCGCCCACCGTATGAATGTCGAGCATCGGGATGCGGACCGGGAGTCCGCCGATAGAAGCTTCCAGCGTTTCACGCGGCTGTCCATCGCACAGGCTTACATCCGTCGACGTGCCGCCCATATCGAAGCCGATGATTCGGGGAATACCCGAGAGTCTGGATACTTCAAACGCGCCTACCACTCCGCCGGCCGGTCCGGACAACACGGTGCGAACCGCGTGCGTCCGGGCTTCCTTCGCAGACATGAAACCGCCATTCGATTGCATGATCGCGATCGGGTAATGACTGCCGCGCTCCAGATCGCCGAGATATTTGTCCATGAGCGGGCCTACGTAGGCATTGATTAGTGTGGTCGAAGAACGCTCATACTCACGGAATTCGGGGCACACATCGTGTGAGGCGCACAGATACGCGAGTCCTTCGAGCGCCGAAGCGACGCGCTTTTCGTTTTCAGGATTGCGATAGGCGTGAAGAAAACAGATGGCGATGGATTCGACTCGGGCACGGCGCACCCGGGTCTTCAAACGCGCCAACTCGGCCGGCGATGGCGATTGAGCAATCGTGCCATTGAAATAGGCTCGCTCGCCTACTCCGAAGCACATGGAGCGAGGAATGATGGGCGCTTGTAACAAGGGAGTCAGATTATAAAGCTCGGCGCGATTCTGGCGGCCGATATGGATCACGTCTTCAAAACCGGCCGTGGTGACCAGGGCCGCGCGCGCGCCTTTTCG
>Ga0302326_10018686_pt1 | contig 14366 bp, 13 predicted proteins | sample Palsa_T0_3_FD_202264 | JGI IMG/M metagenome (GOLD analysis project Ga0302326, IMG submission 202264) | Peat permafrost microbial communities from Stordalen Mire near Abisko, Sweden - Palsa_T0_3 | ecosystem: Environmental > Terrestrial > Soil > Palsa > Peat permafrost | place: Sweden: Abisko... | reverse complement strand
TGCGCCTCTCAGAGAGGAGCTGCCGAAGTTTGCAATAGAAGCGGCGCCATAGAAATGCGGCGGAACCCGTCCACAGTGCGAGGGTGAAGAGCAGCACAACTCGAATCCATTCCACCCCAGGCCAAGCCAGCTGGATCACGCCAAAAAAGCGTTGGAAAACGGCAATATCCGTGCAGGTCAGCAGAGCCGCTACCCAGAATCTCGTCTTCCGGTCTCCCATGTGCCCTCCTCTAAACGCGCTGCCAGCATGGCGGGAAAGCAAAACTCGGTCAAATGTTGGCGTAACCGATTCAACTTCAATGAGTTGTGAGTGTGATGGAGGGATTGGCCACTGCGGCAGACTGCCTCGGAACGATGCATTTCGTCGGAGGGGAGAGTTCGAAGCAGGGCATGTTTCGGAAATTTGAGCGAGTTTTGAAACCGTTCGATGCTTCCTCCGCTTTGCGAGCGCAAAGCACGGAGGAATGCGATGAATGTTGAAACGCAAGGTCTTGATGGAATGCCGTCCGGGCCGAAGAGGCTGCTAACGGCGCGAGAGATTTGCAACCTGTTCGGGCTCTCAAAATCCTTTGTCTATCAGCACACGATGGAGGGGGCGAAGCATCCGCTGCCCGTGGTCCGGATCGGTGAACGGGCGGTTCGCTTCGATCCGGACAAGATTTCCACCTATATCCGCAGTCGCGAAAGGCACCGGCCCAGTGCTAGGCTGGGATCATTCGACGGAATTGTGCGAGCCAACCGAAAGGGGAAATACACATTGGCTCGGAAACGATTTCAAAATGGCAGTGTGAAGTTACGTACGGATCGTGGTCCGGCGTATTGGCAGGGGTTCTATCGGGAAGACATCATCAATGAAGCGGGGAAGACTGTACGTGCGCGCAAGTCGGTCGTCCTTGGTTCGCTCAAAGATGTCCCAAATGAAAAGGTCGCCCGCCAGAAGTTGGCCGTGATTCTCAACCCAATCAACGACAAGGATGTCAAACGCAAACCGAAGAAGATGATGTCTTTCAGCGGATTTATTGATAAATACCGCGCTCTCAAGATGGCGAACCAGAAAGGGACGACCGTGCACGGTTATGAGACCAACATACGCGCGCACTACCTTCCCGAGTTCGGCGACTTCGAGTTGGCCGACATCACTCCCGAGGATGTGCAGACATTCCTCAACCAGAAGAGGCTTGAAGGGAAAGCTGTGCAAACACTGAGAAACCTCAAGTGGGGGCTCAGTTCGATCTTCGAATGCGCAATCAAGCATGGTTACATCAAGTCGAATCCGGCCGCGACCGCCGATCTGCCTCCAGACGAGGTCAAGGAGGATCCGGTACTCCCGACTGGAAATCAACTCTCCCAGTTGATGGAGAATCTGGCAGAGCCGTATGCAACGATGGTGTACTTGTTTGCTGTGAGTTCGATCCGCCCGGAGGAGCTTGTTTTCAAGTGGCTGGATCTGAATCCGGAGACCAGGAACCTCAAGGTGGTACGCGCAATGAACAAGGGCAAGCTCCACACCCCGAAATACCATCGGGGTACTCGCCCTATCCGGCTGACGGAAGCGGACGTCGAACGTCTGCTCTCTCTCAAGCGGAGTGTCAACGCGCAAGATGAGGACTGGATGTTCCCGAACCGCATCAAGAACGGGACGAAGATGAAGCCCGGTCCGATGCGGTACGAAGAGATTCTGGCGCGGAAGATTCAACCGGTCGCGGACCGGCTCGGCCTTCCGCATATCACCTGGCGACTGATCAGGCACTGGGGATCGACCCAGATGATCGGCAATCTGGTGGACCCCAAAGTCGTGCAACAGCGGCTTGGTCACTCCCGCCCGGACATTGTGATGCGGCACTACGCGCACGTTCTCGATGAAAGGGCGGACGGAGCAGCGGACTTGATCAGCGCTCAACTGGGATATGTGATCCCGGCTGAATTCACCCTCAATCCAGTGGAGGCATAGGAGGCCTGTAGTAGAGAAATTCGCTCAATTGACAACCATTTTGGCAACCGGGTCGTTTGGTCTGTCAGCTAGGTTGTTGAAGAATATGGAGGCGCGGGTCGGGATCGAACCGACGCATAAAGGTTTTGCAGACCTCTCCCTTACCACTTGGGTACCGCGCCTTGGCAGGGCTGTTTTGAGGGTGTTTTTCGTATTATCCATTCCTGCCGTAGCCTGCCCGGCTGGCGCCGGAGGGCGGAATGGAGCGGGAGACGAGATTTGAACTCGCGACCCTCGCCTTGGCAAGGCGATGCTCTACCACTGAGCTACTCCCGCTAGTTACAAATACGAGTATATCGGGCTGGCCAGAGGTGGTCAAACTGCCGCGATCCTTAACGGACCACATATTTTGCCTGCCCACCCAGCCTCGATTTAAACGCCCGCAGCAACAGCCTCGGCGATCGATGTGCCAGGCGTGTTGGAAACAATCTGGCCGTCGCGAACCTGCAATATCCGGTCGGCGATCGCTGCCGCTTCCAGGTTGTGGGTAATCATCAGCACCGTCTGCCCCAGCTCCTTGTTCGAACGGCGCAGCATCGCCAGCACAGCGTCCGAATTCTTCGTATCCAGGTTGCCGGTAGGCTCATCAGCCAGCACAATAGCGGGACGAGTAATCAGCGCGCGGGCAATGGCCACGCGCTGCTGCTCTCCGCCAGAGAGCTCAGACGGGCGATGGTCAAGCCGCCCCTTGATGCTGAGCAGTTCGCTCAAATGGTCCAGATAAGCATGGTCCAGCGGCTCTTTCTGTCCACTGATGTCGTAGGCTATCTCGATGTTCCCCATCGCGGTCAGCGTCGGCAGCAGGTTAAATCGCTGAAAGACAAAGCCGATGCGCTGCTTGCGCAGCCTGGTGCGCTCAGCGTCATTGAGAGCGGCAAAGTCGATGCCGTCGATGATCACCCGGCCGCCAGTGGCGCGTGTAAGCCCGCCCAGCAAGTAGAAAAGCGTAGACTTTCCCGAACCGGACGGCCCGACAATAGCGATGAATTCGCCTCTCTGGACCGAAAACGAAACGCCGCGCACCGCAGGCACTTCAATGCGGCCGGAGCGATAGACCTTGCTGAGATTTTCGGCCTGAATGATCGTAGAAGACTGTTCTAGCTGCACATATGGATTGTAAACGCGCGCAGCGGGATAAATCCGGCGGCAAAGTCAGGGCTAGCGGCCAGAAACCCGGCTTACTGGCTTTTCCTCTGGCCAAATACCGCTCCACGCACAGGGCCTTGCTCAGGCGCATCAACGACCGTATCACCTATCGGAATCCTGAACAAATCTGAATTGGGCTCAGTGCGTGAAAGCTCCGTGAGCCGGATTACCTGCTTGCCTTCACGCGGGTCATTGCGCGTCACTGCCAGGTTCGTCTTTAGTTCAGCGGAGTACCAGAACTTGCGCGTCGAAACCAGTGCGCGATCATTGCCCAGCGTTCCTGGATTGGTCGTCGTAGTCTCCCGTGTGCCGGTCACATTCTGCCCATACATCACGTCGCTGCTCAGACTCTCCCGCGCCAGATAGCGTGTGTTTTCGGCATTCCAACCCTCCGGGGTTGGATTGAAAAATGTCCGAGGGGCAAAATAGGAGCGAATGCACCTGTACGTGCGGACACTGCAAATGGTCTGGCTCCGCGTCACCGGGTCGTAGATGTGAATCTCATTGAGCCGTCCCGGTCCAGCCGCGTTCGCAGGCACAAACGAACGGCGCTCGCGATAGATCCGTCCCTGGCTGTCGCGCGCCACGTTGGCCTCAAGATGCACAGTCACCATAGAACCATCTTCCAGAGTGCGTGTCCACTCCACATGGCTCTTGCCGTTGAATGGCAAATCCGGAATGGAGAGCACTTCCACGCCCGAAACGCGAGTCGTGGCGCCGCCGTCAGGTCCGCGCAGATCATCCTGCGCCCGCAGATTACCGGCGGCAATTACGATTGCAGTTACAAGGATAAGTGCGCGATATTTCACTGGCAGCCTCAGAAGGAATGCAAAAAGGTTAGCAGTGATCCAGTTGAATTTTCAATTGCAAACTCAAATACATATTCCGAACCACTTCATGTGAATGCGATCGGCCCCGTTGAATCCCGCGCATCGGATTCTCAATTAATACGATAAAATATAGCTATTCGCGACCTTCGCTCCACGCACCCGATCACCCGACGGCGCTTGCTCCAGGCAGGCATAGTTGGCGTTGCGGCCCTCCCGCTCTATGCAGGAGGGATTGAGCGTCACTGGGTCCAGGTCACTCGCATCGATGTCCATCTGCAGGGCCTGCCTGAGTCCTTCGAAGGCATGCGCATCGCACAGCTCAGCGATATTCACATGGATGCGTACACAGAGCCGTTCTTCCTCCGCCACGTAATCGACAAGATCAATCACCTCAATCCCGACGCTGTTTTTCTCACCGGAGACTTTGTCAGCGAGTTACCGGGCTCGAAGAAATATGCCATCGGTGCCGCGTGGCAGTGCGCCAACCTTCTCACAGAGCTCAAGTGCAGACCTCTCTACGCCATCCTCGGCAATCATGATGTCGTCGTAGGGGCTGAAGAGGTAACCGCCGCGCTCATCGCCAACGGCATCACCGTGCTCGACAACACCTTCCTGCCCATCGAGCGCGGCGACCACAGAATCTGGCTGGCAGGCCTCGATGATCCATTGGCCGGCGAACCAGACCCGGATCTGGCCATCCCTGCTTCCATCCGCAATGTGCCAAACGAGCCTGTCATCCTGCTGTGCCACAGCCCGGACTACGCCGATACTCTGCTCGCCCAGCCAGCAGGCCACGCCGTTGACCTGATGCTGAGCGGCCACACTCACGGAGGTCAGGTCCGCCTTCCGCTCTTCGGCCCTTTGACCCTGCCTGAGCTTGGTCGCAAGTATGTCGAGGGGTGGTTCCGGCCCGGTTCAGAAACCGCACGCATGCAGCTCTACGTAAACCGCGGCATCGGCACGGTCGGCGTTCCATTTCGCTTCGACTGTCCACCAGAGATCACCGAGATCACGCTGCGAAGAGCCTGAAAAAGCCAAGCCAAACTCAATTTCCCACCCAAAGCCTTTTTAATCCATGGGTTAACAAAACTTCGGGTGCCCCGTCCATTGTGCGTCCTTTGCACAATGGGTGGGCCAAGCTCAATTTCCCACCTAAAGCCGTTTTAGTCCAACATAACAAAACCTCGGGTGCCCCATCCATTGTGCGTCCTTTTGCACAATGGGTGGGCTACCACCAATTCATCTCGCCTGTAAAACGATGAGACCGAAAACGCTCTAACCCTTGCGAAACCGGTTCGCCAGCTCAAATTCATCCCGCAGCTCCGGCGTGCGCAGATTTTCCCGCAAATGCGCCAGCCGCTGCTCCAGCGCATGAATCGCATCCGCAACAGCCTCCGTATTGGTATAAGCCACGTCGCGCCACATCGAGTAGGGGCTTGACCCCAGGCGCGTCATTTCGCGCAGTGCTCGCCCGCCCACTGCGGTCAATTCAGGAGCGTCGCCCAATTCCGTTTGAAGAAGCGCGGCAAGTGCCGTCGAAAGGAACTGCGGCAGATGGCTCACCCACGCCACCAGTTCGTCATGGCGGCCAGCCTCCAGGTCGAGAGTGCGGCAACCAAACGCCTCGACCCAGCGCCTCCATTCCGCAGCCAGCGCAGCAGCCTCAGGCCCAGGCGCCGTCTCGCCCGTAAAGATCCAGACAGCCCCGCGAAACAGCGCCGAATCCGCCTCTAAAGCTCCGCTGACTTCCTTGCCTGCCATCGGATGACCCGGAAGAAATCCCGCCGACTCCGGCTTATTGAAGAGCCGGTCCCCAGCCGAGGTGATCACAGCCTTGGTGCTGCCCACGTCGGTAACTAGCTGATCCGGCCCCAGGATCGGAGCCAACTGCTCCATCCAATCCAGAATGGCATACACCGGAGTAGCCAGCAGAATCAGCTGACTCTCCCTGGCCGCCGCAAGGGCAGCTTCCTGGTCTGGCGCGACACTCTGAATCGCGCGCAGCGAAAGCGCAGTCTGTGCCTGCTTTATGTCCTTGTCCCACCCGGTGATGGACCCGCTAAACCCGGCCGCACGCAAAGCCAGGCCTGTCGATGCTCCGAGCAGGCCTGTGCCAAGAATGAGAACGCGTTCAATGGGTTTGCTCATCTACCGCGTCGTCACCGGCTCACCCGTATACACGCTGCGGCCTATAGCCTGGGCAATCAGGCCCAGGTCGCCGACCAGTTTGGTAAAGTCCGCCGGGAAAAGCGTCTGCGCGCCGTCTGAAAGCGCCTTGTCCGGATTGGGATGCACCTCGACGATAATGCCGTCCGCTCCCGCCGCAACCGCCGCCTTGGCCATCGCGGGAACCATATCCCGCCGTCCCGTTCCGTGCGAAGGATCGCCCACAATAGGCAGGTGCGACAGCTTCTTGATCACCGGAATCGCCGAAATATCCATCGTGTTGCGCGTGTAAGTTTCGTAAGTCCGGATGCCGCGCTCGCAAAGGATCACGTCGTAGTTGCCGCCTGCGAGAATGTACTCGCTCGACAGCAGCAGCTCTTCGATCGTTGCGGCGATGCCGCGCTTCAGCAGCACCGGCTTGCGCACCTTGCCCAGTTCGCGCAACAGGTTAAAGTTCTGCATGTTGCGCGCGCCCACCTGGAAGCAGTCGATGTACGGCAGCATAGGCTCAATCTGCGCAATCTCCATCACCTCGCTGATCGCCAGCAATCCGTATGCGTCGGCTGCTTCGCGCATCAGTTTCAGCCCCGGAATCCCCATCCCCTGGAAGGCATACGGCGAACTCCGCGGTTTGAAGGCTCCGCCGCGCAGAAAGGTAGCGCCAGCCTCCCGAACCTGCTTCGCCGTCAGAAAAATCTGATCGCTGCTCTCAATCGAGCACGGCCCCGCCATAATCGGAATCTCATCGCCGCCTACCTTCACGCCATTGCTGAACTCGACGATGGTTCCCTCAGGCCGGAACGCTCGTCCCGCCAGCTTGTAGGGCGAGCTGATGCGGTGGACGCTGAGTACGCCCGGAAGCAGCTTGTACTCCTCGATATCCACCGAAAGGGTAGGACCGACTCCGGCCAGAATCGTCTGGGTTGCGCCGGTAGTGCGGTGTACGTTCACACCGGCCTCGATCATGCGTTCGATGATTGCGTCTATCTGTTCTTCGGTTGCGTGTTCCTGCATTGCTACGATCATTGCCTGTTCCCCGTCTCGGGCGACTGCACGCCTGCTTCGTGGCTCGGGGCTACCGCCTGGGTATTTCCCTGAGCAAGTCTCTGACTGGCCAATTCGTTTCTCTGCAAGGCGCGCATGACATCAATGATGCGCTCGAAGATGTGCGTCAGTTCGATATCCGGCAACGGCCCCTGGTTCGCCTTGCGCACGTTTTCGTAGATCAGTTTTTCGCGCGCCGGCTCATAGATCGGCAACGAAGTGGAGACCTTCAGGCGGCCTGCTTCGAGAGCCGTCTCAGCCCGTTGGCTGAGCAGTGCTACCAGTTGGCGGTCCAGTTCATCGATCTGTTTCCGCAATTCTTCCAACGTCATAATCTGCCTCGTCCTGTTTCCGGCGGCTCTGACCCTGATTTGATCTTGATTGGATCCCTGACTTGATCCAGACGATCGAATTCAAGAGCATTACCACCGGGAGAAATACGTTCAGCCAAACTTTACACGGCGACCCTTTGATTCCTTCGGGACACCGTCTGCAAGGGTTCGTCGAGCGGAAGCGGATTCCGCTTTCAAAGGGCCTGCACCACATGCGGCTGGCGCAGACCCTTGATAAATCGAGCCACCGCCTCAGATGCCTGCCCCTCAGTTGATCTTTCAGGTTGTCCTGCTTGTCCTGGTTGTCCCGCTTGTTCTACTTGTCCAGTCCGTTCGATCAACTCAACAATCGCGCTGCCGATAACCGCCGCATCCGCGAACTCACCCACCTGCGTAAAGTGATCCGCGTTTGAGATGCCGAACCCGACGGCTACCGGCAGCTTGCTCCAGCGTCGAATGCGCTCAACCAGCGCCGCCGCGTCCGCAGCTACATTCTGCTGCTTGCCGGTGATCCCAGTGCGGGAGATTGCATAGATAAAGCCTTTGCTGTGCTCGGCAATAGCCTTCAATCGCTCATCGGGACTGGTCGGTGCAGCCAGAAAAATGGGGGCCAATTGCACCCGCTCCATTTCCGCCAGATACTCGCCAGCCTCTTCTACAATCATGTCCGTGAGCAGAACGCCATCCACACCGGCTTCAGCCGCAACATCGGCAAACTTCCTGAGACCAAAGCGCAGAATAGGATTCAGATAAGAAAAAATCACCAGCCCAGCCTTGGGACGAGCCGCGCGCAACTCAGCAGCCAGAGCCAGCACGTCCTTGAGCCGTGTACCGCGAGCCAGAGCACGCTCGCTGGCGCGCTGGATCACCGGTCCATCCGCCAGCGGATCGCTGAATGGCACGCCCAGCTCGATCACATCTGCCCCGGCGTCAATCGCAGCCAATGCGATCTCCCGCGTGACAGTCAAATCCGCGCCATCGCGGAGCGAACGATCTGTTCCGCTGGGTGAAAGCCCCGTGTCTCCCGCAGTGAGGTAGACAACGAGGCCGGGATGTTGCTGGAATCGGATTGCCATTGGATTGCTGTATCTGGGCCAGTCTCGAAAGACTATTTGCCCTGCGCTCCCTGAATATTCAACTCGCGGGCCAGAATTCCCATGTCCTTGTCGCCGCGGCCAGAGAGATTGATTACCAGTATGTCATGCGACGCCATCCCCGGCGCAATCCTCAGGCACTCGGCCACGGCATGAGCGCTCTCAAGAGCCGGCAAAATGCCTTCCGTCCGGGCCAGCTTCACCACCGCTTCCAGCACATGCGCATCGTCGGCAGAAACATATTCAGCACGTCCGCAATCATGCAGCGCGGCATGTTCCGGGCCGACCGTCGCATAATCCAGACCCGCCGAAACCGAATGCGTCAGCGAAACCTGCCCATTCTCATCCTGCAAGACATACGAATAGGTCCCTTGCAGCACGCCGGGCACTCCACCCTCAAAGCGAGCCGCGTGGTCGCCAAGCGCTTTGCCCCGCCCACCAGCCTCGACCCCAATCAGCCGCACTTCCTTATCCCCAAGGAACTGGTGAAAAGCGCCAATCGCATTCGATCCGCCGCCCACGCAGGCCACAATGGCGGTAGGCAGCCGGCGTTCCTTTTCGAGAATCTGCTCGCGCATCTCAATGCCGATCACCCGGTTGAAATCCCTGACCATTGTCGGATAAGGATGCGGCCCCAACGCGCTGCCCAAAATGTAATACGTATCGCGAACGTTGGTGACCCAGTCGCGCAAAGCCTCATTCACCGCGTCCTTGAGCGTCTTCGAGCCCGAAGCCACGCCGCGAACTTCAGCCCCCAGCAGTCTCATGCGCAGCACATTCAACTCCTGCCGCCGCATGTCCTCCTCGCCCATGTAGACGATGCATTCCAGCCCCAGCAGCGCGCAGACGGTAGCCGTGGCCACGCCATGCTGTCCTGCGCCGGTCTCGGCAATAATCCGCCGTTTGCCCATGCGCTTCGCCAGCAATCCCTGGCCCAGGGCGTTGTTGATCTTGTGCGCGCCTGTATGCAGCAGATCCTCGCGCTTGAGGTAGATCTTCGCACCACCCAGATCCTCGGTAAGCCGCTTGGCAAAGTAAAGAGGAGTAGGGCGTCCGGCAAAATCCTTCAACAGCCCCGCCAGCTCAGCCTGAAAACCCGCATCAGCCTGCGCCCCGGCATAGGCATGCTCCAGCTCTTCAAGCGCGGCCATCAGCGTTTCCGGCACATAGCGCCCGCCATAAGCGCCAAACCGCCCCGCCCGTGCCTCTGAAGTTACCGACGAAAGAACAGCTGACGCCATGGCAAACCCTCCTGCACATACCCTGCGGCAGCGGTGCAACATTTCAGTCTACAGCGTAAATCGTAGGTAGAAACTCCGCAGCCCTCGCGTTGGAGACGAAATCCCGCACCTTCGCCGGCTCCTTGTGACCTGGCGAAGATTCAACCCCGCTCGCCACATCCACCCCCCACGGCCGCAGAGTCGCAATAGCTTCCGCCACGTTCTCCGCATTCAGCCCGCCCGCGGCAATCAGCTTCAATGAGCCTTCACCCGTGAAGATGGCCTCACGAGCAGCCTGCCAATCAAAAGCAACACCTGTTCCGCCAACAGCCTTAGCCGTACGCGAATCCACCAGCACAGCGTCAACATTCACATCCGCGCCAGCCGCCCGCAATTGCCGCGCCGCATCGTCCCCAAAATGAATCACGCGCAAAATCCGCAGACCCTTCCCAAAGCGCTCGCGAAGCCGCGCCGAAATCTCACTCCCACCCTCGGAATGCAGCTGCACTCCCGTCAGCCCAGCCTGCTCGACAGCAGCCACAATCGCGGCAAAATCAGACTCCACAAAGACGCCAATCTTCTCTATCGACCCCGGCAAATGAGCAGTAATCGCAGCCACCTGCTCGACCGTAACCCGTCGCGGACTGGGCGCAAAAACAAACCCCACAGCATCCGCCCCTGCATCCACAGCCAGCAGCGCATCGTCCAGCGAAGTGTTGCCGCAAATCTTGACCCACAAGCTCATAACGTGAAACCACCAGCCGTCGCCGCCGTCCGCACGCCATTCAGCAGCGTCTGCAAAGCCACAGCAGGATCAGCCTGCCGCATCAGGCTCTCGCCAATCAGAAACGCATCGAAGCCCGCAGCCCGCAGCCGCGCAAGGTCATGCGAAGTGCCGATCCCGCTCTCCGCCACCCGCACCACCCCCCTCGGAATGCGGTCCACCAGCTCTAGCGAAGTCTCCAACCGAACCTCAAAGCTGCGCAGATCGCGATTGTTCACGCCAATCGCATCCGGAGGCTCAGCCAGCGCCAGCACCCGCTCCAGCTCATTCCCCGTGTGAACCTCGCACAAAACATCCAATCCCCAGTCATGCGCAGTCCCTGTAAACCGCTGAAGTTCCCCATCCGTAAGCGCCGCAGCAATCAGCAGAATGGCATCCCCACGGTGGGCCCGAGCCTCGACAATCTGGTACTCATCCACCGTAAAGTCTTTACGCAGGCAAGGCAGCGCCACAGCGCCGGAAGCCAGTTCCAAATTCAGCAGACTCCCTTGAAAATAAGGCTCATCCGTAAGCACAGACAACACCGAAGCCCCACCCGCCTCATAGCGCCGCGTCAGCCACGCCACATCAAACTCGGCGCGAATCAGCCCCTTCGACGGCGAAGCCTTCTTAAGCTCCGCAATAATCGCAGGCGCGGCATTAGAACCCGTATTCGAGTCCGTCCTCAGCGCCCTCGCCCACCCCCGCGGCTCATGGAGCGCAGCCATCCGTTCCAGTTCAGCAACCGGCACCCGCTCACGGGCGGCAGCGACAGTAGCGCGAGTAGTAGCCAGAATTCTGTCAAGATGCGTAGACATACAGGTCTCAGTATAAATTTCGCGCTCCAAAATTGGCCAAATGCTGCAATTGTCCGAGCCCAAACGCAACAAAGCCCCGGTTAACCGGGGCGTTTCCAAACCTGCTGCCTAAAATTTGGTGCCGAAGAGAGGACTTGAACCTCCACACCCTTGCGAGTACATGGACCTGAACCATGCGCGTCTGCCAATTCCGCCACTTCGGCACGGGTAAAACATCTGGCCTTTAAGCCAGATTGGCAGCAACTCCGAGTGTCGCAAAACCAGCCCCCGGTGTCAACCCCACCCACCCATCCCCATGGATCTGCAGGAGCATTGACTGGAGTTACCGAAAGGCATCTAAAGCGTATCCGTGCTATCTTCCGATTCATGCAGAAATCAAGCTGGAAACACGGCGCGCGCTCCTATGCGCGTGCAATCTTTTCGCTGGTATTTGGTCTCGCCTCGACCACAGCTTTTGAACAGACATCCCCCTCGCCCAACGCAGCAACTCCAGCCACGGACGTCGCCCCGGCAATGCCCACTGATCCAACGGCTTTAATGCTGCTGGTGGCGAAGTCGAATGGTCTCACCGGTTCGGATGTGCAGCACTGGCATCTGAAAGCCAGCTTCAAATTGCTGGACGCAGAAGGCAACACCCAGCAAGAGGGAACCATCGAGGAATACTGGGCAGATCCCCACAAGCACCGGCTAACCTACACAAGCACGGGTTACTCGCAGACAACTTATTGGACCGGGAAGGACATCATGAGGTACGGTGACAAGAACCTGCCGCCCAGGCTAGTAATCGAACTGGCAAATCAGTTCGTCCAGCCGCTTCCCGGCCCTGACTCTCTTGAGCACCAGGTTTTTGAATCGAAACAGTTGCAGGCAGGCCCCACGAAGCTCGACTGTCTCTCCCTCAAATCCCCGCAAGCTCCCGATGGATTTCCCGGCCTCATTGGCCGCGGATATTGCCTGGACGCCGAAAAGCCGGTTCTTCGCATCAGCATCGCAGGGCAAGGCGCTGACCAGTATCTACGGAATAAGACTGTCAGCTTTCGAGGGCGTTACCTTCCTCAAGAAATTCGCGTGGTCCGTACCGGCAAAGAGATAGCTTCGGCTCATCTGGAAAGCATTGAGTCGCTCAAGACAATAGAGGAAGCGGACTTTACGCCCCCAGCAGACGCGTTCCCTGTGCAAAGACAAATCGCAATCTCGAGTGGCGTTGCTCAAGGGAATCTCGTCAAGAGCGTTCCGCCGATGTATCCGGCAATTGCGAAGTTTTCTGGAACCTCAGGGACCGTAATTCTCACTGTCCTGATTGACAGAGAGGGTCACGTCACAGATCCGCAAGTAGTCAGCGGGCCGCCAATGCTTCAACAAGCCGCCATCGACGCGGTAAAGCAGTGGGTCTACAGACCGTACCTGCTCAACGGCGAAAAGTCGAAATAAACACAACAATCAACATCGTATTCAAGCTCGCGCGCTAGTGTGGAGTCCCGCAAGCTCATTGCATAACCAGGTCTTGTCATCCTGAGCAAAGCGCTGCGAAGTCGAAGTGTCTTGGTTCAGCTTGAAATGGAGAAGCGACGTTCTCCGTTAGTGAGTATTCCGCCCTTCGGGCGGGGATTTTCAAGGCATGGGGTCTTTCGATCCGATGGAGGTTGGGCGGCGCAAGAACGAGTTCTCACGCCCCGTTCATCGTCTCGATGAGCCCACCGGGTTATCCCTCAGCATGGTTGCGTCCCCGCAGTGCCAGCTTCCGTTTCACCTGGCAAAATCATCGTAACTCCGCAACGAGGTGCCGTTTCTCAACATCCGGTTTACCCGTGACTCCGCCGGAACCCAGACCGGCCAGACCCGAATCGTGAGTTGTGATCGCCTGGTTTCGACAACTATCTATGCTATTTGGGGTCTGCCAATAAACGAGTTGTACACGTCAGGCCCTTGCCGTCCATTGATCCGATATCCGTCAGTGGCAAGTCTTAGCGTGATTTCCCTCAAAAGTTGAGTAATCCCCTGCGGTTTACTCGTATACAAGACATATGTTGGCGCTTCACATGACATTGAATACGACAGCCGAAACCGAAACGGCAAAGATTGCGCGAGGCTTACGTGAGAGGGATATCGAGCTCCTTGCAGACCTGGTGCAGCGCTGTCAGCATCGACTGGTGCGCTACCTGCTATACCTCACCGGGCGGCGAGAGCATGCGGAGGACCTTGCGCAGGAGACCTGGATTCGCGTGCTGCAACGGGGCAGCCAGTACAACGGGCGGCAGCGGTTTGATCCATGGTTATTCGCGATCGCCCGCAATTTGGCAATAGATTACCTCCGGAAAAAACGAAATGTGGTCGAGACAGCTTCCTTGCCAAATGATCGTGATGCAATGCTGCTGTTACCCTCCTCCGGTCCTTCCCCATTTGAAGCCGCGGCTCGAAGCGAAGACGCAATACGTCTGGCCGGCCGGCTGCAGATTCTGCCACCGCTGTATCGCGAGGCTTTGCTGCTGAGGTTTCAAGAAGACATGTCTCTTCCGGATATCGCCCAGGTCGTGGGTGCCCCTGTTACAACGGTGTCGTCCAGAATCTATCGCGGTCTTGCAACACTGAGATCCGCGTTTGAGGAGGGTGATTCGCATGGAGGGTGACAAGAGATTTCGCGAGCTTATCGACAGGTCTTTCGTAGAAGAGGTTTCAGAGGGCGAAAGACAGCTCATCCACGACCACATCCGCGACTGTGATGGCTGCAAGCGCTACCTCGAGCTAACTGCGCGTACGATTCGGGGGTTGCGGGAATTCACCTTTACGAGTGAACCAGATTCGAATGCCCAGGTCCGTGAGATTCTTGCGCATCATAGCGAGACAATGCGCCAGCACAACGTGCAATTCAAGGTCTGGGCTGCATTTGCTGTAGCGCTCTCGATGTCAATTGTGGGATCGGCACTTGTCTACCAGGTGGCCAAGCTCCTGACGGTCCCAATGCA
>Ga0302326_10018681_pt1 | contig 14368 bp, 10 predicted proteins | sample Palsa_T0_3_FD_202264 | JGI IMG/M metagenome (GOLD analysis project Ga0302326, IMG submission 202264) | Peat permafrost microbial communities from Stordalen Mire near Abisko, Sweden - Palsa_T0_3 | ecosystem: Environmental > Terrestrial > Soil > Palsa > Peat permafrost | place: Sweden: Abisko... | reverse complement strand
TTCGCCGACCGGGATGGCGGAAACCGGACTGCCACTTTGCCCATCAGAGAAAATGGACGCTGTGCGACCAGTTTGGGTTTGCTTGTGCTTTCTCTGTAGTGCGGTTCGAACAGAGAAAACCGCGGATTGGCGGGGATTTCCGCAAGGCTTCAGGGAATAACTCGCGGAATTCTCTGCACGTCAGACTGCGTGGCGGAGCGGACGAGATTCGAACCTGCAGTACAGTTTCTACGCATCCTCTAAGAGTTCATGAGTCGGTGACTTACCGACTTCACCTGGGACCGAGCGAACCAGTTGAAGGTGACGGATCTCGAATTACCCGTCTTTGTTTGCAGGCCAATCCGAAGCAATGCCGATCCGTCTTTCAATGTTTACTCGAAAGATAACTCCGACGGGCAATCTGCCGCAAAATTGCCCTCTTTGGGTACCATTCGTGGCGTGTTTCTTGTTCGTTTCGGTGGCGCGAAAAAGCTGTAACCCATTAAGACTTAAGGCTGTTTCTGGATCGTCCATTTGGTTGCGGGAATTCCCAGGTATTTGGGGAAATTTCCATTTGCTAGTGCGTGCGTTTAGCTGCGCTCGGTTGCCGGATTGATTGCGATTTCATTTTTGACCCCCCTATCCCCCTTCTCGTTTCAAGCACAAGAAAGCAATAGGGTTATTCTCACATCCAAGGTGCGCCCTCATGATGCGCACGCACCGCGATGACACCACGTTACTTATGAGGTTCGTCACGCACAGCCATCACACGGCTATTGATCAGGCACTAACACACGCACAGCACAGAGGCTATGAATAGGGCGTCACACCACCAAGGCTGCCAATGCAACACACAGCGCGGTTTTGCCGTGCATCAGTGCGGCCTAATAGGGCGCAGTCTATTGCCGGGCCGCCAAGGTTCGATGTCAAGGAAGCGCAGGCGCTGTCGGTGGATGAACCCATGCCTCACTTGCGGCGCGCGCTGTCTGACGGCGACAGTCAAAGCCACGATGTCATCTGCAACCAATTGCCAGTCCTCGTACTCAGGCGTCCATGTTCCTCTTAGCTGTTCGAAGTCTCTTTTGAGCTTTTCAATCAGTGTATTCACGCTTATGGCTCCTCTTGGGGGTGCTTAGCTCTACCGTGTTTTAGTTTGTTCGGTTTGCGGACGTTCGATGTCCACAGCCATCATGCGCAACAGCGCACAGGTGACAGGCATGATTTTGTCTAAATGGTTGGCTGCTTCCAAGGCGCGATCTATGCGCCGTTCCTGCGCGTTGCGCCGTTTATTGCGTGATCGTTTACTCATCGCTTCACTCTACTATGCTTGCAAATGAAATGTTCGCCACAACCAAGGCCGAAGCCACGCAGCCTCGTCGCCACGCTTGGTAGAACCACAATCGAAACAGGTCACGAGATCACTACCTGTAGGCAATGACGTGTTCGAGTGCTTACAGCTTATCAGCTTGAACCACAGCATTTGCTCTACCGTCCTTTGTTAAGTTCAGTTTGCGAATCCGCTATTCGCGAACACGCCTCGTGAACTGACGCTTTCCCGTTCGTCATCGCGGCATTTATCGCGGAAGTCGGTGTGTCGTTCAGAAAGCAGTCTGGCAACAGCGGCCAATGTGTCAATGTCACGGCGCACAGCGTTCCACAGGCGGTTGTGATCCTCAATCCATCCCGGCCCCGCAACCTCGCGATAGTGAGTGTCTAACGCTTCCAAGTCTTGCTTCAGTAGTTCGATCAGTTCTCGCATTGCTCTACCTTTCTTTCGTTTGTTCAGTTTGCGGATTCAATGAGTACAGCACGAGCAGGCGTCTGAACAGCGTTCGTTGGTTGTTGACCAATCGACGCCCAAACTTCCATCACGTCCGTGTATTGGACATTTTTCATCGGCGTATTTATCAGGACAGTAGTTCGGCATTCTTGAATTCACCCAGCACAGTAGAGTGTGGCAGCATGGTGTTTGTAGTAGGCTGAAGATGACTTGTTCGTGTACACCACGCATTGCTCTACCTTTTTTGTTATGAGCAGACCACCGCTTTTGAGAAATGGGCTGACGATTCATAGCGAGCCGATTGCGGTGAGGAATTTCAGCCATCGTCCGTGGACGCACGGGGAACAGCGCAAAATGTAGAGCGGATGGCAGGAGTCGCATTTCGGCTTCAGCTTGCGAAGCATGATGGCCGTTATAGCGCGGGGTGTCTGATGCACTTGATGGTTAGGATTGCTCTACCTTCTTTGTTCACTTTACGGACAGCGTAATGACTTGTTTGGCGGCCTTGAGCCGTTAGCAATGCGGTAAGCCAGTAGTTCCCGGTCGGTCGGTTAACCGGAATGTATGGTCCGCCGCGTTGTCGCAATGATGGAATGCGCAGCGCTCTCGTCCTATTTAGTTAGGCAGTCTGGAAAGACTTTTCCGGTTAGCAGGTTTCGAGAGCGCCGGGTTCGACCGTTGTGTCATCTCATGGTTCGCCAGCAGACCTGGCAGAAATCATCAACTCCGTAGTAGTGGCCGCTGGTCTGCAGATGTGGGAATCGCGAATGCGATTTCCCAGCCTGGCCTTAGCCAGGCGTCATCTACAGGCCAGTTACGCTGGAACTGCCGCGACCAATCCCCGATGGAGAAGGCAGCAAATATTCTCTCCAGTCCGGCGACCTGCTGATCTCAGCCGACGCTAGAACCGCCAATCACATGGGACCGCTGGCCGTGTTGGCCGCTTTCAACGTGGAAAACACTTTGATATTCCAAGGGCCGCGTGATACGTGCTATAGTGTTTATACGGGATCAAACGGAATCCCTAAACCCTTACCGCTGTGGGTTCCCAAACAGTGGGTGTCGCCCTACCGAGCGCTTCGTTAAACCCCCCGGCATGTAGGACACCTTCCGAAATTTCAGTCGTCGGGGGTTCTGCGCCTTGCCACTACCAAATTCACATTTTGAAACTTCACTCCGGGTTTACACAGTCGCCCATGTGGCGGCCTTGATGGGACTGTCACGGCGAACTGTCATTCGCCTGTTTGAGAAGCAGACGGGGGTGATCTCCCTCATCCGTCCTGAGACCATGCATAAACGGCGGTATCGCTCCCTGCGTATACCGCGCGCCGTCTATGACCGGGTGTTGACCGGACTCACCACGTAGCTGCTACTAACTGATCCACGCGGTCCTGCCGCCCCTGAACCCACATTGAATAATGTTTCTCCGTTGTGCTGATGGATTTGTGCCCCAGTAACTTAGAGACTTCTTCCATCGGCACACCGTGGCTTAGAAGATGAACCGCGAAGGTATCGCGGAGCCGGTGGGACACCATGTGACATTCATCCGTGACACCTGCATCCTCGAATATCGCGGAGATGTTTCTACCGTGGTTATGCGCGTAATGAGTCGGCTTCGCGTTCCCGTCATAGAAGAGATAGTCACCTTTCTTGCGGGCTGCCGCTAAGATGTCTTTAGCAATGTCCCATCGGAGTGGGACGCGGACGGCAACACCCGTCTTTTGACGGTCGGTGGATACATAGGCTCGCTTCTTCTTACCATCGCAAACTAACTCATCCCGTCGCAGGTGCGAAGCGTCAAAGATCGCCAAACCCGTCCATCGCATCAATTGGATGATTGCGCGCGTGGTCTCATCCTTGGTTGCGTTCAGCACTTTGGCGTATTCCCCTTCAGTAAGGGGCGTGGTCTTTGGTGAATTTATCTGTACCGGGTCAAGGTAGGGAACCTTGATCAGCCATCCCGAGCGGTGACAGAAATTGAGAAAGACTCGGATGCTGAGCTGCGTGACATAGCGCGTGGCTGACGATGAGTACAACGCGGGCCAAGTGGCTTTGTAGTCCAACAGGATGGACGTGTCCAGTGCGTCCACGGTGAATACGTTGCGAGCCTCACAGAAATCGACAAGGCGCTTGATGTCGCGAGTGTATTTCTGGTTCGTGCTTTGCCTGATCTCACGGACGGTGCGGCTTTTCAGGAAAGCGACCTGCGCCTCTGCGAGGGTTTTCCCCATGCTCTTGGCTATGACCTTTTCCGGCTCATCGCTCTTGACCAGCTCAGCGATTAGCTTATTGGCTTCAGCCACGGCACCTTTCCAATTGCGGGTGCCAGCCTTGCGGCGGTACTGTTTCCCGCCCATCGACCAACGTAGATGCTTGCGGCATTTGCACGAAGGGAAATCCTCACCCTCCATACGGGATGGGCACTTCGGGGCGTGCCTTACATAGACTGTTATCTCCGGAGCGCTAATCATGAAACCATCTTAGCACAATTTAGCACAATACACCAGCTCCAAATGCAACGCCCAATGTTTATAAGGCTTTCAGCAATGTAATCAGACTATTGAGTATAGCGGGATCGGGGTTTGGGCTCTAGCGGGCCGGCCTTTAGGTAGGGGTGCAGTTTCACGATGGCGCCGATGAAATCCTGAACCACCAAGGGCACGAAGGATCACGAAGGCTTTTGGTTTCAGACGGTTCCTTCGTGTACCTTGGTGGCCTTGGCGGTTAACGATTTCGCAAATTGCACCAACTACCGGCCAGCCGAACGGGTAACTAGCCGGGGTTACGAAGGTAACTCTTTGGGCTTAAGATCGCCGTAGCAGGATCGCATCTCATAAGAAGATACTCATGGAACGCTGTGCCCAGGGCGGAACCTGCGGGAAGACACCTGTTGTTTCGATCTGTCTGATATGACAGGATTAAAGTCAACCAGAGTTGCGCCCGGGCCGCAATTCGAGCGATGAGGGAAGATTAGTCGATGCATAGCATTGCCACAGATCTGGTGCTGGCAAATGGGGTCGTGGCGCTGCTGGTGTTCCTCCTTTTCACCTACCTGTACGAGCAGAACCGTCACAGTTATTTTCGCGCGTGGCAAATGGGCTGGGCGGCGTACACGCTCTATTACGCCTTGAAGGCGGTGGAATATTTTAAGGGGCCTTCCGCGCTATTGTTTTTCCTGAGCTCCCTGCTGCTCGTAGTGATGGTGTTGTGCGTCTTCGTCTCGACCCGGCTCATGAAGGACCCGTTCGAGCTGAAATGGTACGACGTTGCGCTGGCGTTGGCCGGGGTTCTGCTGGCGTATGTAAGCTTGCGGGCGGACTTTGCCGGCGGCGTATTCAGCGAGAAAGCAAATTCCGTGCCGAGATATCTGCGGCTGGAAGTTGGCCTGGCGGCGACGCTCCTCTATTGCTCGTTCCATTTCTATCGCTACGCTTTTCGCAGAAATTCCGTGGCCTTCCGGACGCTCGCGTTTTCGCTCGCGCTGTGGGCAGTGCTGATGGGCGCCGGGCAGATCCATCAACCGTTTCTCGACGTGGTTGGGCAGCTGGGAGGTTTTCTCGGGCCCATTCCACAGATGCTGCTGGCCATCGCGATGGTGATGGTGCTGTTTGAAAACGAGCGCAATGCGGTGCAGGAAAATGCGTTGGCGTTCTCCACCCTCGGCGTCGATCCGCGACGATTACTTTCCGCGTCGGACCTGGTTCCCAGCCTGCAGGCTTTCGTGGACCGGCTGGTGGCACCCTTGCCCTCGCGCCGCGCCGTCTTTTTTGTCCCGCAACGGTGGCGTGGCACCGTGCCCTCGGTACAAAAGGGATTTTCAGCGGAGTTCCTCGAAAAGCTGCAAAAGACAGAGGCTGGCGACTACATCGCCGAACTTGCCTACAGGCGCGGCGGAGTCGTTACCTTCCGGAATCTGGCCGAATTGGAAGAACCGTTACCAGCGCTTTCGGGAGGGAAATTCGAGGCCTGCAAGCAGGCGCTGCTGGCAGAGGGAATCACCGACCTGATGGCAGTAAGCCTGCAAACGCGGGAACACAACTTCGGTGTCCTTTTGTTTCCGCACGCGGAACGGCGGATGTTCGGCTCTTCGAACCTGCGGCTGCTGATTGGGTTGGCGCTCCAGATCGCACTGACGCTGGAAAATTATGTCGTCATGCACGAGGCGCAGCGCCGAACCAAAGAATACGAACTGCTCACCGAGATCGGCCAGGCGATCAGTTCTCATCTCAATCAGGACGAGGTGCTGCGCACGGTGCAGGTGGAGCTGGGCCAGATTTTCGACACCAGCACTTTCTACATCGCGTTTCAGGAAGAGGATGAGATTCGCTTCGAGCTGGAGATCGAAGGCGGCGCCATTCTTCCCAGGCGTTCGCGCAAGATCGGCAATGGACTAACCGAATACATTCTCAGGACCGGAGCGCCGCTGCTGATCGAGTCCGACCTGGAACAGATGCGGTCAAAATTGGGCGTCGATTTCGTGCCACCGCGACCGGCCAAGTCGTTCTGCGGCGTGCCTATCCTCCTGGGCGGCAAACCGGCGGGAGTGATGGCGGCGATGAGTACGGAGCGGGAATCGCAGTTCCAGGCTCGAGATCTCGAAGTCATGCAAACTGCAGCCGGTCAACTCGGGGTCGCGGTCGAGAATGCGCGCCTGTTCACCGAGGAGCAGCGCCGCGCGAGGCATCTCGCCTTTCTTAACAGCATTTCGAAAATGGCGATCTCCAGCGAGGACGCCGAACAGATGATGGCCGACATTGTGCGCGAGATCCAGAAGAACTTCCGCTACGACCACATCGGCATCGGCATCATGGATTACGCCACCAAAGATCTAGAGATCAAAGCCGAGGCAGGAACGACGTCGCAAACGCTGGGTCGCCGGATCGCGGTGGGCAGCGGAGTTCTGGGAAAGGTGGCGCGCACCGGAGTGAGCGCGTTGGTGCAAAACGCCGGCCCCGGTCAACTCGCCGGCGTGCTGCCGGAATCGCGCGCGGTGCTCTGCCTGCCGATCAGCTACGGCGAGACGCTGCTGGGTGTGCTCAACGTGGAGAGCCGGGATGAGAACGCGTTCGCGCCCCAGGATGTTCTGATCCTGAATACGCTGGCCGATCTGCTGGCCACGGCGTTGCACAATTCCTTCGTCTTCCGGAAACTGCAACAGCAATCGATCACCGATGGCTTAACCGGCATTAAAACGAGGCGCTTTTTCTGGGAGGCGTTGACCTCGGAGTGGAGACGCGCATCCCGTTCGGGCCGTCCGTTCTCGGTGGTGCTGATCGATCTGGACAAATTCAAGGAAGTCAACGATTCGCTCGGTCACCTGGAAGGGGATCTGGTGCTGGCTCGGGTTGGCCGGCTGCTCGAACAGAAATGCCGCCAGTCGAACGTGGTTGCCCGCTACGGCGGAGACGAATTCATCATCCTCATGCCAGAAACCGGCATGGAGCAGGCGCAGGTGCTGGCGGAAAGATTGCGGCTGTGGCTGGCTACCGATCCTATGCTCGAAGAACATCATGTCACTGGTAGCTTCGGCGTCGCCAGTTTCCCGGTTCACGGATTTTCCATGGAGGATCTGATTCGCGTGGCCGATGCAGGAATGTATGTGGCCAAGCACGCCGGCGGGAACCAGGTCTCGATGTCCGATACCTTCGGCGAAGGTTCGGCTGTACAACGACAGCTTGTCTCCGGTTACATCGAAGGATTTCTGCATCGCGAGCATAACGGGCCGGAGCACCTCGAAGAACTTGTCACCACGCTCCGCAAACTGTGCGGACGCGAGGATGATGCGGACCAGCGTGCGATGAAGGAGGCTGTGGAGGCCTTGTCGCGAGCCGCCGAACTCCGCGAACACAGCGCCGCCGGACACGGTGAGCAGTGCGGGCACTACGCTGGCATGATCGCGCGCGGCCTCAACCTCTCCGCACCGGAAGTGGAAGACACGATCTTCGCGGCGCGGGTGCATGACGTGGGCAAGCTGTTTATCTCCGATCGAATTCTGAACAAGCCGGGCGCACTTACGGAAGATGAATTCGCGGTGATCAAGAGACACCCCCAACAAGGCGCCAAAGTCTTACGCTCGATCCCTGAGATCGAGCGCGTGGCCCAGGCTATCGAATCCCATCACGAAGCCTTCGACGGCAGCGGCTATCCATTCGGACTCAAGGGCGAGGATATACCGCTGCATGGCCGCATCGTCGCCGTCTGCGATGCTTACGTGAACATGATGAGCGACCGCACTTTCGCTCCTCCTAAAACCGACGAGCAAGCCATGGCAGAACTGGGAAAGCTGAGCGGCACCCGCTTCGATGGAATGATAGTTCGCCTGTTTGCCCGACTGCTCAAGATGGAAAGGGCTTCCAGTCTAGGCGGCGCAACCTGACGTCAAGACCAGATGAATCTTCAAAAGGTTCGGCCCCACCTTTAGTTCAGGGTAAGAACGAGAGTCGCATCTTTGGGCAGATAGCTCTTACGGCGAAACCAATCTTCCATCGCATCCCGAAGCTGATCGAGGGGGACATGCAGACCTATTTCCATGCATCCATCCGCCACCGGCAACGTGTCGTCAAAAACGGATGCGTTGGTGAAGTTGCGCATGCTGAAATTGTCGAGCCATTTCAACGGACAAAGTTGTACCTGCCCTTCGTGCCGGTATTCCACGCGAAGCTTTCGGGCGAACATGCCTTGATTTAAGCACAGGGATCGCTTGAGGCAAGGAGAAAGCTGCTGTCGTGTCTTAAAGGACGCGAAGGTTCACGAAGTAGAATCAAACTCGAAGCCTGACAGCAACCGGGGGCTCGACCTGCGACACGACACCTTCCAGGTGCTGGAGGGTCTCATCGACGGTGAGGGAATACATTTCACGACCTAAGCCTTCGCCCGATTCCAGCGCCACTTTCAGAAAATGCCCGGCAATTTCCCTCGCGAGCGGGTCGGTGATCAGCTTCCCGGTGCGCTTCTTGTACTCGACCCAGGCTGGGTGCGGCAGAGCGATCCAGACGGGACGTCCGTCTACCAGGAACTTTATGTCCACCGCGTCGGCGTGGCGGGTAGCGATGGCCACGATCAGAGCTTGATAGAGGCAGTGTACTTGTTTCTTGGTCCATCGGTCGGTGGCGGTGAAGTCAGTGAACATAAGAACTCAAAGCCCTGAATATCCTGAAAAATATGCGACTCGCAAATATACCGTCCGCCGAGGTTGGGAGCAACCGGTCGGCTGGTCAGGTGGTGGTGCAGTTTCTCGATGGAGGCGATGAAATCCTGAACCACCAAGGGCACAAAGGATCACGAAGGCTTTTGGCTTCAGATCGTTCCTTCGTGTACCTCAGTGCCCTTGGTGGTTAACGATTTCGCAAATTGCACCACTGCTGCCGGTCACGATTTGAACAAACAACTCTACAACTGCTAGCCTATTCTTATGCCACAGTCCGTCAAAGAGCGTGTTGGAAAGTTGCGAGAAGAAATCGCCGAAATCAGTGAAGCAAACCGACTGTACCTGCAAGGTGGCAAAAAGATGATTGGAGCTTCCGATCAGGAGCGGCGACTGCAAAGATTGCAAGAGATCATGGACGAACTCATGTCCCTGACTGACTGGAAAAAAACCTGAGCTGGCGTTTCATATTAGGGACAGGCGTAAAGACTCAATCCGACGCTTGCACCTGCATACTTTCGGTGATCCACAGCTGTGCCGGAGCCCCTTTGGTGGTGCGGGTGGCGGTCGCACGAAAGCTGCTGGGGGTGGTTTCGACCCCGTAAATGTACGGAGGGCGCTCACCTTTGATGCTGATGTAGTTGCCTGAAATCAGTTCATCGAACGAAGCATACTTCCCCTGCGACGCCAGGTATCCGCGTTCGGCATTGGCAATGCCGATCAGATCGTTCTTCACCCCCGTGATGGTGGCAATTTCTTCAGGATTGCCGCTCCCCGCACCCGGAGTCAGGGTCTTGACCTGCAGTGAGTAGATATACATGCCGATCGCCATTGTGACGATCGTGCCCAGAAACCCAAACACACGTCCCATAAATTCGCTCCGCAAGTGCCATTGCACCGCGAAACCCTATCACCGGCAAGTAACCAGAGTGCAGTCAGCTCTCGTCTCACCGCCGTGCTCCCAGGTTGCAACGACCCCCGTCAACCGTGCTGTGCTTTCTGACTTGCCAAACAGCCGGAGCCACGCTTACGGAGATGGGACAACCCGATGCCGGATGCATTTGCGCAGCACTGAAGAGTCAAGGAACCATCACATGACCTTGGCATTGTGCACAATGCCGTTCGCCGTTGCAGTCACCACCACACTCGGGCGTGGCTCTTAAGCAACCTGAATCAGAACCGCGCTCAAGGCGGGAACATAGCATGTTAGTTGGGCGCCGCTCGGGTTGAGCGTGTAGGCGGCCGATGGAGCGAATGTGCCGTCCGGATTGACGCTGGCACCCTGGATGGTGACACCCGAGGTTGCGGAGAGATCTGGCGCGATGGCTCCGCTCGTGAGCTGGGTCATTTCCAGGAGTGTGGCGGAGCTGGCGCTCTGGGGAAGTTGCGCCGTGAGCTGGAGGTTCTGCGTGAGGTCCTTGTTGACGACGATGAGGTTGAGACCGCCCGCAGATGTATTGACCGCGTAAGCAGTGACGTTGAGCGATCCGGCGGAGATCTGCGTGGTGTAAAGAGTGCCCTGGCCGGCAAGGGTGAAGAGGAGAATGCCGTAGAACTCGGGACGCGCGCCGACGACGACGCCAGCATTGTCGGCGATCGGTGTGTATCCCGGCCCGTCACCACCACCGTGGAAGTTGACCCCAACGGCCCCGCCCTGGGCACAGTTGAAGAGGTAGTCGATGACCCAGAGCGAGGATGCGTAAGAGTCGCTGACGCCGCTCGATCCGCCGTTGTAGAAGGAATTGCATTCGGACATCCGGTAAGGGACGCCGATGCTCTGGGCGCCAGGCTCAAGGATGGCGAGGTTGGCGATTAGCGTGGGATCGGGCGTGATGAGATACGCCGCGGTAGAGGTCGGCAGCTGGCCGTTGGCGCGATAGTAGTGCTGCGTGAGCAGCGTAATCTCGCTCTTCGTCACGGTCTCGCCGAACGGAACGGTCCATGTGGACTCGTTGCCGGCGTCCGCCGGACCCGTGATCGGCACGCTGGGAGTGCTGGCAAGAATGGCCTCGCGGAACTGGCCCCAGAGAGTAAGGAACTGGGAAAGCGACCAGTTGCCGGCGAAATAGTTCCCTGCGTCTCCGTAGAGATCGGGCTCGTTGCCGATCTCGATGCCGAGCAGCGACGAGCCCAGCTGCTGGGCGGCGTAAGCAACCTCGGCCGCGGCCAGCGCGGGCGTGGTTGCGCCGGTGGCGGCTCCGCCCAGGTTGATGCCGTAGAGGCACTGCCAGCCCGCGGCCTTCACGAAGGCGGCGAGCGAGTCCACATCGCTGGGTGCGATCTGGCCGGCGGTTTGGCCGGGGCCGTTCGGCGTCCAGACGTTCCTGTCCACCGAGTTCCCCCCGACACGCAGAACGCTAGGACCGAGGCGCTCGAACATGCCGATCAGGTCGCTGTTGGAGGCGGTGAAGAGCGGTTCGTAAAGTTTGGATTTCTCGTAGGAAAGCCCTGCGAAGTTGGGACCAATGGAGCGCGCCGCGGCGGCGGTGACCATCAAAGAAGCCTGAGTCAAGGGCCCGGCGGGCACCGGCTGCGGGTTCGTTGGCGTAACGCTCGCGCTATTCGAAGAACTGCATCCGGGCAGGAGCGACAGAGCGGCAAAAGCGACAGTACCCTGCATGACTTGGCGACGCGTAAGCCCGAAAGATTCTGTGCCCGCGCGCAGCGGCGGCAGGTCGCGGTGTTTGTCCATGACCTTTACTATAACCATTCAGATCGACAGAAGTTGCTCTTTGCATCGCGGATTCATTCGCCGGAAGGACATCCCTGAGCAGGGCCGTTAGGTGTTTTATTCGCAGTCGCTTGTAGTGGCGACCCCGGAGGGAGTCGAACCCCCAACCCTCAGATCCGAAGTCTGATGCTCTATCCAATTGAGCTACGGGGCCGTTCGCCGGCGGTCACACAGGGGATGAGTCGGCGCTCTTCATTTTACACTGCCGGATTTTACACCGCGGGCGGCCGCGAATCATCATTGCCATTGCCCGCGGACGTCGGTCCTCGTTGTAACATCAAAACGCATGTCCTTCGTGCCCAATCCTCTGGCCCACAGCAGTGCGCGGCTGCTCGAATTCGAGACACTGCGCGAATCACTCGCGGGCTACACCTCTTCGCCGCTGGGCCAACGCCGTGTCGCCGAGCTTCTGCCTTCGCTCGATCGCCCGTGGATTGAAACCCAGCAGCAGCTCACCACGGAAATCCGCGAATACCGCCGCGTGGGTGGACGTTTCGAATTCGCCGGCCTGCCCGAAGTCAAGACGCTGATCGAGAAATCCCGCATCGCCTTGGCCGCTCTGGAGGCCACTGAGATCCGCGACATCGTGCTCATCGCCGACCGCGCAGCGGAATGGCGCGAAATTGTGCGTCAGCCTCCAGCCGCCATGCGAGCGGACTGGACCGCGGTTGCCGCGCTTTCCGCCGGCATCCAGGACTTCACCATCTTTCTGCGTGCGTTCCACAACAAAATACTTCCCGATGGCACGCTCGACGATCGCGCTTCCCCGGGGCTGAGCCGCATTCGCCGTGAGATCGAAAGACAAAAGCGCCAGATCCAGGAATCGCTCCGCGGCTACCTGCGGAAATTGGCCGAGGGCGGCACCGTGCAGGACGAACTGGTTACGATCCGAGGCGAGCGTTTTGTAATCCCGGTGAAAGTCGAGCAGAAACGCCGGGTGCAAGGCGTAGTGCACGGTGCCAGCTCCAGCGGACAGACCGTCTTCGTCGAGCCTCTGGAAACGATCGAGCAGAACAATGAGCTCGTCCGCCTGCTGGATGAAGAACAAGCCGAGATCCATCGCATCCTGGTGGAGATGACGCGTCAAATCGCAGAAAACTCTGGCGCGATCCTGGCGGCGGCCGACATTCTTGCTGAACTGGAACTCCAGTTCGCCAAAGCCCGCTTCGCCGAGGACTACAACTGCACGGCGGTGAGCCTGAGTGGGGACGGGCGCCCTCGCCCGTCCGACGCGAGCGAAGCTCGCCTGCTTCTCCACCGCGCCAGGCATCCCCTGCTTGAGCGCAACCTGAAACTGAAAAACACAAAGGTCGTACCCATAACCGTGGAACTTGAAGGCGATCACCGCCAACTGGTAATCACCGGCCCGAACACCGGCGGGAAAACCGTCACCCTGAAAACGCTGGGTCTGCTGGCGCTGATGGCGCAATCGGGCATGCCCGTTCCCGCGGATCGCGCCGACATGCCGGTCTTTGACGCCATTCTCGCCGACATCGGCGACTATCAATCCATCGAACAGAATCTTTCGACCTTTTCCGCGCACGTCACCAACATCGATTTCATCTCGCGCACCGCAACCCCGAATTCACTGGTGCTGCTCGATGAACTGGGTTCTGCTACCGATCCCGAAGAAGGCGCGGCACTGTCGGTGGCGATCGCCGAGCATTTCCGCAACGTCGGATGTATGACCGTGATCTCCACTCACCACACATCGCTAAAGGTCTACGGCGCGAATACCGCCGGAGTGATCAATGCGTCGGTCGGCTTCGATGAAACCACGCTGCAGCCGACTTATGAGCTGAAGATCGGGGTTCCGGGCGCCTCCGCCGGAATCAACATCGCGCAACGACTCGGATTGAACCTCGCTATCATTACGTCGGCCCGCTCGCGACTGGGCTCGCAGACTCAAGATGTAGCGCGCTTCCTCGACCGTCTGCACGCCGACCTCCGCGATCTTGAACAGGAACGCAACCGCATGCGAGCCCGCGAACTGGAGCTCGACCGCGAGAAGTCGCAACTGGCCAACGAAGGCCGCAAAGAACAACAATCCAAGATTCGCGAGATGGAGGCGAAGCTTGAATCCCTGTTCCGCGACTTCGAATATCACGCCCGCGAAACCGTGAACGCGGTGCAGGACCGTGCTGCGGCGCAGAAGCTCTCGAAAGAAGCGGAACGCCGCATCGCCAAAATGCGGCGGGAATTTCGCGAGCAGTTCGATGCGACTGTCGTCGCGCACGCGACCGGCGCCGATCGCGGAGATCCAAACGCCCAGCCCAGCCTGGTGAAGCACGTCTCCGAGGGCGATACCGTCAAGCTCAAGTCCATGGGCCGCGCCGCCGTCGTCAAAAAGAGAATTGGCGAGAATCACTTCGACGTCGAAATCGGCTCGATGAAGATGCGCATCGGTCGCGAAGATATCGCCGAGGTGCTGGTAAACGCCCAGGGAAAAGCGCAGCCGCAAGCCTCGCCCGTCGAAGCCGCGCGCTCCCGAGGCATCACGGTGTCGCTCCAGAACGAAGCCGGCAATCTCAACATGCAGACCGAAATCAATGTCATTGGACGCACCGTGGACGAGGCGACCGGCGAAGTCGAGAAATTCATCGACCGCGCGTTCCTGGCCGGCATGCCGCGGGTGCGCATTGTCCACGGCAGCGGCATGGGGGTGCTACGGAAAGCTCTGCGTCAGTATCTGCAGAAGCACCCGCACGTGGAGTCGGTTACGGAGCCGCCTTCT
>Ga0302326_10018680_pt1 | contig 14368 bp, 8 predicted proteins | sample Palsa_T0_3_FD_202264 | JGI IMG/M metagenome (GOLD analysis project Ga0302326, IMG submission 202264) | Peat permafrost microbial communities from Stordalen Mire near Abisko, Sweden - Palsa_T0_3 | ecosystem: Environmental > Terrestrial > Soil > Palsa > Peat permafrost | place: Sweden: Abisko... | reverse complement strand
GATGGGCACTGGTATGGCAATAACTACGATGACCCGCAGAATAACTTTGAAACTGCGTGGGCAATCATCATGCTGCGCAAGACGGTGTTCGTGACCTGCATTAACAACCTGTACGGCCAAGGAACCGCTGGGCATGGAACCCTCAAGCCTGCGCGCATCGACCTGACGTGGTCCGGCCAGACGAACGCCACCTCGTATCACATACTGCGCAGTACCACAAACGGCGGCCCGTATACACAAGTCGGAACTTCCACGATCACCGGTTACTCGGACACGAGCGGCTTGGTCAACGGAGACACGTACTACTACGTGGTGCAGCCGGTCAACGGTTCGAACGAAATCTGCCAGTCGAACCAGGAACCGGTCACCATACCTTAAACGCGGGGAGGCGCTGGTTCAGCGAACCCGACTACCGGGCCCTCGAGTCGACGAAAGTCGCACCCGAGGGCCTTTTTCTTGGTGAACGAACAACCTGGTTTGGACTATCTTGGAGCAGTTCGAAACCGGGACTACATCCATTTTTCCGGCTGGAGGCTAAGTTGGGTAAGCGACTGTGTGTTCTATTGCAAGTGTTCCTGTTGAGCGGCTTGATGGGTGGCCGGGTGAACGCGCAGACGACCCCGCCAGCGAAGCAACAGCAGGTGGTGTACATCTACCTGAATGCGCGACTGCTGGACCAGGTCAATATCGAGATGACGGAAGACCGGCTCCGACGCCTGCTGCCGGAGATTGAAAAATTTCGCAAGGCGCATCCGGAGGCGCACGTCTCCGCGGTGCTGTTTTTTTCCGGCGCCTCGAGCGATGCCTTGGCGCAGCGCAACGGCAAGACGCACATCGTGGATATGGTGAAAGCGGCAATCCAGCATGGCAGCGTGGAAGCGGGCTATGACGGGAGCAGCGAGCCGACTTATGATACGCGTCCGATGCTGGATTTTGCCACCGCGAAGAGTGTGGGCGATCGCTGGGAAGTGCGCGCGAAGGCGGCAGAAGAGATATTGACGGAGGCGCGCAATCCGGTTACCGGCGCGCCATTGCCCGGGAAAACTGGCGGGCTTGCGCGGATGCAAGAAGTTTTTGGCGCGGCGACGTGCATTACCGGAGTGGCGCCGAGGGTGAGCGTGGCTCCCGCGGTCAAGACGGGCCCGGGATCTATCCCGCCTAAGGTTCCGACGCCCCAGACGCCACTGCCGATGATCGTGCCGGAACTTGGCGGGGATTCTGAGACGCTATCGGTGCTTCGGCGCCTTAACACTACTGCCGTGATGTATGGGCTGGCGGAAGATAATCCTGCCTCGCTGCCAGGCTATGGCGGGGCGCTACAAGGGTTTGGCGCGGCGGTGAGCCCGATTCCCACAACGGCGCCGGAAATCTATTGGCAGGACAACGTGCTGCGGACTTCGGAAGAGAGCAATCCATCGGAAGCGGCCGAAGAGCGCGACCACGGCTATGACGGGTTGGACGGCCTGAAAGACGACTTCAAGAACTTAAACCGCGCAAAAATTCATGTGGTGCACGTGGAGTTGGCGGACGACCGCTATTATCTGAAGCACGAATTCGCCAAGGAATCGGAGTATCCGCTGCAGTATGCATATGCGCACGTGGACAAACCAAAGCTGCCCGCGGAGCAGTTATTGGGCACGAAGGAAGTGGACGCCTGGTACGCCAAGGAGGAGGCCGCGCTGCAGTGGCTCACGGGCGAATGGCTGCCGGCGAATCCGGGGAGCCGGTTTGTTTCGAATGCCGATTTGAAGAGCATGACCGAGCCCAGCACGGGCTTCAGCATTTCCGTGGCGGCGCTGCAGGCGGACCTGAAGGACCAGCTCGAGCAGTGGACGAAGAGCACCTACCCGCCGACGTACTTCCACGCGGGAGGGCACTATCTCTCGCTGGCGGACCTGTTTCAGGTGTTGACCGATGCCCTGGGCACCTTGGACCGCACGGGCAAGCTACCGGAGAGCGTCACAGTGGCGCCGGTGTATGGGCCGGTGTACACGGTGACTGGACACGGGCCGAATGTGGGCGAGGTAAGCGTGGCGTCGATCACCCATTTTTGCGCCGGACTGATGGACACTTTGCATGACACAAAAGGCGGCTCGCCGATTCCGAACAACACCATCCCGAATGAGGTGAAGGTGGATAACGTGGGGATGAACGCGGCGCAGTTCCTGCTGTTGATGCTGAAGGCGCTGGAGGCGCCCCCGGGGGATCAGAAGATTGGCGTGAAGATGAATTATATGTTCCCCGGGCAAGCGCAGCTGATGCCCAAGACGCGCATCATGGGTGAAATGGGGGCGATGTGGACGGTGAAACCAGCCCCGTTGAGCAACGCAGCGGTGGCTGCCAAGTAGCCGGATTCGTGCCGCAGAAATAGTGTGTACCGCCCACCGCAGGGCCCGCGAAGGGGTAGCGGAGTTGCGGATGCGCCGCGACATTGACGCATAAGAAGCGCGCTTTGGCAAGAAGCGGAAAGGAATTGCCCACTGTTGCCTCCGGGGTGCGCTAAATCAGTATAAGTTCTTTATTTTCTTTGCGTTGATTCGTGACAGGTTGGCGACAGGATTGCAGCATGAGGCGGCAAAGGCGGGTAGGTTTTGGCGGATTTCCTGGATAGTCAAGGTGTGAGCGTATCGCAGCGCGCTTGACCCGTGAAATTGTAGCGATGTGCAACGGAGTGCCCGCCGAGACAGCTCCGCCGAAGAACGGCGGATACCCCCACAAAGCTGTCGTCGAGGCGTAGTCGAACCCTAGTGTGAAAGGCCCTTGGATGTCTATCCTCACTGCTGAAAATGTAGTTGCGTCGAGCCGGCGTTGGTCTGGCGTCGGCTGGTTGCGTGTATCGCTCTTCGTGCTCTTTGGTTTGTTGCTTGTTGGGGCTCCTGCCTTTGCCCAGGTGAATTCCAGTTCGCTGCTGGGATACGTTTTTGACCCGAGCGGCGCGGCGATTCCCAATGCGGAAGTTACCGTTGCGGACGCGCGCCACGGGCTGGTGCGCCATACCACGACGGATGCAGCCGGGGCATACCTGGTGTCGGGGCTGCCGCCGGCGGTGTACACGGTTAGCGCCGTGGCGCCGAGCTTTGCCGAGGTGACGCAGGAAAACGTGAGGTTGGAGGTGGAAACGGAGCTGCGCACGGATTTTCACCTGGCGATTGCCGGCGTAAAGCGCTCGATCGAGGTGCAAGCCGTGGCCAACCCGCTGCAGACGGAATCGGCGGAACTCGGTGAAGTGATTAACCAGACGGAGATCGAGGATCTGCCGCTGAACCGGCGGGACTTTTTGTTTCTGGCGCTGCTGGTGCCCGGGGTGATGCCGCCGGTGCAAGGTTCGGAGCTCTCGACGCGCGGATCGTTCTCGATGCACGCGGGCGGCGGGCGCGAAGAGTTTAATAATTTTCTGCTGGATGGGGTGGACAACAACGACCCGTACGTGAATCGCTATGGCGTGGAACCGCCGGTGGACAGCATCCAGGAATTCAAGGTGGCCACCAACGATTACAGCGCCGAATATGGGCGCAGCGCCGCAGGGCAGGTGAACGTGATCACGCGGCAGGGCAACGACGGCTATCACGGCTCGGTGTACGACTATTTCCGCAACGGCTCGCTCGATGCGGACAATTTTTTCGATACCAGCGGCGCGTTGCCGCTGCACCGCAACCAGTTCGGCTTCAGCTTTGGCGGCCCGATCGTCAAGCAGAAGACGTTTTTCTTTGCCTCCACGGACTTTTACCGCGATCGCGAAGGCATCAGCCAGATCACGGAAGTGCCCACGCTGGCGCAACGCGCGGGCGACGGCATCGTGGCCTCGGGACAGATTCCCGCGCTGGTGCAGGACGTGCTGAATCTGTATCCGCTGCCGAACTACACCGGCGCGAATGGCAACTATTTTGGCAACGCGGTGGGAACGGAAAATACCGAGCAGGGCAGTTACCGCGTGGACCATCACCTTTCGTCGACGGATGTGCTGACCTTCCGTTACAGCTTTGCGGATGTGGATTTGTTTGAGCCCTATCTGGAGGGCTCGACGGTCACGGTGCCGGGCTATGGCGATTACCTGAAGGACCACATCCAGAATTTTTCCGCGCAGTATGCCAAGGTGCTGAACTCGCGCGCCACCAATAGCCTGCGCATCGGCTACGGCCGTTTTTCGCGGGATTTGCTGCCGCAGAATTACAACGTGAACGTGGGTCAGCTCTGGGGTGTGAACTGGCTCAACGTGCCGACAGCGGCACAAGGCTACCCGAACATCAGCGTGGGCGGATTTTCTTCGGTGGGCGATACTTCGACCCTGCCGATTCTACGTCACACCAACACTTATGAACTCGGCGATAGCGTCACGCTCGAACGCGGCGCGCACGTCTTCAAATTTGGCGTGGACATCCGCAAGCTGCAGTTGAACAGCATTCTGGACCTGTTCAATCGCGGCTCCCTGAGCTTCACAGGCGCTATCACGGGCAGTGGCATCGACGACTTGCTGCTCGACGCCCCCACCTACAGCATTCAATCGCAGGCCAATAACCCCATTCACCTGCGCTCACAGGCTTACGATGGTTATCTCGAGGATGACTGGCGCATTTTGCGGAACGTGACGCTGAATCTCGGCGTGCGCTATGAATACAATACGCCCGCCGTTGACCCTGAGAACGGCATGTCTGATCTTGATTTTCAGACTGGGCAAGTTGTGCCGGTCGGGTCCGACGGCATCACCCGCTCCGGCATCCATCCGGATTACAACAATTTTGCGCCGCGACTGGGCGTTGCCTGGAGCCCGGCGCAGAACTGGGTCATCCGTACGGGCTACGGAATCTTCTACGACTCCGGCATGTTCGTTGTGCCGTCGTCGTTGTACTTCAATCCGCCGGAATTCAACTTGGCGCTTTATTTCCAGAATCCGGTTCTGCCCATCTCGCTCGAAAATCCGTTTCCTACCGCTGTGGGATATATCCCGCCGCCGACGCTGTCGATTCTGAACTCCGATATGGTCACCCCGTATATCCAGCAATGGAATCTTACGGTCGAGCGCAGCTTCGGCAATTGGGGCACCTTGACGACGGCCTACGCCGGTTCCAAGGGCAGCAAACTGGTTCGCGCCTATGACCTCAACCAGCCTACGCTCGATCCCAATGGCAACCAGAACAATGTGCAGACCCGCCGCCCGTACCCCGCGTACGACAGCATTTTCGACGTCGAGAGCGGCGCCAATTCCAGTTTCAATTCGCTGCAGGTCAGCTACCTGAAGCGCATGAACTCGCATTTTTCGATGCGACTGGCGTACACCTACTCGCATTCGATTGACGATCAGTCGGCCTTCCTGGGCATCGGCGTGGACCCCAATTTCCCGCAGAACAGCCACGATTTCGCTGCTGAACGAGCGGATTCCAGCTTCGATATGCGCCACCGTTTCGTGGCCGCGTATGTCGTCGATCTGCCGCAGGGCAACCTCTTTACCCGCAACACGGAAATTCGCGGCATCATCACCGCGCAAACCGGTCAACCCTTTACGCCGCAGCTGGATTTTGACAACAGCAACACGGGCAACGCCGGAACCGCCAACGAAGCGGGCACCGACCGCCCTGACGTGGTTGGTAGTTGGACCACCGGTTCCTGCCCCAATCCCAGCGGCGGCGCGCCTTTCCCGGTGGGCACGCCTAATTGCTGGTTCAACACTTCGGCCTTCGTGGTCGGTGCGCCGAACACCTACGGCAACGCCGGCCGAAATATCATCCGGGGGCCGGGATACGGCTCCGTCGACCTTTCGGCACTGCGCAACTTCAATTTGACCGAACACTTGCACATGGCTTTTGAAGCGCAGGCTTTCAACCTGTTCAATCGCGCCAATTTCATGCAGCCGGATAACGTCTTGGAAGACGCCACCTTCGGCAAAATTGGTCAGGCTATGGCGCCCAGACAGATTCAGTTGGCTTTGCGGTTCAGTTTTTAGAGGCCTACAGGGGGGGAGTACCAGCATGCGTCGCGCGCTCTTTATTGCGGTGATCGCTTTATTTGCTGCCGCCGTATCCGTTTGGGCTGGCGTCGGCGCCAGCGTCTCCGGCACCGTGCTTGACGCGCAAAGCTTCCTGGTGCCGAACGCCACCGTCACCCTGCTGAACACCGCCACCAACGTGCAACAAAGCGTGGTTACGGACGACAACGGCGTGTATTCCTTTCGCGCTCTGGCTGTCGGTACCTACGAACTGCAAGTGGAAAGCGCGGGTTTCCGCCCATACCGCCGCGTTAACATCGTGGTGGATGCCAACGCCGCGATAATTGTCGACGTAAAGCTGCTCATCGGCAGCCAGGCAGACACCATCACCGTCACGCAGAGCCCCATCAGCGTGGACACCGCAAACACGCAACTCGGCGAGGTTATCGCCGGGAGCACCATCGACGCCGTTCCCCTGAACGGCCGCAGCTTCACCGATCTATTGGCGCTACAGCCCGGCGTCGCTCCGGAAACCACCATCACCGGTTCGTCCGTACAGGCAGCCGGCGCCAGCACCATTAACCCTTCCGGATATCTGAATCCTGGCACCATTTCCATCAACGGCCAGCGCGAGTACGCTAACGGCTTCTCCGTCAACGATGCCGACGTCGTCGAGCGTTTTACCATGGGCGCCGCGGTCATTCCGAATCTCGACTCCATCTCCGAATTTCGCGTCCTGACTGGCAATTTCAACGCCGAGTACGGCAACTATAGCGGCGGTCGCATCAACGTCGTCACCAAGTCCGGCGCCAATGAATTTCACGGCAGCGCGTTCGAATTCCTGCGCAACACCGACTTCGACGCCAAAAATTTCTTTTCGTCCGACCGCGGCGCCTTTCAGCAAAATCAGTACGGCGGCACCTTCGGCGGCCCGGTGGCAAAGAATAAAATCTTCTTTTACGTCGACTACCAGGGCACCAGTCTCAAGCAGGGCGTGGACACCGGAGACATCGCGGTGCCTACGGCGCAGGATCGCACCGGCAATCTCAGCGACCTGGCCAGCTCCTTCGTTACCACGGATGCGCTGGGCAACGTCGTTCCCACCAGCGTGAGCGGCCAGAATTTCGCGAACATTCTCGCGCAGCGACTCGGATACGCCGTCAATGCGGGCGAGCCGTACTACACCCCGGCGTGTAACACCACCATTGCCACCAGTCCCACGGGGTGCGTTTTCCCCGGCGCGGTCATCCCCATGAACGCCTGGTCCGTGCCCGCACAAAAATTGTTGCAGTACATCCCGACGCCCAACGTCGGCAACGACACCTTCGAGACCTCGTCAGAGGATCTGTTATTGCACGACAAGAAAGGCTCCATCCGCCTGGACGGCAACACGCGCTTCGGCATGCTGTCGAGCTACTACTTCATCGACGATTACGCGCTCAACAATCCTTATCCCACGCAGCAGGGCGGCGCAAACGTTCCCGGCTTCAACGCCATGAACATCGGCCGCTCGCAGTTGCTGACCCTGGGCGATTCAAAGACCATCAATTCGCGCAGCGTCAATGAATTTCACTTCTCCTTCGTGCGCGACGTCAACATCCTCGGCTCTCCCGCGGGCGGCGTGGGTACTTCGCTGGCGGATCAGGGATTCGTCACGCCGGCCGGCACGCAGAGTATCGTCGCCAATCGCCCGCAATATCAGGGCATCGAAAATACCATCTTCAATAGCTACACCATCGGCGTGGACATCACCGGCCTCAATCAGTACGACAATACCTGGGAGTTTCGCGACAATTATTCGCGCGTCATCGGCGCGCACACCGTGAAGCTTGGCGGCGAATACCTCTACAGCCAGGTCAACGCCTATCCTGACGTGCAATCCAACGGCACCTTCACCTTCGCCGGCACCGAGACGGGCAGCGACTTTGCCGATTTCCTGCTCGGCATTCCCAGCCGCTTCACGCAGGGCGACGCCCAAGCCTTCTACATGCGCAACAAGTACGGCGCGCTCTTCGCCGAAGATAGCTGGCGCGTTACGCGGCGCATTACCCTAAACTACGGCTTGCGCTGGGACGTCATCCAGCCGTGGTATGAGAAGTACAACCAGATCCAGACCATCATCCCGGGCGAACAATCTGTTGTTTTCCCCGGCGCGCCCGAAGGCCTGGTTTTCCCCACGGACCCTGGCGTCGCCCGCAGCCTGGCGCCCACCCGCTGGAACAATTTCTCGCCGCGCCTCGGCATCGCCTACGCGCCCGGTTACCACGAGGGCTTGCTGGGCAAAATTCTTGGCGGTTCCGATAAGACCAGCATCCGCGCCGGTTTCGGCCGCTTTTTCTCCGCCGTCGAAGGATTCACCGCCGGCGTCATGGCCGGCGACGCGCCCTACGGCCAGACCTACACCAGCCCCGGCTCGCCGCTCTTCAACGACCCGTACATCACCGCGGCCAACGGTTTCGACAACGGCCAGCGCTTCCCCTTGCAATACCCGCCGCTCAACGCCACCGCCAGCAACCCCAACAACAGCGTGAACTGGTCAAACTATCTGCCGATCAACGGACTCCCCGGCTATCAGCCTTCCAACGTCAGCCCGTACACCGAACAATACACGCTTTCTATCCAGCGGCAATTCGGCAGCAATTCGCTCCTCACCATCGCCTACGTCGGCAGCCAGGCGCATCACCTGATCGTCTTGGAAGAGGCCAACCCCGGCAATCCGGCCCTTTGCCTCAGCCTCAGCCAAGCCAACCAGGTCGCTCCGGGCAGCGCCACCTGCGGACCTTTCCAGGAGAGCGCCACGTTCTATAGCGCGGCCAATCCCACCGTGCCCATCAACGGCACGCGCTCCACGCTGGGCTCGAATTTCGGCAGCGTCGATTGGCTCAGCACCATCGGCAATTCCAATTACAACGCCTTGGAAGTGAGCGTGCGCCACACCACCCGCCGCGCGGAGTTCCTGTTCGGCTACACCTACTCGAAGTCTCTCGATAATTCGAGCAGCCTCTCCGACCAATTGGTGCCGGGCTTCCCGCACTTGAGCTACGGCTACTCCGCCTTCGACCTGCGCAACAATTTCGTCGCCAGCTACCGCTACCAGCTGCCCTTTGAAAGCCTCTTCCACGCCAATAATCGCCTCACGCAGGGCTGGACCATCTCCGGCATCACGCGCTTCAGCTCCGGCTTCCCGGTCACGTTCCAGAATCCCACGGACAATTCGTTGCTTGGCACCGAGCCGGACGGCGTGAACTCCTTCACCGCGGACCTGCCGTACGAAACTGCCGGCAATCTCGCCGTCGCCGCCAACAGTCCGCGCAGCACCGAACCATGCGCCAGCGACCCGACGCAGCAATGCCGCTACTATTTCAATACCAATGTGATCGGCGTGCAGCCTTTGGGCACTCCCGGTAACGTGCCGCGCCGTTTCTTCTCTGGCCCCGGCGAAAATAATTTTGACCTGGCGCTGCTGAAGGACACACGCATCTCCGAGACTACCAACCTGCAATTCCGCCTGGAGGCTTTTAACGCCTTCAACCACGCCCAATTCTTCGGGCCCAACGCCGTTGACGGCAACCTGCTCAGCTCCACCTATGGCCAGGTGATCGCCGCCGCGCCACCGCGCCTGGTACAGCTGGCCCTGAAGTTTTCGTTCTAGCCGTAGCTTGCGGCAGACGCTGGTTCTTTTGACTTTGTTGCGGCCGCCTGCTGCCTGCCCCGGTGAGACCGGGGAGGCGAGCGCCCCTCGTGGTCCACGCCGACCATCCACCCGCCACAAAACCTCTCGCCTCCGCCTCGCATCCTAAAAAATTGCCGCCGGTTTGCGACGCCACGGTGCATTCAGGGCTAGAATGGAGGAAAAGGAAAATCGTGGACAGAGCAAGGAGCGTGAAATGAGCAGTCGTAATCTTCGTGCGAACTCATCGGTAATGTTGAGCGGACTCGTCGTGGCATTTACCGGGGCGTTGTTCCTGTTAGGCGCTGTGGCCGCCCGCGCCCAGGAAGTGGGGCCCCTCCCGACGCCGCCGTCTTCCTCCGCCCCCGCTGCTGCGCCCCCGGTCCATCCACAGGAACGCGCCCCCATCGTCACCCCGCAGGTCGGCTCTCACGTGGACGATACGCCTCCCGCCATCCCCATCGACCAGATCATCCAGAAATTCGCCGCCCGCGAAGCCGAATTCAAGACCGAGCGCGACAATTACACCTACACGCAAACCTTCGTCATGCAGACCATCGACGCCGACGGCCAGCCCGACGGCGAATATCGCATGACCAGCGACATCCTCTTCAACCCCGGCGGCAAGCGCTATGAGCACGTCACCGATGCGCCGCCCCCATCGCTCCAGCGCATCTCCGTCTCCCAGCAGGACCTCGACGACCTCGAGCACGTGCAACCCTTCGTCCTCACCACGCAGGAGCTGCCCAAGTACGACGTAAAATACGTTGGCCGCCAGCAAGTCGACGAACTAAATACCTATGTGTTTGACGTTGGACCGAAGGTCATCGAGAAAAATCAGCGTTATTTTCAGGGCCGCATCTGGGTGGAAGATAAGGAATACGGCATCGTCAAAACCGATGGCAAAGCCGTCCCGGACATTAAAAAGCACGGCAGCGAAAACGTTTTCCCGCGTTTCGAAACTTTCCGCGAAAATATCGAAGGCCACTATTGGTTCCCCACGTACACGCGCTCCAACGACACCCTGCACTTCACCACCGGCGACGTGCGCATCCACATGACCGTGCGTTACGCCAACTACAAGCGCTTCGGTTCCACCATCAAGATCGGCGAAGCCCACCCCACAACGGACCCGGATAAGCCGCGGCAATAAGCGTGTGAGTTGGGCGGGACAGTCGGTTTACCTGGAGTTGGAAAAACTGTTCAGACTTCCAATAGATTTGGAAACGGACCTCTTGGATACAGCTGAAATAGAGGGGCTTATCAGAGCCAACGTGGACAAGACCGTTACCATTGTTGACGCGGATGGCAAGACACAGAATCTGTTGGTGCGCTGTGTGGACGATGAACGGTTTGTTTGTGACATCGCCGCCGAAATGACCCGGCCACCGGCGTGCGCTTACTTGGTCCGATTTACCAATGTCCGTGAAGTCCGCGATGCTGAAGAGGGACCGGGAAATAATGCTTGATGTAAGTGTCGGATGTACCTACACCAGCTCCAAGCCTGCCCGCGTCAGCTACCGGTGGCTCAGCCACACAATCGTCACGCCCAGACACACAATCGCCACGCCCACCCATCGCTGCGTATTTATGCGCTCGCGCAAAAAAACCGCCGCTCCAACTGTCCCCGCCGCATAACTCAGCGCTGTCACCGGCACCACGAAACTCACATTCTCAAACGACAACATAGCCAGCAACGAAAAAAACGCCAGCGCCATCATCGCCACGCCCACCCACATCCACGCCACGCGCAAAGCCTGCAGCACAAATTTCACCAGCGCCAGCGGCCGAAAATCATGCACCTCGCCAATCTGTTTCATGGCGTGTGAGACGCACAACTCCCCACCCGTCCCGGACACCACCAGCAGCGTCAACAACAGAAATTCCCGCAGCATCTAAACTCGCTCCGTGGTACGCGGCGCCGTATGCCCCACCACAAGGACGCCCACGCAAATCACCGCGATCCCCAACCAGCGCAGCGGCGTAATCACCTCGCCGAGCAGCAAGTAACTCAGAATGCCGGTCACCGCATACGCCAGCGAAGACGACGGTTGCACATAGCTATAGTCCGCCCACGTCAAAACCAGCATGTACGCCACAAAGAATGTCAGAAGGGAAGCGACGCCCAGCCAGATATACCCGGAAGAAAAAATGCGCGCCAAGACATGCGGCAGCGCCGACGGTGACCACTCCCGCGCCGACCCCACGTCCTTCATCCCTTTGCCCAGCAGCACATTACCCAGCGGCGAGAAAATCGCGATGCACGCGATCATCAAATACGTCTTAAGGTGGAAACCTTCCGCTTCCTTCATAGTTTCATTCTAAGAAAAATGACAACGGGGGCGTAGCGCGAGGCGCAGTCCCGCAATGGAGTTTGTGCCATGGGTTACCGCGGCGTCGTCCATCTTCGCCGCGGCGTCTGCGATGCCTGACGCTCATGCGCAGGAAATTCGCGGCTTGCCGTCAGTTGGCTTGCTATGCGTTGGTCTGCGAATCCGTTAACGCTTCTTCGCCTTGGCCAGCGGTTTCTCGTTGCCCACGCGAGCATCCGCCGCATTCGAGCGCGTCGGCATGCTCATCTGCATCCGCCGCTCGTTCTTCGGCTCGCGCCAATTCACCTGCGGCAGCATCAGCGATGCATCGATCCGGTCGCGATACTGCAACGCAATATTCACCAGCGAATCCAGCAGCGCGTCCGAAAGCAAATGCGGCTCGAGGCCCAGATCCACCAGCTTCGAGTGCTTCGCGTTGTAGTAATGCTCTTCGGCTTCCACGCGCGGATCCGGCAGGTGATCGATCTCCACGCTCAAGCCCAGTTTCTTGCCCGCCGCTTCCACCATGTGCGCCAGGTCCAGCACGCTGAAGCGTTCCGTGAACTGGTTGTAAACGCGGCACTCGCCCTTCTTCGCCGGATTCTCGCAGGCAATCTCGATGCAGCGCACGGTATCGCGAATGTCCAAAAAGCCGCGCGTCTGCCCGCCCTTGCCGTACACCGTCAAAGGCTGGCCAATCGCCGCCTGCACGCAGAAGCGGTTCAGCACCGTGCCAAACACATCGTCGTAATCGAAGCGGTTGATCAGCGCTTCGTCCATCGCCGTCTCATCGGTCGTCGTGCCGTACACCACGCCCTGATTCAAATCCGTGGCCCGCAAACCCCAGATCTTGCAGGCAAACATCATGTTGTGCGAGTCATGCACTTTCGAAAGGTGATAGAACGAGCCCGGCTGTTTCGGGAAGGGCAAAACGTCCTTGCGCCCGTTGTGCTCGATGGTGATGTAGCCTTCTTCAATGTCAATATTCGGCGTTCCATACTCGCCCATCGTCCCCAGCTTGATCAGGTGGCAATCGGTGTTCAGTTCCCGAATCGCGAAGAGCACATTCAGCGTGCCCACCACGTTGTTCACCTGCGTGAACACCGCGTGCTTGCGATCAATCATCGAGTACGGAGCCGAACGCTGTTCCGCGAAATGCACCACCGCTTCCGGCGCGAAATCCTTGAACGAGCTCGCCAGAAAATCGTAGTCCGCCACATCTCCCACAAACAGCTCAATGGTCTTCCCCGTCAGGTTCTGCCACACCCGCAGACGATCCGTCAGCGGCCGTATCGGCGTCAACGTCTGCGCGCCCAATTCGTGATCCCACTGCCGGCGCAGGTAGTTATCGATAATCGCGACGGTATGTCCCTTTTGAGATAAATACAAGGCTGTCGCCCAACCGCAATAGCCGTCGCCACCGAGCACGGCAATTTTCATGAATCCTCCTCAGAATCCCTAAACTCTTTATTCGTTAGAACCAGGCGCCCGGTCGCAGCCCCCGCGCGACGCGCGCCTATAGATCCACAGCAAGCTTACCAATATGATGACACATCCTTTCAATTGTAACGAAATACTATCTGAGACGCGAATCGCAACGGTACTTGAATGGGCAGGCAGGATAGACTTCCCAGGTTGCGGAAAAACGACAGCACCTGTCATACCGAGGACCGCGTTCGCCCCGCTTTTTCTCGGACGCTTGACAGAAGGTATTTTCCCCGCTACCCAGTCGTCTGAAATCCCACCGCCGTCATCGCACCAATAATCTCCGCATTCGCAGTAAACGTATTCCACACCAACTGCGTTCGATAATTCTCCGCCATCAACATGCCAATCCCCAGATCAATCCCGATTACGTCGGGATCCACCCAGCCCGTCAGCGGATCGAACGCATCAATAAAACCATACTGCGTCCAAGCCTTGGCAGCAAAATCGTTGTAAAGGTTCTGCAGCACCGCCAGCGTATCCGTGGGCACAAACGCCACCGACCCCGCGCAAGCTGAAGGCACAATCGACCCATCGATCGGCCCCATGGCCGGCGGACCACCCCAAGCCACATACCCGTTCACGGAATCGCTGGAAGAAATCCCCCAGAAATTTTCGCCGTAATCGGAAAACTCGCCGGCCAGCGAAACACAAAAAAGTTTGTGTGCCGCGGTAGCCGTCACGGAGTTCTGAAAATAATTGGCATACGCATCCTGCTTGTTGCGAAAGTCGATCCAAGCGTGCGAATACTGGTGCGTATACAGCGGCGCATTGCTGGTGATGTACGTCAGCCCGTCGTAAGTAAACGTCGGACGCGCGAAGGCGTTCCAGCTGCTGGCCGGAATCGCATTCGCCGGCGCCCCAATCGCCAGCAGATACAGCATCATCAGTTCGCAATACGCATCCCAGCGGGTGGGCAGAAATCCGCTCTCCGGCAACCACCCCTGCGAAAGCGCGCTTCCGCCGTTCAGCATCCAAGAC
>Ga0302326_10018678_pt1 | contig 14370 bp, 10 predicted proteins | sample Palsa_T0_3_FD_202264 | JGI IMG/M metagenome (GOLD analysis project Ga0302326, IMG submission 202264) | Peat permafrost microbial communities from Stordalen Mire near Abisko, Sweden - Palsa_T0_3 | ecosystem: Environmental > Terrestrial > Soil > Palsa > Peat permafrost | place: Sweden: Abisko... | reverse complement strand
AATCCGGTGCGAGCTGAATCGGGCCAGAAGTCACACGGACGAGACACAGCCGCGACGCGCGCGGGACAATCGCACGCCCGGCGGTCAGGCACCGCGGTCAGGCACCGCGGTCCGGCATGGCGGCGGGTCTCAGGCAATCCACCTGTCCCAGCCGCTCTTCAAGGGCTGGACCGGCCGCTACTAGATCGGCAGCAGTGCGTGGCCGAGCCAGAACCGCTCGATTTCGACGACCAGCCGGCGCAGCCCGGGTAGGTCTCGCGGCTTTTGCACGTACGCGTTGGCGTGCAGATCGTAGGCTTGGAGGACGTCGTGATCGGCTCCCGAGCCACTGAGGACGATCACCGGGATCCGCCGCAGGGTCGGGTCGGCCTTGACCTCGGCGAGTACCTCGCTTCCGGTCTTGCGGGGCAGGTTCAGATCGAGCAGCACGAGGTCGGGACGGGTGTGGGGATCGAGCGTGCTCGCCTGCAGGATGTCGATCGCCTGCTCGCCGTCGATCGCCACCCTGAGCTCGATGTCCGTCTCGCCATCCGCCAGAGCCTCGCGGAGCAGGCGCACATCGGCGGGGTTGTCCTCGACCAGCAGAACCCGCACCGCTCGACCATATTGGGCCGGCTGTCTCATCAGGGTGAGGACCGTAGCTCGAACCGGAACGTGCTGCCGCCCCCCGGCGTCTCGTCAACCCAGATGCGACCGCCGTTGCGGATCGCGATCTGGCGGCAGATCGCGAGGCCGGCTCCGATCCCAGAGTACGCATCTCGTGAGTGCAAGCGCGTGAACATCTTGAATATCTGCTCCCGGTACTGCGGCTCGATCCCGATCCCGTGATCGGCGATCGAGAAGACATAACCCGCGGGCGTCCGTTCGGCGGAGACCTCGATTCTCGCCGCCTCCGAGCCTCGGAACTTGAGCCCCGTGGCGAGTAGGAACTGGAACAGCAGCTCGAGCTGAGTCGGGTCCGCCACGACGACGGGCAGATCCCCGACAAGGATCTCCGCGCCCGCCTCCGTGATGCTCGACGTCAGCCCGGCGAGCACGCGCTCGACCGTGTGCGCGCAGTCGACGGCGCCGGGCGTCTGCTCCATCATGCCGGCGCGCGAGTAGGCGAGCAATCCGTCGAGCAGCTCCTGCATCCGAGCGGTGCCGCCGGTCGCAAACGCGATGAACTCCCTGGCCTCATCGTCGAGGCTCGCGGCGTGACGATCGGCGAGCAGCTGCACGAACCCCGTCACCGTTCGCAGCGGCTCGGACAGGTCGTGGGAAGCCACGTACGCGAACTGCTCGAGGTCGGCATTCGAGCGAGCCAGCTGTTCCGAGGTCTGCCGCAGCTCCTCCTCGGCCTGGTGGCGCTCGGTCACGTCGCGCACGGCCGCGAGCGCGACCCGGCCCTCGTCGGTCGGGATCGAGGAGAGCGAGATCTCGCACGGGAACTCGCTGCCGTCCTTACGCCGCGCGTGCAATTCGAGTCCGGCTCCCATCGAGCGAGTGCGCGGGTTACTGAAGTAACCGGCGCGGTGACCTTCGTGCACCGGATGGAAACGCTCGGGGATGAGCTTCTCGATCCGCTCGCCGATGAGCTCGTCGCGCTCGTAGCCGAAGATCTGCTCGACCTGCGAGTTGACGAGCTCGATCAGTCCGGCCTGCCCGACGCCCAGCACCGCATCTGGCGCGAACTCCAGCAGCTGCCTGAACTGGTCCTCGGCCTGGTGGCGCTCGGTTACGTCGCGCACAGCCGCGAGCGCGACGCGGCCGTCATCGGTCTCGATCGAGGAGAGCGAGATCTCGCACGGGAACTCGCTTCCGTCCTTGCGCCGCGCATGCAGCTCGAGGCCGGCGCCCATCGACCGCATCCGGGGATTGGCGAAATAGCCGGAGCGGTGACTCTCGTGCAGGTCATGGAGGCGCTCCGGGATCAGCTTCTCGATGCGCTGGCCGATCAGCTCATCCCGCGAGTAACCGAAGATCTGCTCGACCTGCGAGTTGACCAAGTCAATCAGTCCGGTCCGTCCGACGCCAAGGACAGCGTCGGGCGCAAACTCGAGCAGCTGCTCAAAGCGATCCTTCGCGGGAGACTGAGTCTCGACAGAGTCCGTGTGGTGATGCGACAATAGCGGCGTCGAGTTCCTGGCGAGCGCGACACAATCAGTTTACTCCGTCTCGGCCGCGGAGTAATCCAAAGGACTGGGACCAGTTGCACGGAAGAGCGCCTGAGAAAGCTGTCAGCGTCGTCCTGGTGGAGGACAGCGCGGCTGACGCTCGGCTGACTACGGAGATGCTGCGCTCTGTGAGGCCGACGCTGAAGGTAACGACCTACTCGCGGGTTGAGGATGCCGCCGCGGCCCTCCCGAGCATCGAGGCTGACTGCGTTCTGCTCGACCTCGGTTTGCCCGGCCTGGCAGGTCTCGAGGCGCTCGACCGGATCGCCGGCGCCGCGCGCGGCACGCCGATCGTCGTCCTGACGGGACGCGATGACGACCGGCTCGCGCTGGAGGCAATGCGGCGAGGCGCTCAGGACTACGTGACCAAGCGCGGCCTCGACGGCGCCACGATCTGGCGGGCGATCGCTCGCGCGATCGAACGGCAGCGACTCGTGCCGGCGACGATCCTTGACATCGGCGAGCAGGAGCTGGCCGAGTCCGCGCGGGCGCAACTGGCGGCGATTGTCGAGTCCTCCGATGACGCCGTGATCGGGATGACGCTCGAGGGGAAGATCGTGAGCTGGAACCGCGGGGCGGAACGAATGTACGGCTGGCTCGCTCGCGAAGTGATCGGCGCCCAGATCTCGCTTCTGTGCCCGGACGGCCGCGAGGACGAGATGACGGCGGTTCTCGAACGCCTGTCGCGAGGCGAGCGCGTAAATCACTACGAGACCGTCCAGCGGCATCGAGCCGGTCGCGAGATCGAGGTATCACTGACCGTGTCGTCTGTGGTCGACGCCGCGGGGCGGGTGGTCGGCGCATCGACGATCGCCCGCGACATCAGCGAACGCAGGCGCGCAGAGAACGCCATTCGGGACGCTGAGGAGACCTTCCGGCGAGCATTCGACGAAGCGCCGATCGGGATGGCGATGCTCGACCTCGAAGGGCGCTTCATCCAGGTCAACGGGGTCCTTTGCGCCATCACCGGCATCCCGCGCGAGCAGCTCGAGTCGACAAGCCTTGCCGCGATCACGCATCCGGAAGACGCCGGCGCGCACGAGCGCGGCATCGCGGGGTTGATCAGTGGTGCCGTGGCCGGCTACCGGCACGAGACGCGGCTCGTGCACGCGGGTCAGCGGCCGGTATGGGTGGCGCTCCAGGTTGCGCTCCTGCGCGACGCCGACGGCAACCCGCTCAGGTGCCTGGCCCAGATTCAGGACATCACCGAGCGCCATCGCTACGAGGAGCGCCTGCGCTATCTCGCCGACCACGACCCACTGACCGGCTTGCCCAACCGCCGCGGTTTCGAACAGCGGCTGGAAATGCACGCGGCGCTCTCGGAGCGCTACGGCGGTGGCGGCGGCGCGGCGCTCGTGCTCGACCTCGATCACTTCAAGTTCATCAACGACACGCTCGGTCATACGGCGGGCGATCAGGCGATCATCCGGGCCGCGAACGTGCTGCGTTCGCGGCTGCGCGAGACCGACGTGCTGACCCGTCTCGGCGGCGACGAGTTCGCGATCTTTCTTCCACACGCCGACGGGCGCGTTGCAAGCCTGGTCGCCGAGCAGTTGCTCGCCGCGCTGCGATCAGAGCGCGTCGATCTTGGCGGCAGCGAGCGGTCGCTCGCCGCGAGCGCAGGGATCGCGCTGTTCGACGCCGGCCGCGAGCTGAGCGCCGAGGACGTGCTCGTCAACGCCGACGCTGCAATGTACGACGCCAAGAACGCGGGGCGAGACCGCGCGGAGCTGTACCAGGGCGGAAAGCCGCGTGGCTCGCGGATGAAGGGCCGTATCACCTGGGCCAAGCGCATCGGGAAGGCACTCAAGGACGACGAGTTCACGCTGCTCGAGCAGCCGGTCGTCGAACTCGCGACGGGTCGGGTGAGCCAGTGCGAGCTGCTGCTGCGGATGCGCGATGAGAGCGGCGATCTCGTGCCGCCGAGCTCGTTCCTTGACGCCGCCGAGCGGCTCGGGATGGTCCAGGAGATCGACCGGTGGGTCACCAAGCAGGCGATCGCGAGCCTCGCCGTGGCCGGCGCGCGCGGTGAGGAGCTGACACTCGAGGTGAACCTCTCTGGCTCGTCGATCGGCGACGCAGAACTGCTCGCGCTGATCGGCCGTGAGCTTGAGCGGACGGGCGTCGCACCGGCCAGGCTTGGCTTCGAGGTCACAGAAGCGGCAGTGGTGGTCCACATGGCACGTGCCGGCAAATTCGCCCGTGACCTCGCGCGCCTCGGATGCCGGTTCGGGCTCGATGACTTTGGCGCCGCGTACGGCTCCCTCTACTACCTCAAGCACCTTCCGTTCGACTTCCTCAAGATCGACGGCGAGTTCGTCAAGGGCTGTCCCACCAACGAGACCGACCGCCTCTTGATCAAGGCGGTGGTCGACATCGCGACCGGCATGGGGATGCGCACGATCGCTGAATGCGTCGACCACGACGAGACCGTTGAAGTGCTCAAGGACCTGGGCGTGGGCTTTGGCCAGGGGTACCACCTCGGCCGCCCTACGCCGGCACGCCTGATCGGCCCAGTGGCGTAGGCGCGCTCAGGAAAAGCTGGTGAGGAAGGCGCGCTGCGCTCGCCGGCCCTGGGTGATCTGTCTATCGGCGATCCCGATCTCTTGGACGATCGCGCGCCGCACCTTGAGGACTGCTGTGACGGCGCCGTCGGACGCCAGGTACCAGTAGTTCAGGCCGATATGGAAGGGGGCTTCGAGCTTCAGGTGCTTGCCCGCCTCGCTGACGGTCGCACCGGGCCGGATCCCGTTCAGTGCGTAATAGCCGCTCGAGGTCGAGGCCCACACGACCCTCCCCTTGAGCTGCGTGCGCTCGCGGCCCGAGAGCTTGGCGAGCAGCTTCGGCGAGGCGTAGCCAACGCGAACTCCGATCGGGGTCAGGCAGAAGAAGTCCTGGTAACGCTTGCCACGGTCGGAGCTGTGCGTAAACGCCTTTTGCGCCTGCGCGCGGGTCATCCCGAGGCGCACGAGCCCGAGCGTCCCCCCCGACAGCTTCCCGGTCGCGGCCGGGCAACGCGGAACGTAGGGGACCGCGACCGGCGCCCCCTTGCTTGTTGCCGGCGTCCCCACGCCGCCGGCGTTGATCGCGGCGACCGCGCATGTGATCGTGAGGCCCTCATCGCCGGTTTGCACCGTGTAGGTATCGGTGGTAGCTCCCGCGATCGGCGTGCCGTCGCGGCTCCACTGGTAGGCGTAGCTGGTCGGGTCGTTCGTCCAGGCGCCGGGTGAGCAGTGCAGCGTTGTGCCCGCTGTAGGCGTCCCGGAGATCGTCGGGGGTGCCGTGCTCACGGGTCGCACGGTGGCGGCGACGGTGACGGTCACCTTCGCGGTGTTCGACGCGCCGGTGTCGTTGAGTGCCGAATAGGTAAAGCTGTCCTGGCCGGCATAGCCCGCGGCCGGGGTGTATGTGACCATCCCCGTGGCGGCGTTGAAGCCCGACAGCGACCCGTGCGATGGGGCTCCGGGAGCGCTGTAGGTGAGGGCTCCGACCGTGCAGGAGAGCTGGACCGCGGTGGGGGTGCCGTACGGAACGGCGACGCTGATGTTCGCGCAGGCCGGCGCCGGGTGAGTCTGCACGGCGCCGAGGTCGCAGTTGGTCTGGCCGGGGGTCGGGCGTGGGTCGCCGCGCTCGTCGACGGTGACCACGCACGTGCCGGCCCCGATCGCGCCGCCGCCGGCTCCCGGGAGCTGGGTCTCCATCCCAGGTCCGCCGTTGTCGGCCAGCGTCCCAAGGTCTGGGTTGGCGGTCGAAGGTGACCCGGTGATCGTGCCCGAGCTGGAAAGCGTGGTGGAGGACTCGACGATGTTGGTCTCGGTGGCGGCGACGCTCGCCGTCCCCTCGTTCGCGCCCGCGACGGTGCTGGCCGGCGCGTTGCTGACCAGATCGGTGACGCCGCCAACGCTCCCGTAGAGGATGCTGTCGATCAGCGTGACCGACGCCGTCCGCGCCGTCGCCGAGTCGTAGTCGAGGTCGTAGACGCCGCCACCGCCCTGCGCCGCAGTGTTCGTATCGACCGTCGCGTTGGTCAGCGACACCGAGCCGTTCAGGTTGAAGATCGCGCCGCCGAGGCCGTCGCCGGGCGTCGCGGCGGAGCTCGCCGCGACCGTGCCGCCGATCGCGGAGTTGCCCTCGAGCGTGCTGTTCGAGATCGTCACCGACCCCTGCATGTTGAAGATCACGCCACCCATCCCAGCACCACCGCCGCCAGACTGCACCGTCTGCGTATTCCCTTCGCCGCCCCCGAATCCTCCGGGAATCTCCGCTCCACCGCCGCCGTTCGAGCCGCCGCCGCCGCCGAATCCACCCTGGCCGCTCAGGCCTCCGCCCGCGCCGAAGCCGCCACCACCGCCGATGCCACCCCCACCGCCACCGACGCCACCGCCGCCGCCGTTCGAGGCGCCCTCCCCGAAGGCTCCGCCGGCGGTGCCATCCTCTCTACCGCCGCCCCCGCCGCCGTCCCCCCCGGCGCCCCCGCTCGGGCCCTCTCCGGAACCCGCCAGGCCGCTCGGAGTGCCGCCGCCCGCACCGGCGGACGACACGCCGCCACTACCGCCGGTATCGGTGGCTGTGACGAATCCGCCGCCGCCACCGCCGCCGCCGGGGCCCGCGGCCGCACCGCCGCCCGCGCCGCCGAAGGACCCGGGGCCGAACCCACCTCCGGCGTCCTGGCTGTCTGCGTTCTCGCCGATCCCGCCACCGCCGGAATCGAAGGTTTGGTTGTTGAACGCCTCGCCGCCCTGCGCGGTATTGCCGGTCGCGGTCACCTGATCGAGCGCGAGCGATCCCTGGTTGAAGATCGCGCCACCCATCCCAGCTCCCGCGCCGGCATCCTGGGCGCTACCGCCCTGGGCGTCGCCGCCCGCGAGCGTCAGATCGTCGAGCGTCAGCGATCCGGCACCCGGCGAGGTGTAGCCGGACGTGCCGGCGCTCGAAGGGTCGGCGCCGACAAAGAACAGCCGGTACTGCGTCCCCGGCCCGCCGCCCTCGAGCGTCGCGCCGTTCCCTTCGATCGTGATCGTGCCGTCGATCGCAGGCAGCCCGGACGGGCCGTACCACCAGAAGGGTGTCGTCTGGGCGCTGGTGCCGGTGTTCGGCGGGGCAGGGATCGAGTACATGCAGCCTGCGGCCAGGGACAGCGTCTCGGTCGAGCCGGGGGAGTCGTAGGCGGTGAGCAGATCGGCGACCAGCGTGGCCGGGTCGCACGGCACGGCAACCGGCTGTGCCGCGGCCGGCGCGACCCACACGAGCGCCGCCAGGAGCACCAGCGCCAGCGGAAGGCAACGGCGTCTTGCCGGCGACCTCACGATCGGGATGATAAGTCTTTTTCACGAAATGGACACTCGCGGCGCTCGGCTAACACGGAGACTCCCCGCCCGACACGACGATCGGAATGGGAGATGCCACGATGAAAGCTGGTTCGCCTCGGCGCCGCAGAGCGCTGATCGCCGTCGCCGCCGCGGTAGGCCTATGCGCAGCCGCGGTGCCGATCGTCACCGCGAGCGCCTCAGCAGGCTCGGTCAACCACGGCTGGCGCGGCGCGTCCCACCGCGACGGCCTCGGGATCCGCCCGGGCAAGATCAAGCACGTCTGGCTGATCATCTTTGAGAACAAGGCCTTCGACGCGAGCTTCACGGGCCTGAACAACAACACCTACCTGTGGCAGACCCTGCCTTCGCAGGGCGCCCTGTTGAAGAACTACTACGGGACCGGTCACTCGAGTCTTGACAACTACCTCTCGCTGGCCAGCGGCCAGGCGCCGGAGCCAGACGACCAGTCCGACTGCCCGGACTACGACAGCTTCGCCGGCAGCGTCGACATGTCTGGCTCGCTGGCGACCAACCCGAACTACGGTCAGATGACCTCGGCCGCCGGCCCGAACGCGGCGCCCGGATCAAACGGATGCGTCTACCCCGCGAGCGTGCCGACACTGTTCAACCAGCTCGACGCGGCTCACGTCAGCTGGAAGGGGTACGCCCAGGACCTCGGCAACACGGACACGCCCGCCACCCCGGTCCATGACGCGGGCACGCAGGTCTGCGGCGCGCCCGATCCCACCGTCGGACCGACCGGCAGCACGGCGTATCCGAACCCGAGTAGCGCCAACGCAACCGACCAGTACGTCGCCAAGCACTTCCCGTTCCCGTGGTTCGAATCGCTGCTGCAGTCCGGGGACTGCGACTCGGCCCACATCGCGAGCCTGTTCGACCCCAGCAACGGTCTCTACCACGACCTGCAGAGCATCAAGACGACGCCGGCGTTCAGCTGGATCTCACCGGACAACTGCAGCGACGGCCACGACGCGGTATGTCATGGGAACAACCTCTCCGGAGGGTTCTCCGATCCGAACACCCCGAACGCGCCGGTGAACTACACGGGCGGGCTGTACTCCGCCGATCTGTTCCTCGAGCATGTGGTTCCGGAGATCGAGGCGTCACCGGCGTTCCGGGACGGAGGCCTGATCGACATCACCTTCGATGAGGCGTATCCGCCGTTCACTTACAGCAGCGACAGCTTCTCCAACTCGACGATCGTCGCGCCCGATGCGGCCACCTCGGTCGCCGACGACTCCGCCGGCGAGAACCTGTTCGGCCGTAACGTGCAGTGGGAGCCGACCGGTCCGAACACACCGCTGGCCAAGAACGCTCAGGGGCAGGAGCTCTACCCGGGTCCGGGCTATAACGAGTATCTCGACCGCCCGAGCACCTGCGTGGCGCAGACCGTCCCCTCGCAGCCCGCGGGGACCTGCATCCTCGGCGGCGGCGGCCACGTGCCCGGTACGGCGACCGAGACCGCCACCGCCGCGGCCGGCACCTCGACGATCGCCGACAACTCGATCGTCGCGACCGATCCGGGCCGGACCGTCACCGGCTCTGGTATTCCGGCGAACGCGTTCGTCGGGCAGGTCACCGACACGCCCGTGACGGCGACGGGCGCGTCAGGCACCGCCGGGGGCATCGCCGACACCGGGTCATTCACGCTCGTCGATGCCTCAGGGAACCCGCTCGACACGATCGGACCGGTCACTTCGATCGTCCTCGGCGCGAGGACCACGTCGACCGATCCGCTGTATGACGCCACCGACGCGACCACCGGGGGTGGGGATACCGGCAGCGTGCTGATTAGTCCGTACATCCGGCCGGGCACCGTCAGCACGGTGTATTACAACCACTACAGCTGGCTGCGCACGATGGAGGATCTGTTCCGCGTAGCCCCGAGTTCGCGTGGGCTCGACGGCGAGGGTCATATCGGCTACGCCGCTCAGCCCGGCCTCGCGCCATTCGGGCCCGATGTGTTCACCAACCCGCACGGCCACCCGATGAACTCGGGCGGCTACCACTGGCATGGCTAGCGGGGGGCAGCAGCCGATAGCCGCGACGCCGTCCGGCGACGGCCTCCGGACGGCGACGGCCGCTCGCGGCCGGGGCTCGTTCTGGCCGCGCTCACGCCGGGGCCGCCGGCTCGCCACCGCGTGCCTGCTGCTGGTCGCGCTCGGCGGCGCGGCCGGCGTGGTCCTGCTGACGTTCGGCTCGAGCACACCTCAGTCGAAGTACGGGCTGATCCCAGACTGGCTGCCCAAGCCAACCGTCCCGGTCGGCCGGATCGTGCAGGCCAGCGCCGCGCATCGATGGCTCGCGATCCAGGGTGACACGGTGTCGGTGCAGCTGACGCAGGGGCACGTGCTGGCGACCGCCGTCGGGCCCGCGATCCCGAGCAGCATCCCGCAGGAGGCCGAAGAGAATGACGTCGAGACCAGCCCGGGGACGTTCACCGTCACGCTCGCATCGGCCTCCGGAGTCGTGCCGCTGAACCCGCGCGCGTTCACGATCGTCGAGAACGGGCGCCTTTACCATCCCCGCTTCCCGAGCGGCCGGCTGCCGGCACGTGTAGCACCCGGCCGGACGGTCACGCTGACAATGAAGGCGGTCCTTCCCGAGGGGGACGGCTCGGTGCGGTGGGCGCCGAACGGAGGGACACCGATCGTCGCGTGGGAATTCAACCTGGAGCTCGACTGAGAGCGCGGGCGCTGCCCGTGCCCGATCAATGAGGTGACGAATGCGGTTTCTAGTGGTGAGACGCGGCCGTGGCTTTGTGGCCCTCGGTCTGTTGGGCCTGGCGGCAGCGCTCGCGGCGGCCTTCGCCGTCACGTCATCCTCCGCAGGAGCGCGTAACCGGGGGTTCGTCGATGGGCACTGGCAGCATCACACCTACCGGGACGGCCTCGGGATCCGGCCGGGCAAGATCAAGCACGTCTGGCTGATCGTCCTCGAGAACAAGTCCTACGACGCGACCTTCACCGGCCTGAACAACAACACCTATCTGTGGAAGACACTGCCGTCCCAGGGTGCGCTGCTGAAGAACTACTACGGCACCGGGCACGCCAGCCTCGACAACTACATCTCGCTCGTCAGCGGCCAGGCGACGGAGCCCGACGATCAGGCGGACTGCACCGATTACGACGCGTTCTCGGGCAGCGTCGACATGTCGGGCTCGCTGGAGACCAACCCGAACTACGGTCAGATGACCTCCGCGGCGGGGCCGAACGCGGCCCTCGGGTCGAACGGGTGCGTTTACCCAGAGAGCGTGCCGACGCTGTTCGACCAGCTCGATGCCGCCCACGTGAGCTGGAAGGCCTACGCGCAGGATCTCGGTAACCCCGACGCCAGCGGGCCGCCCCACAGCGCCGGCCCGCAGTATTGCGGCGCTCCGTTCGCGTCGCCGGCGCCGACGGGTTCGACCACGCAGGTCACCCCGCAGACGGCCAACCTGACCGACCAGTATGTGCCCAGGCACTTCCCGTTCCCGTGGTTCGAGTCGATGCTCCAGTCCGGCGACTGCGATTCGGCCCACATCGCGAGCCTGTTCGATCCGGGCAACGGCCTCTACCACGACCTTCAGAGCATCAAGACGACGCCGGCGTTCAGCTGGATCTCGCCGAATGTGTGCAGTGATGGCCACGACGCGGTATGCGCGGGGAACAACCTCTCCGGCGGGTTCTCCGGCCCGACCACGCCGAACGCGCCGGTGAACTACACGGGTGGGCTGTACTCCGTCGACCTGTTCCTCGAGCATGTGGTTCCGGAGATCGAGGCCTCACCGGCGTTCCGGGACGGCGGCCTGATCGACATCACCTTCGACGAGGGGTTCCCGCCGTTCACCTACACCGGCAACAGCTTCGTCAACTCGACGGCGATCACGCCCAATGCGGCCGCATCGGTGGCCTCGGACTCGGCCGGCGAGACGCTGTTCGGCCACACCGTGCATTGGGAGCCGGCCGGTCCGAACACGCCGCTGGCCAAAGACGCGAGCGGCAACGAGCTGTACCCGGGCCCGGGAGATAACATCTTCCTCGACCGCCCGAGTGACTGCGTCGCACAGACCGTCCCGGCGCAGCCTGCCGGCACGTGCCTGCTCGGTCTCGGCAGCCACGTCCCCGCCGCGCGCACCGACGCCGCCGCGACTGCCGCCGCGGGTACCTCGACGATCGCTGACAACTCGGCCGTCGTGACCGACGAGGGTAGGACCGTGACCGGGAACGGGATCCCGTCCGGCGCTTACGTCGGCCAGGTGACCGACACGCCGGTGGCGGCGACCGGCCCGGCGGGAAGCGCCGGCGGGATCGTCGACACCGGCTCGTTCACGCTCGTCGACGTCTCGGGTAATCCGCTCGATACGACGGGACAGGTCAGCGGGATCGTGCTCGGCGCGCGCACCCCCGCCACCGACCCGCTGTATGACGCGACCGACCCGACCACCGGCGGCGGCGACACCGGCAGCGTGCTGATCAGTCCATACATCCGGCCGGGCACCGTCAGCACCGTGTACTACAACCACTACAGCTGGCTGCGCACGATGGAGGACCTGTTCGACGTTGCCCCCTACGCGCCGGGCCTCGACGGCGAAGGTCACATCGGCTACGCGGATCAGCCCGGCCTCGCGCCGTTCGGGCGTGACGTGTTCACCAACCCGTGGGGCGAGCCGATGAACGCTCGCGGTTACCGGTGGGGAGGGGCGTAGGGCAGCGGTCGCCGCAGCGGGCGAGCAGGTCGCTGATCAGAGACCGAGTGGGTGCGGCGTCTCCGGCAGCAGCGCAAGCTGCTTGCGGAGCTCGTCGATCGCCCTCGCGTCGATCCGAGAGATCATCCGGACGCGAGGGCCGGCGTGGGAAGCGCGGCGCAAGGCGCGGACCGCGAGTGAGAGCTCGAGCGTCGCCACCATCGGGCCCCCGGCGCCGATCAGGACCAGCAGCGGCATGACCTCCTTCGGAGCCCCGGCGAGCGCGGCCACCGCAAGCAGCACCATGCAGCCGATCAGGATCAGCGCCGCGTAAGCGCACTTGCGGATCGCCTCGCAGCGATCCGGTAGTCCTCGAGGTACGGTCGTCACACCTCTGGTATCGGCCGCGCCGCCCCGGACTGCGATCGAACATCGGTCGAGATCCGGGGCAGTGAGTCAAGCGATGCTGATCTCGTCTCGTCTCGTAGAGTAAGGCCGGTGCTCAGCACCGGGCGGGCGGGCGGGATGGCGTACAGGGTGGCGGGAACCCTGGGTGACCGGGTGGCGCTGCTCGTCCACGGCTACCCCGAGTCCTCCTACATGTGGCGCCACGTGCTACCCGTGCTCGCCGCCGCCGGCTGGTACGTCCTCGCCCCCGACCTGCCCGGGTACGGCGACTCCGAGCTGGAGCCGCCCGGCAGCTGGGAGCGACACGTCGACGCGCTCGAGGGGTTCGTGCGCGGGCTCGGACTCGGGCCGGTCGCGCTCGTCACACACGACTGGGGTGTGTTGATCGGCCTGCGCTGGGCATGCGATCACGCAGGCTCGGTGCATGCGCTGGTCATCTCCGACGGCGGGTTCTTCGCGGATCGCCGCTGGCACGACCTGGCGAACACGATGCGCACGCCCGGAGCGGGCGAGCGCCTGATCGGCTCGTACACGCGCGAAGGGTTCGGCGCGGCGCTCCGCAGCTTCTCGGACGGGATGACCGACGACGCGATCGACGAGTACTGGAAGGCATTCGCGGACGACACCCGCCGCGCCGGACAGCTCGAGCTCTACCGCTCCGGCGACTTCGAGAAGCTGGAGCGGTATCAGGGCTCCCTGGCCGCGCTCGCGGTCCCGGCCCTGATCGTGTGGGGAGCGCGCGATCAATTCGCCGGCGTTCGGATGGCGCACCGCTTCCAGGCAGAGCTTCCCGGCGCCGAGCTCTCGATCTTCGAGGAGGCCGGGCACTTCGTGTGGGAGGACGTGCCAGAAGCGAGTGCGTCGGCGCTGGTCGAGTTCCTCGAGCGGCGATGCTGATGCTAGAGCTCGGGATCGCGCTCGGCGCGCGCGGTGAACAGCAGCTGCGCGAGGGCGTCGACGAGCGCGTCGAACAGCTCCGCTCCGCGGACGGCGTCCGCTCGGCTCGGCGCTCCGACGACGCCTGAGGCGGTCACCGCCGGCATCGGGTAGAGCAGGACGCGGCCGACGGTGCGGTCCGGCTCGTCGACGATCGCCGACGAGTCGACCGCGGCGGGCGCCAGATGCATCATCAGGCTGGTCTCGGCCTCGTTGGCGTGGAAGTCGGGTGCGTCCTCGGCGTAGCGGGCAGCGATCGCCGGAGAGAGGTCGAACAGCGAGACGAACCGCGGCCGCAGATCGGGAAGCTCGTGGCGGAGCTGCAGCAGCGCGCTCTGGCATGGCGGCCCGTTCGTGGCGTGACCGTTCACGAGCACAAGCTTGCGAAAGCCGGAGGTGTGCACCCAGCGCCCGACCTCGACGACCACAGCGGTCATCGTCACGGGGTGGAGCGAGATCGTGCCCGGCCAATGCGAGGTGTGACCGAGCGAGCAGCCGTAGGGGAGCGCGGGCAGCACGATGTCGTGCGTGCGCGCCGCCGCCGCGACGCTCACTCGCTCAGCGAACAGGGTGTCGGTGCCGGTCACGAGATGCGCGCCGTGCTGCTCGGTCGCGCCGACCGGTAGCACCGCGATCGCGCCCTCGCGCGCTGCCGCGCCGACCGCGGTCATCGGCATCGCCGCCCAGCGCGGATTTGGGTTGGCCATGTGCATATATACAGAGGTTGGGGCCAGCAATATATTGCCCCGTCGTGTCCGGGTCGCCACCTTCGTACACCGACTACGAGCTCGAGGAGCTACGCAAGACGCTCGCGCATGTCGGGGTCGAGTATGTGATGGCGACGTACGCCGACGGCCACGGGATCGCGAAATGT
>Ga0302326_10018677_pt1 | contig 14370 bp, 16 predicted proteins | sample Palsa_T0_3_FD_202264 | JGI IMG/M metagenome (GOLD analysis project Ga0302326, IMG submission 202264) | Peat permafrost microbial communities from Stordalen Mire near Abisko, Sweden - Palsa_T0_3 | ecosystem: Environmental > Terrestrial > Soil > Palsa > Peat permafrost | place: Sweden: Abisko... | reverse complement strand
TGCAGGCGATCTGCCAGCAGGCCCGGTCATCAGCAGTCAGCCGCCGCGGTGTCGATGGCGAAGCTCACCACCGGTGCGCCCGCCCCCGGAAAGCACTTCGTCGAAGAGCTTCTTTCAGGCCACTGCGTGCACCGCGGCGGTGTTCGGTGACCACCTCGTCCATGTCGGAGATCGCCGAATCCATAGGACCGCAGAGACAGCTCCGGTGTCACCGGCATTCCCCGGGCCCACTCACCGGCACTCCTCGCGGCCGCGGACCGTCAGCTAGAGCCTCGCGACGTGACGAGAGCAGCTGCCTGTGCGGCCAGTGCCGGTGTGCAGACTATGTCGTAGCGTTCCGCGGTCAGGGTGGAGACCGAGGTGAAGTCGCGGTGGCCGTGGGTGACCCAATGTCCGACGAAGCCGAAGATCGCCCCCCACAGGGCGCCGATGAGCAGGCCTGCGAGCAAAACGGACAACCACGCGGCGCCGGCGACGAACATCCCGAACAGCAGACCGATGAACAAGCCGAACCACGCTCCGCTGGCCGCACCCCTGAGAGCGGCACGTCCATTGGTCAGCCGGCCGGTGATGGCCTCCATCGTGCTCACTCCATGACCGACGATGCGCAAATTTTCCACCGGGAAATCGGCATCGGACAGACGGTCGACCGTGCGCTGCGCTTCCACGTAATTGCGGTAGCTGACGATCACCCGAAGGTCGGCGCTGGCCGCGGCCTGAGCGGTCGGATCGTCGAAGGATTGATCGTGATGAACGTTCATAGTTGCTCCTGGTTGTGGGTTGTAGGTTCTGGCGGCCGCGCTGCTGATCCGTGGCGGCTGTCGGGTGTGGGGCCTAGCAGGCCCCAGGCTGGCGATGTGGGTACGGATCACGACGACCAGGACGACGACCACCGCGCCCAACGCTCGCATCGCGTGCACCCCTCGGTGAACCGTGCGCACCAGTTGACGCGGACTGGACGCGCGCAACCGTCGTCGTTCGGGGGTGGCGGAAGAGCGCCGATTGAGGGGACCAACTCTGTGGAGCAGTCATGGTGATCCTGAACCGCCGACGATCACCGGCGCGTAGGGGCCTCGGAGCCAACGCTCCCCGCGTCCGGCAGCGGACAGCCGAACACATCCCGAACCAGCTGAAATTCTCAGCACCTGCGACGGTACACCGGTTCGCGGTCACCGCGTCTAGTCCCCCGTCGGGGTCAACGGCTTGTCCCGCGCGGGCGGTGGGTACAGGAGTCGTTGTCGGCTGTGGCGAGGTCACGCACCGCGGGCCGCAGCCGGCACGGCCCCAGAATCTTCTGCGGCGGTCGAAGCGTTAGTGGCCGGCGCACCGTTCGTCGCCGAGGTCGACCACATCCAGTACGTCACCTGCACGAAGGTCCCTGCATCACCGCAGCATTGGAGCGCCGCACGGTGGTGGATAACCGAGATTATCGGCGGCCCCCTTGTCGCGGCCGCCGATGATTAATTCGCGGAGCAGGGAGTCGCGAAGAGTGCCGCCAATGTCATCACCACTGGCCTGCCGCACCTCATGACATCGTTCGTGCTCGCTTTACGGGTGGGCGAGTGACCGCTTTTGTTGGCGCTCACATGCGAGTCAGTGCGCACGTGGGTCTCGACGAACGATTTGTCCCTGTGACACCCGGCTCCCGGGACCGCCCGGTTCTAGCACCATGATGCGGGACGACATCTGGTAGCCGAGCGTGGGCGGCGGAAAGGCCAAAACCCTTGTTATCATGTTGTGAGCCAACACAGTTCATCGCTTTCGTTCATTGGAGGCTCTCACCTCTGTTGTGTTGAGTTTCGTTGCAACCGCTGCCGATAACCGCCGATTACGTCGGGTCAGCATTACACGTTGTTACGGAACGGGTAGGCGGGTTCCGCAGGCCGGACACCAGTGGACCACTGCGCCAAGAGCGGCGCGGATCGCTGACAGATCGTTGTGGTGCACAGTGCATGCTTTGCGGACCAAATGGGTGCGGATCGTGTCGATAATGAACTGCGCTCGGTCAAGCGGTGTGGTGCCGTAGCCCTCGATATCGGTTGTGCCGCAGGCGATAACATCACCCTCGTCCAGCTCGCGTTGCTGGGAGCGGGTGGCGCCGTCGTTGCCGGTCTCAGCAACGACCCGGATGAAGCGGCCGCTGGGCCGAACATCAACTTCGATGCGCCATTCGCCATGGCGTTCGCGGAATTCGAAGTTGTGGCCGTCGACTTCTCCGTTCCACTGTTCCGGACACGGGCCGTCGTGGCTGTGTATGACCACGCCTTGCTGGATTGCAAGCCAGTTCTGAAGCTCGGCTTCCTCGGCCCGCTCGGCGGCTTTGATCCGCTGGCCGTCCGGGGACTTCCAGTACGCATCAATGTCGTCGAGCCATTGTTGTAACCCGCGGCGGCGTTCCTCGGGGGTGCGGGCACAGACGCAGTCGAACCCATAGTCGTGCAGGTCGCTCTCAGGCAGCCGCGGGTGACACGAACACCGGCACTGCTCGTCGCTGTCGATGTATCGCCACACGGTGAGCGCATCCAGCGCCACATCGGCCAACTCGCCGGTATCGGCGACGCCATGCCGCGTGATCACCGCTGTCAGGTGGTCACGGTAGCGCCGGCGCGCTTCGCGGCGCTCACGCTCGAGGCATTCGCGGTAATCCACGGCGCTGGGAGCATTGGAGAAGCCGCTCACAACCTGCTTGGGTTCTTCGTCCACAGTGTTCGAGGGTGGCATGGGGGCGCGACCGTTGTCGTGGGAATTTTCCGCAGCTCGCTCGCGTGGTTGATCCGGGCTGCACACCACCGCGCTCGCCGGCGCCGCCGGTAACGCGTGCTTAGGTCAACCGCGACATGGCATTCGACCTCGCCCTACCGACTTGCAAGGCCGATCCTGCCTGCTAGGCGTCGGCCCCGGAGTAGCCCGACGCCCCGGAAATGGAGCGTTGTCGCTGGCACGTCATACCGTGAGGATATGCGCGGACACGCTTACGTTGAGGGCCACCTGCCGTTCTCCGACGGATTCGAGAAAGCATTGCGGTGGGCTGGTGACGCCGCGACCATCCATGTCGGCGACACCCAAAGCATCACCTTGAATCCCTGGCTGGAAGACCTCGGCGTCGATATCACGTCCTCGTCGAGGCGGTCCCGGTTCTACGGGCATCCGAAGGGCGTCGTAATTTGCGCGTGGCTGAATCTGTCAGAGGTGCTGGAGGTTGAGCGCAACGGCGATAGCGAGGGGATCGTCGTATTGCCGGCCCATGGACGCACCCCCCATGTCCCGAGCGAGTACTCGGGACACGCGCCGTGGATCACGGCTTTCGATGCCGAGTGTTTGGGCGGCGAGCCGATAGACCACATTGCCGAGGCGTCGGCACCAGCGAAGGCAACCGTGGAGGGGTTGTCGGACTTCATAGTCCGACGGCAGGGTCTGATTGACCGCAGGGAACGTGACGGGGTTGTGCAAGCGCTGACCTACCTTCGCGCTCAAGGCATAGCGCTTGATCCGGATGCGCTGCTGGTTGAGGCGCTGCGGAACGAATGGGCCGGGGCCGGCCCAGAGGACCTGCGCCAGATCGCAATTGACCTCAACAAGGGCAAGCGGCTGAAATCCAGCACACGGGTCAATCCGGCGCGCTTGAAGGAGTGGGCTCAATCCACCTGAGCTCTGCTGCGTCTGGGCTCCGGGCCTGATTCGTCCTCCGAAGATCTCGCATCAACTCGATGATGATCGGGTCTAGCGTGCGCTTGTTGGCCTCGTGTACTGACGCGGCGTATTCGGTGATGCGCTGCGCCAGCTCAGGCATACTCTCTCCCACTGATCCGACGGTAGATGGGGTTATTTCGCGTTGCACCAAACCAGCAAGCCGCTCGGTGTGCAGGGTCGGGTCTAGGCTTGCGAGTGTTGCCCTCGAGCGCTGGAAGTCCCATGTCGGCTGACGAACTTGATGCATTGCTGCGGGATCGTCTCGATCTGAGTCGGGCGGAGGTCATTTCGGCGCTCGAGACGCTGCCGACGCGGGGCCATGGGTCTGCCTCTCTGACTGAAGATGAGGCTCGGTTGCTCGACAGCGCGGGGTTCGTGGCGGCTCCCGCGGCGTATGCCGCATCCGCGGTCGAGGTATTGACCAGCGTCGCACGGTTAATCAAGACGGCATACTCAGGTACTGAGGTCGCATCGGGCCTTGGCGTCAACAAGTCCGAAGTTCTTCAACGGCGTACGGAGCGGACCCTGTGGGCAATCGAGACGGACGGTTCGTGGACCTATCCAGCGGCTCAGTTCATCGAGGTGCGCGTCGGGGGAAGCTCCTCGCTATCACTAGTCCCCCATCTCGACCGGGTACTGCCGGCCTTGCCGGCCGATTTGCAACCGGCGGCTGTCGCGAGCTTCCTACTGGCTCCAAGGGACCTCTTGGTCGTCTCCGGACGCGATACCGCGGTGTTGGACTGGCTCAGTCGCGGCGGCCCGGTAGAGCCGGTATTGCAGCTCGTCGAGATGGGTCGGTGGGCAGCTAGCTAAGAGCGCTCCACAGCTGCAACCGTGTGCGCGCGCCTGACGCGTCTACCTTCGCTCGGCGCACGGCGAGTCTCAGGAGCGGTTCGGGCCGCGCACCTGGCACTCGGCTGATCGCCCGCCTTGCCCCCTCGCCCGGGTTGTTGATTCATAGCGCGCGAGTGCACGATCGCTCCGCCGCCGGGCCGATTTTTCGCAGTCGCATGCACTCCACGGCGCTTATGCTGGGACGGTGATGTCACAGAACCGCGACATCACTACGGAAAGCCGTTGTGGGAGCTTATCTTTCCGACGCCATGGGATCCGTGTAGCCGGAGTTATTCTCCCGATGGCTACATGCGTCGGCGTTCTGACCCTCAAATTTTTCACTACTAGTAGCGATGACTATTTTGCTGTGGCCGTGGGTACTTGTTGAGTGCCTACCCGTCCGAGCCAAACTGACCCCGCCAAGGCGGAGAATTGGGCTCGTCACAGGGCTTCGGTCGGCGCGAAAATCCATGCCCTTCGCCATGAGCGCGGCCTGACGCTGGAGGAACTCGCCCATAGTTCCGGTGTGAGCTTGAATGTGATTCTCCATGTCGAGCACGGCCGTCGCGGCCTTCTGTTCGAGCGGCTGTACGACATCGCCAAAGCACTCGGCGTCGAGGCCCGTGATCTACTGCCGCCGGAGGAACCGACCCGTCCTCGGCGGCGCCGCAAGCAATAACTCCTCTGTCAAAGTCAGACGGTTCATCACGGCTGGGCATTCTCAATTATTTACTCGGGCGAAGTTTTCGACCGAGAAAGCTGATTCATCAGCGGCCACATAAATTATCTCGATGCACGGTTGCAAATTTATCGGCCACTTTTTGTTGAACTGTCAACTTTGACAACACAGTTTGCTGTGACGCAGCCTACACTTATCTTTCCGCCCGTAACCGCGAACATTTGCCGTGAATTCTACAGAGATGAAATTATTTGGCTTTAAAATCAATCTTCGGCATTGGCGTTTCACTTGTGTAGGTAAAAAGTTTCCCTCACAGGCAACTCCCCGGGTGCCCCGGCCAGCGTCGTCGCGCATCCCTACCCATGCCATCTCACATGGGTTTTAAGGCACCCGAGGCGCTTGAGCCGACTGAAAGGTCCATTCATGGAGGCTCCGATTGCATTTTTCAATCACTACTAGTAGTAATAAATCGATCGCCGCCCGAAGGAGTTGGAGTCGACGTGCCCAAAAAGGACAAAGCGTCATCACCTGCCACCAATCAATCGTCTTGCTCACCGGTTGTTACGTTCTTCGCTCACCGCTTGCAAGAGCTGACTGCGCGGCACAGTGTTCAGCGGGTCGATAGAAAGACAAAGCCCCGAAAACTGACCCCGCTTTCTGTACGTCAGCTGCTCGCACAGCAGTCTCCCGCAATTGCGCCTTCACAGACGCAGATTTACCGCTTATATCGAGGCGAAGCGGCGCCGACTATCGTGATGGTCGATCAGCTAGCCCGTTTGTTTGGCGTTTCGCCGCGGTCCTTCCTGCCTGAGAAAGCAACCCGGCCACCGAACGATCGCCATGTTCGTCCGTGAGCAGCCCTCGGCCTGGTCAGATCGCCGCGGTGGCAGATCAGTCGGCGCTGCAGCACGTCGCTGCGCTGGCGCCCGGAATGAGCGGTTGCTGGCTCGTTGAGACCCAAGGCAGCACCCATGTGTGGGATCTCGACGCGATGACCTACACGCGTATGCCTGGGCCCCGCAGTCGTTCGGGATCATTCGACTACGACAACCAACCAATACCGATTACCCATGTCGAACGTTGGCCGCACGTCGGCTCCACCTCACTGGTCTTCTTCGACGATCCGCACCAGCCCGACCGAGCAGAGCACTGGCGTCGCTCCTCTCACATCGCGTCGATAACCGAGATCGCTTGTCCGACAGACTCGTAAAACCCGGAGACTGAACGATCTGCTAATTAGTGCCCTTCGGGCCCCTGACCTATCGCATAACCGATCCCACGATCTCAAGGAGCACATGAAATCCCAGAACTATGACCCTGGGGCCGGCGATACACCAGTCGACTCGTCAGAGCGGCGGCGGCCCGTCACCGACGTGGCTGAGTGGCTGCGTGGTCTTGACCCTGGTGTCGGCCAGGCACTGCATGCCCTCGGGGAGTTGTTGATCGGCGTCGGAGACCATGCCGAAACTACCGAAACAGCAGAAGAATTCGCATGGCGTTGCTTGTACGTCAACGACGGCGGCCAGTTGCTCGATGAACAGTGCGCGCTCACCGCGGTATCACGGCTGACGACCGCGTTGGTGTTAGCGCAATGGATCGACGACCACGGGGCATCCTGCGAGATCGGCTCCGGTGAGCACACACAGCCACCGTCATGGACTCAGACGAAGGTCGGTCGGCGAACCTACCGCCACCCCCAGTGCCTCCAGGTCCACTTCCCCGCGGGAACAATTGCTGCGATCGGATGTGTCATTGGGATCGAAACACGTGACAGTGTTTTGCGGGCACCGGAGGTCAGCGTCTGCGCGCGACAGCGGGATCAAGCCGTTGCCCGCGGCATTCTGGACCGGCTGACCGCGCGCGCAGCGGACTTCAATCCCTTTCGCGGTCGCACGGTCCGCGCCACCGCGGTCAAGGGCCTTAACTTCACCGTGATTGATCTGCCTGCCCTGGCAACCCGCGACCACGTCATCGTGCCCGAAATAGTCTGGGCTGAAATCAATTTAGCGATAACGGCAGTGCGAGATCGCCACAAGCTTCTCAACTCCAGCGGCCTGGGGGCACGGCGCGGAGTGCTGCTGTGCGGCCCGCCCGGCACCGGCAAGTCCGCCGTCAGCGCGGTAGTGGCGAACGAAGTCGTCGGCGAATTCACGGTCATCTACGTCGAAGCCAAGGCCGGCGTTCAACTACTGACCGCCGTGGTCGAGGAGGCCCAGCAAATCGGTGGGCCAGTGCTGCTTGTTCTCGAGGATGTCGATCTCTGGTGCCGAGACCGCGCCACCGGCCCCAGCGCCGGCTTATCAGAATTGCTCGGCGCCATGGATATTCGGCCCAACTCGCGAATTCTCACCCTTGCTTCAACGAACGACGCCGCTACCTTAGACAAAGCCGCGATACGTACCGGCCGCTTCGACTCGGTCATCGAGATCGGCTACCCCGACCGCGACGCGTCTGCCCGCATACTGACGGCGCTGCTTCGCGACCTCCCCGACGGCGGCAAGGTCGACACCGGCACGATTGCCGCCGCGCTACCGGAACACACCAGCGGAAGCGATATCCGTGAGCTAGTGCGCCGGACCGTGCTCACCGGTATTGAACCCAGTGTCAGTACCGAAGCCCTCCTCGCCGAAATCGGACGCGGCCGCTACCGGGCTGAAATTTCAACTGGCACATACCTCTAGCCGGTTGGCGCTACAGAGACAAATTTCAGGGACTAGACAATCTCACTACTAGTAGTACATTGGGTTGTGAGCCTCGGGAGTGGCTTCACCGAAGAGCCGGCTGGGACGGGTAAGGGCCGGTCGCGCTGGAAGCGGCATATGCCGCACACAGGAGTCGCCCCGACCTGCCCTCCCGGGGCTCGCGGAAAGGCCTGAGAACACTCCTGGGGCTGCATTTCTCGCTGCGCTGATCACGATCTGGCGGCCGCGCGAACACGTTTTGTCAATGCAGCTAGCAGGCAGGAGTTTCTGGTTGCTGCCCAGTCGAGTCCTTCCAGCCTCAGGAGAGGCGCTAGACGGGTACCTTGAGCGCCTCGCTGATGCGAACGCGCTTCAGACGTCTCAACTCATCACGATGCTTCGGGGCGAAGATGAATTCCCCAGAAGGTCTCCACTATTTCTGCTAATCGAACCGGGCGACTCCTACGTGACCCGGATCGCCGAAATGACCGGCGCGACAACAGAGATGCTCGACGCCACCACTCTGAACCGTTTCGGCGGCGGTCTGCCACTGCGGCTCGATGGTTTCGATCCCCTAGATCGGCACAGCTTCCGTCAGATCGTCGCGCAAGGCTGGTTTCCCAACACCGGATCGCAAATATGCCCACAGTGCCTCGCCCATGACCACATCTGGCAACTTAGCTGGCGACTTCCCATTGTCACGACCTGTCTCATTCACAAAACCCTTCTCGCCGAAAGCTGCCGTGGCTGCGGTGAACGATTCCGACTCAGACGCTATTCACCACTACGTCCTGTCATAGGACCCGATGAGCCCTGCGGCAACCAAGCCGGGCTCCGCACCTACTGCCGCCACTCCGCGCTCGAACACGTGGTAGCGCCGGCACCGCAAGATGTACTTGAGACCGCCGCGGCCATCGCGGGCGCGATGAACGGGCGGCCTAATACGATTTTCCGTGAGCCAACAAGCCCTCATACTTACCTAGCCGAGCTGCGGCATCTGGCCACCTTGCTTCTACACCTTGCGACCATGCCCCGTGGTGCGGACTGCTCCGATTGGACAGAGCAGCTCGCTGCTGAAGCCGCGGCGCGGCGCACCGAACTGCGCGGACCCCGTTGGGGATTCAGTCCACCGCGTAGCGCACTCGCCCGTGGTAAAACGCTGAGCGCGGCTTGGCAGATCTTCGAGCAAGAGACAGTCGAGCGCGGTGCCGAACGACTGGCCCCGTGGCTAGAGGTCATCGCGGATACGCCGGGTGGCCCGAGCAACTGGATTGACAATCGCACTACCCGATCCCCCACCATGCGGCGTTTGGTGGCGGCAGCGCTTGCCGATCGACGCTGCGCGGGCCGCCGCATCGACTACCTCCACTGTACGAATTCCATTTCCCTTCAGACTATTCCGCACCTGATTGACGTCGAGTTGTTTCGCAAATTCTTCGAGGGCACGCTAGGAAGCTACGAGTGGACTGCTCGACTGTATGTGTCCTTGTGTCTAGCGAGGGCGCTGCGCCCGGGGAGCACCTGGGCGCAGGCGGCCTCTGGTCTTGGTCTTCCGTCGATTCTCGGTGTCCGTACGGCTCGCGCAGCGAGCCAACGCATGCACATCGCGCCGGACGAGCTGGCGCGCAGGGTGAGTGCGGCACTGGCAGTCCTGCCCCCCGATCGCAACTACCGACGTCGAGAACGTCGAGTCACGTGGCTTGCCGATCACACGGACGTCTGGTTCGAGCGATGGCGAATGTCGGTCTCTCCCCCGCGGCGCGCGGACTCGCTGCCGTATGCGATCACGTGGCTGTGGTGGGAGGTCGCCCAAGGCTGGCCGGCCAGCGGCCCGGCGTCGACGATAATGGCGGGTCCACGTCGCAGCGACTCGTATCAGACTTTTCGTAGGAGATTGCCGCGAGAAGCGGCGGTAGGTTTACGCAGTCTGGTTCTGATGCCCTGAGGGATCCAAACCACGCCACCCCACGCGATCCCTCAGGTCGCAGACGTTGGCGGCAACCCCGTTCCTTCTGCCTCATGGATCAACTACGCGCAGGTGACTGGGTTGTCCGCGGCGAGGAGTCGCTTTTCTGGCGCGAACAGCTGATTTCGAAAGACGTTGTGAACCCGATGATTTGGCGCCTTTCATCGGTGTTGATTTCGGTCTCGAAGCGTGGGTAGGGCTGATTGTCTTGTCGGCCTCCGCACGATCGCCCAAGGTCACCGCATCGATGTGGGCTCGACGAATGGCATGCGACCCATCCAGCGTTGCCGCGACGGCCGCCTTGCGGACCAAGGTCCGAAGGTCTCCCAGATAACCCTGCGTGCGGTAAGCCAGCTCTCCTGCGAGTTTCGTGAACAGCATTCCAGGCTTGCCCGCCGGTAGATGCGGCAGGAGAGCAGTCTCGTAATCCCTTATGATTACTTGCCATTGGCGCTGCTCGGCCTCACTCTCAGCCGCATAGATTGGGATCGTCCTACTCTCTAATCGCCCTCGGATCTGTGGGTCGGCCACCAGATCCACGTCTCCCAGATTCGCGCCAGCGATGACCAATGTTGCTCCGAAGTTGCCGATCTCAGTGGCTACGTGCTTAATGTGATCCTTCACCTCTTGAGCATCTGCAGCTCTCGCGGTCTTGAGGAAGTGAATATCGTCCATGATCACAACTCGGGCGCCGTGCCGCTTGAGAGTCTTTATCGCGCGAAAGGTGACTTCTATCCCTCTGCCATCAATGGAAAGGTCGAAGTAGTTGAGGTTTGTCGAGTCGACCGACACTTGCTTCGACCTCGATGGCAGGTTCGTCCACACCAACGGGCTGATATCTTCCTCGATGCCCGGCACTGTGTGACTTACCGGTCGTCCCCGACGATCGGTCTCGGCGTCTGCGACCGACGAGACGTAGAACCCGCGCCCCCAGCGCATTAAAAAGGTGCTCTTACCCGCAAAATTGACGCCATCGATCGCCGCGATCTGCTTCGCCCCGAGACTGCCATCATTGTTGTCGTTCACCAGCTCCGTGAGCCAAGCATCGATCTTGTCCAGTTCTGGAGTACGCAGATACATCCGCGCCAACCAGCGGCTCAGTTGGCGGGCGCGTGTTCTCCGTTCACTGTCAGTAAGCTTGCGCCACTGTCGAAGTGCCAGCAATTCTGGCTCGACAGGATCGGCGGAGACGCAGTACTCGTGCCACATCGACGAATCCATATGTCAATCTCCGTCGAGAAGGTTCGGCCACTCCCGACGCCTCACGTCAACCGGAACCCTCTCGTCATTGACGGGCGCTGGGGAGAGTTGACGGCTTGCCATTCTCTGCGCCTGCTGTGCTTCGTCGTGATCGTTGCGAGACTGCTCGACGCGACGCGCGGCGGCTCTTAACTTTTTGCGCAGCTCCCGGCCTCGAATGGGTGGAGTGATCAGCTCACCAAGCTCGTCGATAATCTGGCGCGTGGCGGAATGACGCTTCAGGACATTGTTGCCGCCTCGACGACGTACTCCACGTCGGGCCGCATCTAGAATGACCTGCGTCATCGGAGCTTTCGTAAGGCCGGCGCCGCGCCAGGGCACCGGTTCGACTCGATCAGTTTCCGGATCACGAAACCAGATTCTCGAAAGATCGTGCGGATCGTAAAAGAATGGCGCCTCTTTAGTGTCCGTACCAAATTGACCTCTGCGCGGCTGGCGATAGCCGTCCAGGACTTCCGAGTCATAGACCAGATCCATCATCTCGACGCCGGCATGCCCAATGGTCAGCAATCTGACGGGAAGGAACTGATAGATCAAGTCGGGTCGTTGCGGAACATCCATCCGACCAGTGGCTTCTACCATCGCATCCCAAACCTCGAGAGGACACATCTTCACCTGTTCTGACTTGCGCGGCTTTTCCTTGCCAGGCAGCACGACACCGGTGTGCCCGGTGCGGTGGTAATCCAGCACAACGAATTGGCGGATGTAATCTTCTAGCCCTTGTGCAGTCAGCAGGGGCTCCTCGGCGACAAGTCGCCCGCGTTGAGAAACGTTGCGGCCCTTGTAACCAGGCAACTGCTGGAGGCCCCGTTGCAGAGTCTCGAACCACCGCTCAGCATGAGGGTTGTCGGTCGGCTTTCCGCCCCGGGTCAGCAAAAGGTCAATCCCCAGCTGATGCTGGATCGCGGTCACGTGGTCGCACAGAAATATCGCGCCGTGGTCGCTGTGCATTGCGTCGGGCATCACCGATGGGATCGGATGCTCGCCCTGAAGCGTAGAGAAATCGGGTGCAAACCGGCGGCGCCCCAGCCTCACTTCGACACCTGACAGATCCAAACTCCCCGGGATCCCCACCCACCGCCAATTCTCGACAGATTGACCGCGGACTCGCAGGGAGAAAGGACGACAGATGTCGTACAACATCAACCCGGCGTCGATCCCATCGGCGCTCATCGGCACAACCCGCAGCGCAAGCATGACGCGAGTCGCCACATCAATGGCCGCAACGATCTCGACGCTGAATGCATCGCCACTCAGCGGGTCGTAAACGAGGTTGTCGGCGCGTGTCACGTCGATAGCGACAATTTGGCCGGGTCGTATCGCCGGATAATGGCGCTTCCCCGACGCGCCCTGCAGTGCGGTACTCCTCTGGGCCCGAGTCGTTGCCCCCTTCTCCGACATGAGCATAGAGAGAAACTCGCGCGAGGCCCGTTCGGGGATATTGAGGTCACTGAACCCCCTGCTCCGCAATTTGAGACGCGTACGGCGGTCGATCTCGTTGATCGACACGGTGGACCTGTCGCCATCGAGAAGGTTGACTTCTTCGCGAGCCTGTTGTTGGTACCGCAAGTCAATGTTGTCAGGGCCCTTGGTTGGTCGAATGCTTCGTTTATCGATCAGCCCTATGAGCCCGTCGTCTTGCCACGCCCGAACCCAGTTGCGGACCGTACTGACGCTGATGTCTAAAGACTTGATTTCGCCTTCGAGTACACGGCGTTGAATCGTGCGATCGCATCGTCTTTCGTGGCTTAGTAGATCCGCCATAGCCTCACATCGCTTGTATAGCGCGACTCCGAACCCCTCTCCGAAGGGTTCATGAGGTTCACCCTCGCGGCGAAACCTTGGATGTCCATCGCGGAAGCCGGTAGTTACCTCCTGGACGACCTCCAAGCGCAACATCATCACGGCTTTCGCGTTGTCGCTCAACGAATCTAGTAGTGGCCGCAACGAACCTACGGCGGGTGCCAGGCAGCCGTCGCAGATCGCGCGTATCTCTGTCAGATCAGACCAGGCGACCTCTGTGACGTCACCGAATGAGTTTTGCAGCTTGACGATTGTCGATGAGACCTGGACGACGACTGCCGTCCCGTTTTCGGTGAGAACCCTTGACCCATTTTCTAGAGTCGTCCTGCCGCTAGCCGCGAACACGGCCGGCCCTCACAAGATCCATCCATGCAAACTTCGCGATGGCTTCGTCCGAATTTTGCAGCTTGATCCCAGTCGCCGAAACCTCCACGACGACTGCCGGTTCCCTACATATGAGAACGTATGACCCCTCTCGTAACGTCGCGCGGGTCCTAGCGGCGGACATTGCCGGCCTCGACGTACTCCACGAAGCTCGAAGGTTCCAGCAAGGTGGTGATATCCACGCGCAGTGCTCCGGTCCAAACGAGATGCCAAATGCACGAGATGGCTTCGCCGCTGCCGTCATCCAGCGCGAACAGTTCCTCGAACGTGGTCCCACCTTGCGCCGCAGCCAAGACCTGGCTCTTGAACCGTTCCAGCCATGGCGGGGAGCGGCGGAAGCCGTGTAGCCAAAGAAGATTCAACTTTTCAGTGTCGTCGAGTCCTGAAAATACTTCATATCCCCAGCCAACAGCCGCACATGCCTCTGTAGTTGCCGCGACCGCGGCCTGAAACTTGCTGTCTTGGTCAACGAGTGCCTTTGCGTCCCAAACGATTACTGATCCATCAACATGCAGTGTGAGTAGATCTGGGGTGTGAAATCCTGGTCTAGTTCCGTCCCAGGCCAGTCTGAAGGGTTGCGCGATGATCCACCGCACCGAAGGGTCGCGGTCAACGCGACGAAGGAGATCGTGCTCGAGTCCCGATTCAAGGACGATGTGACCGTCGTTCGTCATGGAATACGCCGTGACCGGGATGTGCCGATTCCGCTTCGACGACTGCGGGCGGCGCACCGGAATCAGATCTTCGGCCGGTGGCGCTCCGCGCGCTCGCCAATCCCAGTGCTCAAACCAGCCAGTCTCCGATATACATATGAGCCACTGTGTGATCACGGCGAGATCCGATCTGGCTCCTACGGAGAGGAGCTCACGTTTGAGAGGCCACCCAACGCACAAGATCTAACCAAGCCATCGTCCTCGCGACCTAGCCAGTCGTCAAGAGATCCGTTGTGCCGCAACAGCTATTGTTTACCACGGCTGGGAGTTTTCACCGTCAGCGGTAAAGAATCTGACCTGATTGCTGATGATAGATCGGCCAAATCGATTGTGTTCTAGAGCATCTCAGCCAGAATTTTG
>Ga0302326_10018676_pt1 | contig 14371 bp, 8 predicted proteins | sample Palsa_T0_3_FD_202264 | JGI IMG/M metagenome (GOLD analysis project Ga0302326, IMG submission 202264) | Peat permafrost microbial communities from Stordalen Mire near Abisko, Sweden - Palsa_T0_3 | ecosystem: Environmental > Terrestrial > Soil > Palsa > Peat permafrost | place: Sweden: Abisko... | reverse complement strand
TGTGCCGCGAGTGAAGATGAAGATCACCCTTGAGCCAGAGGCCGTCGGTGAGGCTGGCGATGGGAGGTAGAGGACCTACCTCAGTCGGAGCCCACGGATTGCTATGGCCTGCCTGCGCCAGTGTCGAACCGCAGATACTGGCCGCAAAGACCATGCCAGCCACGAAAACCTTTGCACGCACTCTTTATTCCTTTCGATACTGACGATTTGGAATGACCTCCGTATGCCCGAAACGCAAGGCTCCGGCATACGGAGGTCACTGATCCGAAACGAAGCGCTTAGAAGTTGAACTTCGCAGCGAATTCGATTGTGCGGTTTTCGTTGACTACCGACGAGATCACGCCGTCGGAGGCAGGATTGCTGACCGCAGCGCTGGGAACACCGAAGTTGGGATGATTGAAGACATTGAAAGCTTCAGTTCGAAGCTGCAACCGGTAGCGCTCTCCAAGGTCCACGTTCTTCACCAGATTCATGTCCCAGTTCTGGTAACGCGGACCCCACAGCATGTCGTAGCCGGAGTTTCCGAACTGGTACGGCGCCGGAGCCGCAAAGGCCGCGGGATTGAACCATTCCGCATTGGTCTTGTGAACCGGATAAAGCGAAACCCCCGGAAGCCGGTTGGCGCGGCCGCTGGCGCCGTAGACCTGGGAACCCGGCGCAGTGTACGTAACCGAGAAGGGCTGACCGGTCTGGAAGGAGGTGACACCAGCAATCTGCCATCCACTGATGATCTTGTTGGTTATACCGCTCGCAGTACCGAAGAGCATTTTGCCCTGGCCCATGGGGAGCTCATAGGCATAGTTGACCTCGAGCGTCTGCGGCGTGATGTTGGAGATGTTGCCATAGGAGTCGCCGATGGTGGTCGGGTTCTGATAGTTCTCGACGCCCAAAACACGGATCCATTGATACTCCGCGTTAATCATCAGGCCATTTTTGTACTGTTTGTGCAGCCCCACCTGCAGGGAATTCGCGTCAGTGTGGTAGAGCGGATCGAAGGCCTCCGAGATGGTGGAAAAGGGCTGGTAAGGCCGGCGCGACTGCTCCGCCGTATCTCCAGGCGGCGCATAGTTCAGGTCCGGTTCCGTGTTGCCGGGACCGCCGGAATTGTTCTGGTGAAGGGTGCGCTGACCGATATAGCCGATACGCAGGTCAATCGCGCCAGGCAACTGCCGTTCGATCGCGAGGTTGTACTGCTCGGTGTAGGGCGCGGTGGTTTTATGCTGCGCCAGGACCGATGGATTAGCGGGTACAGTCGCGCTCGCGGCGAAGGGCGCGCTCATGGTGATGCTTGGCGTCGTGGTGTTGGTATAGGTGAGACTGGTGTCGAACGGAAGATTGGTGAAGCCTCCGTCAATATAGGAAGACGGCATCATGTTGTAGTACTGACCCACCGCGCCACGGATTACCGTATTCGAGTCGATCTGGTAGGCGAAACCGAATCGCGGCGCGATATTGGTCATGGCCTGGCCCAGGTAAGCGAACATTTTGTTGGGCAGATCCACCGCCGAAGAAAGAACCGTATCGGGAATGTAGGCCGGGTTGGTGATCGAGGGATAGGAGTTGCCGAAAACCACGACCTTACCGACGCTGGGTACAAAGAGCGATTCGGTTCCGTAGGGATTATCGTGGAACCTCTGCACGTCGTAGCGCACACCGTAATTGAGCGTCAGGTTCCGAATCGGCTTCCAATCGTCCTGGATATATGCGCCGTACTGACTGGAGTTGAAGCGCACCACATAGTCCATCGGGGTCGCGTTGCTGGTGGTGTAGGGATCGCCGAGAAGGAAATCGGCGTAGGCAATGCCGGTATAGAGTCCTGTGAAGTTGAAAGCTCCATGCGAGATCGCGCTGTCCTGCCAGGAATCGTTATACAGATAAGAAATACCTGTCTTAATGGTGTGTTTCGCCAGAACCTTGGTGAGCGCTGTATTGCCCTGGTAGGTTTGCTCGAGATTCTTCGACCCGGCTTCGCTGAAAGGGGTGATATTGGTGATCGTCAGCGACGGGGCGCCTTCCAGTGTCTGTTCGCCCAGGCCCGGGATGATCGCGGAGAAGTCGGTCAGGTAGTTCTGCGCGCTACGGTAAAGCGGCAGGTGCAGATAAGAGATAGAACTGTCCAGCAGCATGGTGGGCGAGAAGATGTGGGTCCATCCGGCCACAAAGATATCGTTGTGTTCGCCGTCCTGCGCTACACCACCGGCCAGGCTGGAGCCGTCGCCCTGGGTAGCGACGTCTTTGAATGGGCCATAGAAAGCGCGCATCCAGGTTCCTCGAATCTGGTCCTTTTCGCTGATCTTGTGATCCACGCGCAGGTTGAATCGACTGACCCCCGTCGTGTGCGGAACGAGCTCAAAGGTGTTGACGCCCGTGGTCTGGGTCGTCGACTGAGGAAGAAGCAGGTTTTGTAGTTGAACGTCGACCGGATTGAATGGGACGTTAATGATGTTCCCGGGAAACGGCTGCCCGGTCAATGGATTCTTTAGGATGGTGCCCGCGGCAGAGGTGGCGCAGCTACCACCGGCAAGGAAGCAACTGAAATCCCCATTACGCTCGGCTGTCGTGGGCTGCGTGCTGGTGAGCGGAAGGGATTGGGTCAGGTGAAAGCCTTCGTAGCTGGCGAAGAAGAAACTGCGATCCTTGCCATCGTAGAAATGCGGAATTTTGATTGGCCCACTGAGGTTCCCGCCGTACTCATTGCGCTCGTAGGGCGGACGTGCGGGAGCAGCGGACGCCGCGCCGAAGAAGTACGGCTTTGCCGCAGTGCCGCGGCCGCGATTGAACTCCAGCAACTCGCCATGCAGCGTATTACCGCCGCTCGCACTGACCACAATCACCTGGTTGGGCAGGTTGAATTCCGCCGGCGCGCCCTGCGTGATGACCTTGAATTCCGACAAAGCGTCGAGCGGCGGCACTTCACCCTCACCGCGCTGCAGTTCGATTTCTTCGTTGGTCACGCCGTCAAAGGTGAATCCAGCGTCTCCATAGGCGTTGCGTTGGTTGGTGCCGAAGGCAAGCGTTACGCCTCGGACCGGAACCGAATCCTGCGCGGCTACGTCCTGCACTCCCGGGGTCAGATTGATCAGCCCCAGAACGCTGAGGTGACCGTTCAGCGGCGTATTCTGAATCGTCGCGCTGTCGGCCAGGAAGCCCACGGACGAGGTCTCGGTCTGAATAACGGGAGCGCTGCTCGACACATTCACAGTCTGTACATCGGAGCCGATATTGAGCTTGACGTCGATCTGGGCCACCTGATCGATCGCGAGGGTTATATTGTCCTGCTTGGAAACCTGGAAGCCGGCTTTTTCGACCTTCACGGTGTAATTTCCTGGAGGCAACTGGGGCACCCGATAGGAGCCGACATCGGAGGTCGTGGCAGTGCGGGTCGCATTGGTGTCGATCTCGCGCACGGTCACCGTGGCTCCGGCGACAGTAGCCCCGCTCGCATCGGTTATCGTACCTGCGATCGAGCCGGTGAGTCCCTGGCTGAACGCCCGGGGCCCGAATCCCAGCGTGAGCATGAACAGCAGGCAGGCATAAAGTGCTAAAGTCCTATTTCGCCTCTGCGGTGGGGGCGTTGTTATCCTGCTGATTGGTTGCGGCATCTCCAACAACAAAAAATGCATTGCTTCTCCCTTTTCCGTTTTTGCTCGCGAATCCGCTCCTATGGCCGTACAAGATCCCTGTGGAGTTGCGATACCCCGAGTATTGGCTATGCGAGAAGCGAACGGTAGGGGTTCTCCCAGTGTTAACGTTTTCAAACACGGGTGGCGATTATCCTCTTCTAAATCTTCAATTTACATTCGCTCAGTCCACTTCCGCACACGTGCATTCAGATCGCCTCTGGCGGCGAATTGACACACTGTTCATCAAAGCTCGCTAGGATTTACTGGAACAGCATGAATTTGGAATCAGGAATCCCTATCCTGGAGCCACCGTCGAAGGGTGGCCGTGACCTCGCTCCTCGGCTATCTTACGGAGGGAGAATTGCCTGGTATGCCAACGCGGATGATCCCCGCTGGCAGCTGGCGCGTCGTATCGCCACCAGCCGCGCGCTCGGGCGTTCGCGGCTGCTTTCCGATTTCCTGCTCTACATCGTCGATCGCCACATCTGTAATCGTGAAGATGACATCACCGAACAGCAGATCGGAGTCATGGTATTTCGCAGAGCCAGGGGCTACGACTCCAATGAGGATAATATCGTTCGCAGCTACGCCCGCAACCTGCGTAAGCGGATTGATGAGTACTTTGAGACCGAAGGCAAAGATGAGACGGTGCTGCTCGAAATCCCTCGGGGTGGGTACGCTCCCGTGTTCTCTCCTCGACAGGTGCATGCGAATACTCTAGATGGCAGTTTGGTCGCCGCTGACCCCACGCTGACGGCTGCAGGTAATGGTGGAGATAGTTCACTGCAGGCCACCCGGAGCCTGGAGAACGAGGAACGAACTGCGTCGGTGCTTTCACCCCAGCTGGCAGCGGCTCCTCTCACCCCAGGCAATCGTCCTGTAGAGAATCAATCGACGCCACACCGACATAGAGCGACTCTTATGCTTTGTATCGGCCTGGCAATGGGCTTGAGTTTCTCTTTCATTCGGCCGCTGCGGCTTCTGAGACAGATCACCGCATCTCCCGCCGAAGCGGCATCGCACAGGCTGTGGAACCAACTGTTCAGCCAAGATCGCGATACCTTTATTGTGCCTTCCGATGACGGCCTGATCATTATGCAGGGACTCACTGAACGGCCGGTACCGCTTGCCAGCTATATCGTTGGAAGCTACCTGACGGATCTAAAGAGGGACGATGTTCCGGGCGCTCCGTTGATCATCAAGCTGGGCGCACGCCGCTTTACCAACGTAGTCGATCTGGACCTTGCCGCTCGCCTGGCACAGTTGCAAGAAGCAGTACCCGAGCGAATGATGATTCGATATGCGCGCGACCTGCGGATGGACGACCTGCGTACCGGTAACGCCATTCTGATCGGATCCGATGAGTCCAATCCATGGATTCAGCTCTTTCACTCGCAGTTGCACCTCTGCTTTCGCTTTGATTCGGAGCCAGATAAACCCTCGGGCTTCGTTAATCTATATCCGCACACCGGCGAAGCCTCCATCTACAGCACCAAGGGGCAGGAGGAGCAGACCTACGGCATCATCGCCTATCTGCCGAATCTCACGAACAGCGGCCATGTTCTTATTGTCGCGGGCCTGAATACCGCGGGGACACAGGCAGCAGCCGCATTTTTGCTGGATCCGTCCTCGATGATGCCGACCTTGCAGCGAGCGAGAACGGCGCACGGCGGTTTTCAGCCATTTGAATTGCTTGTGGGCGCTGGTAACGTGGCAACCAACGCCTCTACACCACACATCGTTATAGAACGAATCGGCCTGCCTCAGGGGCGCTAAGAAGACCTGGGGCCTGAACTCTCACTTGGTTACTCTACAGCTCCGTTTGAATATGTTCTTTTAGCTGTGCTTTGGTAGTCTGCATCCTCCCGCAATCTTCGCGCCACACGCTTTGTTCCGCTCGTCAGAGTCATACAAGGAGATCTGCTCGCGGTGTCCTTCTGACCTGTCCGGCCGGAACGAATTCCTTGAAACGATTAGCCCGCATTATTCGTGAATGTCCCGGGATTGGAGTTTTGAGTGGGATCAGGTTGTCACAGACGCTGATTGCGGAATGGAGTTGTTGTTTGGGACGCGTGGGCAGGCTTCGCAGGTATGGATCGTCAGCGCATCGATGATTTTCTGACGGGGCTTTCCCTTGTCGTTGGTTGGGTCAGGCGAAAATGAGCATTCTTCAGGGTAGCGCGGCCGTTCTGCCCAGGCGACGTTCCCAGTTTGATAGCCATATGCTGGAAGGTGTACAGACACTGGACCGGTTATCGGGACTGATTGACAAGTTTGCGGTGGGAGGAGCGGCCGGGTGTACGAGGAATCCGCATAGTTTCTTTGGGAGAATGACGCCGGAGGACTGAGCGATCTTAATCTACAAACATCTTGACCATCATTTGCGGCAGTTCGGGGTCTGACCGTCTCGAAAACGGCGGTTTCGGGACAAACCGCGAAGTCACTGTAAACGAGGGCGCAAGCGTTATGAATGTCCGTCGCCATTTGGTGCGCGATGAAATCGATACTTCTCGTGGATGACGAAGCGGCAGTCTGTGTTGAGTTGTAGCGCACTCTTCAGGAACTTGGATACCATGTCGACGTAGCCGACACCTTTGAGTCAGCTCTTGGATCGACGAGTGAAGGTCAATTTGACGCGTTCCTCGTGGAGTTCAACCTCACGTCGAAGTGCGGAGCCCATCCCAAAACAGGGGGTAGGATTCGACTGATCCGCGATCTCCGCAAATCGGGAACAACAATTCCGATCCTGGAGTATACGGTCATGGAAGGCAAGATCTACGAAGCCGCCTTCCTTGATGCGGGCGCGGATGACTTCATCCTGAAGCAGATACTGATTCCGACTTCGTTTCGCGTCTCCGTGAGCACATCATGACGCGCGGAGTAACTTAGGGCAATAGCCGGACTCCGAATCTGGGATCGATATTCACGGCATTGCGATCCTGAGCCGGCTTCACTTGTCAAACTCGACGGGGAAAACTCCTACCCGAGGCATCTCGTTCTATGGGAACTGAGTTCGACCAGTGTTGTCAGAATTTCCGGCAACCCCAAATCAGGAGGTGAATGAGTGCCTTGGCGATTATGCGACAGGAGAGACAATCCATCATCGGATTATTGGAAATGTTAGCAGAGACCGAGATAGCGAGATCGATTTTCGTACCCGTGCGTGGGGGAACGCGATTTCTCCGCGAGCGGTGGACTTGAGAGACGGAGCGGCGTATACATCCCGAGAAAGGCATATGCGCCGCTCGTTGATATCCGGTGTGCGCAAATTCTCTAGTGAGTCATGTGCCTGAGAGCACCTGTTCCAACTGTGCCGGCGTCGATAGCAAGGAGTTTGGCCTGCTTACGATGATCGCCGCCATCGACGAGCACGAGACTGAAGTGAGCCGTGAAAAGGGGGTAGATAGTTGTGAAGCTGCCCGTGCAATCACCATCGATGGAATAGGTTCCAGTGATTGGGATTTCTGGAAGGATTTCTCCAGCGATGTTCCCGTTTATTGTCCCGGCAAAGCTTCCTCTTCCATCCAGAGTGATTCTACCCAGGATGGCCAACGGTCCGACGGGTGGGATAGTCAGCGACGTAGCGTCGACTGAGTATGCGTAGGCGCCCTCAAGGTCCGCGTTCCTGCAGACGTCGTTTGCGAAAGCAGGGGCCGAGTGGAGCACCATCGCAAGAGACGAAAGGACGAGAAGTCGGCTGAAGGGTTTGGCGGACGAAGCGTGAAGGCCGAACAGCTTGAACGGAACTGAGTTCATGATATTTTCTCCTTTTGAATCGAGGGTTAGTCTCCGGGCCGGACCTATGTGTGGCGACGCCGATGGGACAAGTTCATCGGGGCTGGCCGAAGGGCGCGTGGGATTACCGTCCACATTGACGGCGTGTGGCTCGATTGGAGTGCGTACCCTGTTTCTCATCCGTGTCATGAGCACGGTATAGAGAAGGGCCGCCACCGATTCTTGAGTCTGGACCAACGTACTGCCCTTGCTCGCTTGACTCAATGGCTTGGGTGTTCCCCATGTGTGGCGGGTTTGTTCCCCTGGAAGTCCAATGGAAACAGCAGATCAGAGATGATCGCCAACTTCCGAATTCAGCTTCGCGCGCGAATTGCTATACTCCGAGAGCTTGGAGGATCTCTTGTGGCGCTGATCGGTTTCGGACTTTTCGAGGTCGACACTCGATCCGGTGAACTGCGCCGTAGAGGCGTGAGGATCAGGCTACAGGAGCAGCCGTTTCAGATTCTCGTGATGCTGTTGGAGCACGCCGGAGAGGTTGTCTTACGAGAAGACCTGATAAGTAAACTATGGTCGGACAACACCTTCGTCGACTTCGATCGTGGCCTGAATAAGGCTCTCAATAGGCTGCGCGAAGCCCTCGGGGATAGCGCAGATAAGCCGCGTTTTATTGAAACTTTACCGCAACGCGGATATCGCTTTCTAGCCCAGGTCACAGCGGTAGCGAGAGGCGCCTCCTCCGGAGACCAAGAGCGCGGCGCGATGCTGCCATCGCATGCTCTTCGCATTGATTCCCTCGCGGTGCTGCCGCTCGACAACCTTTCCGGCGATCCGTCACAGGAATATTTCTCGGACGGCATGACCGATGAGCTGATTGGCGCTATCTCCAAGATCAAGCTGTTGCGGGTCATTTCCCGAACCTCAGTGATGAGATACAAAGGGGCAGGCAAATCCCTCCCGGAAATCGCCAGAGAATTACGGGTTGACGCGGTGGTGGAAGGATCCGTGATGCGCTCAGGCGAGAGAGTCAGAATCATCGCGCAATTGATCTACATTCCGGAGGACAAACACCTTTGGTCGGGGAGATATGAGCGCGAGTTGCGTGACATCCTGCAGTTGCAGGCCGAGATAGCCCAGGAGATAGCCAGCCAGATTCAGAAGCTGGTCGATCCAAAACTGCTTTTTCCCGACCAGCCGATGCAGATCAATCCGCAGGCTTATGAGCTTGCCCTCAAGGCGAGCTATTTTTTTGAGAAGTTTACCCCAATGGATCTGACGCGGAGCGCCGACCTTTATCGACAGACAATTGCCATCGACCCCACTTACGCTCAGGCTCACGCGAACCTTTCTCGGGTGTATTTTTTTCAAGGGCTGTTCGGGCTCGGCCCTTGCACCGATCTCTTCCCCAAAGCCAAAACCAGCGCGCTCAAGGCGCTTGAACTGGATGAAAATGTTGCCGCCGCGCAAAACGCTTTGGCGGCAATTCATGTTCTGTATGACTGGGACTGGGCCAATGCCGAGTCGGTGTGCAGACGCGGCGTAGAGTTGAGACCAGGCGACGCGGAGGCGCGCCGCCATCTGGCCGATTACATGTCCATCCAGTCCCGGCACGATGAGGCTATTGCGGAAGCCAGGAAGGCGCTGGAGTCTAATCCAATCTCTCGCGTAAGCCTGGGGCATTTGGGGCTGCTCCTTTACAAGGCACGCCGCTATGACGAGTCGATCGCGCAATGCCAAAAGGCGCTGGACATCGACCCGCACTATTGCAACGCGATGTGGTTCATGGCGCTCGCGCAAGAGCAAAAAGGCCTGCTGACTCTTTCCATCGCGAACCTCGAACAGGCAGTGAGCCTCTGTGGCGGGCCGCTATTCCTGGCGCTGCTTAGCCGAGCCTATGCGCTGTCCGACGAGAGGACCAGGGCGCTCGAAATCCTGGACAGAATCAAGACCCTCTCCCACCAGACATACGTTTCGCCGTACGACATCGCGGTTATTCATATCGGCGTTGGTGACCTGACCTCCGCATTCGAACAATTGGAGGAGGCATATCGGCAACGAATCTTCCGCCTCGAAGAGTTGACTTGGCCCATGTTCGACAGCTTGCGGCCTGATCTGCGGTGGGAGGGTTTGGTGCGGCGTATTGGTCTTCCGCTGAAGTGACGATGAGCTGACCGTCTAGTCGTCACAAATTCCAATTTACATGCAAGCTGTTGTGAACAGCCCAATGCACTCTTTTAGCTGGTCAATTCGATGGGTGTCTTTACCAAGTTGCTGTGCCGATGTTTTTGTGAACGGTCAGCTTGAGCTGCTTGGTCTTCTTGAGATGAGCGCGGATCACTTCGCCCGGGTCTCCCAGCATCTTCAGAAGAAACCGGACCTCTTCATTGATCGACTTTGGCGCTGCCTTCTCGCGGAGCCGGTCCTCCTGCCAGCGGAGAACCGAAATGTCGGTGATGTCGGCGACGATCTTCGTGCCGAGAAGACGGCTGACGTGTCCGAGCGCGTATTCGGCAAAACTCGCCGACCGGTAGCGGAGCCGGTAGCCCGTGAGGTATTCGTCGATGATCTCCTCAAGAATCCGGACACGGTTCTGCCGAACCTCTTTGAAGTTGTTGTAGCCAGCTTCGAGTGTTCTTCGGTGTTGCCGTTCAGCCTCTTTCGCGACGGTTCGCAATGTCGATTTTGTCGGCTCGTCGATTCGCTCGCCGGCGAAGCGAAATCGGTACCACCAATACTTTCCCCTGAGATACGTTGCCATTCGGGACTCCTGTCCTGTCGGTGAGCGCGCCGGTGTAGGTGCGCGACTGAAGGTTCAGGCGAAGGCAAAACTCGATCAAATTTCAGGGGACCCGGTGCCACGCGAAGGCGTGGTTCAGGACATGCGGCTGGAAGTCTGGAGTTGGTCTATCAGGGGGGCCACAACTGAGCTCGGTTGCGATGGGTTAGCACCCGTTTTGAAAGTGAGTGACGACAAAATTGACTACAATCGGGCCAATATCGTGTCTTTCTGCTGCTTTCTACTGCTCTAAGTTATTGATTCTTTGGCTCCTCAGGTAGGACTCGAACCTACAACCCTTCGGTTAACAGCCGAATGCTCTGCCATTGAGCTACTCAGGATCGCCTCATGGAGCACGTTTTGAAGGACGCGCTTCGTTAACTCTTTATAGCAAAGACAGTTGAATCGGTCCATTAAGCGCTAAAGAATGAAGGACTTTTGGCATCGCCCAGGATTTGCGCAGTTGCTGTTCCCTCCCCCTTCCCATTCGCGGAATGCTATCGGTACATCCCCGATTATGACCGATTTTGAAATAGGCTGACGACAAAATTGACTACATTTTTGGGGGCGGATATTTTGTTAGATTTTCTGCGGGAAGCCAAGGCTTCATAGAGACGATCGAGGGCACGGCCTAGGGCAAAACGTGACGAGTTCGCGCAGGTCGTAACGGTGGCTCTATCCGAAGGCGTAGGACGAGAACCTACCGATCCCGTCCCCCATGTGGCGGCAAGTCTGCTTTTGGCGATGCGGACCGTGGCCCGCCGAGACGACGTTCAAACACGGAAATGGGTTTTGCGGGCTCCTACATTATCGGATTGCTGCAGTCCTTTAGCGGAGGATCGAGTGCAAGCTTTCTCGCCATGTCGGTTTCGCTCCTGATTGCGGGGTTCCAGTGAGAACTCAACTGAACATCAGAACAAAATCGATCGATGCCGAGACAAGGGTAGCTGGGTTATCCGCGACATCTAAGAAAATGACTTCACACGCTCAATGATTTCGCAGTTCGTTTTGAAGTCACTGAGCGGCGAGGAGCTTGGCGTGGAATAAGAACTCTGTTCTCCTCGAACATTTTCATCACCTGCTTTGCAATTGCAACGGCTGAGGATTTTCCAGCGCCGGCTCGCCATAGGTCCGCTACCGTGGCGGTGATAGTGAGAAAGAGCAGTCGCGCCGAGAGTATAAACTGTAGATCATTTTCAGGCAGATGGAGTTTCTCCGCCAATCGTGCGCTCAGAACCCGCTCCGCTTCGTAAACAAGATTCCACAATCTCGCGCGTGCAATTGGAGCCTGATCGATGAGTGAGCGAACCAGCAGTAGTTCCTCCGTATTTGTATCTTGCCATTTGGCCCATTCCAAGACTGCTTTGGCGAGTGCCTCCTCCACCGGGAGGTTCACCGCATGCCGGGAAAAGGATGCGATAAGGTCGTAACCGACCAACGGGCCAAGAAGGATCAGATCCTTACTGGCAAAGTAGCGGTATAGGGTTCTGGGAGCGATTTCGGCGGCTTCCGCGATCGCTTCTATGGTGGTCAGGTCGTATCCATCCCGTTTGAAAAGTCGCAATGCCTCGCTAAGAATCCGTTTTCGAGTTTTCTCTGCCTTTGTTTCTCGTAAGCCCACGTTACATCCTCTTGTGCCACAGCATTTTACATCACATCTTCCTGCATAACGGCATTGACTGTCAAACTATACATCGATGACAACATGCATTGATTGACAAATGTCATAATCTGCCATTATTATTCACGGCGTTGATCGGTCTCGCCTTTCCTGGTACCTGAATTCGAGAAACGGCCGGAAGCGGATGCAAGGTTCTCGCAGTTAGGTGCGCAGAGAACAGACATGATTGCAGGAGGTTGAAGATGGGAAAAACCCATTTACTACGGGGCGCATTCGCTACTGTGGCCTTTGTGGCGTTGGCGATGATGGCACTGTGTACCCAGAGTTCGGCGCAAACCGAACACAACAATGAATTTGTCCAACGCGACGGAACCCACCTAACCCTTGGCGGTGAGCCGTTCCGCTACAGCGGCCCGAACGTCGAGTGGCTGGGAATTGAGAACTACGGCCCGTCGGAGACCATGGGCCCCCGTTATCCCACGCATTTTGAGGTAGACGACGTCCTCGATACCGCCAAAATGATGGGCGCCCGCGTCATCCGCGCGCAAACCCTCGGCGACAGTGTCGGCTGCGATCTCTGCATCGAGCCCAAGCCGGGCGAATTCAATCCCGAGGCATTCAAGTCCATCGATTACGCAGTCAAGGCGGCGCACGATCGCGGCCTGCGCTACGTCGTCACCTTAATCGGCGACTGCACCTACTGCGACAATGGCGGCATTGGCCAGTACACCGAATGGGCCGGCAACAAGAACATGAATGACTTCTTCAGCGACCCCAAACTAATCGCGATGTTCGAGAAACACATCGCGGCGCTGCTCAACCACAAGAGCACCCTTACCGGCATCGCGCTCAAAGACGATCCCACCATCATGGCCTGGGAAAACTGCAACATGTGCGGCATCGTCGCCATGATGCTCGGGTCCAAACAGGGCCCCGCTCTCATCAAGTGGGTCGACACCATCGGCGCATTCACCAAGGCCATCGACAAGAAGCATATCTACTCCGATAACAGTGGTATTTTCTTGATGGATCCTAGAGTGCTTGACGCCAAGACTCCCGACCTGGTTACCGAAGAGTTGTACCCCCACTTCAACCCTCTCGGGTTTGGACAGCCGAGCACGGCCGAGACTTTTTCAAAGCATGCGGCACTCGTCACATCGCACGGCAAAGCCTACTCTGCCTGCGAATACGGCTGGGACGTGACCAACTGGCCCACCCGCGACGACTTCCAGACCGCGCTGACCGCATTGGAGTCCGATCCAAAAATCTCCGGCGACGGCTACTGGGCCCTCTACGCGCACGCCCCCGAGTACGGCTGGCAGCCCATGGTCATGCCGACGAATGACATCCGACATGCAAAAGCCGCGGCCAGCGACACCGGCCAGTGGTGGTCGCTCTACTATGGCGGCATCGACACCCTGGTCAATTCCCGCGACGAGATGCGCGCTCGAACCGAAATGCTCCGCACCCATGCTTTCAAAATTGCGGGACTGCCTGCTCCGCCGCACGCTGTCCCGCCCGCTCCCGTCATTACTACCAAGAGCCTCGGCATTGTCCGCTGGCGCGGGTCTGCCGGCGCGGTCAACTACAGCGTCGAACGCGCCGCGCCCGATGGCAAGTGGGAGCTCGTCTGCGACAGGTGTGCCATCGACTCAGACATGGGCTGGCCTGACCTTAGCCCCAACGGCCTGATGGGCCCCAAGTACCGCGTTACCGCCTACAACGCCGACGGCAAGGCAAGCGAACCTTCGGCAGAGCGTTAGCTCAAAGATGTGAACAGATACGAATGGAGGGGACATAGGCGTGGAGGTGACAAACCGGCGAAAGTTCGGACAGTCATCTATCTATCCAGTTCAGATGTCCCGATCCCTAACAGGAAACAAGGGGGAACGAATCTAGGGGGACAAAGCGATGCAACGAAGAAAGTTCAGTTCGCGCAGGTTTCTATTGCGGGTCTTCGCTTTCTGGCTGGCGGCAATCTGCGCAGTGTCCTTTACAAGGTCTGCCCAGGCTCAACTTACCAGCGGGGACGTGCTTGGAACGGTCACGGATACGAGCGGCGCTGTGATCCCCGGCGCCAAAGTTACCCTCACGAACGTTGGGACCAACATTGCTGCTTCCGCAGTGTCTAACGGCACCGGCGATTACACGTTCAACCTGCTCAATCCTGGCCAATACACGGTGACCGTTGAGGCCAAGGGTTTCAAGAAATTGGTCATCCCTGACTTCGCCCTGGCGGCCGGCGACCGTCTGCGCGAGGACGCGAAGATGGAGGCCGGCAACGTGGAGGAAACGGTGCAAGTCACCGCTTCTGCGTCACTGCTGCAGACCGACAGTTCTACCGTGCAGAGTACCGTAACCGAGCAATCAGTGCAGGACCTGCCCCTGAACGGGCGCAATTTCATCAACCTGGTGCAGCTGCAACCGGGTGTGAATGCAGGCTCGCCTGGCGCCATCTCCTCGGGCCAGCGCCCCGACAACCGCGCCGCGACTTCGACGGTTGTGGCCAACGGCCAGTCGGATAGCTTCAACAACGAGATGATCGACGGCATGGACAACAATGAGCGCGAGCAGGGATTCATTGGCATTTCTCCCTCGATTGACGCCATCGCCGAAGTC
>Ga0302326_10018673_pt1 | contig 14372 bp, 9 predicted proteins | sample Palsa_T0_3_FD_202264 | JGI IMG/M metagenome (GOLD analysis project Ga0302326, IMG submission 202264) | Peat permafrost microbial communities from Stordalen Mire near Abisko, Sweden - Palsa_T0_3 | ecosystem: Environmental > Terrestrial > Soil > Palsa > Peat permafrost | place: Sweden: Abisko... | reverse complement strand
AAACAGGATCGGCAAGAACAACACAAACATCAGGGGCAGGCATTTGCTGGAAGCTTCCAGCACGCGTCGGATACATAAGCCCCAGAAGCCCCCGGAGAGAAACTGCACCATCAGAAGTCCCAGGCAACCAAGGCTGAGTCCCAGCCAGAACATGTACGCGATCAGATAGCCGCGCAGGAATTGGTCGAGCGACGTTACCGCGCCGATGATGCAGACCACGATTCCGATGATCCCGATCACCATGGCACGGCTCTGCCACTGCGCTGCCTGGGCAGGGACGACGTTGTCGGTGGGGCGAAGAGTGATGATCTGTTCGCTCATGGCTTCTGTGCGCCTCCCTTGGCCGGAGCCGCTTGCGGCTGCGGCGGAGTCGAGGCGGCCGTGGTAGCGCCTTGCGTGTCATACGGAGGCATGATGAAGACGTCGTGCGGCGGTGTGCTGGCGACCTGTTCGCCGGAAGGCACATCAGCCTCAGTGGCGTGCTGGCTCAACTGCAGCGCGCGAATATAAGCAGCGATAGCCCAGCGGTCGGATGCCGGGACCTGCTGCGAGTAGTCGGGCATAGCGCCGAAGCCGTTGGTCATCACGTCAAAGAAATATCCGATGGGTGCCCGCCGCAGCCGCTCAATGTGATACGACGGCGGACGCTTGAAGCCACGCTGCACGATCATTCCGTTGCCATCACCAACCTCGGAATGGCAGGGGGCGCAGTAGATGTTGAAGCGCTGTTGTCCGCGCGCCATTACTTCGGCGGTGGCGGGAAACGGCAGGTAGTCGCCATCGTTGCTACCGATTTTGCCGGTGTAGAAATAAGTATCGGCGTCCAGATGTCCGCGCGCCACGGTGCCCGAAATGATGGGCCGCGCAGAGCGATGGTCGGCATAGAAATCGCTCTCCACCAGCGGACGCTGATAGGGCTGCACCTGCATGTCCTGCCGGCAGCCCACCAAAAGCAGCAGCGTCACAGCCGTCAGCAGCCAAGCCGACGCCTTGTGCCGCGAAGGTCTGGCGCCACTGGACCGCGGCCAAGCGGAGGGCGCAACCTTGAATTTTGTTGACCGATTAATGCGGCACCTCCGAAATCGACGCCGGCTGCAGGCTCCGCATGAAGCGCTCCGTGTCCTCCATATCGAACTTGGGATCGGCAGCTTCCACGCACAGGAAAAATTTATCGCGGGTCACCCGCGAGAAGCGGTCGACATTGAACAGCGGGTGGTGCGGCATCGGCAAACCGTTCAAGGCAAACATGCCGAAGACGCCGCACAGTCCCGCGAACAGGATGGTCAATTCGAAGGTCGGGACAATGAATGCCGGCCAGGACTGGTAAGGTTTGCCGCCGATGTTTAGCGGATAGGAGATGCAATTGATCCAGTACTGCAAACCATATCCGGACGCCCCGCCCAGAATGCCGCCCACCAGCACGATCAAGGGCACGCGGCTCTTGTGGAAGCCGACGGCTTCGCTGGCTTCTTCGATGGGAAACGGACTGTAGGCGTCCATCTTGCGATAGCCCGCGGCATAGGCTGCCTTGGTGGCGTTTACCAGATCGGTCGCGGTGTCGAACTCCGCAAGCAGGCCGTAGATGGGCGGTGCGAGCTGTGCGTGACTCACTTGGCCTTCACCTCCGCCTCAGGGAGCAGCGTGCGCATTTCGAAAATCGAAATGCTTGGCATGATGCGAATGAAGATAAACATCGCAGCCGAGAAGAAGCCGATAGTGCCCGCCAGGACTGCATAGTCCCAGCGCGTCGGGGTGTAGTGCCCCCAGGACGAGGGCAGGTAGTCGCGCGACAGGCTGGTGACGATGATGACAAAACGCTCCAGCCACATACCCACCAAAATGACCAGCGAGATACAGAACAGCCATCCTGTCTTGGCGCGAACCTTGGGAAACCACAGAACTTGCGGTATCAGGATGTTGCACAAGATCAGCATCCAGTACAAGAAGGCGTACTGTCCTAACCAGCGGTTTTGCATCATGAAGCGCTCGTAGGTTGAGCCGCTGTAGAACGCGATAAAAGCCTCGAAGGCGTAACCGTAGGCCACAATTAAACCCGTCGCCAGCATGATCTTGGCCGAGTTCTGAAGGTGGCGCATGGTGATCATCCCTTCCAGGTGATAGTACTTGCGAATCGGGATGGCCAGCACCAGCACCATGGCAAAGCCGGAATAAATAGCTCCAGCGACGAAGTAAGGCGGGAAAATCGTGGTGTGCCAGCCCGGCATGATGGCGACGGCGAAATCGAAACTCACCACGGTGTGCACGGAGAGCACCAGTGGCGTCGCAATGCCGGCCAAGAGAATGTAGAGCGCTTCGTAGTTCTTCCAATGGCGCGCCGAGCCGCGCCAGCCCATGCCAAGAATTCCGTACATCTTTCTGGTCAGCGGATGCTTGGCCTTCTCGCGCATGGTGGCAAGATCAGGAACCAGTCCGACGTACCAAAATACGGCAGAGATGGTGGCGTAGGTCGAAACCGCGAAGACGTCCCAAACCAGCGGGCTGCGGAACTGCGGCCACACGCCCATGCTGCTGGGATAGGGGAACATCCAGTACGCCAGCCACGGGCGGCCCATGTGCAGCAGGGGGAACATGCCGGCGCAGGCCACGGCGAACAGCGTCATGGCTTCGGCGAAACGGTTGATGGAGTTGCGCCAGGTTTGCTTCAGCAGCAGCAGAATGGCGGAGATCAGCGTGCCGGCGTGGCCGATACCGATCCACCACACAAAGTTGATGATGGCGAAGCCCCACGCGACCGGAACCTCGATACCCCAGATGCCGACGCCCACCAGGAACAGGTACGTGACCGCCGCCATCAGCACGCCCAGCAGCGTCATGCCGACAAGCAGGCCGAACAGCCAGCCCAGGCCGATGGGCCGCGTCAAGACCGCATCGGCGATGGTGTCAGTTACGCTGCCGAACGTCTGCCCCGGCGCCATCACCGCTGGCTCGTCCGGCCAGGGCACGTCCTGCAGAATCGTTTTTTCTTCTGGTCCCTGCTGCATCGCTAACTGGGCTCCGACGTTTCAAGTTCAGGATTTGGGTTCTGGACGATCGCCATGTACGACGTCCGCGGACGAGTATTCAAATCTTCCAGCAAGTTGTAATTGCGCTGCTGCGCTTTGATCTTCGAGACCCGGCTGTTGGGATCGTTTAAGTCGCCGAAGACGATGGCCCCGGCCGGGCAAGCCTGCTGGCACGCGGTAATAACTTCGCCGTCGCGCACCTTGCGGTTTTCTTTCTCGGCGGTAATGCGGCCATGCGAGATGCGCTGAATGCAGTAGGTGCACTTCTCCATGACGCCGCGGCTGCGCACGCTGACCTCGGGATTGCGCATCATCTTGAATTGCGGCGTGGTGAAATCCTGGAAGAGCAGGAAGTTGAAGCGGCGAACCTTATAAGGGCAGTTGTTGGAGCAATAGCGCGTGCCGACACAGCGGTTGTAGACCATGTCGTTCAGGCCTTCCGTGCTGTGTACCGTCGCGCCCACCGGACAAACCACTTCGCAGGGCGCATTCTCGCACTGCTGGCACGGCACCGGCTGGTAGAACATGTTCGGATTCTCCGTGCCGCCCTCGTAATACACATCGACGCGCAGCCATTGCATCTGGCGGCCGCGCATCGTCTGTTCCTTGCCGACCACCGGAATATTGTTCTCCGCCTGGCACGCAACGATGCACGTCTTGCAGCCGATGCAGGAGTTCATGTCGATGGTCATGCCCCACTTCAGCTCGGTGTACTTATAGTTGGTGTAGAGCGTCATCTCCGGCGGCGGCGACTCAATGCCTTCGTGCGCGAAATCGGGGTTGCTGATGAAGTCCGCCAGCGTCGCCTTGCGGATGATGTGCCGGTTCTTCAGCGGCTCCGTTCCCTTGGGCAGATCGGAGTAGTCGATGTACATGAAGCCCTGGGGATGGGCAAAGCCGAATCCCTCGCCGACCTTCTTGATCCTGGTTTCGGCATACCACGGAGCATCGCTGCCGCGAATCTTGTAGCCGCTGAAACCTACGTCCGTGCCGACGCGTCCAGCCTTGGTGCGCCCATAACCGAGAAAAACGGTAATGGAGTTGTCGGGATGTCCCGGCTGCGGCCAGATCGGTCCTTTTACCTTGCGGCCGTTGACGTCGATCTCGACGATGTCACCGGTCACCAACCCCGACTTCTTCGCCTGGCTTGGACTGATGAGGACGGCATTGTCCCAGCAGAGATTCGTGATCGGCTTAGGCGTCTCCTGCAACCAGCCGTTGTTGGCCTTGCTGCCGTCGTAGATCATCGGATCGCGGCGGAAAATCACTTCCATCACTTCCGGGCTAATGCTGTTGGTCGACGGAATATTGCCGCCCTTGGACGAGACCGTCTTCGCCGGAAACGCAGTATCGGCGATGTAACCGTCATTGAGGGCCTTGCGCCATGCCGTATCGAAGTCGCCCTTGACCTGGTCCTGCCAGTACCTGCGGACGATATCGTAGCCCGCGCTCTCCGGCGAACCGACCGTCGCAAAGATGAACTCGTATGCACTCTTGCCGTTGTATAGAGGAGCGACCAGCGGCTGAACGATGGAAGCCGTGCCCTCGAAGGCGCGAGTGTCGCCCCACTGCTCCAGATAGTGGGTGCCGTTGATGTGCCAATGAACGTGATCGTAGGTCTCGTCTTGATAAAGGCCGTGCTGCACGCGGAGCGGCACCTTGTCCATCGCATCGGCGAAGCCGAAGTCGGCGGGAGCGTCATAGACCGGATTAGCCCCCACGATAAGCAACAGGTCGACCTTGCCGGCGTTCATCTCGCCTACCAGATCTTTCAATGCCGCGGTCTGGTCCTGCGGTTTAGCTTGTACGGATTCGGTGTAGGTGACCGTGTTGCCGTTGGCGCCCAGCGCGGCGTTCATCGCGTGCGCCAGAGCATGAACCGCGGGCGGCTGGTTGTCGCCCGGGATCACCACAGCCGCACCCTTGTGCGCCTGAAGGTCCTTAACGACGGCCGCGACGAACTTTTGATATTGTGGCGGCACGCTTCCACCACCGCCTGCGCCAAGCCCGGCAGCGATGGCACGCGCCAATTGCTCCACTTCCGAAGCCCTCACCGGCAAGCGATGATCGGCCTTGCCGCTGGTATTGGTCGGCGTGCTCTGAATGGAGTAGAAGCGCGACATCTTCTCCTTGAGATCGGGATTGCGTCGCGCCGCGAATTGGCGGGCATAGTAAAGAAATCCCGGAAAGCCGCTGGAGAGGAAATCGCCATCGAGCGCAAGAATGATGTCGGCCTTTTCCAGGTTGTAGCGCGTTTCCACGTACTGCCCGAATGCCAACTGCGATCCCGCGCGCACGTTGTCGCGGTTCACCGGCTCCCACTGCACCCACTTGGATTGCGGAAATGCCGTCTGTACCTGCTCCATCAGCGAGCCCATGGTGGGCGAACTAGTGGGACCGCTGAGAATGCGGAGCCCGGCACCCTGCAAGGCTTTCTGCGAATTCAACGCACCCTCCAGCGCGAGCACGTAGTCGCTCCAAGTCCTCAACTCGCCGACATTAGTGATGATCTGCGAGCGGTCGGGGTCGTACATGTCGAGGATGGAAGCTTGCGAGAAGACGTCGCTGCCGCCCAATCCGGCGGGATGTTCCGGATTGCCCTCGATCTTGGTGGGACGTCCTTCGTGGCTCTCCACCAGCACCGGCGACCCATACGCGCCGAACGGCATGGCACTGGCGAAAAATAGGGGATTACCTAATACGACTTCGCTGGGCTGCCGGACGTAGGGGACGATCGGCTCCAGCGGTATCTTGACGCAGGCAGAGAGGCCGGCCAGCGCCATGGAAGCGCTCATCAGCTTCAGGAAGTCGCGGCGCGAAGTGCCCTCGGGCCAAACCGAGGCCTGGCGCGGAAATTCGCGGTGCAGCATCTCGAAGAAGCCATCGCTTTGCGCCAGTTCTTCCAGGCTGCGCCAGTACTGCGGGCCGCTCTTGGCACGCGAAAGCTTTTCCTGCACCTCAGCGAGTTCCATCTTGCTGGGACAGACCGCCTCGATTTTTACCAGGCTCTCTTTTTTCATTCCTCTTGAGTTTCCCGTTTCGAGTTTCCAGTTTCGACTTGTTGTCAGCCGCCTTTCTTGAAACTCGAAACTCGAAACCTGAAACTTAGCCACGCCTTAGCGATGGCACGTACTGCAACTAGTGATGTCCTCAACCGTGCGAATGTTGTAGCGGTGCTTCAACTCATTGCCCAGAGCAATCTGGTCGTCATATTCGGCGCCTTCGAATTTCACCTTATTGTCGGAGCCGGGTTGCCGATAGGCCATGTTGAACACCTGATCGCGGGGCCGCAGGAATTTTTCCGGCGCACGATGGCAGTTCAAACACCACTCCATTTGTAGTGAGTTGGCGGCGTAAGTCAGCGGCATTTTGTCCACCGGCCCATGGCAGCTGGCGCAACCCACACCCTTATTGACGTGAATACTGTGGTCGAAATAAACGAAGTCGGGCAGATAGTCCACGCGCGTCCACATCAGCGACTTGCCGGAGCGAAAACTCTCCCGTACCGGCTCCAGCATGGGCGCGTTGGTCCATATCCGCGAATGACAGTTCATGCAGGTCTTGGTGGGAGGAATGCCCGCGAAACTGGAATTTTCGACCGAAGTGTGACAATAACGGCAATCGATGCCATCGCCGGCAACGTGATGCTGATGGCTGAAAGGAACCGGTTGCGCCTGGGCGACGTCCTGATAGGTGGCATAGGGTGAGCGCTGCATCTCCAGGGCCGCCCACAGCAACACCGACACGATCACCACTACGCCAATGATCGAGAGCCGCGCAAGTGTATTCGCACTTCGATGGAAGATCTGAGCCATTTATGTGAAGCTTTCCACTCTGCAGGTTCGGGTTCCGACTCCCCATCGGACCCAGCTTCGTGAGGGTAAGGCGACAACTGCCACAGCCCGGCGTGACGTGCATCACCCAAGCGAGTGATTATAGCAAGTGAAGTTGCCTGTAACGCAAGTGAGGGTTTCGGGTGCTGAAGAAAGTTTCGCTCACAGAGGATTTCGATACCGCTTGGAAGAGCAGGAGCTGGCGCGATGACCAGCTCCTGCGAAGTCCTAAGCTTACTGCAACAAGCCAAACACCGCGACTCCGGTTTGGGTTCCCACAAAAACTTTGCCGTTGGCGATGACTGGCGTGATGAATTTGTTGCCGTCCCCGAACTGATCGCGCGTTCCTGCCTGATTGCTGTTGTACAACTGGTTCGCCAGGTTGGTAGCGTCGTAGGCGTACAAGACAGCGGGATTGTTGTTCGCTATGGCCCAGACAATGGCGTTCGAAGTTTGATTGGCAGAGACGGTGGGAGTGGTCCCGGGATAAATAAACCCGTTCGTCGTCTGCGAAGTTGGCGTGGTGGAAAGCATTGCGTTGGAGATGGTGAAGGCCTTCAGGGTCTCGCCCGTGTCCCCGTAATACACCGTGTTATTGAAGTACGCCGGGCTCGCCCAGACGCCGCCCGGCAGCGCGCCGTCGATTTCCTGGTAGATAGCGCTGTCATTGTTGGGATTGAACTTCCCCATGTTGTCACGATCGACGACGTAGATGTTGGTATCTTTGCCGGCGCCCACGGCGAGATGGTGCACCACACCGTTGTTGTCCATCAGATCGGGCAACACGATTGCTCCACCGGAGCCGAGATCTTCATCTTCGTTCGATTCCTGCACCGTGTCGTACATGTTGAAGTAGTCGGCCACAGTGAGGGTGCCGGTAGAGTTGGAAAGCTTCATGAAGGCGTTGCCGTAGTCGCCGTTGATGGGAAAGCCTTGCGAGTTCAGCGTGGTATCGAAGGTGCCGTTGCCGTCGAGGAAGTAAATGTTCCCCGAACCGTCGGCGGCCAGTCCCTCGCCGGTCATCCAGATGGCGCCTTTATTACCGTTTGGCGTGACATCGATCACCGTGCTTTGCGCCAAGGTGCGCGAGTTGTAAGCCATAATCCATCCGGTGTAGGGACGGGAGTCGCAATGCGATGTGAAGGAAATGTACAGTGTGCGGGCGTATTCCAGAATCGCGGCACGCTCGGCAAACTGTCCCGGAGCGAAGATGACTTCTCCGTTCTGGCTGCCATCACCCGTCCCGGGATACATAGCGCTAATCTCCGTCGGGCCACCGAACAACTCCGCGCCGCTCATCAGGTCGAGAGCATGCAGCCGCTGGTGGTAGTTGCCGGAAGAATCCTTGGTCATAGCTACGAAGTAGATTGCTCCGTTGGGCCCGTTCCCTTTGTCGATCACGGGAGTGTCAGTGATGCCGATTTGCGGTGCAATCTGGCTGCAGCCATGATCGTCACTAGGGGTTTCTCCCTGGCCAAGCGCGGAGACTTGCCAGAATTGCCTGCCTGAATTGGCACTGAATGCGTAAATGCTGTCGTTCTCCGTAACGACGTACACCGTGTCGTTCAAACTTCCGCTAATGAATTGTTTGTTTACGAACAGCGGTTGCGCATCGACTTTGCCGTCCACCGTGAAAAAATTGATTTTGCCGAACGTGTTGAAGTTGACATTGCTGGGCGTCAGAGTGGTTTCCTGGTTGTTCGCTCCCTGGCGGAAGACGTTGTAGTGATACGTGAGCACGTCGGTGGGATACGGAATCGGCAGACCTTGGTTCGCCGGCGGAGCCGGGACTGGTGTTGCGGAACTGGCTGGTGTTGCGGAACTGGAAGCGCTGGCAATGGCTGCTCCACAGCACAACAGTCCAAATCCAATGAAAAGCAGGACGGTCAATTTGACTTGATCTCGCACAGTTCACCCCACGGGGAAAAGATTCACCCGAATGAGGACAGTATATGCTCAATGGTGGCCTGGAATTGTAAAACTTTCGTAGGCGCAGAGTTGGACTGAGTGGCCTTTTAGTGCTGACTGCCGCAGCTGGAGAGATCGCCGGGCGGGAGCGCTGCCATCATCTTTTATGTACATTCCAATGATCCTGCTCCAGTGTTATTCTTGACTGTACGGGCCGACTGATAGTGTACGGCTCAGTATCCAGCACGACCAGGCGCGCAGACGGAGATCCTGTCCGGCGTTTCCTTCGCAACACAACCCTCGAATCTGCCCCAGTAAGGCATTCGATTGAGTGCGAGTGTGCGGTTTGTAGCATAAACTGTAAGCATCGCTTCAAATTAGAAAGAACCAGCACGGAATGTCATCCAACGGCTTTTATAGCAGTAGCTCGTCGCGCTTCGGAAACATGCGCTCGTTGTTCAGCGTGTTCTCCAGCGATCTCGCCATCGACCTGGGAACCGCGAACACTCTGGTCTATGCGCGCGGCAAGGGCATCGTTGTTAATGAGCCTTCCATCGTCGCCATCAACAAGAACACCGGTGAAGTCGAGGCTGTGGGCAAAGAGGCCAAGGAGATGCTTGGTCGCACGCCCGGGAACATCGTCGCCATCAAGCCCATGAAAGACGGCGTCATCGCTGACTTCAAAGTCACTGAAAAGATGCTGAACTATTTCATCCAGAAGGCGCACAACCGCAAGATGCTGGTGCATCCCCGCATCGTCATCGGCGTGCCTTCGGAGATCACGCAGGTGGAAAAGCGTGCGGTCATGGACTCGGCCTATCGCGCCAAGGCCAGCGAGGTCCACCTGGTGGAGCAGGCGATGGTGGCCGCGATCGGCGCGGGCCTGCCCATCACCGAGCCCAGCGGCAACATGGTGGTCGATATCGGCGGCGGCACTACCGACATCGCGGTCATTTCTCTGAGCGGCATCGTGTATTCGCGCTCGGTACGCATGGCGGGTAATCAGATGGACGAAGCCATCATGAATTACCTTAAGCGCAAGTACAACCTGCTGATTGGCGAGCGCACCGCGGAGCAAATCAAGATCGAGATTGGCTCGGGATATCCGCTGGAGAGGCCGCTCACCATGGAGATCAAGGGACGCAATCTGATCGAGGGCGTGCCGAAGACAATCACTATCGAGGACAGCGAGATTCGAGAGTCGTTGACCGAGTGCGTGTCGACAATTATGAACGCTATCCGTGTCGCGCTGGAACGCACGCCGCCTGAGCTGTCGGCCGACATCAGCGACCGCGGCATCGTGCTGACCGGCGGTGGCGCGCTGCTGAAGAACCTGGACAAGCGCATCCGTGAAGAAACCGGCCTGCCGGTCTCGATTGCTGACGACCCGTTGTGCAGCGTGGTTCTGGGCACGGGAAAGATGTTGAGCGATTTCAAGCTGCTGCGCAAGATATCGATTGACTAGTGGGGGAAGAGCCGTGGCACCAGCCAATGTTTGAATTGTCATCACGAGCGTAGCGAGGGATCTGCTTTTCGCTGGTGCCAGCGTTTATTCCTCGGGGAGCACCGATTGGAGCGCGAGTGGCATTTCTGGGTGTATATCGTGGCCAGCAAATCGCGGCGCATCTACACCGGGATAATATTCAAGCTGACTTCCGTGGGGACAATGCAAAGTTGATTTGGCCCGTCAGCCTCGATGGTAAGAAAATGCAATCGGAAACATACAAAATTCTGGGCGTCTTGGGCAAGCCGAAGAATAACTAGGATCGCGGGGCGGGAAATAACGATTTGAGGGCCAAGAAAAGCAGATGCCTGGCTTCGCTCGTGATGACAACCCTAATGACGCGTTCACCGTCGTTGGGGCGATCACGGTCGCAGCTTGGCGCTTATTTGACCCGGCAATAGTATGGATACATTCCTTGGCCGCTATAGAAACCTGATTGTACTGGCGGCCATCCTGTTCGCTCAGATCATCGGTCTAGCGCTGCAGGTACGCCGCCCGACCGACGCGGGCGAAACGCGCCTCATCCGCCTGTGGGCAGTCTCCGCCGTTACTCCCATTGAAAGCGCGGTCATCCACAGCCAGGAGTGGGTGGGAAATCTTTGGACGACCTACATTTACCTTCACGGTGTGCGACGGGAAAACCGGGAGCTGCGCGCCGAAATCGGGCAGATGAAGATCGAAGAGGCCCGGCTCAGCGAAGACGCCCGCATGGCGCGCCGCATCCAATCGCTGCTTGCCTTTAAAGAGCAATACATTGATTCGACCATTGCTGCGCAGGTGATCGGCACCAGCGGCAGCGAGCAGTCGCGTGTGCTCTATATCGACAAAGGCTCCAACGATGGCATCACCACGGATATGGCGGTCATCACCCCGAGCGGCATCGTGGGCAAGATCGCGCAGGTCTTTCCTGACTCGGCCCAGGTGCTGCCCATCAACGACCAGTTCAGCGGCGTCGGCGCCGCGCTGAAGGACTCGCGGCTGCAAGGCATTCTGAAAGGCGCTCCCAACGGCGCAACTACGCTGCAATACATCATGAGCGACGAGAAAGTCGTTCCCGGCGAAGAGGTCGTCACCAGCGGCGGCGATCGCATCTTCCCCAAAGGCCTGCCCGTCGGCAAAGTTGTTTCCAGCGAGCCCGGCAAGGACCTCTTCCTCAACATCCGTGTGATTCCTTCGGCGCGGCTCGATCAGTTGGAAGAGGTGCTGGTGGTCACCAAGATCACGGAGAAGATGCCTGACGCGAAGGACCTTGGACCGCTGCGGGCCTCCGACATTCTCGCCGAACGCTTGCCGACGGTCCCCAACAAAACCGAAGTTGACGCCGCTGGCAATGCCAAGCCAGGTGGCGCCGCCTCTTCTGGAACCACACCGGCGGGAACTGGAAGCGCAACGGCAGCTGGCACTGCCGCTCATCCTGCGACTCCGGGCACTGGAACCAACAAGCCCGGTGTTGGCGGGACGACGATTCTGAACAAGCCCGCCGGAGCAGCGGCCGCTCCTCATGCAAGTGCGCCAGGAGCAACCCCGGAGATGAACGGGACGGTGAAACCGAAGGCGACAACTCCGGCGAACGGTCGTCCCGCGGGAACAGCGGTGAAGCCGTCAAGTAATAATGCAGCGCCAGCCGCGAATATGCAGCCGCGCGAATCCGGAGCGCAAGATAACGGCGAAGCTTCCACGTCCGCGAAAAAGCAAGTCAAGCCCGCTCCGGAATCGACACCCAAGGCGCCTTCAGAGCAACCCCCGACACCTCCCACAGGAGCGCCGCCGCAGCCATGAGCACCCGAGTGATGCCCTTTCGCGGAAGCCTTACATCCCGGGAGCAGGTCTCGGTTTACGAGTTCAGTTGGCCAACCATCATCTTGATCCCGCTGGTCGCGGTGCTGATCCAGATATTCATTCCGGTGAAGGTCCGCTTCCTGCCGATTGTCGACCTGCCCTTCATGGTCACGATCTTCTTCGCGACGGCACGGCGCAACCCGATCACTGGGTGTCTCACCGGCTGTGTTATCGGGCTCATGCAGGATTTGTTCGCGGGGCCAAGCCATCCTTTAGGGATGTACGGCATTGCCCTGACCATCATTGGATACCTGGCATCGTCGCTGGGAGTGAAGATCGACGTCGACAACCCGGGCTCGCGCTTTCTAATTACGTTTGGCTTTTTTGGTCTCCACCAGGGCGTGTACTACGGTGTGGCACATGGCCTGCTGCGCCAGGGCCTGCAATGGAGTTGGAGCCACACCGCGATCTCCGCGCTGGCCAACGCGGTTATCGGGATCTTCGTCTACAAGTTCCTGGACAGGTTCAAACAGAGGTAAGAAAAACTGGGCCTGCTCACAAATGGTGCAATTGCTGATGCACTCTGCTCTTTTCTTCCCGCTCCTCGGCCTGGAATGACGCTACAATAAAAGTGAATTCCGGTCGTCACCTACCGTGGAATCGGACTGATCGCCGGAATAGGACTGGCACGCGCAAGCTGCTCTGCCGCAATATGATGGTATCGATGTCAACATCGTTTCATGGCAAGACCTGGGAAAGATGTAATTCCTGATGTTAGGTCGCGAGGAAAAAGTCTCTCAGCTCCGCCTCACCGCAGTGCAATACGTCCTGCTGGGAGTTTTTTTGGTGCTTGCCTTCGGGCTGTGGCGCCTGCAAGTCGCGCGCAACGATTACTACAACACCCTGGCCGAGCAGAACCGCATCAAGCAGGTCCCCATCCTGGCGCCGCGCGGCAAAATCCTCGACCGCGAAGGCCGCATCATCGTCGACAACTATCCATCGTTTTCGGTGCTGCTGCTGCGCGATCAGAAGCGGGACCTGGACGCCGATGCCGACAAGATCGCAGCCGGCCTGCACATGCCGCCCGATGAGCTGCGCGCCCGCTTGAAGCGCATGGCCGCGGTGCCGGGCTATCAGCCGCTGTTCCTGAAAGACGACATCACGCCGGACGAACTGGCCTTCATTGAATCGCATCGCGCCGAACTGCCCGAGCTCGACACCATAACTGTGCATCGCCGGCTGTATCCCAAAAATGGCTTCATGGCGCACGTGATCGGTTACGTCGGCCAGGTCAGCGAAGACATGCTGACCCAGCCGCAATGGGAGCTGTACAACCCCGGCGACATCGTCGGCATGTCAGGTGTCGAGCAGTACTACAACGATGTTCTGATGGGCAAGAACGGCTCGCGCCAGGTGCTGGTGAACAGCCGCGGCAAGGAAGTTGGCACGCTCAGCGATGTGCAGGCAGTTCCCGGCAAGCAACTGAAGCTCACCATCGATCTGGATTTGCAGATTGCCGCGGAAGAGGCGCTGGAGGGAAAACCCGGCGCAATCGTTGCCATGGACCCGCGTAACGGCGAAATTCTGGCGATGGTCAGCCGCCCGGCTTTCGATCCCAACGAGTTCGCCGTCCGCATCAGCCGCGACGAATGGAACGCACTGGTGACCGACCCTGGCAAGCCGCTGCTCAATAAGGCAATACAGGCGCAGCTCGCACCGGGCTCGGTCTTTAAGATCATCATGGCGACCGCGGGTCTGCAAGAGAACATCGCGCAGAACCTCATTGTCAATTGCGGAGGCGGCAAGACGTTCTATGGGCGGTTCTTCAAATGCTGGATCGCTTCCACGCACGGCTCGCACGGCAGCGTCGGCATCAGCAAGGCGATTTACCAGTCCTGTGACTCGTACTTCTACACCCTCGCAGAGAAGCTGGGCATCGGGCGCATTGCAAAATACGCGACCATGCTCGGACTGGGCCAGAAGACCGGCATCGATCTGCCGCAGGAAGTTTCAGGAGTGATGCCGTCGGAAGAATGGAAGATCAGAAACTTCAAGCAGAAATGGTATGCGGGCGAAACGATTTCCGTTGGCATCGGCCAAGGCGCGGTGGCCACGACTCCGATCCAGCTCGCACATGCTCTCGGCGCCATCACCAGCGGCGGCGTACTGGTGCATCCGCACGTAGCTTTCCCCGATCAGTTCCCGCCGGGATTCAAGCAGGTTTCCACTTATAACGACAGGGTCAAGTTCACGCTTGACGAGGACAACTGGACAACCATCACCGATGCAATGGCGAACGTCGTCTCGCCGATTGGAACCGCAGGC
>Ga0302326_10018667_pt1 | contig 14372 bp, 11 predicted proteins | sample Palsa_T0_3_FD_202264 | JGI IMG/M metagenome (GOLD analysis project Ga0302326, IMG submission 202264) | Peat permafrost microbial communities from Stordalen Mire near Abisko, Sweden - Palsa_T0_3 | ecosystem: Environmental > Terrestrial > Soil > Palsa > Peat permafrost | place: Sweden: Abisko... | reverse complement strand
ACCGGCGTCGCCGACTGGAGCACTGCCGCCCTCAGCCCTGGCGATCAGCGCAGTCAATTCAAAGGGAACCACTCCGAATGCCACGGAGCGCCGCCGCGATCCGTTTCGGCCGCTCGTGCGAAGCAAAGATGAAGGCGCAGTTCCCTTCGTCGGGCCGCCGGGCAAAGCTGGCCTGACCGTGAATACGCTCCAGGTGCAAGGGACTATGCGCGACCCGGATGGAATGACCGCCATCGTCGCCAATCCGCAGGGACACGTCTATTTTCTGCATCCGGGCGACCAGATTTATGACGCGGTAGTCCAGTCGATTGGCCCGGGCGGCGTAGTTTTCCAGCAGCACACGCAGGACGCTTTTGGCCATCCAGTCATGCACATCGTAACCAGGCTGCTGGGCCCCGCATCAGGAGGAACTCCATGAAGGGAATCACGAGCAGGTCAATGCGCGCCTTGACGCTGACGGCATTGTCCGGGATGGGTGGATTTTGCGCGCTTGCGGGTATAGCGGCGGCGATGCCGCCGAGCGCACTGTTGTCGGCCGGCGACATGCACTTGATTGCCGCAGCCGATGGACAGCAACAAATTCCGCCGCAGCAACAGGACACACAGTCCGCCGCGGCTCCAGCACAGCAGGCGGGCTCGCCTTCGCAACAGCCCACCCCGCCCGGGCAACAGGTTCCGATTCCATCGACGAATGGCTCGGCATGGGAGATGACGTTGCCGGCATCCGGCGGAACGAACGCTACGAGCCAGGCTGCGACGCAGCCGCCGAACGGCGATTCGTCGATGCCCGCTTCCGGCGCGCCCACCACCGCGACCGGAAGCGGGTCAAATTACTATCCCGGCCGGGCGGCAAACGAGCCGCAATACACCGGCGAGCCTATTTCCGTTGATCTCCGCGACGTGGACTTGAAGGATTTCTTCCGGCTCATCCATGAAATCAGCGGTCTCAATATCGTGCTGGACCCCAGCGTCAAGGGCACGCTCACCATCGTGCTCACCGACGTTCCCTGGGATCAGGCGCTCGACATCGTGCTGCGCAACAATGGTCTCGACAAGCAACTGGAGGGCAATGTTCTCCGTATTGCCACTATCGAAACGCTGCGCAAGGAAGCCGACGACGACGCGGATCTCGCCAAAGCGGAGGCGATGGCCGAAGATCAGGTGACGGTGACGCGGCCGCTCAGCTATGCCAAGGCCGACCAGCTCGTCCCCCCGCTGAAAAAATTCCTGACGGCCCGTGGAGACATTCTCGCGGACCCACGCTCGAACTTACTGATCATTCACGACGTTCCCGGCGCCATCGCCGTGATTGACGGCCTGATAAAGCAGTTGGATCGCAAATCGCAGCAGGTGGAAATTGAAGCGCGAGTCGTCGCCGCCAGCCGGTCGTTTTCGCGCGAGTTGGGAAGTCAGTTGGCATTCGCCTTTGCCAGCGGAAACAGCGTCCTCGGCGGCAACCCTCTGGTCGGGAGCTCTCCCGTAAATCATGCCACCGTCCCGTTGCCGCTGGCGGGCGGCGGTTCCACCGGCACCGGCGGCTTGCCGCTGCCCTTGAATACGAATTTGGGCGTCGCCACTCCCACCAGCGGCCTCAGCTATGTGCTTTCGGCGGGGAAATTTCAACTGGACGACATCATTTCCGCCGCGGAGAGCAAGGGCATCGGCAAACTTCTTTCCAAACCGCGCGTTGCCACCCAGAACAACGTGAAGGCTACCGTGAAGCAGGGCGTCGAAATCCCCATCCAGACCATCGTGAACAACACCATTTCCGTGCAATACGTCAACGCCGTGCTCGAGTTGGAGGTGACTCCGCAAATCACTTCCGAGGGAACCGTTTATCTCGATGTGCACGTCGAAAACACCCAGATTGACACCTCCATCCCGCGCGTCGAGGGCATCCCCGCGCTCGATACCGAATCCGCCGACACAAAAATTCTGATCAGCGACGGCGGCACGGTGGTCATCGGCGGCATCATCCTCTCCTCCCAGCAGACCAATATCGACCAGGTCCCGGTCCTTGGCGACATCCCCTGGCTCGGCAACTTTTTCAAGCACCAGACGGTGATGACGTCTTCCTCCGAGTTGCTGTTCTTCCTCACACCGCGTATTCTGCCGGGTTAACTCGCATTCACATCACGGAAATAGTTTGATTAGCGCCGCTGCGTCGGAGTCTGCGCAAGTTTCAACTTCGCCGCAATCTTGAATTCAGGTCATCCCGAAACGCAGTGAGGGATCTGTTGTTCCGTTTCCATTATTCGGGTCGTCTGACGCGCTCAAGTGAAGAGAATCGCAATGCCCGCGAGAAGTGCCGCAAATATCTTCGCCCGGCGAGTGTCCGCGCTTCGCCAGCGCATTGAAGCGGCCGAAGTCGGCGGCCTCGTTGACGCGCACCCGCCGAATGTCCAATACCTGACCGGCTTCACCGGCAGCGCGGGCGTATTTCTTCTCACGCCGCGCGACGCAATCCTTTTCACCGACAGCCGTTACCGCATTCAGGCGCGCGAAGAAGCTCGCAACGTGGAAGTGCGCGTCGAAAGCGTCCGCCTCCACACCGCTGCGGGAAAAGCGCTGCGCGGCCGTCACCGCCGCCCGGTTATCTATTCGCCCGAGCACACCAGCGTCGCCCAACGCCACGAATTGGCCCAGGCCTCCGGGCGCGGAGTCCGCTGGATGGCCGTCGAGGGCGTGGTCGAGGAACTCCGCTCCGTGAAGGACGAATCCGAAATCGCCGTCATGCGCGAAGCCGCGCGTCTCGCGGAAGAGGCTTTGTCGGAAGTGTTGAAGCTGGTCAAACCCGGCGTTGAGGAAAATGACCTCGCGGCGGAAATCGAATACCGTATGCGGCGCAAGGGCGCATCCGGAGCCGCGTTCCCCACGATTGTGGCGTCGGGTCCGCGCGCCGCTCTGCCGCACGCCCAGCCTTCGCGGAAACGCATCGCCAAAAACGAGTTGGTCGTCTTCGACCTCGGTGCTATACTGCGCGGCTATTGCAGCGATTTGACGCGCACCGTGCACGTTGGCCGCGCGTCGGCGCGGGTCAGGGAATGGTACCGCGCGGTGCTGGAAGCGCAGGCGGCGGCACGGGCGATTCTGCGTCCCGGAGTGGATGGCGCGGCCGTGGACGCCGCGGCGCGCGGCAGGTTGCGGCGAAGCGGCCTGGCGCGATACTTTACTCATAGCACGGGGCACGGCCTGGGCCGCGAAGTCCATGAAATTCCGCGGCTGGCGCGCCTCAGCCGGTCCGTGATTCGAGCCGGTCAGGTGGTCACGCTCGAGCCGGGAATTTATATCCAGGGCGTCGGCGGAATTCGCATTGAAGATGATATTGTCGTGCGTGAGGACGGCACCGAATCGCTGACGCAGCTAAATCGCGAACTTTTGGAATTGTGAATGAAGAATAGTAAGGAAACCAAGTCCGACGTCGTCAATTGGGCCGACCTCGAGCGCCTCCTGAAAATCATGGAGGAGCACGGCCTCGAGGAGTACGAATACTCCCGCGGCGACCTGCGCATCCGTCTCCGCAAGCCCGGAGCGCCGCCCGTCATCATGCAGCCCGGTGCGGATGCCTCCGCCGCTTTGGCCAACGCGACGGAATCGGGCGCCACGCGAGCCAAAGCCGATGCTCCGCCCGCCGCCGATAATTCTCACATCGTAAAATCCCCCATCGTCGGTACCTATTACGAATCTCCCGAGCCGGGAAAGCCCGCGTTCGTCGAAGTCGGCGACCACGTAAAATCCGGCCAGCCTCTCTGCATCGTCGAAGCCATGAAGCTGATGAACGAAATCGAAGCCGACGTCGCCGGAAAAATCGTCCGCGCCTTCATGCAAAACGGCCAGCCCGTCGAATACGGCCAGCCCCTCTTCGCCATCCAACCCGACCGACAGCCGTAAGTGTCAGCGGTCCGCGAGACCGCGCTCACCGCAAAGCTATCTTCCCCGACTATGAGCTTTCCGACCACACCGCGAAACGCCGGAAGCTTTCCGAACTGCAGGGGCAACATCCCATGGTTCTCGTCCTCAGCCGCGGAGGCTTCTGCCCCAAGGGCCGCCGGCAGGCTGAAGGGCTGGTCGAACTCCATCGTGAGATCGAGGTCGCTTATTGCCGGCTCGTCACGATCAGCACCGACAATATCACTCAGACGAACGAATATCGCAGCGGCATCGGCGCCCACTGGCCTTTCCTTTCCGACACGGGGCGTGTGGTCCAAGAAGACCTCGACATCGCCGAATACACTGATCCTGTCAACAATCCGATGATCCCTCACGTGATTGTCCTCGAGCCCGGTCTTGTCATTTATAAGATCTACAACGGCTACTGGTTCCTGGGCCGGCCCACTCTGGAAGATCTCCGCCAGGACCTGCGTGCCGTTACCAGAAAATGCCGGCCGGATTGGGACATCACAACGCCCGAACTCAAAGCGGCGTGGCAGCAAGGCCGCCAGGAGCTCTTCTATCCCTACGGCAAAACGTATATCCAAACTCTCGGTGAACAGGATTAGGCCACCCGGCTCATGACGATTGAGTCCGGCATCCGCCCCGGAAGTCACCATCGTCTCCGAGGACATCTCGCCAGGCATTCGCCCCGAAGATGATGAAGCGGGCTGCAAGTCATCTTTAGAAAAGCTTGCCGTGCGCCTGGAATAACGCCGGCTCGCGCCGCTCCTCGCCTGACAGACTTCCTTATCAGGTCATCTCGCCTGTCCCGAACGAAGTCGAGGGGAGCCATCGCGCGATGTGTGCGCGCTTCGGCGAGGGATCTGTTGTTCCGCACACTCGTAAGAGAAACAAAAGCGAATATGAAATACCCAAAATGCGTACTTGGTAAGAAATCCTCTTTTCACCCGCTTCCTGCCTTCCGCGTCCTAACCATCCGCGCATTGCGCGGCGCCGATTGCTGCGTAATTTTTCGAACTAGCATAAGATAGACGGCGGCAAAAACAGTTTCAGCAAGGACGCGGATGTTCAGGAAAATTCTGATTGCCAATCGCGGAGAAATTGCGCTGCGCGTGCTGAGCGCGTGCCGCGAGCTGGGCGTGCGCACCGTCGCCGTCTATTCGGAGGCCGACCGTCACGCGCTCCACGTGCGTTTCGCCGACGAAGCCGTCTGCATCGGTCCGCCGCGCGGAGCGGACAGCTACCTGAATATTCCGCACGTCATCAGCGCCGCGGAAATCACCAACGTGGACGCGATTCATCCCGGCTACGGCTTCCTTTCCGAGAACGCGAATTTCGCCGAGGTCTGCGATGCTTCGCATATCACCTTCATCGGCCCCACGCCGGAGGTGATTCGCATCATGGGCGAAAAAGATCGCGCGCGCCAGGAAGTCGCTGCCGTGGGAATCCCCATCATTCCCGGCAGCCCCGGTGCGGTGGACGATGAGCAGGACGCGCTGAAAATTGCCTCCGAAATCGGCTTTCCGGTGATGATTAAGGCAGTGGACGGCGGCGGCGGTCGCGGCATGCGCGAAGTGAATCGTCGCGAGGATTTCTCCAAGGCGTTCCAGACCGCGCGCGCCGAAGCGCAGCAGGCGTTCGGCAGCCCTTCGGTTTACATTGAAAAGCGCATCATGAGCCCGCGGCACATCGAATTTCAGGTGATGGGCGACAAGTTCGGCAACGTCTGGCATTTCGGCGAGCCGTCGCCCGCCATTGACGATGAAACGCGGAAAAAAATCGGCGCGGTAGTCACCGAGGCACTCAAACGCGTGGGCTATTCCAGCGCGGGCACCGTCGAGTTTTTGCGGGACGCCGACGGCAGCCTCTACTTCATCGAAATGAATACCCGCATCCAGGTCGAGCATCCCGTGACGGAAATGGTGACCGGCGCGGACCTGGTGAAGGCGCAGATTCGCGTCGCCGCCGGGGAGCGCCTCGATCAAATTCTCGATCCGCCGGAATTTCGCGGACACGCCATCGAATGCCGCATCAACGCCGAAGACCCCGAAACTTTCGCGCCCTCGCCGGGCCGCATCACCGCGTTCCGCGTCCCGGGCGGCCCCGGCATTCGCGTGGACACGGCCATGTATTACGACGCCGTCGTACCGCCGTACTACGATTCGCTGGTCGCCAAACTGGTCGCCCATGGCCGCAATCGCGCCGAGGCTATCGCCAGAATGCAAAATGCGCTCGATGGCCTGGTCATCGAAGGCATCCGCACCACCATTCCGCTGCACCGAAAAATTCTCGCGGACGCGGATTTTATTGTCGGGCGGTTTGACACCGGATTTCTCGACCGTCGCTTCGCCCCCGCGGGTAATTAGCCATGCGGGAGGACTTCCCTCCGGTTTACGTCATCCTCGATGCTCCATTGCTGGCGGGTCCGGCGGAGGAAATCACGGAACAGCTTGCCGAATCCGGCGTCGCGCTGCTGCAATACCGCGATAAATTCTCCGGCGCGCGAAAAACCTTCCATATCTGCAAGCGGCTGGTGATAACGTTGCGTCCATGGAATGTTCGTTTGATAGTGAATGACCGCGCCGATATCGCCGCGCTCGCCGGAGCCGCTGGAACCCACGTAGGCCAGGATGATCTCGACCTGGAGGCAGCGCGCTTAATGTGCCCGCCACCGATGTGGGTGGGCGTTTCCACGCACAATTTGCAGCAACTCGCGCAGGCCGCTGTAACTTCGGCGGACTACATCGCCTTCGGCCCGATTTTCTCCACGCAGACGAAGGCCAATTCCGATCCGGTGGTTGGACTCGATCTGCTCCACCAGGCGCGGCGGCTTACGTCGAAGCCACTGGTGGCTATCGGCGGAATAACGGCGGAAAATGCGGCTGAAGTGTTTTCTGCGGGCGCGGACTGCGTCGCCGTCGTGCGCGATGTGCTCGCTGCGGCGGATCCTGCCGCGCGGGTACGGGAATTTCTGCGCGCCGCCGCGTCCGCACGTGGCAAATAATACCGACCGTCAATAGCCATGACCGACGCACCAAACAACGTCAACGCCGGCACGAGCCACGCAGGTGTAAAAGAAGCAGCTGCGCCTGCAGGCGAACTGGTAAAAGCGCTCGGCCCGCTCGACGCCACCATGATCGTCATGGGCTCGATGATCGGTTCGGGAATTTTCATCGTGCCCGCTACTATCGCCGCGCAGGTGGGAAATCCGGCGCTGCTGCTGACCGTCTGGATCGCAAGCGGCGTAATGACGTTGATCGGAGCGCTCAGCTATGGCGAGCTGGCGGCGATGATGCCGCGCGCGGGCGGCCAATACGTCTACTTGCGCGAATCGCTCGGGCCGCTATGGGGATTTCTTTACGGCTGGACGATGCTGCTGGTGATTCAGACAGGCACGATCGCGGCGGTTGCCATCGCCTTCGCGAAATTCTTCGGTGTGCTGGTTCCGTGGTTTTCGGCGTCGTCGTGGCTGTGGCGTCTGGGAACACTCGGCCCGTATCACCTGGGCTTCGTCGAGCTGGGCCCCTATAACATCGGCCTGAACACGCAGAATCTGCTGGCGATTGTGTCCATCGTGGTGATTACCGCGATCAATACGCGCGGATTGCGAATCGGTGCGCTGGTGCAGAATGTTTTCACAATTACCAAGACGGGCGCGCTGGCTGCTTTGGTGCTGCTGGGATTTTGGTTTTCAACCGCGCTGGCGCGGACCTCGAATGCCGCGATGTTCTGGCGTAATTCCGGACCGTTAGCGCTGCATCCCTATCCACCGGACCATTCGACCTGGATGCTCAGCTCGGTGACGGTGGTGGGCGTGGCCATGGTCGGCGCGCTTTTTTCCTCCGACGCGTGGAACAACGTGACGTTCACCGCCGGAGAAGTGCGCGCGCCGTCGCGCACTTTGCCGCTTTCGCTGGGGCTGGGCACGCTGATCGTGACGTCCCTCTATTTCCTGGCCAACGTCGCCTATCTACGCGTGCTGCCGTTCGTTGGAGACACGCATGGTGCAACGGCTTTGGCGCGCGGCATGCAATACGCCACGGATGGCCGTGTCGGAACCGCGTTTGCCGAGGTGATCTTCGGCCCCGGGGGCGCTGCTCTAATGGCCGTGGCGATTGTCATTTCCACGTTCGGCTGCAACAACGGTCTCATTCTTTCGGGGGCACGTATTTACTACGTGATGGCCAAGGACAAGCTGTTTTTCCGTTCGGCCGGCGCGGTGAACCGCCATCACGCGCCCGGCGTGGCGCTGTGGGTACAATGCCTGTGGGCCGCGGTGCTGTGCCTTTCCGGGACGTACAGCCAGCTTCTGAATTTTCTGATTTTCGCCGTGCTGATTTTTTATATGCTGACGTTGACGGGTCTTTTTGTGCTGCGATTCAAGCGACCCGACGCGACGCGCCCATATCGCGCCATCGGGTACCCGGTTTTGCCGGCGCTGTATCTTCTGATGGCGGGTTTCATCGAGGTGCAATTGCTGCGTTACGAGCCGCAAGATACCTGGCCGGGCTTGATGATCGTGCTGTTGGGAGTGCCGGTGTATGCATTGTGGCGATTGCGCGGACGTGGCACGACGACACCGGCGGACGCATGAACCGCCGGTTCTGATTCGGCTCGGGAGTTTGTAATCGGCAAGACTTTCGCGAAAAATGGAATCGTGGCGACCCTCCCCTTAAGGTGGCGGATATTCTGGCGGCAGACCTCCGCGGTGGACCGCATCGCGGCCGGCGTGCTGCTTCTCTTTGTGGTTGGCCGCGTGGCCAGGTTTGCCGGTGGCCGTTTCCCGGGCAATGGATGGTTAAACGCGCTGGCGTTGGTGTCGGTGGTGTATATTTTCGCGCGATTGCTGCCCTGGCTGCGGAAAAAACTGCTCTGGAGTCTGCGTAACCGCCTGATTGTGGCGTATCTGTTTATCGCCGTGGTGCCCATCGTGCTTTTGCTGATCATGGTCGCGTTGTCCTCCTATTTGCTGTATCTGCAATTCGGCGCACATCTGATCGACGACGATTTGCAGACGCGCATCAGCACCATCACGAATGTCGGCCATTCCGTTCTGGATTCGCTGCAAAACAATGCCGGGGAGCCCGCGCTCGCTAAGGAGGAAATTCTCTCGCGCCCTGCGGTGGCCTCCCTGCTGCGCGAATCACGGAAACGCATCGCCGATTTGCACGTGGAGATTCATCGCGGAAACAGCATCCCCGAGCGCGAGGGGGAATCCGGTTCGAGGCAACTCGTGGGTGTCTTCGAATACGACGGCCAGTTATTGATGGAGGCGATCGTTTCCGGCGATACGCCGGAAGGCGAGCAGACGGTGACGGTCAGCGCGCCGGTCTCGCCGGAAATGCTGGACGATTTGCCTCCAGAGTTTGGTCCGATCCAACTCACTACCATGCGGCCCGCCGGCCAAACAGAGAAGCCCGGCGTGGTGATCCAGTTGGAAGACCGGCGGTTCGTGCCCGCCGGACAAATCAGCAGCCGGCGGCGGCGGCTGCATCCGGCGGCTCACTGGTTTGACGTGCGCGTGAACGGCAATTCCGTCTTCGAGGCCATCTTCATCGAGCCGCAGACGCATCGCGTGATTACCGCGCCGGTGCTGGTGTTTTTTTCTGTGCGGCCGTCGCAAATCAATAACCGGCTGTTCTCGTCGTTGGGCGCGCTGGGAGATCCGCTGGTGCTCGCGCTCTCGGCGATTGGCGTGGTGTTTCTGCTGCTGGAGGCCGCCGCGCTGGCCACGGGCGTTGTTTTGACGCGGACCATCACGGATACGGTGGCGGAACTTTACGACGCCACGCAGCACGTCCGCCAGGGCGATTTTGCTCATCGCGTGCGCATTCAGCGCCGCGACCAGCTTGGCGTGCTCGGGGAATCGTTCAACTCCATGACCAATTCGATCACTTCGCTCATTGATGAGCAGCGCGCGAAGCAGCGCCTGGAGAGCGAGCTTTCCATCGCGCGCGAGGTACAGGATCAACTTTTTCCGCAGAAGTTTCCGGAGATTTCCGGAGTTGAAATGGCCGCGCTCTGCCGCGCCGCGCGCACCGTCAGCGGAGATTACTATGATTTTCTGGCGCTCGGTCCGTCGCGGTTGGGCATTGCGCTAGCCGATATCAGCGGCAAGGGAATCTCCGCGGCACTCTTGATGGCCAGCCTGCAGGGAGGATTGCGAAGCCAGGCGCAGCAGGAAAGTTCCGTGGATACCGCCGATCTGGTCGCGCGGCTGAACCGCCAGTTGCTGCTGGATACCCTCGATGATCGCTACGCCACGTTTTTTTATGCCCTATATGACGGAGCGACACGGAGACTAACCTATACCACGGCCGGACATCTTCCGCCGCTTTTTATCACCGGCGACCGCGTGCAGAGACTCGAAGAGGGCGGCACGGTGATCGGCCTGCTCGAAGACGTCACGTATACGCAAGGCTGCGTGGACGTCGAACCGGGAAGTTTGCTGGTGGCCTTTAGCGACGGACTCGTTGAGCCGGAGAATGTTTACGGCGAGCAATTCGGCATGCCCCGGCTCACGGAAGAAGTCCTGCGCCATCGCGGCGCGAAAATCACGCGACTAACCGAGGAAGTCCTTGCGGCGGTGGAACACTGGGCCGGCACGCAGGAACAGGCAGACGACATGACGATTGTGGTGGTCCGCTGGAAGTAGATTTGCGCGGGGGGGATCCATCCTATGTTCTCTGCTGGAGTCTTGCCGGGTCGCGATTGGATATACTGACCCGGTGACCACTTGGACTGTGCATTCATGAAAATCCTGACGGCTGCGGAAATGCGCGAAGTGGACCGCCTGACGACCGAGCAGGCGGGTATCCCCAGTGCCACGCTGATGGAAAATGCCGGCGCGGGCGTGGCTGGATTCTGCGTCGAACGTTTTCCCCACCTGCTTTCGCACCGCATTGTGGTGCTCTGCGGCAAGGGCAACAACGGCGGCGACGGGCTTGTGGCGGCGCGCCATTTGCGTGGAATGGAGGCGCGTCCGGAAGTCTGGTTGTTCGCAAAGCCAGGGGACATGCGCGGAGATGCGGCGGCAAATCTGGCGCGATGGCTGAAGCCGGGCGGCGAAGTGGTCCAAATTGACGAGGCGGGAGGGTGGCTGCGAAAGAAGGCGTCCTTGCAGGGCGCGCAAATCGTAATTGACGCGCTGCTGGGGACAGGTTTGCAGGGTGCCATCGAAGGATGGCTGGCCGAAGTCATCGCCGACGTCAACGCGCTGCGGCCGGGCGCTACGATTGTGGCCGTGGATATTCCGTCGGGGCTGCCTTCGGATAGCGGGCAGGCGCCGGGGCCTGTGATTCGGGCGGATTTTACAGTCACGTTTACCGCGCCCAAGCGCGGAGAGGTGATCGCGCCGGGATCGGAATTCGTCGGAATACTGCGGGTGCTGGAAATCGGCAGCCCGGCGGCGTTGGTGGAGTCGGCGTCGCAGAGCCGCCTGCGATGGCTTGCGCCCGATGAATTCACTTCTGTTCCGCTGCATCGCGCGCAGGACAGTAACAAGGGTAATTACGGACATGCGCTGGTGGTTGCAGGCTCGCGGGGGAAATCCGGCGCGGCGGTGCTTTGCGGGTCGGCGGCGTTGCGTGCAGGTGCGGGTCTTGTGACCGTGGGCACGGCAGATTGCGCGCTGGACGCCGTGGCCGCGCACACGCCGGAATTGATGACCGCCCCGCTGCACAGCACCGAGGCCGGGAGCATCGGTTCGCGTTCGCGGGAAGATGGAACATTCGCGGAGCTGTTGAAGGAGAAAACCTTGTTGGCGATGGGACCCGGCCTCACCACGCAGGGGGAGACGCAGGAGTTTGTGCGCCAGACCGTGCGTGAGTGTACTCTGCCGCTGGTGCTCGACGCGGACGGATTGAACGCGTTCGACGGTCGCACTGCGGAACTGCGCGGCCACGCCACGGCGCATTTAGTGCTCACGCCGCATCCGGGCGAGATGGCGCGGCTTGCGCGGTGCAGCGTCAAGGAAATCCAGGCCGACCGCATCGGAGTTGCAACACGCTTCGCCAAGGAATGGAACGCGTGGCTGGTACTGAAGGGATATCAGACGGTGATTGCCCCGCCCGATGGCAGGGCATGGATTAACTCGACGGGAAATCCCGGAATGGCGACGGGCGGCACGGGCGACGTCCTCACGGGCATGCTGGCGGGGCTGATCGCAGAGTTCGGCGCGGCGCGGTGGAAACAGGCGGTGACCTTCGGCGTTTATTTGCACGGGCTGGCGGGCGACCTGGCGGCCGCGGAATTGGGCGAGGAATCCCTGATTGCCGGCGACATCATTCGTTTCATTCCCGCGGCCTGGCGAAAGATTCGGTCGGAGATTCCGCGTGACTGAGCGCGTGATGCTGACGCACTCCGCCGAAGAGACCATCGCGCGCGGGCGCGAACTGGGTGCTGAATTGCGCGCGCCCGTACTGCTGTTGCTTTCCGGCGATCTCGGCGCGGGAAAAACCACGTTGGCGAAGGGAATCATCAGCGGGCTGGGCGCGGCGCGCGAAGAGGAAGTCACCAGCCCCACGTACACGCTGGTACACCTTTTTCACAACCATACGCGCGTTTATCACGTCGATTTGTACCGCATCAATGGATTCGCCGATCTGGAAACGCTGGGATTGGAAGACGTCCTTTCGGAAAATGCCGTGGTGATCGTCGAATGGCCGGAAAAACTGACGCTGCGGACGAATTGTCCGGTGATCGAAGCGCGTCTCGAACACGCCGGCGAGGACATCCGCAGAATTGCCGTCCGCGATCCCTTTGGAGCGTTGACTACTACTGTTTCGGCCGTGAACGCCAGGGAATTGCCGAGAGGAAACGATGGCCGCTGAAATCGTAAAGCAAAAATCGCGCGGATTTATTTGCGTGAACTCGCATCCGCAAGGCTGCCGCCGGAATGTGGCGACCCAGGTGGAAGTGGTCCGCGCAGGATTGCCGGCGGATTTGGAAGGCGCGCGCAACGTGCTCGTGATCGGCGCCTCGACGGGCTACGGTCTGGCATCGCGAGTCGCGGCCGCATTCGGTTTCGGCGCGAAGACGCTGGGAATCTGCCTCGAGCGTCCGCCTGATCGCGGCCGCACCGCCACGGCGGGCTACTACAACACCGCCGCGTTTCATGAAATGGCTCGCGCGGAAGGTCTCTATGCCGCCAGCCTGAATGTGGACGCGTTCTCCGACGATGCCAAGCGGTCCGCGGCGGAAATCATTCGCCGCGATATGGGCAAGCTGGATCTGGTGATCTACAGCGTCGCCGCGCCTAAGCGCGTCCATCCGGGGACGGGGCAGCCATTTTCCTCTGTCCTGAAGCCGATTGGCCAGCCTTATCACAGCCGGACGATTGACCTGGATTCCGGCCGATTGACCGATGTCACTTTGGCGCCCGCAAGCGAGGAAGAAATTGCTGATACCGTAGCCGTGATGGGTGGGGAAGACTGGCGTTTCTGGATGGACATGTTGGCGGAAGAAAATCTGCTGGCTCCGGGAGCGCGCACGCTGGCGTATTCGTACATCGGCCCGGAACTGACATGGCCCGTCTACCGAGACGGCACCATCGGCCGCGCGAAAAAGGACCTCGAGCATACCGGCAAGGAATTAAACGCGGTGTTAGAGGAAAAGTTGGGAGGTCAGGCCTGGGTGGCCGTAAATAAGGCTATCGTCACGCAAGCATCGGCGGCGATACCTGTAGTGCCTCTCTATATCAGCATTTTGCGGCGCGTGATGACCGAGCAACGCGTGGAGGAAGGCGCAATCGAGCAGATGCGACGCCTGTTTTTCGAGTATCTGGCGAAAGGAAAAACGCCCGCGACCGACACGGAGAGACGCATCCGCATGGACGACCGCGAAATGCGCCCCAGCGTTCAGAAGGCAGCCGCCGAGATCTGGCCCCGCGTCACCAAAGAAAATCTCAACGACATCACCGACTTCGCCGGCTTCCAAAATGAATTTCGAGGTCTATTCGGATTCGGCGTGAAAGGCGTAGACTACACGCAGTCGGTCGAGGTTGATATCACCTGGGAATAATCCAATAATCCAATCGGCTACGCCGTCATGATCCCGCTCGTGCGAGCTTAGTGGCTTCGTCGTGTCTCGGTTACCGGGCCTTCCAATATAACTCCGCGTGGCGCGCCCGCATTCAGCAGCTACAACAGCATGGGCACTCCACAATCCAAAATTCTCTCTTATGCGGAATCAGTAACCCCCGAACGCTTGTTCTGTGCTATATGGCATCCGTAAGCTGGTCGTGTGCGGCAGTTGTCCGCAGCGAAGCAGCACCACGATGCCAGGTGGCGCCGTAATTCTGCCAACTGTGCTACCGCTGGATGCTGGGGGACGTGTGCGGCGGCGCAGCCACTTGCACGGGTCGTATCGCGGCGACCGGCACTGGCGCCGGAGGTAGAGGCCGCTCGCCTCCGACTCTGGACCGCGCGGAGGTGGCGGCCGCGTCCTTGAATACCTGCGTCTTTTCGGCCATGCGAATT
>Ga0302326_10018665_pt1 | contig 14373 bp, 11 predicted proteins | sample Palsa_T0_3_FD_202264 | JGI IMG/M metagenome (GOLD analysis project Ga0302326, IMG submission 202264) | Peat permafrost microbial communities from Stordalen Mire near Abisko, Sweden - Palsa_T0_3 | ecosystem: Environmental > Terrestrial > Soil > Palsa > Peat permafrost | place: Sweden: Abisko... | reverse complement strand
CCCAACGGAATCGGGAACTCCGTCCGGAATCCGTGAATCACGTCGAGCCCGAACAGCAGTGGAATATGCAATCGTGAGCGCTCGATCGCAATCCGCTGGTACTCATTGATCAGCGGAGTATCAACAACATTCAGCAACGCCCCGATCTGTCCCTGCACAATCATGTCTTTGTAGTCGGTGCGCCCGGTGCCGGGTCCGGTCGCTTGTCCGGCGGAATATTGCACCAGCTGTCCGATCTTTTCTTCCAGGGTCATGCGGCGGAGAAGCGACTCCACCCGGGCATCCAGTCGCGGGTCCGCGATGCCAGTTTCGCTCGCGCTCCGCCGGATATCCGTCGAAGCCGGTGCCGCTGACTGAGCCAGCAGCCATGAACTGCCCGATGCCGCGAAAAGCCCCGCGATTAACACCGAGAGAAGCAGCGCCCGTGAACCGGGAGAACGCGCGGGTCGCACCGCGAACCACATGAGTCGCACCTCGTACAAATACGGTTTTGTGCCTAACTAAATCGCGTTAGTAGAACATTGTTAACAATCTTACCGGTCTGTATGAAATACGTTTTTCTCCTCGATGTCAATAGTCCAGACGGCGCAGATCGACATATCCGCTTGCCCCCGCGATTTCATTGTGCGAGACTCCGGTGCGTGACCGCGAAGAAGTCGGGACCCAGCAGCGATGGCGCGAAACAGGCCGCCCGTAAGCCCATGAGCCTGAAAAAGCTCGCGCAGCACCTCGATCTTTCCCCCGCCACCGTCTCCCTCGTCATCAACCGCTCCACCGTCGCCGACTCCATCCCGCAGGAGACCAAGGATAGAATCTTCGCGGCCGCCAGGAAATTCAAATATCATCCCAACTTCTTTGCCCGCTCCTTGCGCACCCAGCGCAGTTTCACCATCGGCGTCATCGTCCCTGAAGTCAGTGACGGGTATTCCGCTTCCGTCATGAGCGGAGTCGAAGATTATCTTCTGCAGGAGGGCTATTTCTATTTCGTCGCCAGCCATCGCCACCGCCCCGATCTCATCGACGAATACCCGCGCATGTTTCTGGAACGCTCGGTGGACGGGCTGATTGCCGTGGATACGCCGTGGAACCTCAATCTTTCCGTGCCCGTCGTTACCGTGTCCGGGCACAACGATGTCAAGGGCGTTACCAACATCGCTCTCAATCACCAGCGTGCCGCGGAGGTAGCATTAAAGCACCTTTTCCACCTCGGGCACCGTCACATCGCCTTCATCAAGGGGCAGGCGTTCAGCTCCGACACCGAAGTGCGATGGGCCAATATCGAACGCGTCGTGAGCCAGCTTGGGTTGACTATCAATCCCGATCTCGTCGCCCAACTGGAGGGCGATTTGCCCTCCCCTCAACTGGGGTACATGGCGACCAAAATGTTGCTCGCTTCCGGGGAAACGTTTTCTGCGCTCTTTGCCTTTAACGATATCTCTGCCATGGGAGCGATTCGCGCCTTGCGCGAATCCGGTTTGAATGTCCCCGAGGATGTTTCCGTTGTCGGATTTGACGACATTCAAAGTGCCGCTTTCCAGAATCCTGCCTTGACCACCGTGCGCCAGCCACTCCGCGAAATGGGGCGAGCCGCCGCTGAAATTCTGCTCAAGCGTATTAACCGTCCAGGTTCCACCCTGCACGACAAACACACCGTCGAACCCGAACTGGTGATACGGGAAACCACAGGCCCCGCCCCCAACGGACGGCGAGTTGCCAGCAAACAAAGGCACTAACACGCCTATCGTTTTCCATACTCATCTCTGCATTTCCATAGACGTTCGCTTGTAGAATCGCGTGCCAACTAAGTCCTTGACTGTTGAATTTCGGACATGCTATAAGCAGGCGGCGAAGTTTTACTAAATCGCTTTTCCAGAGATTTAGTAACTGATTCACTGAAAGTCGAATCAGATCACAAAAGCACTTTCGTTTTGCTCCGAGGAGAGTTCATGAGGCGTTTGAGTTTGGCAGTCCACGTCGTACTGCTGATCGTTAGCATCGTTGCATCGACCGCGTTAGTTCAGGCGCAGTATCGAACTTCCATTCAAGGCGTGGTGACCGATACCAGCGGCGCAGTGATTCCCGGCGCCACCCTCACGCTGACGAATCCTGCCACCGGCGAAACCCAGGTCAGGACCAGCGATCCGTCCGGCGTGTTCAACTTCAACGCACTGGCCGCCTCCGCAGTGTTCCGCTTGCAAGTCGAAAGGACTGGCTTCCAGAAGAAAGTTCTCGACCACGTCGACCTGATCCCTGACCAAGCCAACGCACTCAACGTGCAGCTCGCAATTGGCGCGGCAACCACCACCATTAACGTCGATGCCGAGTCGCTTCCAGCACTCGACACTGAGAGCGCTTCCCTCAACGGCGTCGTTTCCGACAACGAAATTCAGCACCTGCCGTCCTTTGGCCGCGATGTCATGAAGCTCGCACAGCTCGCCCCCGGCATGTTCGCCGACGGTTCCCAGGCCAGCGGCGGCGGCCAATATATCAACCTTCCCGGTACCCAGAGTGGCCCCACCCCGTCGGGTGGCTCGACTGGAATCTTCGCGACCGAAAATCTTGTTCAGGGTTATGCCAACGGCAACCAGGCCCAGAACACCGGTGTTTCGATTGATGGCATAAGTACCGTCAGCGCCGTTTGGGGCGGTGCCACTGTCATCACCCCGTCTGAAGATTCCGTTAGTGATGTCAAGATTGTCACCAACAGTTACGACGCCGAGGACGGTCGCTTTACCGGCGCCCAGGTTCAAGTTACTTCCAAGAGTGGCACCAATAACTTCCACGGCAGCCTTTTCTTCACCGCCCACCAGCCCAACCTGAACTCCTTCTCGCACTATTTCGGCCAGGGCGCGGGCTCAGCGACTAGAGACAACAATAAATTCAATCAGCTCGGCGGCAGCGTCGGCGGCCCCATCTGGAAAAATAAGATCTTCGCTTTCTTCAATTATGAAACCGTGCGCGAGCCCAACTCGAATCTTCAGGGCACAGGATGGTACGACACCCCGGCTTTCGACGCTCTGGCGCCCGCCGGAAGCATCGCGGCAACTTATCTCAGCTTCGCCGGCAATAACATCGTCAATAACGGCCTCGTTGCCAACGTAACCTGCGCCACCGCTGGTCTGGTTCAAGGAGTGAACTGCAACGCCGTTACCGGTGGGCTGAATGTCGGCACGCCGCTGAATCCTACGCTCTTTCCGCTGGGACAGATCGGACCGAGCCCGGGTCATCCCTGCGGCGGTATGGATTGCGGCTGGACCAGTGCCCAAACCCCCGGCACCGGCGGCGACGGCAGCGGTGGTCCTGAGAACCTCGGTACCACGGCCGATATCGCGGAGTACATAACTTCGAATCCGACCACTCACACTGCCGTGCAGTACAACGGCCGCCTTGATGCCGATGTCACCTCCAAAGATCGAATCGGCTTTGCCATCTACTGGGTTCCTCAGTCAACCGACGACTACAACGGCAGTCGATATTACGACGTCTTCCATCACAGCCAGATCAACGATGCGTTTTCCGTCATCTGGAACCACACCTTCTCCGCCACCCTGCTCAATGAACTTCGTGCCAACGCTGCAGGATGGCGCTATAACGAACTCGAGGAAAACCCGCAAACTCCGATCGGATTGCCCCTGGATGGCATCGGTGTAACCGGCAGCATCGGTGTGGGTGATTTTGGAGGAAACGTCGGCAACGACCTGGACCAGTGGACTTACAGCTACAAAGACGTTGCCACCAAGATCATTGGGCGCCACACCATTAAATTCGGCGGAGAGGCCACGCGCCTCTTTTACCTGGACGCCTGCGTACCCTGCGGCGTGCCCGCCTACAGCTTCTTCAATCTGTGGGATTTTCTCAACGACGCGCCGAACCATGAAGGCTATACCACCTTCAACCCGACTACCGGTCTGCCTACAACCCAGCGCCAGGACCAGCGCGAAAACCTCCTGGGCTTCTTCGTCCAGGACGATGTGAAACTGCGTCCGAATCTCACCATCAATCTCGGCCTGCGCTGGTCCTACTTTGGTCCGCTTTCTTCTAAACAGGGCAACATGTATGCAGCCAACCCAGGTTCCGGGTCGGATTACTTGACTGGCCTGACCGTTGGTGTGGGAAATTCCTGGAAGGCGCAGAAAAATAACTTCGGCCCCGAAATCGGTTTTGCCTGGAGCCCCACTGCATTCAACAACAGGCTCGTGTTCCGGGGCGGTTACGGCCTCAACTACAACCAGGAGGAAATCGCGATCTCCGCCAATATCGCCGGCAATCCCGGATTGGATATCGGGGAATATGTGACGCTCGCATCGCCGACTACACCGAACACTCTCGGCATCCAGTATGGCATTTCAACGAACCCGCACAGCATCTTCGGGTATGCGCCAAACCCCAACTATACCTTGAGTTTTGGCCCGAACGGCCTACCCACAACCGGCTCGGTCGGCGTAGATATTTTCCCCCAAACCATGCCCACCCAGCGTACCCACCACTACTCGTTAGACATGCAATACGATCTGGGTCACCAGTACATAATGAGCTTGGGATATCAGGGAAGCCTGTCCCGGGACATCTTCTTCAACGAGAACCCGCTTGCCGTTCCCGCTTCCCTGGGCTACTCCCAGAATCCAAATATCAATGGCGGAGATTTGTACAACTCTAACGGCCGCGCCAACTACAATGCTTTGCTGGCGGAAGTCAAGCATCAATTCTCCCATCAGTTCATGGCCGACGCGCAATACACTTTTTCGAGAAGCATGGATACCAGTTCCGCTCCCTACTCCGAGCAGCTCTATCCATACGATCTCAGCCTCGACTATGGACGATCTGACTATAACGTCACCAACTCCTTTAAGTTGTTTGGCATGTGGCAGCCAAACTTCTTCCACGGCGATACTTGGGTCAATAAGATCGCTGGCGGGTGGTCGCTCAGTGGTATTTTCAACTGGCACTCTGGATTTCCTTTTTCTGCGTTTGTAAGTACCACCACCCCAGGAGACCTCTATTGCTCAAACTGCGGCTACAATCAACTGTTTCCTGCCGCCTATCTGGGCGGCGCCGGCCACAGCACCAGCAATTCGGCATTCGAAACCAACCATAGTGCCAACTTTCCCCTTGCCGCGACCACGTATTTCTCGGCGCCAACCTATACCACTTACAACTGCACCCCGGACTGCTCCGGGACCTCGCTTCCTCAGAACCCCGGTGTAGCTCGCAACGCGCTCACCCTTCCCGGATATAAGGATGTGGACTTGACGCTGTCCAAGGGCTTTGGCCTTCCGAAATTGCCGGTGCTCGGCGAAAACGCCAGGTTTGAACTCCGGATGGATGCCTTCAACGTCTTCAACAATTTGAACTTGAACCCGGGTACCATTTCGAACAACATTGGCAGCTCAAACTTCGCCACATTAAGCGGCGCGCTTGCCGCCCGAGTCCTGTCAATAGGAGCCCGCTTCAGCTTCTAACCAATTCGTATCGCTTCGGTCGGGGTGTCCGTGTGGAGCGGGCACTCCTGCCCGCTGCCTTTGACTTGGTTCCAGCCCGCGCCGAAAACCAGCCGCAAAGACAAAAGTGTAAATATTACGAAGAAAAAGAACAGGGCCTAGGGCAATGAAGCTTGGAACCCCGCCTTCTCCATGGCGTCCCGCATCTCCTTGTTTTTCATGATCGTACTCCAGACAAATCCAGACCGTGCGTTCTCCGCCATCAGCATAGTGATGCCAAGATCGATGCCAAGCACATCCGAGTCGTACCAGCCGCTCAGCGGATTAAAAGCATCGACAAACCCATATCGTCCCCAAGCCTTGGGATAGCGCTCCCGAATATTCCGCAGCACCTCCAGGCAATCCTCCCGCAGGAACGCCAACGACCCGCCAGCAGCGCACGAAACGATGCTGCCATCCAGTCGCCCGATCCGTGGAGGACCGCCCCAGGCTTGATATCCGGAAGCCGAATCAGAGGCGGTGATTCCCCACAGGCGCGCGCTGTAATCGGGGAATTCGTCGCTCAGGGAAATACAGAATTGCTTGTGCGCCTTTGTGGCCGTTACCGAGTTCGTGAAGTAGTTGGCATACGCATCGCGCTTGTGGCGAAAATCAAACCACGCTTGCGAATACTGATGGGTGAACAGCGGATCGTGTCCGGAAATGTACTCGAATTCCTGAAACTTCACGGTGGGACGCGTCCACGCCTTCCACGTGTCGCTCGAAACGGAATGCGTGGGCGATCCGATCGCCAGCAGGTAGATCATCATGAGTTCGCAATAGTGCTCCCAGCGCGCGTGCAGGAAGCCGCCGTCCGGCTTCCATCCCATGGAGAAAGTCTTGCCGCCGTTCAGCATCCATGGCCAATCCACACGCTCGTAGATGGCGGTTGCCAGGTCCTTGATTTCGGCGTCATCGAAATGTTGCCGGGCGGTCAGCACGCCGCAGAGCAGAAGCGAGGTATCGATCGAGGAGAGTTCGCAGTTCCAGAGTCGCGCTCCGGTCTCGATATCGATGAAGTGGTAAAAGAAACCGTGTTCGTTAGGCAGCTTCTGCTTTAGAAACCGGAGTGTCTGGCGCACGCGTTCCCGGATGTCCGTCGCCTTGCCGTAGCCGCGGGACTCCGCGATACACAGCCCCGTAAGTCCGAAGCCAGTTGCGGCGATACTGGCAATCCGTCTTTGGTCTCTCCCCCGATGGCTCTCGCCATTGAGGAGCGCGCGATCCCTGACCTGACCGGTGGTACTGCTGGCTTCATTCCAAAAGAAGTCGAAGGTGGCGCGTTCGATTTCGTCCAGAAGTTGATCGTCAGATCCGGGATAAGGAATTCTCGGTGGCTCGTTAAAGGTCTTGTGCCGCGAAAACCATGCAGCGGAGGCCAGTCCGGAACAGCCGACGAGCGCCCCCAGGGCTGTCGTTTTGAGCATTTGGCGACGCGTAACCGGCTGGCGCGGGGACATGGTTGGCGTTTGATCGAGCGGCGGCATGCTCCTCAATTTTAGCAGCACGGCTCAACGCCGATGGACCGAGCAGACGTAGAAATCTGGCTGGACCATTTGCAGACTGACCGGCCCAAGCGTATATTTCGCTCGGACTGAAAGGTCAATCGGAAACCGGCCTGAAACGGCCGCAAAGGGGGATTTTCATGGGAATCATCACTTGGATTGTGGTTGGGCTGATTGCAGGCTGGCTTGCCGGCCAGGTTATGAAGGGTGGTGGCTACGGCGTACTGGTGGACATCATACTCGGAATCCTGGGCGGCATTCTCGGCGGCTGGGTCTTCGGGCTTCTGGGAATCTGGCCCGGCGGTGGAATGATAGGAGCCATCATCGTGGCGTTCGTGGGCGCGGTAATCCTGGTCGCGATTAGTCGTTTGCTGAAGAGAGCCTGAAGAAGATTCTTTCGACAGGACAGGAAAGCCGGGTAGTGGGCTACTTTGAATTTTGATCCCGCGTGTTTCAGATCGACTCCGGGATCCGGATGATCTTGTAGCCCCCCGGGAATCCTACGAGCGGCGGATGGCGGAAAGAGCGGCATGATCTACGTTAAGTGCGCCCTTGCCGGATTGTTGGCTGTACTTGCCGCAGCTATGCTGCTCGCCATCGTTGTAGTGGTCGGCATTTCGATTGCGTCTAGCTCGTTGCAGTCGTCGCAGGCCGGCTCGGTCGGATGGGACCCAATTTCCCTTGCAAGACCCTTCACTTGGCTCGTGGTCTTAGGTATTTTCCTGGTCGGGTTCTTTTGGGAGTTTCGTCGAGTCAGGTCAAAGTAGCCCACTACCGAAAACCGCGCTGCGTTGACGGATCGCGCTGTTGCGCTACAGATGAATCGAATAGCCGTCTTTGTCTAGTCTGACGACATCCTAGCTTCCGCCAGAGGGCCTACCGCTGAGGTTTCGTTTCTCCCGGGTAAGCAATTCGAGTTCTTCTGGAGTTTTGGGCCAGTCCTCACGCAGCAGTCGCGACAGGGCGCGGTCGGCGAGCAACTTTCCTCCGGTCTGGCAGTTTGGACAATAGTTGGTTTCGTTCGCCGCGTAGCGTATGCGCTGGATCTTCGCCTGACAGTGCGGGCAAGGTTCCTTATATCGTCCATGCACTGCCATTCCAGGGCGAAATGCCGTGACTTTCTCGGGAAATTCGTCGCCTGATTCTTGCAGCAGACGCTCTGTCCATTGACTGAGGCTTTTGCGTACAGCGACAAACAGACGCTCGATTTCTTCCGGCTTGAGCTTCTGCGTTAACGTTAGCGGGGAAAGGCGCGCATCGAAGAGAATTTCGTCCGAGTAAGCATTGCCGATTCCGCTAAACAACCTGGGATCGGTGAGAGCTCGTTTCAGCGTGTGGTTCGCAGACGTAAGGGTCGAACTGAAGCGCTCCAGGTCCGATTCCAGAACTTCCAGGCCGCCGGGATCGAGCGCGGACAGCGCATCTTCTCCGGAGACCACGTATAAGGACGCACGCTTTCGCGAGCCTGCTTCCGTCCAGAGCAGGGTTCCATTGGCGAAATCGAAGGCAGCCAGACCTCGCGGTGGCGACAGCTTGGCATCGCGTTTGCGCCAGTGAAGGCGGCCGGCAATCATCAAGTGCAGCACCAGCCAGAGGTCATCTTCCAGGCCGATACAAATTCGCTTGCCCAGCCTGCGAAGTCGGACGACGGTCTTGCCCTCCGTGTCTACCACCGGCGGAACGACAGTACGCAAAAGAAATGGGCTGGCGATTCGCACATGATCGAGGCGCTTGCCGAGAATGCGTTTCTCCAGCGCTTCGATGTAGACCACGATGTCGGGCAGTTCGGGCACAAGCGGGAGCCTTTTTGTCTCTCTGACTATGGTACATCCTGCGTTCCGAGCGGCCGGGCGGGTAGTGGGCTGTTTTGAAACTGGCATCCTGAGCGGAAACCCTGATCGGGACCACATCTCGACTAGCTACATTGAACGCCAAAATCTGAATCTAAGGATGGGCGTCCGGCGATTCACGCGGCTCACAAATGCGTTCTCAAAGAAGTTTGAGAATCACTGCCACATGGTTGCCATCTATCATGCGTATTACAATTTCTGCCGTGTACATCAAACCTTGCGCGTCACGCCCGCGATGGAAGCGGGTCTCGCAGATCACATTTGGAGTTTGGAGGAATTGGTGGGACTATTGGAGCGTGAGACCTTGGGAGCAGCGGCATGAACAGGGGAAGAATTGTTGACCCGATTGAAAGATACGCGAAAGCAATTGGCGTCGCGCTGTCATTTGTCGTCCTGTTATTCGGACTTGTTGCACTCATGTCGTGGGCAAGGGGACTAAAACCGTTCTGGTTGCAGCTTCTGGTCTCTTCGGTGGCCATACTGATCGCTGTTGTGATCTTGAAGCTATTCTTCTTAAAAGCTCCGAAGAGTTTCTAATTTCAAAACAGCCCACTACCGCCGGGCGCCCTCCCTTGAGTCGGAGGCCGACTTGTGTTCTCATTAACGAATGACGTGGCCCCCTTGGGTCCGTCTGCGCCGCTGTAACCTCAACCCTCAACCTTCATCATCGAGGAGAAAAATCATGAGCAAAATCCACTACATTCCCAAAGGATACAACTCGGTTACACCCTACCTCGTCGTCAAAGGCGCCGCAAAGGCGATCGAATACTACAAGAGCGTTTTCGGAGCAACCGAAGTCATGCGCATGGCTGGTCCCGACGGCCGGGTCGGTCATGCCGAGCTGCAGATTGGCAACTCGCGCATCATGCTGGCGGACGAAAATCCGAGCATGGGCAATCGCAGCGCGGAGAGCATCGGCGGGTCTCCGGTAAGCCTGTATGTGTACCTGCCGGATTGCGATAAAGTAGTCGCGAAAGCAGCCGCGGAGGGAGCGAAAATCCTGAAGCCGGTCCAGGACCAGTTCTACGGAGATCGCTCAGGCTTCATCCAGGACCCGTTCGGTCATCTCTGGGGCGTAGCAACTCACAAGGAAGACGTCTCCGCTAAAGAGATGGAAGAGCGTGCCAAGAAAGCAATGCAGGCAGCCTGACAACAGGTGTAAGTGCCCAGCCCTCGCAAAGCCGACGGCAAAGGTTTTCCCTGCGAACTCTCGTGTCCCCCGTGTTCAAAATTCCAATTTTAACCACGCGGGGGACACAGACACAGGGAAGAGCTGACGCCCAGAACGAGGAGCGTAACGATGAGCGTGGTGATGATGCCGTGCTCGTATAATTGCAGCACACACGTTGGACATATAGTTAGAAAGGACTCTCTCGATGCTTTCCGCTGGCAATCCCTTTCCGATTTTTTCGCTTCCCAACCAGGACGGCAAAATCACCAAGCTCTCCGATTTCGCCGGAAATTGGCTCGTCATATATTTCTATCCGAAGGACGACACGCCGGGCTGCACCATCCAAGCCAAGTCATTCACCGCGACCAAGGCTGATTTCGACGCAGCCGGAATCAAAGTGATCGGCGTCAGCGCCGACGACGTTGCCTCGCACAAGAACTTCACCCACAAGTTCGCCTTTACCATCGATTTGCTCTCCGACACCGATGCCAGCCTTATGAAGACGCTGGGTATCGGCCAGGCGGAATGGAAGGGGATGAAGTTCTACGAGCGCACGAGTTTCGTAGTTGATCCAAAGGGTGTGATCCGCAAGGTATACGAAAAAGTGAATCCGGAAGGCCACGAACAAGTATTGCTGACTGACATAGCGGGAATGCAAGCCAAGGCCGCATAACGACTGTCGCATAGCGACTGTAGAGACGCGGCTTGCAGCGTCTTCCCCGTTGCGGCAAGTGGCGGGCGCGAGACGCGGCAAGCCGCGTCTCTACGATCAGGATGGGCTATTCCGCAAGCGGTTGGGTGTCGAATTCAGCGTTCTTATTCCAGGGCCGGCGCAGCGTTCCGGCCAAGCCCTCCGCCATCACCGAGGGCAGAATCCTATACATTCGCGCGCGTAAATCGCGGTAGCCTTGAATTCCGGCAAAGAGGTCGCTCATCAGCTCGCGGAAGCTCGGACTTTGCGCGGTTAGAGACACCATCCGCTCCAGAACGCTGTCGCCGAAAATCTGTCCGCTGTAGAAGCGCTGCGAGACGCGCGCCGCCAGTTTCAACTCCGGAAGAAGTTCCTCTTCAAGGTGGATCCGGTATTCGTCAGGTCGTCCGCCCAACAGCGCGTTGGCGCACAACTCGGCGGACCGAAGCGCGTAGTAGAGACCTTCACCGGTAATCGGGTCCACCAGGCCTGCGCTATCGCCGATCATCGCCCAACCTTCCCCGCAGACCTTGAGTGTTTCGAAGCTCTGGGTACGGAACGACGGAAGAATGTGCGAGTAAAATCGGGCGCTCTGCAAATCGTAGCCATTCTCTGCGAGCCATTTTTCCAGTATGCAGCGCAATTCGGCGGTGGTGATTTCGCCCATCTTGCAGGCGATGCCGGCAGAAACGTGATCGGCGCGGGGGAAAACCCAGATGTAGCCGGTAATCCCCTTCAGAAATTGAATCTGCATCAGGGAAGATCGGCCCGGAATGAAATATCCGGCGGTGACCATCAGATCGCTCGGCTGAATCGGCGAGAGGAACTGCGCGCGGAACGGGTTACGCGCGCCCGCTGCCAGCATCACATGTGACGCAGGGTATTCACTCCGCGGCGTGACCAGTTGCCAGTCCGTGCCGGATCCTGCAATCCGTGTAACACGTTCCTGGCGCACGTCAACGCCGGCGCGACGGGCTCGCTCCAGCAACAATCCATTCAGCCCCAAGCGCGAAAAGATCGCGACCGGGTGTTGCATGTGGAAGCGTACGCGCCGCCCCGACGGACTGATCAACTCGCACTCTTCGACAGGATTGCTTTCGCCGATGGGATTACTTTCGCTGCGGGCTTCGGCCAGAAACGGATACTGCTGGAGAGCTTTGTGGGTTACGCCGCCGCCGCACGGTTTCTCCCATGCAAGTTTTTCGTCAAAGAGAACGACGTCCCTGCCACCCGCCGCGAGCAGGGCACCCGCCAGAGCGCCTGCGGGACCGCCCCCAACCACCGCGATGGGATGCCGGGCACTCATGTTATGGATAGAGATCTGTCACGGATTTCCCCACGGACCTACTCCATAGGCAAAAAGCTCGCGGGCGCGAAGCAACACTCCGCCGCCACACTTGCGAGTTTCTACCGGAGCCGTGGAATGCCGAGGATTCGGCGCGAATCCTCGAGCTTCCCGCTATTGCAGCGTGGTCGCGCTGTTCAGCCCCTGGTAGATGAACAACCCCGCAATGACCAGAATCATGACCCCCGACAAGGCGCCCAGCACCTTGACGATCGGTCCGAGCTTTCTCATCTTGGCCAGAACTTCCACTTGATCCTTCTGCATTTGGGATTCGGTTTCATTGAGGAAGATCGAATCGTCCTCGTGCATAGTGAGGGTACTGCGGTAGATCAATAGAATAATCAGGATCCCCGTCAGAATTCCCCACGCGACAAGCAGCCCATACATAGGAGACATATGCCACCTCGGAGCTGAGATCGAGCCAATCCCCGAAGTGCCATCTTCAGCCCCAGCGAAAACTTCAAGGTATTCGCTGGCATTTCGGGTACGGCCCCTACCCGGGGATTATAGACCCCTTTGGCAAGAGCGAACGCGACTTCTTGCCTGCTTTGCGCATCTAAGGCCAAATACAAGAAGAGTCGCCGGCTTTAAAAGCCTTGCCGAGCCGATTACGACCTTTGTTATAATAAAAAGGTAAAAGGAGCTAAACCCATGGCCACTACAACCGTACCCGATGTTCAGCCCAATGTTCAGCCCAAGACCGCGGCGCCAGTCCTGACCCCGACCGCAATTGCCAAGGTCAAAGAGATCATGGCTTCCCAGACGCCGGTCCCGGCGGGGTTGCGATTGTCTGTGGTCGGCGGCGGTTGCTCCGGCTTCCAATACTCCATGGCCTTCGAGAACGGCGCCGGCATGATGGACAAAGTTTTCGAGTTTGACGGTCTGAAGGTTTATGTCGATGCCACTTCGCTCATGTACCTGGGCGGAGCCCACGTCGATTACATCGAGACCCTGGAAGGCGCGGGCTTCAAGTTCGAAAATCCGAACGTGAAGAGCACCTGCGGCTGCGGCTCCTCATTTAACGTCTAGCGCTCAAGCAAGAACTGCGATCGCGAAGCGCCTTTTCACTCCACCTTTAGCGGAGCGTCCACCGAGCCGACGCGTCCGCTGCCGTTGTCGCGGACGACGAGACGGACTGTGTATTCTCCAGGGGCAAGATCCAGAGCGCCATTGTAGGCAACGCCCTTCTGGCGAATCGCCGACAACCTTTCGGGAGTCAAGTGAACGTCCACCGTTTGTCCCATCGGTTGACCCACCGATTTGCCCTCGACCGTTTTCGCCAGCGCCACGAATTCCAGTGAAACATGGTTATTGTCGGCCTCGTTGATCAGCGCGGGGTCCGGCGCCAGACGCACCACATAATTCACCCGCTTCTTGCCGGATTCCTTGCCAGGCTCGACTTTGTCCCAGCGCGCCACCAGCGGGAGCGAGGTGTAATCCAAAGGCGACTGCAAGGCCGACGAAATGTCGTTGTTGCGGCTATTCGCCGGATCGATGGTCGCATTGGTCACAAAGAAGCCGCTCCTGGCGCGCACTTCCACGTGATCGCGCTTCACCTTCACTCCCAGCTTGCGCCAGCCAGTCTTGGTTTTCGACCGGTCCAGATAGTAGCCAATCATGTAGTATTGGGCGGAATCGTGCACCGCCTCGCGAAATCCTTTTACCAGATCATTGGAGTTGTAATAGGCGCGGCCTCCGGTCATTTGGGCGAAGGTCTGCAGGGTCGCCTGAGTATCCATTTGCCGCCAGTTCATGTTGCGCGCATAGTTCTTTCCCGGGTTGCGAACCGAGGCGCTTGGCATACCCACAACCTGCAATCCTTTGACGTCCACCGGATAAAGTGCGATCTGCGCATCGTTCAGCAATTGCCAGGTGCGTTCGTATAGCGGCAGCACATCGGTGAGAGTATCGCGGCCGGCGGGCGCGAGCTGCATGGTGGTGTCGCTGACACTGAAAGGAAACCCGCCGCTCGCCCAGATCAACGATTTGCGTCCGGGAAACCCAGCCAGCGCCTGAGACACCTGTTGCATTCCCTGCAAAGTGTAGATGATGGCAAGGCGTTGCTCGAACGATTGAAAATTCAGCTCCGCGTCCTCCATCATTGTCTGGAGCGCCTGGGCTTCCTGCTGCACAGCCGCCATACTCGAAGACGCTTTCGAGCCCAGGGCGCTCGTCGACGCGCTCGGATCGACGCCCGCGCTGCCATCGGGGCTCGCGGTTCCGGTGATGGCTTCCACATCTTCCGGGCTGTCCACCATCTGGTACGAGTCGCCTTTCACTTTATGCAGTGCGGCCAGCAGGATCCGTGGATCGGTTGTGAAGTCATGGATCACG
>Ga0302326_10018663_pt1 | contig 14375 bp, 12 predicted proteins | sample Palsa_T0_3_FD_202264 | JGI IMG/M metagenome (GOLD analysis project Ga0302326, IMG submission 202264) | Peat permafrost microbial communities from Stordalen Mire near Abisko, Sweden - Palsa_T0_3 | ecosystem: Environmental > Terrestrial > Soil > Palsa > Peat permafrost | place: Sweden: Abisko... | reverse complement strand
TGTTCGGTTTGCGACGGCTCGGCGCGATCGAGGATCGTCTCGCCGTTTTCGTTTTGATGCCAGCGCTGCCCGTGTGCGATGCCGTGCGCGGTTTTGAACGGCCCGGCGATCGTTTCCGTCTGCATATCGTCGCCGTGCCGGATCACGTCGAGCGATCCGTCGAGTCCGGCGACATGCGTCGTCCAGGCTTCGCGCTCGGTTTCCGGGCGATTATCGGAATCTGTGGCGGCTTTCGAACGCGCCAACACATCCTGCGCCGTGAGCGTCCCTTCGGGCGACGGCGCCGGTGCTTGAGCGTGCGCTGGTGCGATCGTCGCCGCGCCGAGGGCGAGCGCGAGTGCGAGGACGACCGCCTTCACGTCGTCGTGACGAGTTCCATCGGGATGTCGAGCCGCGGCCGCCCGCCGAAGTGCGGCTTGCCGTTGGTTGTCGCGCTTTGCGCCACGGCCAGGAGTTCGAGAGCTTTTTTCATTTGCGGGTCCACACCGTCGCGGTCGTCGTGCGGAGCGATATCGATATCGTAATCGGGATCCGTTCCGTAGTTCTCGACGCGGAAGCCCACGTCGACGAACCAGAATGAAAACTCCGGCTGGGTCGTGATCGTTCCATCCACCAGGTGGTGATACGGATTGATGCCGACGACGCCGCCCCACGTCCGTTTCCCGACGAGCGGGCCGAGCTTGTACAGCTTGAAGACGTGGCTGAAGATGTCGCCGTCGCTGCCGGCAAATTGATTCGTGAGCGCCACGATCGGGCCGCTGACCGATTCCGGCGGATACGGCATGGGCGGCCCGTAACGCGAGATGTCGTAGCCCACGCGCTTGCGCGCGAGCTTTTCGATGAGCAACGGTGAGACGTGCCCCCCGCGGTTGTAGCGGACATCGACGATCAGTCCCTCGCGGTTGTACTCGGAGAGATAGCCGCGATGGAATTCCGAGAAGCCCCACGGCCCCATATCGGGGATGTGCAGGTAGCCCACGCGGCCGCCGGTCTGTTCGTGCACGTACGCGCGATTCGTTTCGACCCAGCCGCGGTAGCGCAGCATGCGCTCGCTATGCAGCGCGCGCACGACGACCCGGCGCGAGTCTTTCTTGCCGGACGAAATCGTGAGCGAAATGTCGCGGCCCGCCGCGTTGATGAGCAGTTCGCCCGGCGTCAGCCGTTCCGTGAGCGAGCGGCCGCCGATCGCGATGAGGCGGTCGCCTTCGTGAATTTGTAAGCCGGGTTCCGCGAGCGGCGAATCGATGTCGCGATTCCACGAGTCCCCGCGATAGATTTTGGCGATCTCGTAGACGCCGTCGCTCGCGTTCCATGAGAGGTCCGCGCCGAGGAACCCGCGCCGGTATTGGGCCGGCACGCGATGATCGCCGCCGATTTCGTAGGCGTGCGAGGTGCCGAGTTCCCCGAGCATTTCCCACAACACGTCGGAGAGCTCGGAGCGCGTGCGCACGAGCGGCAGCAGCTTTGCATAGCGCTCGCGCACGAGCGCCCAATCGACGCCCGACATCGATTCGTCCCAGAACTGTTCCGTCTGCATGCGCCACGCTTCGTGGTACATCTGCGTCCACTCGTCGCGTGGTTCGACGAGCACGCTCGCGCGCGTCAGATCGATCCAGCCCGAACGGCGGCTCGCGTCGGAGAGGGGCTTCTGTTCCTCTTGCCCCTCCTCGGGCAGTTCCATCTGCGCGTCGATCGCGCGCATGCGGTCGAGCGAGGTGTAGACGAGGGTGCGCCGATCGTTGCCGAGCCGAATGTCGCCGACTTCCTGGGCGACCGGCGCGACCCGCTGCTGTTCGAAATCGTAGGCGAGCAAGGTGCCCGTTTCCGCGTCGTCGTCCCACGACTTGCCTTCGGGCTTGATCCCGCGCAGCGGAAAGACGGTGAACAGCGCGCGCCCGCGCGTCGCCACGATCTGTTCGTAGCGGCCCTCGTCCACCGGGAAGCCGAGGATGCGTCCGCCGATGCCATCGAAATCGATATCGATGCGCGGAGCTTTGTCGCCCTTCTTGCCCGCGTGTTCCTCTTCGTGATCGTCGTGTTTGTCGCGGTGGATCGGCGTGGGTTTGAGGTGCCACGGATTCGCCACGTCTTCGCGCAGCGTCACGAGAAACGGCCGCGACGCCTGCGGGAAACTCAAATCGAACTGCAGCGCGTCGTAGACGGGATTGAAATCGCGCGTCGAGATGAAGTAGAGAAAATTCCCCTCGGGATCCCACGTGGGTGCGCGATCGACGCGCAGGAGCGGCGTCACGTCGTGCACCGCGCCGGATTTCACCTTCGCGATGCGTATGATCGCCGTATCGGGGTTGGGGGTCGTCGCGGCGTCGGGGCCGACGGCCGTGGAATAGGCGAGCCAGCGGCCGTCGGGTGAGAACGCGAGGTCGCGGATATGCGATGCCGGGCTCTTATCGATCACGCGGACGCGTTCGCCCTCGAGATCGACGATCAACAATTCGTGGCGATGGTTCGCGATCGCGAGGACGTCCGCCACGGGCGACGCGGCGAGTTCGACGACGCGGCCGATATCGCGTTCGATCGTAGCGAGCGGCGGACCGTCGCCGAAGGCTTCGCGCACTTCGAGGTGTTCCGTTCCGCCGTCGTCGCTGACGCAGGCGAACCGCGCGCCGTCGTGCAGCCACTCGGCCAGACGGTAGCGCACGCGGCTGCTCTCACCGTGCGCGACCGCCGCCTCTTCCCAGAGCGGCATCGTGAACGCGCGGCCGCGCGAGACGAGCGCGAGCGACGTGCCGTCGGGGCTCGGCGCGAAGGTTTCGAGATCTTCACAGATGTCGATAAAGCGGCGGGCGGTTTGCGGTTCGCTCGAAGGCGTCTCGATCTCGAGGCGCGTGACGGTATCCGTTTCGCAATCGAGCGTGTAGACGACCGCCCCCGCGGTGTAAGCGATCGTCGTGCCGTCGGTCGAAGGGAAGCGCACGAAATATTCGGTTTCGTTCGTGTGCCGGCGCAGGTCGCTGCCGTCGGCGAGGACCGAGTAGATGTTGCCGACGCCTTGATGATCGGAGAGAAACGCGATGCGCTCGCCGATCCACATCGGCCACACAGGATTGCCCGGCAGCGAGATGAGGCGCGAGAAGTGTCCATCACCCAGGCGATCGACCCAGAGGTCGCCCGCCGTTCCGCCCTTATAGCGTTTCCAACGCGCGGGATCGTCGTTGTTGCGTCCGATCACGTAGCGCCCGTCGGGATGCTGTGCGATCGAGCGCGCGTGCCCGAGATTCATCGGCTCCGCGAGGCCCCCGCTGGCCGGCACTCGGAAGGCGCGGGTTTCACGGTTGAACGGGGCGTTTGCGTCGGCGCAAAAGAGGATGGAGCTTCCGTCGGGCGTCCAGCCCGAAATACTGCACGTCTCGGAGCCAAGGAAAGTGAGGCGCTTCGCGACGCCGCCGGCGGCCGGCATCACATATACTTCGGGATGGCCTTCTTCGCGAGCGATGAAGGCGATCGTGCGGCCGTCGGGCGAGAGGCGCGGCGTTGTGATTTCTCCCGTGCTCGCGGTCAGCCGGCGCGCGGTGCCGCCCTCGCGACCGACCGACCACAGGTCGTCTTCGCAAACGAAAACGAGCGTGCCGGCGGCGACGGTGGCGAAACGATAGTACCCGAGCTGACTCATCGGGGAAGGATTAGACGCCGCCTATGGTCTGTACCCCCGGAGCCAAGCGGTGCGGCACCGAAGCTCAGCATCGTGCCGGCCTTTCGCGAACACTTCCTGGATAAATATTTCGGCTATCGCCGCCTCTACGTCGCCGCGATCGCTGAGCGCGCGCCCAACCGGCGTTCGCTCGCCGTCGCTTCGGAGATCGCGCGGCTGGGGTTCTCGATCGCCGGGAACGTGCTGTGCGCCGCGGTTCTTTGGCTGCTCTTCGCGGCCGCGTTCGGGCGCTTCGGGTTTCTCGCCGTGTGGACGATCGTGGTTGCGTTGCTGGCCGCCATGCCGACCATGTTCGCGCTGCTCGCTCTTCGCGCGCTTGGCGCGGCACTCGGGGACCGGCGATGAGCTCGCGCGCGAGCGGGGCGGTTCCGAAGCGCAGCCGGCGCCGGCGTACCGATCCCGATGCGGCGCGCGAGACGGTGCTCGATGCGGCCGAGGCGCTCCTGCGCGCGGAGGGCCCATCGGCGCTGCGGCTCGGCGAGATCGCGGCGCGCGCCGGGCTCTCGCACTCGAACGTCCTGTACCACTTCGGCGGGATGAAGAATCTCGAGGCGCGCCTCGGGCGCAGGATCGCGCTGCGGCTGGCCGAGGAACTGGCCGAGGTACATCGCAGCGAGAGCGGCGCCGAATTGCCGAGCGCAGCAGCCAACAGCCGCCTCTTCGAGGTGCTCGGGCAGCCGGAAAACGCGCGGCTGATCGCCTGGATGCTCGTCGCCTCCGAGCCCGCGGAACTCGAGCCCTTGGCCGCGAGCATCCGATCGACGTGCGAAATCGTGGCGGCCCATGCCAGCTTTGCGGGCTTGCCGCACGATATCGTGTTCCGCGAAGTCGCGAACAGCGCTCAGATCGCCATTGCCGCGGCGCTCGGCTTCGGGCTGATCCGCCCATGGACGGCGATGGCCTTTGGGACGCCGGCCGATGAGGGCGTCTTTGTCGATCGGCTCGTCGCGGCGGAACGGCTCCGGGCAGAGAGTTTGGGAAGATTATTGACAACTCGTCAATAGTGACGGTAAAATGAGGAACTTGCTTTCCTTCGCCTGGAGAGGCCCCATATGTCTACCGCCGCGCTTCCCCTCGAACTGCCCCCGGTTCACGCCGCCGCGACCTCGACGATCACGCCGCGCGATATCGAGTTCGATGTCAACGCCGAACGGATCTCCGATTGGGCAAACGGCAGCTTCGTGCGAACCTCGTTCTTCAACGCGCTTTCGCTGATGTTCCCGATCGGCGAGCGCTTTTTCATCGCCTCGGTCGCCGCGTTTCGCGACAAAGTCACGGATCCAAAGCTGGCGGCCGAAGTGAAGGCATTCGTCGCGCAAGAGGGCATGCACACCCGCGAACACATCGATTACAACGACGCGATGCGCCGGGTCGTCGATGTCGACCACGTCGAAGAGCGCGAAGCCGGGCTGATCGCGTTCCTGCGCGAGCACACGCCGCCGCTCTACCATCTCTCCGTCACCTGCGCGCTCGAGCATTTCACGGCGATCATGTCGCACGAGCTCCTGCGCGGCGAGGAGTATCTCGCCGGTGCCGAGCCCACGTTTGGCCGGATGTGGACCTGGCACGCGATCGAAGAATGCGAGCACAAGAGCGTCGCGTTCGACGTCCTCACCGTTGTTACGGAGGGCAAGAACACGTGGCTGCGCCGACGCACGATGGCGACCGTCACCATCAACTTCATGCGCGACATCATCATGAACTGCTACGACGTCTTCCGCGGCAGCAACGTGCACCGCTCCCCGATCGTGTGGGGCAAGCTCGCCTGGTATCTGCTCGGGTATCCCGGTTTTTTGCGCCGCATCGTGCCGGCGTATCTGCAGTACTATCGCGCGGATTTCCACCCGTCGCAAATCGACGATAGCCGCGAGCACGCGCGCGGGCTCGAGACGATGGGGTTCGCGGGGGCCGCGGCCTAAGGCTCCTCACGTCGCGCGCGAGCCGATCCGCGCAGGGCGGTGTCGAGAACGGATCCTTCGGTGACGAATCGGCGGATCGACGTGTCTTACCGGGGGCCGATGGCGAGTGAGCTTGAGTCGCTGCCACCGAGCTGGAAAGACTGCATCGGGGCGGCATCGCCGTTACTTGTCGAATCGAATACGAGGACTCGGTTGGTGGGATCCGACACGAATATGTTTCCGCTCTTGTCCACTGAGATCGAATACGGACACAGGAGGTGGGTGTGAGGGCCAATGATGCTGCGCGCCGGCGGCCCGCTCGTCCGCCCGGGAGCAAATATTGCGATGCTGCTGGTGGAACAGCTCCCCAGATAGACGCCAGATCCGAGTAAATGGCGCTGGGCGCCAGCGTCCTGGATGACGCTGCCGGCACTGATGCCACCTCGCTCAGCGAAGGTATTCCGAAATATGCGTTTCCGCGCGCGTCGACGGCGAAGCTCGTCGCGATCGCGGGAGACCCGACTTGAGGTAAAAAGTGCGCTCTGGGCCCGACGTGGCGCCGGGCGCGAACACTTCTGCGTCTGTACCGCCCAACGCGGTGCTGAAATCGTACTCTTCCGAGAAGTTAGCACCGTAGATGGTGCCGCTCTCATCGACGGCCAGCGAACCGAAATAGGCGCCAAAATAGGAAGGCCCCCACCGGGTCGACCGTGGTGGGCTTCGAGCTCGAGGATACTGGGCGCGGTCGAACCACCGGGATCAAAGTCACGATCTATCGCCGAGGACGCGCACAAATTTCCCTTCGCATCGTAGGCCGCGGCAAAGATGTTACCGACGATGTGCGAAGCGGCGATTCGCCCTTCGCTCGCGCCTGTGGGAGCGTACAGATGAATCCCCGCCTCGTTTTCAGGATATCCGCCGGCGATTGCGATTTGACCGGTTGGGCCCACGGCGATAGCAGGGTCGCTGTAAAACCCCGTGGCGAATGTAAGCGCAGGAGCTACATCCCCGTTTTGCCTCGGCGCAAATTTTTCGACGGTTCCGGACACACCGGTATTCTGCGGGTTTTCATTGAGTACATAAATATTGCCTGACGAGTCGACCGCGAGCGATGTTGCCGTATAGACGTTCGGGGTGCCGTCAAAGTTCGTATGTTGCACGAAATGACGCGAACGGGCGTCGACGAGCCGCGTGCGAACTCCGCGACGGCGGGGAGCCCCGAGGCGTCCGGGCTGAGATGGTCGGCGCTATACAGCGCGTAAACATTGCCCGCCGCATCGCACGTCATTGCGACGAGCCCGACGAGCCCGGCCGTTGGAGCGGAGATCGACCGTACGGGCGGCACGTTGCCAAGTGATCCCCGGACGAACTCGGTACTTTCTGAGGTGTTCGCCACTACGATCGTTCCGTCCGAGGCGATCGCAAGGGCGTGCGCGCTGCTGAGCTGCGTCGCCACACCCGTGATCGTCGCCTTGACAAGTGTCGGTTGGTTGGGTCTAGGATTCCCAATCAACCCCTTGCCGAACTCGATAATCTCCGCAGCCGCCGGCTGGCCCCCGAGGTACTGTGGTGCTGCCGCGGGCGGGCAAGAAGACGTCGCCGGCATCATCGAGGGCAAATGTCTCCTTTGATGGGAATGCCTCTGTGTACGATTGATAGGGCGGCGAATTGGGGCTCGCGTCTGGACAATATTCTGCGATGAATGGTGCTACGTTAGGAAGACCGGACCAGAGGTAGACGAAGCCGTAGCATCGACGCGGAGGGTGGCAAACGGCGTAGAAGATTCGTTCACGCGGCTCACGGAGGGCGTTTCAATCGTAGCGCCGTTGAGGGGAAACGCTTCAAAACCTGCCGAGTTATCGTTGGTTACGTAGAGCGCGGTGCCGCTCGCTGGTGGGCCGCATTGAAAAAGCAGCGTCGCCGACGATTTGAGCGAGCCCGTTGCCGCAGTGATCAGCGCGCTCGTGGTTGCGCCGCCGTTGTACTTCACGCTCGCCGTCGTGGGTTGCGTGACGATCGTGGAAGCGAGCGTAACCATGGAGGAAGGCTCGTTGACGGAGAGGTGGACGACGATCGGTTTTCCGCTCGCAGCGGCGAACACACCCGGACCGACGATGGTGTTGCCGCTGGCATCGAGGCCGTTGACGACGAGGTTGATGCTGCCGGGTTCGCCATATTGGAGGGTCGTATTTTCGAGCTGTACGGAAAGTGAGACGACGACGCCGTTGAGCACCGCGTTGATGGGATTGGCTTTGCCCGCGACAATCGAGGCAACGATCGTTTGCGCGGCAAGCGGCGACCCCGAACCATCGGTCGAGGCAAACAGCTTGAGCGTGAACGTCTGATTGGTTCCTGCTGTCGCGCCGATGTCGACGGTACACGACCGGCCGCCCGGCGCGGCCGTGCAACTGGCAGATCCCGCCGCGAGAGAAATCGCGTGCGGCGCTCCGCCGTCCTGGGAAAACGTTAGAGAGTTGGTCGCGGGAGACACGTAGGCTGGATGCCGGTGCGCGGAACTTGCGGTACTCGCCGCGGGGATGAGCAGGGATAGCGACGCGCGCGCGTTCTCTTCGCCGACAGCGGGGCTCGGCGTCAGCAAGGCGCCGGCTGCCGGAGCGGTGACCGGCGGTAAAGCCCGAACTTGCCTCGACGCTCTGGCCCGCGCCGGAACATCCAACGGTTGCCGTGAGCGTAAGGCCGGCAGCTATCGAACGAACGTGGCGAAAGGTGATCACAACGGGTTCCGATCGGCGCGAGAAGCGCTCTTCCGTGAGCAACTCGAGGGGTCGGTTGAGTTCCACGGTGACAGCTCCGCTACATTGCCTTGAACGTTCCCTGGCGCGGATTGCGGTCGACCGCCGGAGAAGGGCGCTCGTCGATGATAGCGGCCGACGAACGTATTCTCGAAGATTTCGATCGCGGGTTGCCGCGCGGTCTAGCGCGCGCGATCTCTCGCGCGGAGTCGGGCGCCGGTGCAGATTTGATGCACGCGGTCTTCGCACGCACCGGCCGCGCCGTCACGATCGGGCTTACGGGGCCACCCGGCGTCGGGAAATCGACGCTCTGCTCCGCGCTCGTCACGCAAGCGCGCCTTGCCGGCAAGACGGTCGGCGTGATCTCGGTCGATCCGAGTTCGCCGTTTTCGCACGGTGCGATCTTGGGGGATCGCATTCGGCTCACCGAGCACTTCGTCGATCCGGATGTCTTCATCCGCTCGATGGCGAGCCGCGGGCACCTCGGCGGCCTTGCAGGCGCGACGGGCGACGCGGTTGCGTTCATGGATGCCTTCGGGAAGGACGTAATCGTGATCGAGACGGTGGGCGTCGGGCAGTCGGAGATCGAGATCGCCGAGCTCGCCGATACGACCCTCGTGGCGATGCAGCCGGGGAGCGGTGATTCCGTGCAGCTGCTCAAGGCGGGCATCCTCGAAGTCGCCGATATTTTCGTCGTCAACAAGGCCGATCACCCGATGGCGCTCCAACTGCAGCGTGAGATCCGCAGCATGATGGAGATGCTGGATTTCTCCGGGTGGGTTCCGGAACTCGTGGCCACGCGCGCGCGAGAAGGCGTGGGCGTCGATCTCTTGTGGGACGCGATCGAGAAGCACGGCGCCTATCTGCGCGCGAGTGGGGAACTCGAAGCCAAGCGTACGAGCGCCTTCGCGCACCGCGTCCGCGCGCTTGTGATGGGCGACCTCTCTCAACGCGTCGATGCCCGCATCGAGCGCTTGGTACGCGGGACGGACCGGGATTCCGTCGACCCGTATCGCGTGGCGGAAGGCGTGATCGCAGAGGTCGCTGCTGCGCTTCCGGAAACCTCGGACGAACCTGCCCCGGTCCACGCGCGAGCGAGCGTGAAGGGGCTGTAGCTTGGAATAATTCTTGAAACGATCGTTTCACAAATAAAGTCCGTCACGCCGGCATGAACTCGAAACCGTGGGTGCGTACAGCGGCGTCGTAGGAGTTACTATGATCGCGACGCCCGAACGCCTGACTCTGCCGTATACCGAAGAAGTTGCTCGCGCGACCGCGCATCTGTACGGACGCGTAGCGCGCACGGTGACGCGCGCCGAGTGGGAGTTATACGCGCCCTACATCGCGCGCATCGAAACGCTCAAACGCGAACGCAACGCAGTTATCTTGGCGCACCATTATCAGTCGGCGGAAATCTATCGCTGCGTGTCCGACATCATCGGAGATTCGCTCGCGCTCGCGCAAGCTGCCGAGAAGACCGACGCCGATGTGATCGTGATGGCGGGCGTTCATTTCATGGCGGAGACGGCGAAGCTGATGAATCCCGAGAAGATCGTGCTGATGCCCGATCTCGAAGCCGGATGCTCGCTTGCGGAATCGATCACCGGCGCCGACGTCCGTGCGCTGCGGGCGAAACATCCGGGCGTGCCCGTCGTCAGCTATGTGAACACGTCGGCGGAAGTGAAAGCCGAGACCGACGTGTGCTGCACGTCGGCGAACGCGGTGGCCGTGGTCGAATCGCTCGGCGTACCGAAAGTGATCTTCCTGCCGGACGAATACCTCGCGGCGTACGTCGCGACGAAGACGTCCGTTGAGATCATCACCTGGAACGGTCACTGTGAAGTACACGAGCGCTTCACCGGCGCCGAGATTCGCGAACTGCGCGAGATGCATGCCGGCATCGCGATCCTCGCGCACCCGGAGTGCCCGCCCGACGTTCTCGCCGGCGCCGATTTCGTCGGGTCGACGACGGCGATGCTCGGCTACGTCAAGGAACACCGGCCGCCGCGCGTGGCGATGATCACGGAGTGCTCGATGGCGGGCAATCTCGCCGATGCGTTTCCGGAAATCGAATTCATGCAGCCGTGCAATCTGTGCCCGCACATGCGGCGCATCACGCTGCCGAAGATCCTGCGCTCGCTCGAGACGCTCGAACCGCGCATCGAGATCGACCCCGCGATCGCGGTGCGCGCACGGCGCGCCGTCGAACGGATGGCAGCCGTGAAGCGCGATCCGGCCGCGGCGGCGTTGGCGATCGCATGAACGGCGCAGCGCGCGAGTCGACCGGCGATCGCTACGACGCGATCGTCGTCGGCGGTGGCCTCGCGGGCATGATGACGGCGCTCGAATTGCGGCCGCTGCGCGTCGGGCTCGTGTCGCTGCGCAATCTCGGGGAGTGGACGTCGTCCGCGTGGGCGCAAGGCGGGATCGCGGCCGCGGTCGGCGACGACGATTCGCCGGCGCTGCACGCAAAGGATACGGTTGCCGCGGGCGCTGGGCTTGTGGAGCGTCGCGTCGCGGCACGGCTCGCAGCCGACGCGCCGCATGCGATCGAGCGCGTCGCTTCGCTTGGCGTGCGTTTCGATCGCGAAGATGCCGCGCATTACGCTCTCGGACGCGAAGGCGCGCATTCGCGGCGTCGCATTTTACGCGCCGGCGGCGATGCGACGGGCGCGGAGCTCGTGCGCGCGATCGCGCTCGCCGTTCATGAGGCAAGATCGATCGTCCCCATCGAGAACGCCACGGCGCTCGACGTGGCCATGCACGAGGGCGAGGTCTGTGGCCTCGTCGTGCGGCTCGGCGAAGGCGCGGTCGTTACGTTGCGCGCGCGCGCCGTCGTGCTCGCGACGGGTGGGCTTGGTGGCCTCTATCGCTACACGACCAATCCAAAGACATCGCGCGGCAGCGGTATCGCGCTTGCGGCCCGCGCCGGCGCGCGGCTCGCCGATCTCGAATTCGTGCAGTTTCATCCCACCGCACTCGACGTGCCGAGCGATCCGTTGCCACTCGTAACCGAAGCATTACGAGGCGAAGGCGCGCTGCTCGTCGATGGAAGCGGCACGCGCATCATGGACGGTATCGATGCGAAGGGCGATCTCGCTCCGCGCGATGTCGTTGCCCGCCGGGTTTTTGCCATCCATAGCGCGGGCGGCCGCGTCTTTCTCGATGCGCGCGCAGCAGCCGGGAACGAGTTTTCCAAACGGTTTCCGACCGTGTTCGCGGCGTGCAAGAAATACGGGATCGACCCGCGCACCCAGCCTATACCGGTGGTCGCGGCGGCGCACTATCACATGGGCGGCATCGACGTCGACCTCGAGGGCCGCACGAACGTGCCGGGATTGTATGCGTGCGGCGAAGTCGCGGCGACCGGCGTGCACGGCGCGAATCGACTCGCCAGCAACTCTTTGCTCGAATCCGTGGTGTATCCGGAACGCATCGCGAACGACATTCGCGCCGCGCAGGACGCAAAACACGATGCCGGGCCCGCGCGCGCTCTCGGCTCGCCGTATCCGGCCGACGTCGAGGCGACGAACGCCGAGTGGCAGGCACTGCGCGACGAGATGTACGTCCACGTGGGCGTCGAGCGCAATCGGGCGGGACTCGAAACCGCGATCGAACGCCTCGATGCGATCGGCCGGCGAACGTCGAGCCGCGAACTGCGGGATGCGGCAACGGTCGGCTCGCTCGTTGCGCGCGCCGCCCTGCGACGCCACGAGACGCGCGGCAGCCACGCGCGCACGGATTTCCCCGCCCTCGTTGCGCGCGAACGCCACCGTTCGTTCTCGACCCTCGCGGATCTCGGCGCCGCGTCCTGCGCGTGAGCGGCGCCGCGCGCGCGAACCTCGCGCGCCTTTCACCCGTCATCTACGAACCGGTCGTGCGCGGCGCGCTCGCCGAGGACTTCGGCATCGGCGGCGACATCACGACGGAAGCGACGATTCCGCCCGAAACGCGCGCGCGCGCATCGCTCGTCGCGCGAAAAGCCGGCGTGCTCGCGGGCCTCGACGCGGCACTGTTCGCGTTCAAAGCGCTCGACCGCGACGTGCAGGTCGCTGCATTCGCGCGCGATGGCGAACCTGTCGCCGCCGGCGCGACGATCGCGACGGTCGAGGGCCTCGCGCACGGCATCCTCGGTGCCGAGCGGACGGCGCTCAATCTGCTTTCGCACCTGAGCGGCATCGCCACGACGACCGCGCACTACGTCGAAGCCTGCGGCGGCGCGCGCTGCGCGATCGTCGAAACGCGGAAGACCCTGCCGGGATTGCGCGCGCTCGAAAAGTACGCGGTCCGCGCGGGCGGCGGCAAGAACCATCGTCTCCGCCTCGACGATGCGATCCTCATCAAGGATAATCACATCGCGATCGCCGGGGGCATCGGCCCTGCGCTCGATCGGGCTCGCGAACGCGCGGGCCACTTGGTGAAGATCGAGATCGAAGTCGATTCACTCGCGCAGCTCGACGAAGTTCTCGCGCACCCGGACGGCGTCGACTGCGTCTTGCTCGATAATTTCTCCGTGGCCGAGCTTCGCGAAGCCGTGCGCCGGGCTCGGAACCGCGCGACGCTCGAGGCCTCGGGCGGCATCACGCTGGAAGCCGTCGCCGAGATCGCGGCCACCGGCGTCGACGTAATTTCCATCGGAGCGCTCACCCACAGCGTCGTCGCTCTCGATATTGGGCTCGACGTCGAAGCGGGTTGAGCCGCGCGATAAGGTTTCTGCGAGAGTCCGTAATTATACGGACGCGGCTCGGGCCGTCGGCACGATAGAGTTGTGGCGTCAGCACCGCGACCCTTACCCAGGAAAGGAAGCCGTAAGAATGTCGACGCGGAGCCAGCTACCGCTCACCCCGGAACTCCTCGCCAAAGCCGCCGAGAAGGTCGGCATCGACCCGCAGCTTGTCCCGCAGATATGGAACGAGCTCGACGCGAGCGCGCCGCGACCGAAATTCAATGTCTCGAACGTCGCGTTCTATTTTGGCGCGATGATCATTATTTCGGCGATGACCTGGTTCCTGACGAGCGCCTGGGATTCGACCGGCGGACTCTTCAAATTGGGGACCGCTCTCGTCTACGCCGCCGCCTTCGCCGTAGCGGGATTTTGGCTTCGCGAGCGCCCGGGAATGCGTGTTCCCTCCGGTCTCCTCGTTACCGCGGCAGTCTGTATGACGCCGCTCGCCGTGTTCGGCTTGGAATCGGCGACGCACTTTTGGGCCCAAGGCGATCCCGGGAAATACAGCGGCTTCTACGAGTGGATCAAAGGCAGCTGGGTTCCGCTCGAGGTCGCTACGATCGTCGTTGGCCTCGTGACGATTCGGTTCGAGCGGTTTCCGTTTCTCGTCGCGCCGATCGCATTCGCGAGCTGGTACTTGTCGATGGATCTCGCAGCCTACGCGATTCATTCGACGGATTGGCAGGCAGAGTGGGACGGACGCTCCATCGTGTCGATGATCGTCGGGCTCGTCACGATCGTCGCGGCCCTTTTCATCGACCGCTTCACGCGCGAAGATTACGCGTTCTGGCTGTACTTCTTCGGAAGCATGAGCTTCTGGGGCGGCCTCTGGGCACGTGGCGAAAGCAGTGGGGAACCGGCGCAATTCGCGGCGCTCGTGATCGGGCTTGCGTTCGTCGCCGCTTCCATAATCCTCGGGCGGCGCGTGCTCGCGGTGTTCGGATGCCTCGAGTGCTTCTCGTACCTGGGACACCTGGCATGGGATTTTCGGGATTCGCTATCGTTTCCGGTCGTGCTGACGGTGGTCGGTCTTGGGGTCATCGCCCTCGGTGTATGGTACCAAAAAAATCTGCCGCGTATCGAAGCGGCGGCCGGCGCCTTGGTTCCGGAAGGGGTGCGAAAGTTCATCCCGCGATCGCGGGTGGCATAACGAAATCTCGATCGAAGCGCGAGCGCGTACAGATATCTACGTTGGAATTACTCAGAACGACGGCTACCTCGAGCGTATTGGATTGGTCACGCTCGAAGAAGTTCTGGGGGACCGTGCGCGGGACGCGGAGCCGCGCCGCTAGGTGAGCGTGAAGGCTATCGTCTCATTCGCTTCGCGC